>Ga0299914_10001144_pt1 | contig 17171 bp, 11 predicted proteins | sample RVTome_10_FD_201361 | JGI IMG/M metagenome (GOLD analysis project Ga0299914, IMG submission 201361) | Soil microbial communities from uranium-contaminated site in the Upper Colorado River Basin, Wyoming, United States - RVT153D57 (version 2) ...
GCCGGGCCGTGACGGCGCTGCCCTCGAGGCGGCCAGGGAGGCCTTTCGGGTGATGAACGGCGTTCTCGACCTGGTGCCGGACCGCCGGGATGCGTCCCCAGAGCTCGCTCGCTGGGTAGAGGAGCGGCTGGCGGCGCGGCAGGCAGCTCGCGGGCGCCGGGATTTTGCCGAGGCGGACCGGATCCGTGCCGAATTAGCGGACCGCGGCATTGCGGTGGAGGACTCCGGGGGGGGGACGAAATGGAAGTTCGACGCCGAACCCCCAGCCCGCTCGTAGCCGTCGCGCCGCCATGTGGGTCCGATGGCGCGAGCTAAGTTCGCCTCCCATCGCGCCTTGACACGTTTTTTGGCGCTGGCTATCCTAAGAGTCTCGCAAAAATGACCCCGGCCCGCTGCGCGGGCGCCCCTCGCTGACGTAGCTCAGATGGCAGAGCAGCCGCCTTGTAAGCGGCAGGTCGTGGGTTCGATTCCCACCGTCAGCTCTGGTGCAGCAGGTGCGCAGTGCGCTTGGGTTTTTGCGCGAGAGGCAGAAAGTCGGTGGGGTACCCAAGTGGCCAACGGGAGCAGACTGTAAATCTGCCGGCTCACGCCTTCGAAGGTTCGAATCCTTCCCCCACCATTCGTGAGGGGGGGGGGCGAACCGGAAGGCGGAGCCGGAATCGAGAAACGGATAGGGACGCACGCGGGAGTAGCTCAGCTGGTAGAGCGCAAGCCTTCCAAGCTTGATGTCGCGGGTTCGAGCCCCGTCTCCCGCTCTGGGCCGCGATCGCGGAACGAAAAAAATCGAGTCTGGCTCGCGTAGCTCAGTTGGTAGAGCACACCCTTGGTAAGGGTGAGGTCACCGGTTCAATCCCGGTCGCGAGCTCTGAACGGAATGGTGGTTGTGAGCGGGGATGGCTGGTCCACGACGGGACGAGCATCGCGGCGCTCGGAACCGAGGCAATAACGCGCTGGGACAATGCCAAGAGACAAGATCATTCTCGCGTGCGGCGAGTGCAAGAATCGGAACTACTTCACCACGAAGAACAAGCGTCTGCACCCGGAGCGCGTGGAGTGGAAGAAGTACTGCCCGCGTTGCGACAAGCACCAGTTGCACAAGGAAACGAAGTAAATGGCGTCCGACGCTCTCGTCGCCGCCAGCTGGTGGAGTCGTGCCGTCGCCTTCGTCCGCGACTCGGTTCACGAGATCCGGGCAAAGACGACGTGGCCCGACATGGCGCAGGTCCGGCAGGCTTCCATCGCGATCATCATCTTCGTGCTGCTGATCGGCATGGTGATCTCGCTGCTGGATCTCGTGCTGCACTCGGTGCTGGTGAAACTTCTGCCGTCGCTCTTCGCATGACCGTCATGCTGGAGCATCGGTGGTACGCGATCCAGACCACCGCGGGTCATGAGAACAAGGTGCGTTCGCTGATCCAGCGGAAGATCGAGCTGGACGGGCGTCCGCAGAGTGATCGACCGATCCGCCAGGCCCTGGTGCCGACGGAGCAGGTGGTAGAGATCAAGGGTGGCAAGAAGGTCAATGTGGAGCGCAAGAAATACCCCGGGTACGTGCTGGTGGAGATGTCGATGAATCAGGAGACGATTCACACCGTCAACTCGATCCAGGGCGTCATCAAGTTCGTGGGCCAGGAGCGGGCACCGCAGCCCCTCCGGCAGGACGAGGTCAACCGCATCCTCGGCATCGCCGATGAGCGGGAGCCGGAAGCGCCGCGCGAGGAGATTCCATTCCTCGTCGGTCAGGCGGTGGCCATTACGGAGGGGCCGTTCACCGACTTCAATGGAACGGTCGAGGAAGTGATGCCCGACAAAGGCAAGGTGCGCGTGAGCGTCAGCCTCTTCGGGCGGCCGACTTCGGTCGAGCTGGATTACCTGCAGTTGAAAGCGTACTGACGCAGAGGTGTCATCCCGAGGGCGTCAGCCGGAGGGATCTGCGTCGAGCGGGCGGGATTCCTCGCTGCGCTCGGAATGACAGAATGTCGGCGACCACTCCGACGCCAAATGTCAGTGGGAGATCAGCGTCGGCCGAAGGCCGGCGCGTCGAACAGGAGATTGCATGGCGAAGAAAGTCACCGGGTTCGTGAAGTTGCAGATCCCGGCGGGACAGGCGACACCGGCGCCGCCGGTGGGCACTGCGCTCGGCCCGCAGGGCATCAACATCATGGCGTTCGTGAAGGAGTTCAATTCACGCACGCAGAGTCAGGCGGGCATTATCCTGCCTGCCGAAGTCACGATCTATCAGGACAAGTCGTTCACCTTCATCCTCAAAACGCCCCCCGCGGCGATTCTCTTGAAGAAGGAGGCCGGCATCGAGAAGGGCTCCGGCCAGCCGAACCGCAACAAGGTCGGCCAGGTGACGAAGGCGCAGATCCGGAAGATCGCCGAAATCAAGATGCCGGACCTCAACACGGACTCACTCGAGTCCGCGATGGCCATGGTGGCCGGCGCGGCCCGCTCGATGGGGCTGGAGGTCGTGGACTGATGAAGACGCATGGCAAGAAGTTCCGGAATGCCGAAAAGCTCCGCGATGTCGCCACGAACTATCAGGCAAAACAGGCGCTGGAGCTGGTGAAGAAAGCCTCGTTCGCCAAGTTCGACGAAACCGTCGAGGTGGCGATCCGGCTGGGCGTCGATCCCAAGCATGCCGACCAGGTCGTGCGTGGGACCGTCGTGCTTCCAGCCGGCACCGGAAAGAGCGTCCGCGTGCTGGTCATCGCCACGGGCGACAGGGCCAAGGAAGCGGAAGCAGCGGGCGCCGATTTCGTCGGGGCAGACGACATGATCGCCAAGATCAAGGACGGCTGGCTCGACTTCGACGTGCTCATCGCGACGCCCGATCAGATGGGCAAGCTGGGCCAGCTTGGCCGCGTGCTCGGCCCGCGGGGGCTCATGCCGAATCCGAAGGCCGGCACCGTGACGATGGATGTCACGAAAGCGGTGCGCGAGACCAAGGCCGGCAAGATCGAGTTCCGCGTGGACAAGAGCGGCAACGTGCAGGCGCCGATCGGCAGGGTGTCGTTTCCCATCGAGTCGCTGGAGACGAACTTCAATGCCTTGATGGATCAGATCGTCCGCTCGAAGCCGGCCTCGTCGAAGGGCGTGTACGTCAGAAACGTGTCGGTCTCCAGCACCATGGGGCCGGGCGTCAGAGTCGATACCAACCCCTACCGGTAAACGAGCGATGAAGAGAACCGAGAAGGAAAAGCTCGTCGCCGAGCTCAAGGAAAAGCTCACCGGGGCCAAGGCCCTGTACTACACGGATTTTGCGGGACTGAACGTGAAAGGCATGACGGAACTGCGTCGCCGGTTGCGGAAGGCGAACGTGGAGTACGTCGTGATCAAGAACACCCTCGCGCTCCGCGCCGTGAACGAGTCGGGCCTCGTCGCGACGCCGCTCAAGGGGCAGACCGGGCTGGTGATCGCCAGGGATGCGCTTGCCGCGGCCAAGGTCCTCGCGGATTTCGCGAAGGAAAACGATCAGCGGCCGGCGATGAAGGGCGGGCTCCTCGAGGGGCGCGTGCTCGACGTCGCTCAGGTCACCAAGCTGGCGTCCATGCCGTCGCGCGAGCAGATGCTCGCCGACCTCGGCGCCGGCCTGCAGTCGCCGATGGCCGCCCTCGTGGGCGCGCTCAACGGCCTGCTGTACATGTTCGCTGGTGCGCTCGAAGGGCTGCGAACGCAGCGCGAGAGCGCGTAACGACTCCCAGGCAGTTCAACCGATTCAACAAGCCCCAGGGTTGCCTGGGATCCATCAGGAGAAGAGGACAATGGCTAACGCTACGCTGAGCAAGGACGAGATTCTCGAGGCGATCGGTAACATGAGCGTCTTCGAGCTCGCTGAGCTGATCGAGGCATTCAAGAGCAAGTTCAACGTGACCATCACCGCAGCCGCTCCGGCAGCAGCGCCCGCCGCTGGCGGCGCTGGTGCCGGTGCGGCTGCCGCCGCCGAGGAGCAGACGGAGTTCGACGTCATCCTCAAGGATGCTGGCGCGAAGAAGATTCAGGTCATCAAGGTCGTGCGCGAGCTCACGGGTCTGGGGCTGAAGGAAGCCAAGGATCTCGTGGACGGCTCGCCCCAGGCCGTGAAGACTGGCGTCGCCAAGGACGAGGCGGCGACGGTCAAGGCCAAGCTGGAAGAGCAGGGCGCAGTCGTCGAGGTGAAGTAGTCGGGCGCGGAAATCGGAACTCGGAAGTCGGAACTCGGCCCTGCGCCCATTTCCGATTTCCAGTGTCCGATTTCCGGAGTCCACTCCTTCATCCGACACGCGCAATGCCCCAGACTCGCTTCACAATTCATTTGGTCATACGAGCCCTCCCGCTCGCCACTCCGGCGCGCGGGGGCGTTCTCGTTTTTTCGTTTGCCGGTCATACACGGGTGAGACATGCCTGAAGCCATTACGTCGATCTCTTTCGCCAAGCTCGAGCCGAAGAAGGACATGCCGCATCTGCTCGACATCCAGACGCGCGCCTTCGAGGCGCTCCTGCAGACGGATGCCGCGGCCCACCAGCGCGAAGACATCGGTCTGGAACGCGTCTTCAAGGACCTGTTCCCGATCTCGGACGTCCACGAGAACTTCTCGCTGGAATTCGTCCGCTATTCTCTCGGCGAGCCGAAGTACTCCGTGGAGGAGTGCATCGAGCGCGACATGACCTACAGCGCGCCCCTGAAGGCCACGCTGCAGCTCGTCATCAACGAGGTGGTCGGCGAGGTCAAGCGGCCGCGCAACATCATCGAGAAGGAGGTGTATCTCGGTGAGCTGCCTCTGCTCACTCCTCTGGGCACGTTCGTCATCAACGGCGCGGAGCGGGTGATCGTCAGCCAGCTTCATCGCTCGCCGGGCGTCGTGTTCGAGGAGGCCACGCACCCGAACGGCCAGCGCCTGATCTCTGCCCGCATCATTCCGTTCCGTGGATCCTGGGTCGAGTTCACCGTGGACATCCACGACGTCATCTACGTCCACATCGACAAGAAGAAAAAGTTCCCGGCGACGGCGCTTCTCCGCGCGTTCGGCTACGGCTCCAACTCCGACATCCTCCGGCTGTTCTTCGGCGAGCGCGAGCTCGACCTGACCAGGAAGCGCGAGAGCCGCGTGGACGTGCGCGAAGTCATCGGCGCGATCATCGCCGAGGACATCGAGCTGCCCGGTGAAGCGACGGCGGCGGACGCGCCCAAGGCACGCACCAAGAAGGCCCGCGCGGAACGCGAGCGCGCCGAGAACGTGCTGCTCGTCAAGGAAGGCGACGAGTTGACGGAGGAGGTCTACAACCGGCTCCGCCGGCAGAAGATCGACAAGATCAAGGTCTTCGCCTCGTACCAGATGGTCGATCTGCGCGATGAAGTCGACGCGATCGAGCGCGGCGAGCGCCCCGTGCGCCGCCAGCTGGCGGTGGATGTCGTCGATCCGGACGGCGGTGAGGTGATCGCCGACGCCGGCCAGATGCTCACGGACACCGTCATCAGGAGGATCCGCAAGGCCGAGGTGCTGAAGGTGCAGGTGTTCGTCTCGTCGGGGCGTGCCGAGTCCACGCTGATCAAGAACACGATCGCGAAGGATCCGACGAGCCGCGTCATCGAGAAGGACAAGACCGAGCGCACCGTCAGCCGAGACGAAGGCGAGCGCATCGCCCTCTCGCAGATCTACTCGCTGCTGCGCCCCGGCGACGCCCCCGACCTCGACACTGCCCGGCTGGCGCTGGAGCGGCTGTTCTTCAGCCCCAAGCGCTACGACCTGGGACGCGTCGGCCGCTACAAGATCAATCAGCGCCTGGCGCTCAACACGGCGGCGAGCACCACGGTCCTCACCAAGGAAGACTTCATCGCGATCCTGCGCTATCTCGTGGAGCTGCACGAGGGCCGCGGGCACGTGGATGACATCGACCACCTCGGCAACCGTCGCATCCGTTCGGTCGGCGAGCTGATCGCCAACCAGTTCTCCGTCGGCCTGTCGCGCATGGCGCGGCTGGTCAAGGAGCGGATGTCGATCAACACCGACCCGGAGAAGATCTCGCTCGACGACCTCGTCAACGCCCGAACCGTATCCGCGGTCATTCAGGCGTTCTTCGGATCGTCGCAGCTGTCGCAGTTCATGGATCAGACGAATCCGCTGGCCGAGTTGACGCACAAGCGCCGCCTGTCGGCGCTCGGACCGGGGGGCCTGACCCGCGAACGGGCCGGCTTCGAGGTCCGCGACGTTCATTATTCGCAATACGGCCGGATGTGCCCGATCGAAACGCCGGAAGGGCCGAACATCGGCCTCATCACGTCCCTCGCCTGTTACGCGCGGGTGAACGACCTCGGCTTCGTGGAAACGCCGTACTTCGTCGTGCGCAACGGCAAGGTCACGGAAGAACTGGCGTGGTTGGACGCGAACCGCGAGGAGGACGTCACGATCGCGCAGGCGAACGCGCGCGTGAATCCCGACGGCACCTACGTGGACGAGTTCGTGCTCAGCCGGCTTCGCGCCGACTATCCGCTGTTGCCGCCGGACCGCATCGACTACATGGATGTGGCGCCGGAGCAGCTCGTCTCGATCGCGGCCGCGCTGATTCCGTTTCTGGAGCACGACGACGCGAACCGCGCGCTCATGGGTTCCAACATGCAGCGCCAGGCCGTGCCGCTCCTCAACCCGCACACGCCGCTCGTGGGCACCGGGCTCGAGGACAAGGTGGCGCGGGACTCCGGGGCCGTCGTCGTTGCGCGGCGCGCCGGCGTGGTCACGCGCGTCACCGCCGATGAAATCATCGTGGACGCCGCGCCCGCCGAGCGCCGCAAGGACGAGGATCGTCCGCTGGCCCGGCTCACGCAACACGATCGCTATCGCATCAAGAAGTACTGGCGCACGAACCAGGACACTGCCATCAACCAGCGGCCGCTCGTGCGGCTCGGACAGAAGGTGAAGGCGGGGGAAATCCTGGCGGACGGCGCGGCGACCGAGCGGGGGCAACTGGCCCTCGGGTCGAACGTCACCGTCGCGTTCATGCCCTGGTACGGTCACAACTTCGAGGACGCCATCGTGCTCTCCGAGCGCCTGGTGAAGGACGACGTGTATTCGTCGATCCACATCCAGGAGCTCGAGCTGCACGTGCGCGATACCAAGCGCGGGCAGGAGGAGATCACGCGCGAGATTCCCAACGTCTCGGAGGAGGCGCTGCTGGACCTCGACGAGCGCGGCATCGTGCGCATTGGCGCGCACGTGAAGCCGGGCGACATTCTGGTCGGCAAGATCACCCCGAAGGGCGAGACGGAGCTGTCTCCCGAGGAGAAGCTCCTCACCGCGATCTTCGGCGAAAAGGCGAAGGACGTGAAGGATTCGTCCCTCAAGGTGCCGCCCGGAATGGAAGGCGTCGTCATCGACGTCAAGATCTTCTCACGCGTCGAGGACCAGGTGGTCGAGAAGGACCGCGGCGAGCGGATTGGCGAAGTGCGCCGGCTCGAGGCGGAGGAGAAGCTCCGCGTCAACGACGTCCGTGACACGGAGCTGTACGACATTCTGGAGGGACAGACGGTGGCGCTCGCGCTCAAGTCCGGCACCGTCGAAGAGGCGATCCCGGCGGGCACGAAACTCACCGCCTCGCTCTTGCGCGAGGTCAAGCTCTCGCAGATCGACCTCAAGACGTTCCGCGTCGAGAACAAGAAGGTGAACGAGAAGGCGCGGACGATCATCGACAGCTCCACCGAGGAGAAGTCGCGGATCGAGGAGCGCGCGGAAGAACGCATCGACCGCATTCTCCAGCCGGATGAGCTGCCACCGGGCGTCATCCAGCTGGTGAAGGTCTACCTCGCCGAGAAGCGCAAGATCTCGGTCGGCGACAAGATGGCTGGCCGGCACGGCAACAAGGGCATCGTGGCGCGCATCGTCCCGGAGGAGGACATGCCGTTTCTGCCGGACGGCCGTCCCGTGGACATCGTGCTCAATCCACTCGGCGTGCCTTCGAGGATGAACGTAGGGCAGATCCTCGAGACCCATCTCGGGTGGGCCGCGCGCATCCTCGGCTTCTATGCCAAGACGCCGGTGTTCGCCGGCGCCAGCGAGCGCGAGATCGGTCTGCTGCTGAAGCTGGCCGGACTCGTCTGGTCGCGCGACGCCCTGGCGCTGCGTGCCCCGGCGCCGAAGATCTCGCCGGTGGACGTGCGGACGATCGTGGCGGACCTCGTCCCCACGCGCGAGGAGGAAAAGTTCGAGAAGCTGGAAGAGGCGACCCTGAACGATCTCTCCGGCCGCGGCATGTCGCAGCCGACGCGCGACGTCTTCCATCAGATTCGCGACTTCCTCGCGGCTGCCGCCAAGGAGCTGTCGGAGCGCGAAACCCTGGAGGTGCAGCATCAGGTGGCGTTCCACACAGAGGAGCAGGAGGACCTGAGCGCCTCTCGCAAGACGGAGTTCAAGCAGGCGCTCCGGCAGCTGGAAAAGCGTGTCAGTCTCGACGCCCCCGAGCGGCTGGAAGAGCAGGAGCTTTCGGGGCTAGCGGGAATGCTCGGCAAGAAGTCCGAGGCAGACGTGGACGCGGCGGCGGTCGAGCTGATGCGGCTCGCCGGGCTCACGCCGTGGGGCAAGGTCTGGCTGCGCGATGGCCGCAGCGGCGAGCGGTTCTCGTCGCCTGTCACCGCGGGCGAGATCTACATGCTGAAGCTCTCGCACCTCGTGGACGACAAGATCCACGCGCGGAGCATCGGCCCCTACTCGCTGGTCACGCAGCAGCCGCTCGCTGGCAAGGCGCAGTTCGGCGGCCAGCGATTCGGCGAGATGGAAGTGTGGGCGCTTGAGGCCTACGGCGCGGCGCACGTTCTCCAGGAGATCCTCACGGTCAAGTCGGACGACGTGAACGGCCGCAGCCGCGTGTACGAGGCGATCGTGAAGGGGCAGAACCTGCCGGAGCCCGGCATCCCCGAGTCGTTCAACGTGCTCGTGAAGGAGCTGCAGGCGCTGGGGCTGAAGGTCACGATGGGACAGACGACAGATGACTTCTCCGGCGATGGCTCGGGGGGGGGGAACGGCCGTACCGGAGGCGAGGAATAATCCATGATTGATTTCCGTAGCGTACGCGAAACGCGCGCATCGGCGTTCGACTTCATCCAGGTCCGGATCGCTTCACCCGAGGAGATCCGCGGGCCGAAGGACGCGAAGGAGCGCGAGCGCGTCGAGCTGCAGGGCCTCCGCACCTGGTGGTCCTGGGGCGAGGTGACCAAGCCCGAGACCATCAACTACCGCTCGTTCAAGCCGGAAAAGGACGGTCTCTTCTGCGAGCGCATCTTCGGTCCGGTCAAGGACTGGGAGTGCCACTGCGGCAAGTACAAGCGCATCCGGTATCGCGGCGTGATCTGCGACCGCTGCGGCGTCGAGGTGACGCTGTCCAAGGTGCGCCGCGAGCGCATGGGGCACATCGAGCTGGCGGTGCCCGTCGCGCACATCTGGTTCTTCAAGACGCTGCCAAGTCCGATGGGCAATCTGCTCGACATCACGCTGCGTGATCTCGAGAAGGTCATCTACTACTCGAACTACGTCGTCATCGACCCGGGCGAGCAGGAGGTGGAGGTCAACCAGCTGCTCGACGAGGACGAGTACCTCACACTCCGCACCAAGGCGAAGGAAGAAGGGGACAGCGCGTTCCTCGCAGACATCGGCTCGACCGCGGTGCGCGAGCTGCTGCGCCGGCTGGATCTCGACCGGCTCGCCACCGACCTGCGTAAGCAGGTGCTGGACGAGTCGTCGCAGCACCGCAAGAAGATGCTGCTCAAGCGGCTCAAGATCGTGGACGCGTTCGCGAACTCCGGCCAGGCCGGCGACGTGCGCAACCGTCCAGACTGGATGATCCTTGACGTGATCCCGGTGATTCCGCCGGATCTCCGCCCGCTTGTCCCGCTCGACGGCGGCCGCTTCGCCACGTCCGACCTGAACGATCTCTACCGCCGGGTCATCAACCGCAACAACCGTCTTCAGAAGCTCATCATGCATCGCGCCCCGGAGGTCATCCTCCGGAACGAGAAGCGCATGCTCCAGGAAGCGGTGGACGCGCTGTTCGACAACGGGCGCCGCTCGAAGGCGATTCGCGGCCGCGGCAAGCGTCCGCTCAAGTCGCTCAGCGACATGCTCAAGGGAAAGCAGGGCCGGTTCCGCCAGAACCTGCTCGGCAAGCGTGTGGACTACTCGGGCCGCTCGGTCATCGTGGTGGGTCCGGAGCTGCAGCTGCACCAGTGCGGCCTGCCGAAGCTCATGGCGCTCGAGCTGTTCAAGCCCTTCATCATCCACAAGCTCGTCGAGAAGGGGATCGCGGAAACGGTCAAGCGCGCGAAGAAGATCGTCGAGCGGGAAAGCCCGGAGGTCTACGAAATTCTCGAGGAGATCATCCGCGACCATCCGGTGCTCCTGAACCGCGCGCCCACGCTCCACCGCCTGGGCATCCAGGCGTTCGAGCCGGTGCTCGTGGAAGGAAAGGCCATCCGCATCCACCCGCTGGTCTGCGCGGCCTTCAACGCAGACTTCGACGGCGACCAGATGGCCGTGCACGTTCCGCTGTCCTTCGAGGCGCAGCTCGAGAGCCGGCTGCTCATGCTGTCGTCGAACAACATCCTCAAGCCGTCCGACGGCCGTCCCGTCGCGGAGCCCAGCCAGGACATCGTGCTCGGCTGCTACTTCGCGACCAAGGCGCCGGCAGACTTCGCGACGGCCACTCCCACGCGCCGGGTGACCGACGCCGCGGACGTGGAGATGCAGATCGCCAATGGCGGGATCAGGCTCACGACGGCCGTGCTGTTCTGGGTGAAGGACGACGAGAACGGCGGACGGTGGGAAAAGACCACCGCGGGACGCGTGCTGTTCAACGCCATCATCCCGCCGGAACTCGGGTTCAAGAACGCCGACATGAAGAAGAAGGCGCTGTCGGAGCTCGTGTTCGAGAGCTACCGCCAGGTCGGACTCTCAGGGACGGTCAATTTCCTCGACCGCCTGAAGGAGTTCGGCTTCTACAACGCGACTCGCGGCGGCGTTTCCATCGGCGTCGAGGATCTCGAGATCCCGACCGACAAGTCCACCCTGCTGACGGAAGCCGAGGAGCGCGTCACGCGCTTCCAGAAGGCGTACTCCACGGGCAACATCACGAACGGCGAGCGCTACAACAAGGTCATCGACACCTGGACGCACGCGAACTCCGACATCGCCGACGCGATGGTGAAAGCCATGGCGCGCTCGAAGGGGGGGTTCAACCCGGTGTTCATGATGTTCGACTCCGGATCGCGCGGATCCCGAGACCAGATCCGGCAGCTAGCGGGCATGCGCGGCCTGATGGCCAAGCCGCAGAAGAAGCTCACGGGCGGCATCGGCGAGATCATCGAGAGCCCCATCAAGTCGAACTTCCGTGAAGGGCTGTCGGTGCTCGAGTACTTCATCTCGACGCACGGCGCCCGCAAGGGTCTGGCGGACACCGCGCTCAAGACGGCGGACGCGGGTTATCTGACGCGCCGCCTGGTGGACGTTGCGCAGGACGTCACGATCACCGAAGAGGATTGCGGGACGATCCAGGGCCTCGAAATCTCCGCGCTGAAGGAGGGCGAGGACATCATCGAGCCCTTGTCGGAGCGCATCGTCGGCAACGTGGCGTCGGAAGACGTCGAGGATCCGCACGAGCGCGACGACGCAGGACGCGCGGCCATCCTGGTAGAGGCCGGCCAGCTGATCGACGAGGACACGGCGCGCGACATCGAGGAGTCCGGCATCGAGTCGGTGAAGATCCGCTCCGTCCTCACCTGCGAGGCGAAGCGTGGTCTCTGCCGCATGTGCTACGGCCGCAACCTGGCCACGATGTCCATGGTGGATCTGGGCGAAGCCGTCGGCATCATCGCGGCCCAGTCCATCGGCGAGCCCGGAACGCAGCTCACGCTCCGCACCTTCCACATCGGTGGAACGGCGGCGCGTATCGCCGAGCAGACGGCACGCAAGTCGAAGCTGGATGGCGTCGTCGAGCACGGCGACCGCCTCGTGGTGGTCGAGAACGACGAGGGACAGCAGATCGTGACCTCGTACGAAGGCGACATCGCCATCAAGCAGGGCGACGGCAAGAACGCCATCGTGGGCGCCCGGCTGCAGGTGCCGCTCGGCGCCATCATGATGGTCGGTGACGGCGATGCCGTGAAGCGCGACCAGGTGATCTTCACCTGGGATCCGTACACCAACCCGATCATCTCGGATGTCAAGGGCGTCGTGCGGTTCGTCGACATCGTGGACGAAGAGTCGGTGTCCGAGGAGCTCGACGAGCTCACCGGGCTGCGGCAGCGCGTCATCATCGAGGATCGCGAGAAGAAGCTGCATCCGCACGTCGAGATCGTGCAGGAGAAGGGGGGCAAGGAGCGGCGCGTGCGCGACTTCGTCATCCCGGTGGGCGCGCAGCTCACCGCGGAAGACGGCCAGAAGATCGGCGCCGGCACCACGATCGCGAAGATCGGCCGGGAGGCGTACAAGACCCGCGACATCACGGGCGGTCTGCCGCGTGTAGCCGAGTTGTTCGAGGCCCGGCGTCCAAAAGATCCGGCCACGATCTCCGAGATCGACGGCGTCGTCCGGTTCGGCGACATCAAGCGCGGCAAGCGGGAGATCTTCGTCCACCCGACCACGCCGAATGGCGCGATCGAGGAGGGCGCGGAGCCGCGCCTGTACGAAGTGGGCGCGGGCAAGCACCTGCGCGTCCACGAGGGCGACCGCGTCCGCGCGGGTGACCGCCTCTCCGAGGGCCCGGTCAACCCACACGACATTCTGCAGATCCGCGGCCCGCGCGCCGTGCAGGAGTATCTGCTGAACGAAGTGCAGGAGGTCTACCGGCTGCAGGGCGTGAAGATCAACGACAAGCACATCGGCGTAATCGTGCGCCAGATGCTCCAGAAGGTGCGGGTGCTCGAGCCGGGGGACACGGAGTTCCTCGAGGGCGAGCATGTCGACAAGCAGGTCTTCCGCGGTGAGAACGACCGCGCCAAGAAGAAGAAGCAGGATCCGGCGAAGGCCGAACCGCTGCTGCTTGGCATCACGAAGGCGTCACTCACCACGCAGTCATTCATCTCGGCGGCGTCGTTCCAGGAGACCACGCGCGTGCTGACCGACGCGGCCATCCGCGGCGCGAAGGACGACCTGCTCGGACTCAAGGAGAACATCATCATCGGCCATCTCATCCCCGCCGGCACGGGCATGTACCGGTATCAGGAGGTCGAGATGGACGTCGATGTGCCGGAGGGCTTCGAGCCGCTGCCGCTGCCGGAGCCGGTCCTGCCACCGCTCCCGACGGCATTCGCCGAATCGGGCTTCACCTTCGGGGAGGAATAGGCCGAAACAAAAGGGCGCCGACCTTGCGGTCGGCGCCTTTCTTTCTTGTATGCCCAGCGTGACTAGCGGCCGAACGGACGCGCGTTCACGATGTTCGGCGTCGCGCTCTTGTACTGCGGCATCTCCATCCCGACGCTCGCGCCGATGTACGTGGGATCGGACACCACGTAACGCACTCCCTTGTGCATCCGGGTGTCGCCGCTCACGGCGGAGCTGAAGCGCACCGCGGTGGCGACGTGGTCCGAGTAGATGAGCCCGACCACCGTCACGGACGGGATCAGCTTCCGGACGAGGTAGGAGAACAGGATCGCGCGATCCTCGCAGTCGGAGAAGGGATAGAACAGGGTCTCCTCGGGAAACATCCACTTCTCACGCTTGAACTGATCGCCGTCGGTCTTGTACTCGAATGCCGTCTGCACGAACCGCAGGACCATGTCCACCTGTTCCAGCTCGGACCTGCCGGCGATGATCGGCCGCAGCCCGGCGACGAGTGCGTCCATCGCCGAAGACGGCACTTCCGCGTCGAGGTAGCCGTTGAGCTGCGTCTGCGGATAGTACGTCAGGAAATCGATGAGATTCCGGTTGACCGACGCATTGATCTGGTATTTCTGGTTCTTGTAGGCGAAGGCGAGTGTCCGGGACTCGGCGTTCTCGGGCAGGAGCGGAAGCGTCTTCATGTGGAACGACAGCGACGTCTTCGCTTCGGGGTGATCGCGCTCGTACGTGTGAATCGAGCCGACGCGGCTGGCAATGCCGCTTCCGAGATCCAGCACGTAGAACTTCGCGTTCTGAATCGTGAAGTACGGTATTCCGTACAGCACCTCGTCCGTCCGGAGCAGAACGTGGAGTCTCGAGCCGTTGAACCCCACGCGTGACGCGTAGCCCGACTTCACCAGAAAGTGCCAGCTCACCAGACGCGCCAGGGTGCTGTCACCGTTCGTCAGGTCGAGTCCCGCCCGGAACGCCAGCTGCGCGAACGCCCAGTCGCCCAACTGCATGCGGTCGCGCTGCCGCTGAAGGGCCTCGAGGACGTCGGCGTACTTCGACGCGTTGATCTGCTCCCAGAACTTGCTCACCGCCGCGCCGGTGATGGGCGTCGGCATGGGGTCGAGTCCCAGATCGACCTTCGGCACCGGCACCAGCCCGCCGAAGAACGCCGTGTTCATCGTGTTGCCGGACGATGCCAGCTCGACGGGCGACGGCGCGCCGAGGGGCGGACGCGACGACGGGAGCGCCGACGCGCTGGGAACCCGGCTCGGAATGGGAACGGTCGGGGGAGCGTCGGCAGGGACGTCGGCCGGGGGGCGCGTCGGTGCGGACCTGGATGGCGGCGCTTCGCGCGGAGCCGGATCGGCCGCGGGTGCGTCCGGACGCGGCGGCGCCACCGGGGTCTCGCGGGGCTTGGGGCGCACGAGCGGTTTGTCCGCGACGCTCAACGCGAACTGTTTCCATTCGCGTTTGAGGAAGTCGGAAAACTCCGCGTCCTCCTTGCTGAGGAACTCGCGCAGACTCTCGGATTCCTTCTTCTTGAAAGCCTCGAAGTCGTTCTGCGCGCTCGCCGCCGTGGCGGGAAGGGCAAAGCAGATGAGCAAGAGCCAGGAGTTTTTCACGGTATCACCTGTGGAGGGTATTCGCGCAGTTCATGGACAGCTCAGGCGTTCAGAAGCGCCGCGCAGCGCGCTTTCGAGTCGCGTGTCCCTGGCCAGGCCGATTGCGGACGACAGCGTGGCGCAGGCGCCCTTCAGGTCTCCCAGGAACGCCTCCGCCTGCGCGCGCACGGACAGCAGGCGCACCGAGTCCAAGCGCGCGCCCACGCGGGGGAGGAGGACGTTGATCCTGCCGGATGCCGCCTGAAGCTCCGCGACGGGCGCCTCGGGCTGCACCGCGGCACGGATCGCAGTGTACAACGCCTGCACCTGCTCGGCTGCCAGCACCGCTGCGGTGTCCGGCTTCGTTTGCAGTGGATTCTGTGGGGGAGCGCTATCGGCTGGTGCGCGGTCCGGCACGGAGTCGGTGCCCGGCGGCACAGCCGGACGCGCGCCGGCGAGCTGCGACCGAGGAGAAACGGGACGCAACGTGTCCTCAATGCCTGCCGCGGCAGAAACGCCGCGCACGGTGGGCGTGTCAGGCGGTGGCACCGCGCGCGTGTTTTCCTTCGAGAGCAGCTCCGGCTCCGCGGCCTTCGACACGTTCACGGACGGTGTGAGGGTGGGCGATGGTGGTGCGCCCGCCTGCTGCAGCACCGTGGAGTCCCCCGCCCCAGGCATGCTCTCCGAGGCCGCCTGGGGAGGGGATGTCGCAGCCGTCCCCTGGCGGCTCTGAAGCACGAACCACGCGCCCGCGGAACCGCCGACGAGCAACATCGCCACCACGACGGCAGCCAGCGGAAACCGGCCGCGCGGCGGAGGCGTGCTCACCCGCGTCGGGGGTATCGCGCTCGCCGGGAGCGTTATCTCCGCGACGGTAGGCGTCACGTTCCCGCCGAGCGTGCCGATCGCCCTGTCGAACGCGCGGGAGAACTCGATGACCGTCGGATATCGGTCTGCCGGCTCGGCGGCCAGAGCCCGTGCAATGACATCCTGAAGCAACTGCGGCCAGGCGACGTCCGCGCGCAACGAGCGGAGCGGCATGGGCTCGGTCGTGAGGCGGGACGTGATGGACTCGACGCTGGTGGTCGCGGCGAACGGCAGTTTGCCGGTCAGCATCTTTACCGCCACCAGCGCAAGGGCGTACTGATCGGTGCGCCCGTCCACGTCGCCGGCCAGGAGCTGTTCAGGGCTCATGTAGTCCGGCGTGCCGACGATGGCGCCAGTGACGGTCACCTTCTGCGCCGCGCCCCTGGCCTTGGCGATCCCGAAGTCCACCACCTTCACTCGGGTCTCGCCGTCGCGGGCGACGAGCATGATGTTGTCCGGCTTCAGGTCGCGATGCGCGATGCCCATTGCGTGTGCGGACTGGAGCGCGGACGCGGTCTGGCGGACGATCGACGCCACGAGGTCCCTGGGCAGCGCGTCTCCGCGTTCGATCTTCTTCTGGAGGGACTCGCCCTCCACGTACTCCATCGCGAGGTATATCCCGCCGTTCGCCGCCTCGCCGAAGTCGTACACCGTGACGACGTTCGGATGATCGATGCGGCTCGCGTTCTCGGCCTCGCGGTAGAATCGCTTGAGCGCACCCTCATTCCCGGCCAGGTCCGCATGCAGGAACTTGATGGCGCACCGCCGCTTCATGTGAATGTGTTCCGCGAGATACACCTTTCCCATGCCGCCCTCGCCGATTCGCGAGATGATCCGATATCGCTCCGCGATGATCTGGCCGGTCAGCGTCCCTGCGGAATCGTCGAGGATGGTGCCGTCATTGCGGCAGAAGATCACCTCGGCCCCGTACACCGCGGCGCACTTCGGGCACGTACGCGTCGCGCCGGTCATTCGGGTCCCGCGCTCACCGAGCGGGCGCGAATGAGCACGTAGAGCCGGCTCTCGTCCCGCCACCGCTCGACGACGCTCACGTCCCGCATCTCGGTTGCAGTCGATGCGATGATGGCGCCGTTGCTGGTGCCGCCGGTGCGCGACTCGATCGCGCTCTTCATGCGAGTGACCGTCGCAAATGCGAGGCTCCGGCGCGCCTGACGCTCTGCCTCGGTCCACGCCTGAATCTCGTCGAAGTGCGCCGACGCAACTCCGATGGCCGTCGTTCTGGCGCGCGACGCGGGACTGGCTGAAATCCAGTCGGGGGCCGCCGCGCTGAAGCCGGTCCGGCGCCCCCGGATGACGGGTACGTGCTCCGTGCTGACGAGGACCATCACCATGCGACGCAGGTATGCCGTATCGACGGCGACCACGCTGTCCACGGTCCCCGCGAGCGTAT
>Ga0299914_10001145_pt1 | contig 17170 bp, 18 predicted proteins | sample RVTome_10_FD_201361 | JGI IMG/M metagenome (GOLD analysis project Ga0299914, IMG submission 201361) | Soil microbial communities from uranium-contaminated site in the Upper Colorado River Basin, Wyoming, United States - RVT153D57 (version 2) ...
CGACCCGTCTTGGACACGGACCCGAGGAGGGCCCGGGTGTCCAGCGGAACCAGGGATCGAACATCGATGACCTCCGCAGATATCCCGATGCCGGCGAGTCGCTCCGCGGCTTCCAGCGCCCGGGGCACCATGAGGGCGAGGGCCGCAATAGTGACGTCGCTGCCCTCACGCACCACCTTCGCCTTGCCCAGTTCGTCGACGACCTCACCGTCGGGGATCTGTCCCTTGTGGGCCATGAGGGACTTGTGCTCGAAGAAGACCACCGGGTCGGGATCCCTGATCGATGCGGCGAGCAGACCCACCACGTCGACCGGGTTGGAAGGAGCCACCACTTTGAGCCCGGGGATCATCATGCACCAATTCTCGACCGACTGGGAATGCTGGGCGCCGAAGCGGGCCCCTCCTCCGTTTGCGGTACGGACCACCATGGGAAAGCTCACCTGGCCGTCGGTCATGTAGCGGCTCTTGGCGATCTCGTTCGCCAGCATGTCGAAACAGACCGCGATGAAATCGGAGAACATGATCTCGGCGATCACCGGGACACCGGTCATGGCTGCGCCCATGGCGGCGCCGAGGATCGCCTGCTCCGAGATGGGGGTGTCACGCACCCGGTCGGGACCGAATTCGTCGATCAGCCCGACCGTGGTCTTGAACACACCGCCGGCCGCGGCCACGTCCTCACCCAACATCACCAGAGCCGGGTCGCGCCTCATCTCCTGCGCGATCCCGTAGGCGACCGCCTCGCGGTAGCTCAGTTCCGCCATCGCGCCCCTCCGTCGGCGTAGACCTCCGTCATCAAAGCCTCTTCCCCCGGCTCCCGCCCCGACTTGGCGAACTCGGTGGCGGCGTCGACCGCCTGCGCCACCTCGCGCTCGATGCCACTGAGGGTGGCCTCGGGGGTCCCGAGAGAGAGGAGACGGTCGTGGTAGACGGGAATGGGATCACGTTCGGCCCATGCATCGACCTCGGCGGGGGGCCGGTACTTGCCGGGGTCGGCGCGGGAGTGGCCGCCGGAGCGATAGGTGACCGCTTCGATCAGGGAGGGCCCGCGCCCCGAGCGCGCCCTTGCCAGGGCTTCGGTGGCAGTCAGATACACGGCGTCGGGGTCGTTGCCGTCGATGAGGATCGGCTCCATCCCGTAGGCAGCGGCGCGGTCCGCGGCCGGGTTGGCGACGGCGGTGACCAACTCGATCGGGGTGTACTCCATGTAGAGGTTGTTCTCGCAGACGAAGACCACCGGGAGATCCCAGACCTTCGCCATGTTGAGGGCCTCGTGGAAGGCGCCGATATTCGTGGTGCCGTCGCCGAAGAAGGCCACCGCTACCTGGTCGGTGCCCCGCATCTGAGCCGACCAGGCGGCACCGTTGGCGACGCAGAGATGGGCGCCGATGATCGCGTAGGAGCCCATCATCCCCTTGGAGACGTCGGTGAGGTGCATCGAGCCCCCCTTGCCGCCGAGGACACCGTTGTCACGACCCAACAGCTCGGCCATCGCCGGCCCCAGCTCCATGCCCCGGGCCAGAGAATGGGCGTGACCCCTGTAGGTGGCGAAGGTGTAGTCGTCGGGGCGCATCGCCGCACCGAAACCGGTGGCCACCGCCTCCATGCCCAAGGAGAGATGCGTGGTGCCCTTCACCAGATTCTGGAGGAAGAGGTCGTGGGCACGTTTGCCGAACTGACGCAGCTCGTGGAGCTTTCGGTACATCCCGAGCCGGAGGTCGATGTCGATGTCGGCGCCGGCCAACGACCGGTCTACCGGCTTGGGCAGTCGGGGCTCTCGGAGCGCGTAGTCGTAGCGAGGGTCAGTAGGCATTGGCGACCATGAGCTCTTCGCAGGGGAACAGTGTGATCACCTTGCACCCATCGGCCGTCACCACGACCTCCTCCTCGATTCGCGCCGCGGAGCGCCCGTCAGCCGCCGGTGCGTAGGTCTCGAGGGCAAACAGCATGCCCTCCTCGATCTCGACGGGAGTCTCGAGGGAGTTGAGACGGCTGATGATGGGTCTCTCGTGTAGCCCCACGCCGACACCGTGGCCGAACTGGAGACCGAACGCGTCCATCTCGTCCTCGAATCCGAACTCGTGCGCCTCCGGCCACACCTTGGCGATCTGGTCGGTGGTCGCACCCGGCTTCACCAGGTCGATGGCGGCATCCATCCACTCCCGGGACTGTTTGAAGGCGTCCCTCTGGGCCTGGTTGGCACGACCGACGACGAAAGTGCGGTAGTAACAGGTGCGGTACCCGTTGAACACGTGGATGATGTCGAAGTAGGCCTGATCGCCGGGCCTGATGAGACGGTCGCTGAACACATGGGGATGGGGGCTGCACCGCTCGCCTGCGATCGAGTTGATGGCCTCGACGAACTCCGAGCCCATCTCGAATAGACGGGCGTGGGCCATGCCGACGACATCCGACTCGCGGACGCCAGGCTTCAGCATCTCGAAGATGTCCTGGTAGACACCGTCGACCATGGCGCAGGCCTGGGTGAGCAGGGTGATCTCGTCCTCGTTCTTGATCTCCCTGGCCCGCATCATCGCCTGCTGGCCGTCCACGACGTCGAGGCCTGCTCCCTGGAGTGCGAGGAGGACCGCGGTCTCTGCCATGTCCACTCCCAGCTTCTCCTCGGCGACCCCGGCGTCCTCCAAGAACCCTTTGATCTCACGAACGGCGCGGGCATGGAGGCCCGTCTCCGGGCCGATGGCGCCCTGCAAACCGGTATTGCCCCCCACCGAGTTCTGGGTGTCGTACATGTGCGGCAGTTGGAGACGGTGTGCCTTGGCGGCGGATCCGAAGTCCCAGATCTTGGGACGCCCTTCCCTGGTCACCAGGGCCCAGCGTTCGCCTTTGTTGAACGCCCAGTAGCCGATCTGGGTGGAGGTCGCATAACGGATGTTCGAGGTCTCGAAGAGGAGGACGGCGCCGAGATCGTGCTCCTCGAGCATCTTCCTGACTCTCCCGATGCGGTACTGGCGGAGACGCTCGAAGTCGACCCGGTTCTCCCAATCCACCCCCATCACGCCGGGAGCGAAACTCGTGGCTACGGGAAAGTCGTCCATTGCGTTCTCCTTGTCCTGTTACTCGTCACGCCCCGCCGAGGAGGCGAGAGCGTTCTCCAGATAGGCCCAGTCACGGGCAAACCGGTAGGAGTGGCGTGGCGGTGGCTGCGGGGCCTGGGTCTCCAGCCATCTCACGATCCCCTCGCCGATGTTGCGGAACTCATGGACACAGCCCACCCCGGCCCAGGCCACGTCGCCCGGCTCCAGCTCATAGGTGACGCCATCGAATGTCGCCTCGACCTCACCGGCGAGGATCTGGTAGGTCTCTTCCAGGGGATGGTCGTGGGCCCCGGCAAAGCCACCCTGCTCGTATTGGACCATGAACATGGTGGAGAGGTCGGCGCCCAGATCGGAGTCGACCATCATCCTCACGCTGATCCCGCTGTAGACCAGCAACGCCGTCCTCATGCTCGCGCTCTGGGCGAGCCGGTCCTGGGTCTGCATCGCCGGATCCATGTTCTCGGGCTCGATGTGACCGAAATAGCGGTTGCGCGGGTCGCGGACGTCGATGGCCACCGGCTCGGTGGTGGTGATCGGAGACGGAAACTGTGTGTCGTATCCGACCCGCTCCCTGGGCAGTGGTGCTTTCATCTCCGAGAAGGACACCACGTCTGGGGACGTGTTGCGGAAGGCGTGGGACATCCCCACAGGGATCAGCCCATAGTCACCTGCCACGAGACGGTGGCTCCCCTCTGGGGTGTCCACGGTGAGCTCCCCGTCGACCACGTAGAGGGTCTCCTCGAACGAGTGAACGTGGGTGTCGACATGGCCTTCCGGCTCCAAACGGGCGACGTGGAAACCCATTTGCACCGCGCCGCCGTCCTCATCGACGACCCCATCTCTCTCATAGCCGACGCTGCGCCCTTCGAACTCGGGTGGGGTGGCGTACTTCAGGTCGACGTGCTTTCTGACGATGTGACTCGCCATCAGCTCCCACCCCTCAGATACACCGCCACGGCGCTCAGATCCTTGTCTCCCATGCCGGCCTCGATCGCGGACCTGACGATGTCCAGACCAGTCGCGGCCTGCTCCATCGGCGCCCCCACCCGCGACCCCAGGGCCGTGATCAGCTCCAGGTCCTTGGCGACCAGATCGAGGGTGAAGGCCACGACGGCCTCCTCGGGGCTCTCGTAGGCATCCCGCTTGTAGTGGACGAACGGAGCACCGCCCGCCCCACCGGCGAAGACCTCGTAGGCGGCACGTCGGTCGACGCCCGCCTTCTCGGCGAGCACGAGAGCCTCGGCGAGTGCGACGTTGAGACCGTGGACGAGTCCGTTGACGGCGAGCTTGCAGGCGGCCCCGGTTCCCCGGCCACCGACGTTCACCACTTGTTTGGCGATCGCGGAGAGCAAGGGCTCGACCGCGGCCACCTGCTCCGGGTCGCCACCGGCCATGATCATCAGGGCGCCGGCTTCGACTGTGGAGACACTTCCCGAGACCGGGCAATCCAAGAAGTGGGCTCCGACGGCGTCGATCGCCGCTCCGACCTCGCGCACCGTCTCCGGATCGACGGTGCTGGTGTCCACCGCGATGGCGCCGGGTCGGATACCCGCAGCGATTCCGTCGTCGTCCAGGTAGACCGTCCGAAGCGCGGCATCGTCGGCCAGGCTGGTGACGACGACCCCGGCTTTCGAGGCCGCGGTTGCTGCGGTCTCTGCGATCTCCGCACCGGTGTCGGCGGCGACGGTCTCTGCTTTGGACCGATCGCGATTCCAGACCACGAGGTCGTGGCCGGCCTCATGGAAGCGCCGCGCCATGGCGCTGCCCATCCGGCCCAGGCCGATCATGGCCACGCTCGACATGCCGTCACCGTTCACTGATCAGTGACACTACACACATCTGTCCCCGCTCATCCACGCAGAAGGGGTGCCACCCGACCCGCGATATGTCTTCCGATCGCGATCGCGGCAGTCGCCCCCGGTGAAGGGGCGTTGAGGACGTGGACACTGTTGCCCGCCTCTTCGATGACGAAGTCGTCGACCAACTTGCCCGTCGGGTCCACCGCCTGGGCCCTCACACCGGCGCCACCCGCCACCAGATGCTCCCGTCGCAGGGCGGGAACCAGGCGGCGGGCGAGACGTGCGTACAGCCGCTTCGAACGGGAGTTGAGCATCTCGGAGGTGCCCGACCGCCAATGCCTCATCGCCAGTTTCCGAAAACCAGGGTTGCCGAGGACCGAACGCAGTTCGGCCCAGTCGGGTTTGGCGCCCCGGTAGTGCTCGCGACCGATGGCCAACACGGCGTTGGGGCCGACCTCCACCGATCCGTCGATGCGGCGGGTGAAATGGACACCGAGAAAGGGGAACCGGGGATCGGGAACGGGATAGATGAGGGTGCGGACGAGCGGGGCGGCATCTTCGGTGAGCCGGTAGTACTCGCCACGGAAAGGGACGATCCGGACCTGGGACTCCACACCTGCCAACGCCGCCACCCGATCGGAGTGGAGACCGGCGCAATTGATCAATACCCTGGCTGTCAACTGCCGGTCACCGGCGACCAGGGACACCCCATCGACACCGTGGCCGATCCGGGTCACCTCGGCATCGGTGACGATCTCGGCTCCGGTCTCGGCCAGCACGGCGGCGTGATGGCCCGCGATCGCAGGGAAATCTGCGACACCCGCCTCTGGCACGTGAATGGCGGCGATGCCTGTCGCCTCCGGTTCGTACTCGGAGATCTCCTCCGCGCCGAGCCGACGCATCCCCACGAGCCCGTTGGCGGTACCCCGACGCTCCAACTCGTCGAGGGCTGGGAGCTCTGCGGGGTCGGTGGCGATGACCAGCTTGCCGGACCGGTCGTAGGGGATTCCCTCCGCCTCACACAACTCGTATACGGAGCGTCGCCCCTCCACACAGAGACGGGCCTTCAACGACCCGGGCCTGTAATAGAGCCCCGAGTGCACCACTCCGGAGTTGTGGCTGCTCTGGTGTCTCCCGACTTCGTCCTCCTTGTCGAGGACTGCGAGGGCGAGCCCCGGGTGTGAGTCGACGAGGGCCCTGGCGACGGACAGACCGACCAACCCGGCGCCCACGACGCACACGTCGAACCTGGCTGAGTTGCTCATCTGCACTCCTCTCCTTCACTCCTGTGATCAGCCCCACTGCACACGAGGCCCCGGGACGGTATATCCTCGCCGCTGTTCGACGAAGGAGCGAGTTGAGATGGCCGACGGATCGGTGTTGGTTGTTGGCGGGACGAGCGGCCTGGGGCTCGAGATCGCAAGGCACTATCAGCAGACAGGTGCCGACGTGGTGATCACGGGGCGGGATGCCGCCCGATCAGGGGAGATCGCCTCGGGGATCGGTGAGGGGGCCACGGGAATCGGCGTGGACCTGACAGAGCCGGGCACCATCGCCGCGGCTCTCGCCGACGTCGGGCCGGTGTCACGTCTGGTGATCTCGGCGATCCTCCGCGACCACAACCCGATCGACACGTACGACTACTCCACGGCCCTGGACCTCGTGACCATGAAGATGGTCGGTTACACCGAGACCATCCACTCCCTCATCCCCAGGTTCTCCGACGACACCTCAGTAGTGCTGTTCGGCGGCCTCGCCAAGGAGCGTCCCTACCCGGGTGCAGTCACCGTCGCCACCGTCAACGGCGGGGTCTCGACGATGATCAACGACCTGGTGATCGAGTTGGCCCCGATCCGCTTCAACGCCATCCATCCCGGGATCGTCGGTGACAGTCCCTACTGGGAGGGACAGGACCTGCAACGGTTCGTGGCCAGGACCCCGACGGGCAAGTTGGCCACGATGGCCGACGTGGTCGGCGCTACCGTGTTCCTACTGGAGAACCCGGCAGTGAATGGGGTGAACCTGTATGTCGATGGCGGTTGGATGCTGATGTGAACGAGGTCCACAGGAGTGCCGAGCTCGACGAGACGCTCGACGGGATAGGCGCCCGGCTCAGAGAGGAGCGCGTCAGGGCAGGGATCAGCCAACGGGAGCTGGCCCGGAGACTCGGACTGTCAGCCAGCATGATCTCCCAGCTCGAAAGTGGCATGTCGAAGCCCTCGGTGGGAACCCTCTACGCCATCGTCACCGAGCTCAACCTCTCTCTCGACCGCATCATCAGGGGCGAGGACTTCACCAGCGCTGCCCCCGGGCCCAGCGCCGACCCCGTGGTCAGCCCGTTGGTCCACCCCGAGGACCGGCAGGTGATCGAGCTGGCGTCGGGGGTGCGGTGGGAAGAGCTGACTGCCACCTCGGAGGAGGGTGTCGACTTCCTCCACGCCACCTACGAGGTCGGAGGGGCCTCGACACCGGACCAGTCGCTGATGCGACACCACGGGAGGGAATACGGCTACATCATGTCCGGAACCCTCGGCATCCAGATCGGATTCCACGAATACGAGTTGCAGCCCGGCGACTCGATCGCTTTCGACTCCACCCGACCCCACCGTCTCTACAACAAGAGCGACGAGCCGGTTCACGCCATCTGGTTCGTCGTCGGCCGCGACGCCGACGACCGGGTCCCCGACTGACCGGGTGGTGGGTCCCATGTCCTCACCAGGGGGACCCGTATCCGGGTCCCCCCGCCCCGGGAAATGCGAGTCGCACCACCTGAGGAGAACAGAGCCGCGCGGTGGGGGCTCGTTCGGATAGATTGGGTCCATGGGCTTCATACTCAGCTTCCTCGCCACCGCGGCTTCGCTCTGGGTGGCGGTGTGGATCGTCGACGGGTTCGAGTTCAGCGGCGAGTGGTGGCAGTTCCTGATCGTCGCCGCGATCATGGGTCTCGCCAACGCCGTGGTGAAACCCATTCTGCGGCTGTTCAGCCTTCCTCTGATCCTGCTGACACTCGGCCTCTTCCTCCTCGTCGTGAACGCCCTGGTGCTCTCCCTGGTGGTCTGGCTCTCCGGAGTCTTCGAGCTGGGCCTCACCTCGGAGGGCTTCTTCTGGGAGACGTTCCTGGCCGCGATAGTGGTCGCCATCGTCGGCTGGATCATTGGAGCGATCCTCCCCGACGACTAGCGGTGCCGTCCTGACGGAGCCGCCGCACCGTGGGCGTGACGTTCACCCGACGACCGGTTGGCCACGGGGGAGACGGGTGATACCACCCAGGATCACACCGATCACCGGGAGACTCAGCACCAAACCGTTGAGGCCCTGCTCGTCGGCGATGCCGATGGCAGCGAGAAAGCCAAGGCCGGCACAGATGAGGGTGACAGCCAGTACCGGTCGCCACCAGGGGGGCGCCGGTCTGGCATCGTGCTCGGGTCGCTCGAACCGGCCGAACACGGCCATCAAGACGAGTGTCGGGACGATCAGGACTGCGAACCAGACCGGTCGCGTCGACCACCACTCCCCCGATAGCGGCTCGATCCCGAAGCCGAACCCACCCGTGATCAGGCCGAGACCGATGACGATCACCATCGCCGTGAGATGCCAGAGGTAGAGGGTCATGATCCGACCGCTGACCAGCACAACAGCCGTCCAAGCACCCAGCCGCCGCATCCATCTCTCCAGAACCGGCTCCAGAACCAGGATCAGACCGGCCTGGAACAGACCGAGGAAAGTGAGTGTCACCCGCGGCGGGTAGGAGTTGGTGATCTGGGCCGTGTCGAGACCCACCATCGCCACCGGGTACGGGCCGAACCGGACCAGGGCGAGTGTCGCCACGAGACCGACGACGAGCAGCCCGACTCTGCGCCCGGTCGAGACGAGACGGCCATCGACCCAGGCGTAGCCGAGTTGGTGGACCGTGGCCCACACGAACACGTAGTTGAGGAACCCCGCGGGCACCACTCCGGCACCGATCGAGACGAGGTCGGCCACACCACCGAGGGCGATGCCGACGAAGATCGACCACCACCCGAACCGCTCCCACACCATCAGCGCCACCGGCGCGAGGGTGACGATCACCACGTACGCGGCCAGGAACCAGGTCGGCACCAGGGCCACCCGGGAGGCGAGTTGGAGGATCTCCCAGTCGAGACCCAGTCGCAGCCCGATCCAGCCGCCGATCGTCCAGACCAACAGCAGAGGGACCACCGGAATGGCGAGACGTCGCAAGCGAGCGCGCAGCCACGAGCCGTAGGACTCGTCGCGGCGACGGGCCGAACGCCACGACAGGGCGTTGGAATAGCCCCCCACGAAGAAGAACAGCGGCATCACCTGGAAGAGCCAAGTCAGCGGGTGGGTCCATTCGGCGAGCTCGAGGAGGTGGCCGGGGACGATTTCGCCGTCCTGGAACGTGATCGCTGCCATCAGCCAATGACCGAACACGACGACCAGGATCGAGAAGACGCGGATCAGATCGACGACGCGGTTGCGTGAAGAGGGAGTCCCCTCCGCCATCTCCCGGGCGCGTGCGATGAAGCTGATGTGAGGATTCTGCCACCGACAACCACACGGTGAGCGTAGGCTGCCCGATCCCCGATGATCCTGGCCCTACGAATCCTCCATGTCGCTATCGCCGCCGCCTGGTTCGGTCACAAGCTCCTGATCCCCGCCGACATTCGCGAGTCGGTCCACGCCACCAGGGAGGACGGAGAGGTGCTGTTGGCGAGACTGAAGCGGGCGGAGCGTTTCGGGATCCTCACCGGTTTGGGGACCCTCCTGTCCGGGGCCGCTTTGATATGGGCGGTGGGTGTCTCCACGGTCAGCCTCTGGATCTGGGTCGGGGTGGGCCTGGTCGGCCTTGCCATCGGCATGGGCATCACCGTTGCCCGCCCGGCATCGAAGCGGCTCCATGAGGCGGTCCGAAGTGAGGATCGGGTCGAGGCGACCGTCGCCGGACGTCAGTTGGGCAGGGCGCTGGGCCTGGAGAGCCTGATCTGGGTCGGTGCACTAATCACGATGATGGTCTAGAGCGCGGCGTGTAATCCGTCGGCACCAACACCCGGTCCTCGATCGCTCCTACTGCCCTCCCATGCTCGGCCGACCACTCCGCCTTGATGTCCTTCCACTCCTGATCCTGCATGAAACCGTCCCATGCGGCCGTCATCGTGTCCTCGTCGGGCCACTCCAGGAGATATGCCAATTCGGGCCGTCCGTTTGCCCTCGTCTCCCAGATCGACAGAAATCGAAACCCGTAGGACTGCATGATCCGCTTGGCGTGATCGCGGAAACGCTCATGGAAGGCCTCCTTGTTCTCATCGAAGATCTCGTAGATCCGGAGCTGATGGATCATGTCACCGGTTGACGGTGACGGTGCTCCACCTTGCCGACGGCATGGAGTGCGAAACGGCCCTCGCCGCGGTCATGAACCGGGTCGGGCCCTGTCCATGGCCAGCCCCCGAAACCTGTTCGGTGATAGTCGTCGACCGCCTCCCGCAGTTCTTCGGGGCTGTTCATGACGAAGGGCCCCATCTGAAACACCGGAGCACCGATGGGACGGCCCTGGAGCATCAAGAGCTCGGCCGGTGACCCGAGGTTGGCCAACGTGACAGATGCCGTCGGGTCGAGACGCGCCCCGACATCGGCTTCGACCGAGGTGCCGTCGATGCTCACCTCATCCCCCGCGTAGCAGTAGAGGGTCCTGTTGGTGCCGGGATTGGCGGCCGGCAGCTCGTAGCTCGACCCGGGCGCCAGCCGGATCAGCCAGATGGCGAAGTCGGTGTCGTGCCGGGATGCCCAGGAATCCGGCGGCGGGGAGGGAGGCCTCATGTCGTCGACAGCACCAGCGATGACCTCGATGGACACCCCGACCGCCGGGCACACCTCGGGGATGTCCTCGCTCCACAGCATGCCGAAGTAGGCGTCGACCATCTTCGACTCGGGCGGGAGGTTCAGCCAGATCTGGAATAGCTCCAGGGGGTTGTCGTCGACCGGATCGAGCAGCGGAAACATCTCCGAATGCATGATCCCGCTGCCGGTGGTGAGCCACTGGACATCGCCCTCGCCGTACCTGGCCGTCGCACCGAGCGAATCGGAGTGATCCACATATCCGCGACGCACCACGGTCACGGTCTCGAAGCCCCGGTGGGGGTGCTGAGGGAAACCGGGGACGGTGCCGCCGTGGTACATGCTCCAGCCGTCCTTGTAGGAGAAGTCCGAACCGATGTTGCGCCCCTCGAGCGGGGCCAACGGGCCCAGTCTCTCGTCGCCCGCGGGATAGTGGTCGACGTGGTGGACCGTGAAGATGAAGGGGTCGTCACCCTCCCAGGGGAACCCCAGTCGGACCAATTCTCTCATCGCAGCCATCTGACGGCTGACCCTAATCCCCGTCCCGGCCATGGAGAACCACGATCACCGAGCCCTCTCCGAGGGGCGCAACCCGGTGAGGAAGACAGCCGGATCCTCCCCGGAGCCGATGGCGTCGATGAGGGCGGAGCCCACGACGACCCCGTCGACATGACCCGACAGGAGCTCCAGCTGAGTGCGCTCCCTCACCCCGAAACCGGCGAGGACGGGAAGTGCCGAGGCAGCCTTGACCCGGTCGAGATAGGAGAGGACAGCGGAGTCGAAGCTGGTCGTGTTGCCGGTGGTCCCCTTGGTGGTGACCGCGTAGACGAACCCTCTGCTCGCGTTGGCCAACTTGCGAAGCCGCTCCTCCGGTGTGGTCGGGGATACCAATTGCACGAGACCGAGGCCCTCCCGCTCCAGGGAGGCGTTGAGGTCGGCACTCTCCTCGAGAGGCAGGTCGGGGACGATGAGGCCGGCGGTTCCGCTCACACCCATGCGGGCGACGAGACGGTCGAGCCCGTAGGCCAGGAACGGGTTGTAGTACCCCATGAGGAGGTGGGGGGCATCGAGATCGAGCGCCTCCAGGGTGTCGAACACGTAGTCGAGGTTCACCCCCCGGGTCAACGCCTCGTGACTCGCTCGCTGGATCGTCTGGCCGTCGGCCATCGGGTCGGTGAAAGGCACCCCGACCTCGACGACGTCCGCTGCCGTGGCGACCTTCTCCAGGAGCCCGGGGAAGCGCTCCAGGTCGGGGTATCCGGCGGTGAGATAGGCGCATACCGCCTGACCGCCACGTTTTTCGATCGCCCGGCTGACCAGTTCGATTCGGTCAGACACCAGATGCCTCCCTGATGATGGCGAGGTCCTTGTCGCCCCGACCCGAGACACAGACTGCGATGGACGAGCCAGGATGGTCTGCGGCCCACCGTCGCGCCCCCACCAGGGCGTGGGCCGACTCCAACGCCGGGATGATCCCCTCGGCCATCGCGCACTCGCGTAGTGCGGCCAGAGCCTCGGTGTCATTCGCCGCCACATATGACGCCCTTCCCGAATCGCGAAGCATGGCGTGCTCGGGTCCGACCCCCGGGTAGTCGAGCCCGGGCGCGATGGAGTGGGTCTCGTGCACCTGGCCATACGAATCCTGGAGCAGCGGGGTCATGGCACCGTGGAGGACACCCACGGAATCCGAGGCGAGGGTTGCGCTATGGGAGGTGCCGTCCCCACCCGCTTCGACACCCAGCAGCGCCACCGAATCGTCGTCGAGGAAACCCCGGAACATCCCGATGGCGTTGGAGCCTCCCCCGACACACGCCACTGCCACGTCGGGGAGGGCCCCGGTGGTCTCCAGCATCTGGGCCCGGGTCTCTGTGCCGATGACCGACTGGAGCCAGGCGACGAGGGCGGGATAGGGGTGGGGGCCGACGGCGGAGCCCAGGAGGTAATACGTGTGGTCGGGGTTGGCCACCCAGTCCCGCATCGCCTCGTCGATGGCGCTCTGGAGGGTCTTCCCGCCCTTTTCGACCGCCACGACCGTAGCCCCGAGCAAGTTCATCCGCTCCACGTTGGTCGCCTGGCGGACCACGTCGACTGCTCCCATGTACACCGTGCAGGGGAGACCCACCCGGGCGGCGGCGGCAGCGGCGGCCACTCCGTGCTGGCCGGCTCCGGTCTCGGCCACGATCCGGCTCGCCCCGAGACTCTTCGCCAGCAGCGCCTGGCCGATGGCGTTGTTGATCTTGTGGGCACCGGTGTGGCACAGATCCTCCCTCTTCAGGAACACCCGGGCACCCCAGAGACGGCTCAGACCGCGAGCAGGTGTGAGCGGAGTGGGTCGGCCCACGAAGTTCTCCTGCTCGTGGACGAGGTCGGCGAGGAACTCCTCGTCGTCGAGGACCGAGCGCACCGCCTTCTCCAGTTCGACCAGGGCAGTCATCAGAGTCTCGGGGACGTATCGACCCCCGTATGCCCCATAACGCCCGTCGGCGGGCACCTGTGCCGCCGTTCTAGTCCCGGTCGTCATGTCACCACCAACCCTTCCCGGGCCGCGCGGGCTGTGGCCACGAAGTCTCGAATCAGGGCCCGGTCCTTCGATCCCGGCGAGGTCTCGACCCCGCTGCTGACGTCCACCCCGAACGGTCTCACCGTGGCGATCGCCCCGGCGACGTTGGCCGGTCCCAGCCCGCCCGCCAACACCATTTCGCCATGGCGAGCCATGGCGGCCGCCCGCTCCACGTCGACGGTCCGCCCGACGCCACTCTCCGGGCCCTCGTAGAGGAAGAGACCCCCTCGGGGGGCGGAGTCATCGGGGTCCCGGTACACCGGGAGCGCCCTGAGCCCCCCGAGGGATCCGATCGCCCCGTGGTCCGCCTGGAGGAGGTCAGGGGTGAACTGGCTGAGCACGGTTTCGATCTCGGCGAGGGTGGGACGACGAAACACCGCAACACTCAGGACGTCCGGGGGCAGCATGGCCGCGATGGCGGCGGCCCGCGCCGGTGCGACCCGTCGGACCGAATCCGCGAAGACGAAGCCGATGGCATCGGCGCCGGCCTCCACGGCAGCCTCCGCTCCCTCGTGGTCGGAGATCCCGCAGATCTTCACGAAGAGGCTCATCGACCGGATCCGGTCGTGGCGGTCCGGCCAGCCGCGAGGAGGCGGCGCAACGCGGCTGCCGGGTCGGAGCTCGACACCAGAGACGACCCCACCAAGGCTGCCCGATAGCCCTGGTCGACCACTTCAGCCACGTCCGCGGGAGTGACGATCCCGCTCTCCGCGATCGCCGGGAGATGGTCGGGCAGATGCGGGGCCAGCTGAGCGAAACGTCCCGTGTCGACCTCCAGCGTGGCCAGGTCGCGGCAATTGACCCCCACCAGCACGTCGCGGTCGAAGACACGGGCCGCGTTGGCCAGGTCCGTGGTGTCGAACACCTCGACGACGACGAACATCCCGAGCTCGATGGCGAGATCGGTCATCTCGACGAGGAGGGCGCCGGGGAGCATGCGGGCGATGAGCAGGACACCGGAGGCTCCCCGGGCCCGGGCTTCGAGCACCTGGATCGGATCGACGAGGAAGTCCTTGCGCATGACCGGCACGGACACGGCGGCGGCGACCGACTCCTGGTGCCGCAACGACCCGGCGAACCGGGTCTCCTCGGTGAGGACGGAGATCGCAATCGCTCCACCCGCCTCGAAAGCGCGGGCTAGGGCGACCACTTGGTCATCACCCGGCGCACCCGGGACCAGGGCGCCCTGCGAAGGGCCGGCCAGCTTGGTTTCGCAGATGAGGTCGAACCCCTCCGATGAGAGTCTCAGGGGGATCGGATCGGCAAGCCGGGCCACGCTCTCCTGGAGTCGGTCGGGACCTGGTGGCGCTCCGGCGGCCCGGGCCCGGCGGAGACTGGTCTGCGACATCTCGGTGAGGAACTCAGACACCGACAGGTTCCTGTTCGGCCATGGCGACGAGGTTGGAGAGGAGGTCGGTGGCGTGACCCTCCCCCAACGCGGTCTCGGCTCGCTCCCGGGCCTGCTCACGACCGACCCCGGTGACTCTCAGGGCCAGGGTGGCCCCGAGGACCAGCGCGTCACGGTGCGCACCTCGCTCCCCATCGAAGACTCTCCTGATGGCTGCGGCGTTCACCTCCGGGTCGCCGCCGAGGAGTGCTTGGGGAGGGCACCTGGGAAAGCCAAACTCCGCCGGATCCTCCTCGGTCTCGACGACACGCCCGGGTAGGACGTCGAGGAGGAGGTAGGGGCCGACCGGGGTGGGCTCGTCCCATCCCGGTTCGCCGTGGACGACGAAGGCTCGTGCGATGTCCATCCCCGCCAGGGTCTCAGCCATCATCCGGGCCATCTCCGGGGAGAAAGCGCCCACGACGAGGTGTGGCGCCCGGGCGGGGTTGGCCAACGGGCCGACCAGGTTGAAGATCGTGCGTGCTCCCATCGCCTGGCGCACCGGCGCCACCGACTTCATCGCCGGATGGAACCCGGGCGCGAACAGATAGGTGAAGCCCGTGGCGGCGAAGACCTGTCCGGCGCGGGCGGCGTCCCAGGGGACGTCGAGACCGAGGGCGGCGAGGACATCGAAGCTCCCGCTGCGGCTGGACACGGACCGGTTCCCGTGTTTGACCACCCGGGCTCCCGCCGCCGCCGCCAACAACGCCGCCCCGGTGGACAGGTTGAGGCTGCCCGACGCGTCGCCCCCGGTTCCGACGACGTCGACCGCGTCGGACACGTCGTCGATCGCGGGGCGAACGGCGAGATCCTGGAGACCACGGGCGAACACTCGTACCTCGGCGGCGGTCTCTCCCCGGGTCCGGAGTGCAGCCAGGGCGGCACCGGCCACCACCTGGTCGAGGTCTTCTGCGGTCAGGTACTCGACGAGCGCGGCCGTCTCGTCGTCACCGAGAACCTCACCGGCGAGGAGCTTTCCGAGAATCTCCTTCATGAGACCGCCCCCGCCAACTCGTCGCCGGCTCGCACCTTCGTCCCGAGGGGGTTGGCCAGAAGCCGGTCACCCTGGGGTCCGGGCACGCTCTCCGGCAGACAATCGGGACCTAGCGTCGTAGGGCGGACGTGAGCCGTGTCGAGGTCGGCCGGTATCTCGAATATCGATTCCATGATGTCCTTCCCCGCCATGAGGTCGGAAGTCCGGGAATCGAAGAACCCACCTCGTGACTGGAGGTGGGTCTGTGTCGGTCTATGGAATGAGCCGTGTGGTCGCCACCTCTATGGGGTCGACCACCACCACTGCCGGGTCAGGAACGTGACTCTGCTGCTCATTGCGAGGAAGTTGTACTAGCGATGACGGCGGGCGTCAATAGCTAGACCCAACACGTTCCCTTTCTGTCTGCTCCAGAGCCGGTGAACCGGATCTGGACGAATCAGGAAACGTCGACGATCGGGGCCACCTTGTTGCCAAGGAGTTCGATGCTCGACAGGACCTTTTCGTGAGGCATCGTCCCGACACTGATGTGAAGCTCGAATCGGGTGATACCGAGGATCTGCTTCCACCGCAGGATCTTGGCCGCCACGGTCTCCACGTCGCCCAGCACGAGCGAGCCCTCCTCGGATCGCATCGAGTCGAACTGTCCTTTCGTCATTGGGCCCCAGCCCCGCTCCCGACCGAGGCGACTCATGGCGGCGGCATACGAGCCGTAGTACTCCTCGGCTGCCTTCTCGTTGCTGTCGGATATGTAGCCGTGGCCGTGAACCGACAACGGCACGTCCGCGGGGTCATACCCCGACTCCGTGAGCGTCTTCCGGTAGAGGTCTGCGAGGGGGGCGAACCTCTCGGGGCTCCCTCCGATGATGGCGAGGGCAACTTCCAGCCCACGGGAAGCGGCGCGGACGATGGATTGGGGCGTCCCGCCCACGGCGACACGGATCGGGAGTTTGCGTTCGGGACGGGGATAGACGCCCTGCCCTCGTATCGGCGGTCGGAACCGACCCGACCAGGTGACCTCCTCACCGCTGTCCCTGAGCTGAATGAGCAGGTCCAGCTTCTCGGCGAACAGCTCGTTGTAGTCCTCGAGGTCGTAGCCGAACAGAGGGAACGATTCGATGAACGAGCCACGACCGACGAGGAGCTCGGCCCGTCCCGAAGAGATCAGGTCGAGGGTCGCGTACTGCTGGAACACGCGGACCGGGTCGTCGGTGCTCAGGATGGAGACCGCCGGGAAGAGCCTGATCCGGGAGGTTCGACCGGCCGCGGCCGCCAACACGACCGCGGGCGCCGACGAGGCGAAGTCGGGGCGGTGGTGCTCGCCCAGGCCGTAGACGTCGAGCCCTGACGACTCGGCGACATCCACTTCTTCCAATATCTGCCGGAGTCGCTCACCGTGACCGACCGGCGATCCCCCGCCGTGGGGAGCGATGGTCTCGGCGAAACTCGTGATTCCCAATTCCATACAACAAGACACAACACGTATCAGGAGCCGGTCCTTCCCCTCTATCCAACAGACAACAGGAGTCCTCTCCGCAGACC
>Ga0299914_10001146_pt1 | contig 17166 bp, 14 predicted proteins | sample RVTome_10_FD_201361 | JGI IMG/M metagenome (GOLD analysis project Ga0299914, IMG submission 201361) | Soil microbial communities from uranium-contaminated site in the Upper Colorado River Basin, Wyoming, United States - RVT153D57 (version 2) ...
CTTGCGCCGCAGCCGCCAACTGGTGCCCCAGCTTCCGGCGTCGCAACGGACCAGCGAGACCCAGCCGGACCTGGCCATTCTCGACCGCCTCATCGAGGCGCGCCACTGGCCGGAGGTTGAACAGCGTCTGGAGCAGCTCAAAAAAGCGGCACCGTCAAGCCTACCAGCATCTCGCATCCTGCTCATACGGGCGAGCGTGGCGCAAAAGCGGCGCCAGCCGCGCGAAGCCACCGCCCTCTTGCACCAGTTGCTACTGCGCTACCCCAATAGCGCCGAGCGCGCCGAAGCGCACTACCGCCTAGCGCAACTCTACCACCATCAAGACAATCACACCGCCAGTGATACCCATTTTCGCCATGCGATCGCCCAACCTCACGACGCCGTGTGGACGCCCAAAGCGCTCCTGAGATTCGCCCACATTCTAGAAGACCGCAACGAACTCGATGAAGCGGGCCGCCTCTACCAGCAGGTGGCCGAGCGGTTTCCCGATCATGACGACGCCGTGTTCAGCTTCTGGCAAACCGCCTGGCTGCAGTACCGCCTGGGCCGCTACAGCCTCGCGGCGTCGATCTGGCGTCTCTTCATCAAGCAGTTTCCCCACAACGCCTGGCGCCCCCAAGTCCTCTATTGGCTTGGCCGCGTGGCGCAACACCGCGATTATCTATCCAACGCCCAGGCGCTTTACCAACGGGTGGCGATGGATCACCCGTTTCATTATTACAGCCTGCAGGCGCGCGAACAGCTCCGGCAATTATCCGTGCCGCCGCCGCCCATTACGGTCCCAGATGGCAACGCCACTTGGCCGTGGGAAGATGGGCCACCCGTGTCGCTTCCATCGTCCGTGACACGACAGGTAACGCCAGAACAGTTTCACCTCATCAGAGTGCAGGAATTTCAGCACCTGCAGATGCACCGCAACGCGCAGGCGGAAATTGACGCCCTCGCCGCCCTCCTGCCCCAGAGTCAGGCCAATGATTATTTTTTGGCCACGCTCTTCGCGCAAATCAACCACCACCTAGCCGCCTTTCGCCGTTTAAACCAGCTCATCAGCACCCTCACGCCGATGCAAATTCGGGGTTTACCGCGTGCGTTCTGGACCCTGCTCTACCCCAAAACCTTTTGGGATCACATCACCCCGCATGCCACGCGCCACGGGCTGTCGCCTTATCTCGTGCTGAGCTTGATTCGGCAGGAAAGCGCCTTCAACCCCCGCGCCTTTTCCCCCGCTGGCGCTCGCGGCTTGATGCAGATTATTCCCTCCACGGCCAAAATCGTCGCCCGCCAGACCCGGGTGCAGCGGTTCAATCTCCACATGTTGTTCGAGCCCCAAGCCAATATTCAACTGGGCACGCATTATTTTTCTCACCAACTGCAACAGTTCGACCGCAATCTGGTCTTCGCCCTCGCCGCCTACAACGCGGGTCCACACCGCGTGGCGGAATGGCGTCAACGCTGGCCAGACTTACCCATGGACGAGTTCATCGAACAGATCCCGTTTAAGGAAACCCGCTTGTACGTGAAGCTGATCTTGCGTAACCTTCTCATCTATGAATACTTGTACCACCCTGTGCCGGACGCTTGAGATTCTGCCGGCCGCCCAAGGCGGCACCTATATCGTCCTGCTGTGGCTCCCGTCCCGGCGTCAGCTGACGATCGGCCGTCTCGGCGCCCACGACCTGCCGCGCGGCTATTACAGTTATGTGGGGAGCGCGAAACACGGGCTGGCGACGCGCTTGCACCGCCACCTGCACGGAGCGGTGACGCGACACTGGCATCTCGACTACCTGCGTCCGCATGTCCGGGTGATGGCCTGGCGCGCCTATCCTGACCTTAGCCAACCGGAATGCCAACTAGCACAGCGCTTACTCGCCTGGGGACAGATCGTCATCCCGCGCTTTGGCGCTTCCGATTGTTCCTGTGCGGCCCATCTGTTATATTACCCTCGCCGCTTGGATGTAGAGCGCGGTTTGCGGCACGCAGAGTTCAGTATGGGGCATGGGGCATCGGACCAAAACGCCTGGCGGGGAATCAACAAGATTAAGTGAGTGGATACCATGCACTTCACCAAAATGCACGGGCTGGGGAACGATTATATTTATGTCAACGGCTTCGACGAACATGTTGACGATCCGCCGGCGGTGGCGCGGGCGGTGAGTGATCGTCACTTTGGCATTGGTGGCGATGGACTGATTCTGATCTTGCCGTCAGCAAAGGCCGATTGCCGCATGCGCATGTTTAACGCCGACGGCAGTGAGGCCCAGATGTGCGGCAATGGCATCCGGTGTCTGGCCAAGTATGTGTACGAGCATGGCATCGCCCGCAAAACCGACTTACAGGTCGAGACGCGGGCAGGCGTACTGGCTCTGCAATTGCTGCAAAATCCTGGCGATTCTGATGTAATCGATGCCGTTCGCGTGCGCATGGGCGAGCCGCGTTTGCAACGAGAAGACATTCCGATGCAAGGCGCAGCCGGACATGTCGTGCAGGATCCTCTGGAGGTCGAGGGGACCCTGTTTCACGTGACCGCCGTGTCGATGGGCAATCCGCACTGCATCGTCTTTGTGGACGATCCGCACCACTTCGACGTCAGCTACTGGGGACCGCGCTTTGAACACCATGCGGCCTTTCCCGAAGGAGTGAATACGGAATTTGTCCGGGTGGTCGACGAACACACCTTCGACATGCGCGTGTGGGAACGCGGCTCCGGCGAAACGCTGGCCTGCGGCACCGGCGCTGCGGCGGTCGCCGTGGCCTGCCACCTGAACGGCAAAACGGGCCGCCGCGTGACTGGGCAGTTGCGGGGCGGTTTGCTCGATCTGGAATGGAACGCCAACGATAATCAAGTTTACATGACGGGTCCCGCCACCGAAGTCTTCAGCGGCGACTGGCACGGTCAGGGAGTGTATGCATCATGATTGATTTGCGCAGCGATACCGTTACCAAACCCTCGCCGGAAATGCGTCGGGCCATGGCCGAGGCCGAGGTCGGCGATGATGTGTTCGGCGAAGATCCCACCGTCAACCGGCTGCAAGACCTCGCCGCCGAGATGCTGGGTAAAGAAGCCGCTCTGTTCGTCTCCTCCGGCACCATGGCGAACCAAATTTGCGCCAAAGTCCACACGCAGCCGGGCGACGAAATTGTCATGGAGCAAACCAATCACCTGTTTCGGGCCGAGTCCGGCGGCGTCGCAGCGCTGTCGGGGGTGCAGGTGCAGGCGCTGCCCGGTACACGCGGCGTCATCACGGCTGAGCAGGTGGCGCCGGTCATCCGCAGCGGTGCCGATCCGCATAACGCTCCGACCCGGCTCGTGTGCCTGGAAAATACGCACAATCGCGGCGGCGGCACGGTGTATCCCCTGGAGGCCATCCGAGATATCCATGACCTCACCCGGCAACATGGCCTGGCGCTACATCTCGACGGCGCCCGCCTGTTCAACGCCAGTGTGGCCATGGGGGTGCCCGCGACCGACATCACGCACTATTTCGATTCCTGCACGCTGTGTCTATCCAAAGGGTTGGGCGCTCCGGTGGGCTCGGTTATTGCGGGCAGCACCGAGTTTATCAAACGCGCCAATCGCTACCGCAAGATGTTTGGCGGCGCCATGCGCCAGGCTGGTATTATCGCCGCCGCCGGCATTTATGCGCTACAACACAACGTCGAACGGCTCGCCGAAGACCACCAGCACGCCAAGCTTCTAGCCGAACGGCTAGGGCATCTCAAAGGGCTGCATCTCGATCCGCAGGAAGTAGAAACCAACATCCTGTTTTTGCAGCTCGATCCGGCCAAATCCCGTCTCGATGCCCATGGCCTATCGCAGGGCATGCAGGAGCGCGGCGTCCTCGCCAACGCCTCGGATTCCACCACCCTGCGCTTGGTCACGCATCTCGATGTGACGCGTGCCGAGGTGGAGACAGCGGCCGAGGTGATCTGCGAGTTGCTGGCTTAGTGCTGCGCACCGCCATGATTGACCGCGTTGGTTACCGCGGGTTGGCAACCCGCTACACGACTGAGCCGTCTTGAGAACCCGATGCTTAATGGCGAAATCGAGTCCTTAGCCAGGCCCATCAGGCGATCGCTTGACCAGCATGTCCTGCCTATCCTTCCGGTGCTACGCCACCTGTGCGGGGCGTAGGGTCTTCATGGCCAGCCGCTCTTGCACGGCCTTGACAATCAAGGGCCAGACAATGGTGGCATCGCAGGGCACTTCGGCAAAGCGCCCGCCTTCGCTCGGGGAGACGAATTTCCCCCACGAGATGCCTTCTGAGTAGGTACAGCCGGAGAGGCCACCCCACTGGACAGGCTCGGGACAAATGCGGACGCCGTAGGTGAAGCGCTGGATCTCCGTAGCTTGCCCGACGCGTTTGGCGATAAGTTCCAGGTAAGGACCCACTTGTTGACTCCAATTGCGCGGCACGCCACCGCCAATCGTGAAGATGCCGAGTTTTTGCTGCGCTTGGATCAACGCCGTATAGTGCTCCAAGTCAATAAAAGGATCATAGGACAACCGGGTCCGGCCTGCCAGCTGACGTTTACGGTTGCACAGGGCAAAATCTAAACCCATCTCGGAATCCGTAAAGGCCGGAACGTAAACGGGGACGCCGCACTCAAAGGCGCTTTTCAGGATGCCCCGCTCCGGGACATGCCGAGAGAGATAGGCGCCAAGCAGATGATTGATCTTGTAGCTGCATAGCGTGTCATCTGGTGGCACCTCGGCGAATACCGCTTCGAAGATGTCCGCCACGTCATCGAGGTTTTGTTCCAGCTCAAGCGTGTCGTAGACGCGGTTGTAGCCTTGCTCATACAAAGTCTGATCGTCCACGGCCGGATTGTATTTGAAATGGCGGCGCCCCGAGGCTTCGACCAGGCCATGGGCCATGAGCGCCCCTGTGCTGACCAAGGCATGGACCATGCCTTGCTCAATCATGTCGCACAGGACCAAGCCCATTTTGGCGACCGTCATCGCGCCGGCAAACGTCCCGACGACGAAGCAGTCCGGGTCGGTGACCATCGTGTGCAAGACGTCTGCCGCCTCGCCTACGGTGCGTCCGCCAAAGGCAGTCTGGCCCATCGCGGCCACGAGTTCCTGTACACTATGAATCGTCGCTAAATCCAGTGGGACGGTCGGTTGCAGATGGTCTGAAACGCCGTCGTGCAACTGCGTCCGCATCTGCAAGGCCTGCTGCGTTTGCATAGAAGAGACTCCTTCATGCGTCACGGATGTTTCCATGATCTGACTTAAGGGTTGTTGTGGACGACGTATTCAAGCCCGAAGGACTCACTGCCGTTTGGATGGAAATCGCCGTCGACAAAGGACCGGGCATCGAATTGCGTATAATCACAAGTCAATTCCTCGCCGGCAGCGATATCGCGTGCCGCGACGGTCCTGTATCCAGGCTGCTCGAGCGTGTTGGGCACCTCGGCGTGATTCATGAACCGCGCGTCGTCACCGCACAGGACCCACAGACCCATCTCAGGGCAAAAGTACGAGTATTTCCGGATATGGGGCTTTGCCCGCTCGGGTAAGGCCTCGAACTCCGTGTCAGTGTACGTGGTGTCAAATTTATCGACAAATTCCCAGATAACCGTTCCTGCAAGAATTTCCTGGTCAGCAAAGAGTCCCAACCCTTCGATCGAACTTGGACGCACCACTGCTTTGACCGTCAACATAAATCTTTCCTTTACTAGAGAGCGCCTCAAAGCGCAGCACACATATGAACACCGAAATACCGATACATCGATACACCACCACACCACAACCAGAGTTCGTGCGCCATCAACGAGTTGTGCCAACAGCGGCTGGAGTTTTTGCGAGTCGGATGAGGAGCGTCGGCAGCATCGTGCCCAGGTACCCCACCGCGGTATGTATAGGCATTTCAAACGACATTTTTGTGCTCCGCTTGCGGCAGCCCCCTCCGGTAGCGGGTTGGCTTCGGCACTAGGAGCAGCATGCAACGCGGCAGCTGGCAGCACGGCTGGGTAAGGCCCTCGTACACCCCGGCAGAAGTCCGTCGGCGGTTTGAGCGCCGCCAGTTCAGCACATTCAGCTGGGTCAACCGACGAACCAGTTGCGGTACGCCGTACTAGGAGGAGCGGCCGGCAAGGCCGCAAATCTAGTGGGGTGTAGGTCCCCACGGCGCCCATTGCCCAATTCGGACGGCTAATATATCTAATGTGCGGGGAGAGAACAAACCGCAACAGGCTCGGACGTATAAGCCACGGCTGCCCAGAGGTAGGCGATAGCTCGGCACTCGAATCATCGTTGACCTTCTCCTTTCAAACTCCCGACGTTAGAGGGTCAAGTCTACGTGTTGCTGATGAGACTTTGTCTTAAACGGCAATTCGTCACGACGACCTTTTTCACTCTGAGACTTGTCACTTGAAATCATGAGACTTGAAGCGCTAAAACCGCTGACAGCCTTCTACCGGCCTGTCGTCACACGGCTAATCAAAATAGCGCCGGTCATGCAGATCCGGGTACATCGATGCCACCCATTTTTTGTAGCCGTTGAAGTGTACCCTAAAGTTGGAACGGTTGCATCGGTCCGATCTACTGTCAGCTGTCACAGGGGGGACACAGGCAAATCGGCTTTCCGGAGCAGCAACCGCACGAGATGCGGATAGCGGCTCAAGATGCGCTCGACATCGGCAAAGCCGCGATCGCCACGCAGAATTTTGGCAAAGGCGCGCCAGGATCGATCGTGATAGCGCACCAGGCCATGGAAGAGCCACGGATAGAGGTCGAACAGCCGTTGCAACGCTCGTGCGCCGCACAGCTCGGGCATGATCTCAGCCTCCACTGCAGCCGCATAGCTCGTTGGCGCCACATCGCCCTGGCTCGCCTGTAACAGGGCATGGGCGGCCAGATGGGCGCTGCGCACGGCATAATAAATGCCTTCGCCCGTAAAGGGCTCGAGTAATCCGGCCGCGTCCCCCAACACCAAGGCCCGGCCCCGCACCAGGGGCATCTCCGGCGTGCGCGTCGGCAACAGGTGCGCCAAATAAGGCAATTTACCCGGTGGCGGCTGCAATCCCCAACGCTGCATAAATTGCCGCAAGTAGGACGGCAACATGCGGCTTTGCGACACCGGCCCTTTAACGCCAATCGACCAGTGATCCGCTTTGGGAAAGGCCCAGGCATAGCCCTGCGGGTAGGAGCCCCAGTCAATGTACAACGTATCCGGCGCCCAGGGACACGTGGCAGATGCCTCGACATCCATATCCAGCCCGATATCATGTGGCGCCGTGGGGGCAAATCCGAGTTGACGCCGGGCCGTGCCCTTAGCCCCATCGGCAAACACCAGATAGCGACTGTTCCACGTGTCAGAGGTCGTATGCACGCGCACCTGGCGCGGACCGTCCGCCAACTCCGTGACTCGGCACGCCTCAAAGACTTGCGCTCCGGCAGCCGCGGCACGTTGCACCAAGAGATGATCAAAGGTACACCGCGTGACGAGCGACACCAGGGGGGCCGGATATGTGCGCGAAAACGGATGGCGCAAGCGTTGCGTAAACATCAGACGAGACACCACGCGTTCGATTACCGCATCGATGGGAAACGGCACCAAGTCGACGGTCTTCTGATTGAGCCCACCGCCACACGGTTTGACCCGGGGCAAACGCGCTTTCTCGACGATCGCGACCCGCAGCCCCTGCACGGCCAAGAGATAGGCCAGCAACGTCCCTGACGGCCCAGCCCCGATGATGGTCACATCCACAATAGGGCGTGGATGCCATCGGGGCGGTGCTTGATGCGCTAGGGTGGATTGCGTACAATCCATGAAATGCTCCAACCGAGAGATCGGGCCATTGAAAAATCGAGAAACGAGAGATAGGGTCACCGCGTCACGACCGGGCACGCATGTCTGGCCAAGGATAGCCCGGAATCGCACGGGCTCGCAATGTTCCTATCCTGTATCGAGCGCGAAACGGAGACCACGGCCATGCGAGTCCGCCTGCTGCAACAGGGTGATCCCACCCTGATGACCCACGAGTTGAACTGCATGGGACGTCCGGCGCCGACCGACATGATGGATCATCCCACACAGCCCTTTGCCTGCAAAATTACCGCCATACCCAACGCCCTGGCAATCGGCGTCACCGCCTGGCTGCAGCGGCACGAGCGTATGGCCTGGTGGCACAGTGTCCCGGGCGCCACGGCAGAAACGATCGATCTGCTCGTCAGCGGCACGCGAGCGTTGCCCGCGGCCTTGTGTGACGAGGCCCAACACCACCCGGCGCTGCGTCCGCTGGCCGCCGCCTTGCAACAGGCGCTGCAGCACGCGCAAGACGTGCCCACCCACCTGCACCTCAGGGAGACGGCCTTGGATCTGCGCCAGCACACGCTGGTGATGGGTATTTTGAACGTCACCCCCGACTCATTTTCCGATGGCGGTCTCTACTTGCAGCCGGAACAAGCCCTCAAACATGCCGAGGAAATGCTGTCCCAGGGCGCCGATATTATCGACGTCGGCGGCGCCTCGTCGAGGCCGGGCGCGACACCAGTTCCAGCCGACGTGGAGCGCGAACGGGTGATTCCGGTGGTGCGCGAGATGGTCAGACGATTTGACGCGCATATCTCCGTCGATACCTACCGGGCGAGTGTCGCCCGGGCGGCGGTGGAGGCCGGCGCAGTGATGATCAATGATATCAGCGCCCTGCGGTTCGATCCTGCCATGGCGCCCTGGCTGGCGGAGTGCGAGGCCGCGGTGGTGCTCATGCACATGCAGGGCACGCCGCAAACTATGCAGAAGTCTCCGACGTATCGCCATGTGATCGACGACATCTACGGATTCTTGGCCGAGCGGGTCGAATACGCCATGCACTCCGGTATTGCACGCCAGCGCATCGTGTGCGATCCTGGATTCGGGTTCGGGAAAACGCTGCAGCACAATGTGGAGCTGTTACACGGTTTACAGCACTTCCGGGCCTTGGGACAACCTCTCATGGTGGGGACCTCGCGCAAATCATTCCTGGGACGTTTGCTGCAACGCGATGTCTGGGATCGCCTCGAGGGCACCATCGCCAGCGTGCTCTATGCCATGCTGCGCGGTGCTGCCATCGTGCGGGTGCACGACGTCGGACCCGTGGTGCAAGCGGTGCGCCTGGTCAATGCGGTCGCCACCCGCTCGACCGGAAAAACCGAGATCACGCCATGACACCGCTTCCCGTCACCTGGAACAAGACCCGAGTCACCGTGATGGGCTTAGGCTCGTTCGGCGGTGGCGCGGGGCTGGCTCGCTATCTGGCGGTCCAGGGCGCCGATGTCACCGTGACCGATTTGCAGACGGCTGAGGCGCTGCACGCTTCGCTCGAGGCGTTACAGCACTTGCCGATTCGGTTCGTCCTGGGCGAGCATCGCGAACACGATTTCCGCGATACGGACGTCGTGTTCGTCAATCCGGCCGTGCCGCCCGACTCGCCTTATCTCGAAGTGGCTCGCCAACACCAGGTGCCCCTCGATAGCGAAATCAATTTGTTCGTGCGCCAGTGCCCCGGCCGCATCATTGGGATCACGGGCAGTGTCGGCAAGAGTACCACGACATCTTTCCTGGGCAGCATCTTACAATTGCACGATGCCCGCACGCTGGTGGGCGGGAATCTGGGGGGCTCTCTCTTATCCCATCTATCGGACATGGGGCCCGATACGCTGGTGGTTTTGGAGTTGTCGAGTTTCCAATTGGAACAGTTGGCCTGGCAGCACTACAGTCCCCCGATCGCCCTGGTCCTGAACTTGACGCCCAACCATCTCGATCGCCACGGCACCATGGCGGCCTATCAACGCGCCAAAGAAACCATTTTGGCGAATCAAACTCCCGCCGATATCGCGATTTTGAACTGGGACGATGCGGCCGTGCGCACGATGGCCGCCTGCGGCCAGGGGCAACGCTTGTTCTACAGCATGGAAGAAGCGTTGAACCCGGGCGTATGGCGCCAAGACGACGCCGTGGTGTACACCGTTGCGGGACACTCTAGCATGCTGTTGCACCGCTCCGACCTCACCCTGCACGGCACGCACAACCTCGGCAATGCCGCCGCCGCCGCCGCGGCGGCGATGTGGCTCGGCGTACCGGCCACGACGATTGCTCGCGGCGTACAACGGTTTCAGGGATTAGCGCATCGGCTCGAATGGATCGCCACGAAAAATGGCGTGCACTATTATAATGATTCCAAAGCCACCACCCCTCTGGCGACGATGCGTGCGATCGAAGCGTTTGATCAGCCGCTGGTGCTGCTGGCTGGCGGATACGACAAAAACACGCCCTTTGACGACCTAGCCCACGTGATGCATCGGCGCGTCAAAACCGCCATCGTGTATGGCGCGACCGCACCGAAGCTCATCGAAGCGCTCGACGCGACCGCTCACGCCGCCCCGGATCGGCTATCTCTGCAGGTCATACAGTGTCCGGATCTGGAAACGGCGCTACACCAGGCCACGCCCCTGACCGCTCCCGGCGATGTGGTGTTGCTGTCGCCAGCCTGCGCCAGTTACGACCAATTTCCGCATTATGAGGCCCGCGGCGAGTTCTTTCGGTCCCTGGTGCAGGCCCTGCCGGAAGCGTCACCCACGTCACGGACATGAGCCAGCCCCACGAGAGAGGTGAACGCTATGCAAGCAGCGCTGACTTACGATCAAGCTCTCGCCTACTTGAACCAGTTTATCAACTACGAAAAGACGCCGCGCGTCCCCTACAATCCCGAGCACTTTAGCCCGGCAACATTTGACGCCTTTTTGCGCACGCTCGGCGCTCCGCACGAGGCCTTTCCCTCCGTCCACATCGCCGGTTCCAAAGGCAAAGGCTCCACCGCCGCCATGGTCGCGGCGATGTTATCGCAGGCCGGATGGCGCACGGGGTTGGTGATTTCGCCTCATCTCATCACCATACGCGAACGCACGCAGATCGACCGTCAACTGATCAGCCCTGAGGCATTTGCGGCCTTGGTGAGCGAGATTCGCCCCCACATCGAGGCCATGGATCAAACGGATAAGGCGCGCATTCGGACCTTCTTCGAAGCCACCACCGCTGTGAGTTTTTTGCACTTGGCCCGGCAGCAAGTGGATTTCGCAGTGGTCGAAGTGGGGTTGGGCGGACGCTTAGATACCACCAATGTGCTCACCCCGAGGGTGTCGGTGATCACGCCCATCGGCCTCGAACACACGCGCATTCTAGGGGATACCTTGGCGGCGATTGCGCGCGAGAAAGCCGGCATTATTAAGCCCCATGGGTGTGTGGTCAGCGCCGTCCAGGCGCCAGAGGTGGTGGACGTGCTGGAACAGCAGTGCCAAGAACAAGGCGCCACGCTATACCTCGCCGGCCGGGATTTTGCCTGCCAGGTGGAAGACGCATCCGCTCAGGGTAACGTGTTGCATTTTGAGGGCTTCGGGCAGACATTCAGCAACCTATACGTGCCGCTCCCGGGCCGGCATCAAGCCGCCAATGCCGCCGTGGCCCTGGCCGTGGTGCTGCAATTGCGAGAGCAAGGCTGGCCGATCGCGGCGGCGCCGATCCGTCAGGGGCTGGCCGTCGTCGAGTGGGAGGGGCGCTTGGAAGTGCTGCAGCGCCACCCGTGGGTCGTGTTCGACGCAGGACATACCCTGGAATCGGCTCAATGCCTGCATCAAGCTCTGTCCGATCTGTTTGACTATCACCGCTTATGGCTCGTGCTCGGCATGTCGGCGGACAAAAACCGCCGCGCCATCGTCGACTGCCTGGCGCCGTTGGCCCATGAAGTCATCGTCACCCGCTTTAGCAATCCGCGTTCCTGCGATCCGCACCAACTCGCCACCGAAGTACATCGGCATCAGATTCCCGTGCACATCGCCTCGCATCCGGTGGCGGCACTCGAGCGGGCGCGGAGCCGGGCCAGTCCTGCGGATCTCATCTGCGTCGCCGGTTCCCTTTTTCTTCTGGGAGAACTCAAAGCCCATCAGCAAGGGATGCCGCTCGAATTTTAACTTGGCCCATCAGGTCAGACGATCCACTGCTTCAACAGGAACCCGATGCACGACCGGGTGATCGGTTTATTCGTCTATCGGTACACAGTTGTCGAGTCGGTCTAAATCGGTAAAGGGCAAATCAGTCAAATTGCATTAAATGAAAATTCCGGTACTATCAAGCGGTGTCGTTGCGGTGATAATCGGTAGACGCTTTTGACTCCCCAGGAGAGATCGCGATGAAATTTGGGCTCTTCCATTCCGTGCAGCTGCCAGACCCAAGTCAGCAGCAGCAATACTACCAAGACGCCCTCGAACAGGTACTATGGGCCGAGCAACTGGGCTATGAGTCTGTCTGGATGACCGAGCACCACTTCACTCACCATGGAATCGTATCCGCCTCTTTGGCCGTGTTGGCCTACTTGGCGGGCGTAACCCGCACCATTCGGCTGGCAACAGCAGTCACAGTGTTGCCCTTTCACAACCCGATCCAATTGGCCGAGCAAGCTGCTACCGTCGACCTGCTCAGTAACGGTCGCCTGGACCTGGGCGTAGGCCGTGGCTATCAGTGGGGAGAATTCCACCGGTTCAACCTCTCGATGGCCGAGGCCGACCGCCGCTTTCAGGAATCGATGCAGGTGCTGACCCAAGCGTGGACCGCGACAAAACCATTTGATCACCAAGGCGAATTCTGGACCTTCCACGACATGACCGTGCATCCCAAGCCCGTCCAGGTTCCCCATCCACCGGTGTGGGTGGCCGCGAGCAGTCCGAGTAGTATGGACCGCATTGTCCACCACCACTGGAATTTGTTGATTGGCCAAGGGTTGCCCGTGCAGCAAGTAGGTGAGCAGATCACCTATTTTCGCCAAGCCAACGAACAAGCGACGGGCGCTTACGATCCGTACCGGGTCAAGGTGGCACGGGCGATGTACACGGCGCCTACCCCAGAACAGGCACGTCGGGACGCAGAGGTCCCTTTTTTATGGTTCAAGAAGACAGCGGATGAAGTGAGCGCCCCGCCCGAGCGGCGTCTTGACCTGCTGCCGGACAACTTTGCGCCCTACCGCCGCCGCTTTGCCACGGAAGCGACGTTCAACTATCAGGACCTGACGGACCGGGTGATTCTGTTCGGCTCTCCCGATCAGGTGGCAGAACGGGTCGAGGTCCTGCGTCAATCGGGGGTGGAAAGTTTGATATTGTTCGTCAACTTCGGCGGCATCGACAGTCAGCAGGTGAAAGATTCGCTAGAGTTGTTCGCGGCCGAGGTGATGCCCGGGTTCAAGGATTAGACGGGCGCCATGGCCATCGGCATGGCCATGGCGCAAAAGTTCGCCGAAGAAGGTGGCGGGTCGCCATTGGCGCTCGCACCGAATCGAAGCGGTGCACGGCTGTCGTTACCCCAAGGGCCGAAACCGACGGGTGCACGACTAACAAAGTTCAGCCGCGTGACATAACATGTGAGTAGTCGCGAACAAAATCAGACACTATCGAATCAGCATAGTCCTTGTATCCGAAAGCAAAGCATGATACATTTCGATAGTTTTTTTTCTTGACGTTATAGTATACTGGTCATGGATTGGACACTTTAGAGTGGAGTCGATTTTTGTGGTCAGGGAGGAGCACGCATGATGTCTCGCCAAGTTTTACGGTATTTTAGCAGTCTTTGTATTCTCAGTGTCGTCGGCCTCTTCGCCGTCGGGTGTACGTTCGAAGATCCGCCCGCTCTCGGGCAGATCTACAGCGCTCGCGATGCAGTATCCGCCGCCCAGACAGCGGGCGCCAATGAGCGCTATCCGGATGAATTCGCCGAGCTGGAAAAGCGTTATCTCGAAACGAGAGGCGTATTCTACGCCTGCCAGGAGGCTCAAGCGGGGGAGATGGCCCAAGCTCTGATCGCCGATGCCAATGCACTGGCCACGAAGGAGCCTGTGACCATGGCGCCTACGCCACCGCCCAACCAAAATCCAATCGCAGCTATAGAAGGGCCAGAGGAAGGGAGGACAAACGAACTGCTCACGTTTGATGCTTCCGCTTCTTCCGATCCGGACGGCGATCCTCTGAAGTATAGATGGGATTTTGGGGATGGGACGACATCGGATTTCACCTTCCCCATCGCGACACACCGGTATGCGGAGCGCGGTCTTTACACCGTACAGCTCATGGTCGAAGACGACAAGGGCGCGACAGCCGTAGCCATGCAACAAGCGAACATTACAACGTCAGTGAGCATGCAGGGCGCCGTACACTTTGCTACGAATCAAGCGACTCTGACGCCCGAGTCCGAAAATATCTTGAGGCCATTACTGCAGCAAATGCAGCAACTTCCCTACGTGGTGGCTGAGATTTCGGGACATGCCGACTCCACGGGACCGGTGGAATTCAATCGCGCCCTGTCGCAGCGGCGCGCGGATGCCGTGAAGCAATTCTTTATCGATGGCGGCATTGGCGCCGACCGGATTACCGTCCTAGGCCTTGGGGAATCGGACCCCATCGCCGAGAATACGACCGCAGAAGGACGTGGTGAGAACCGGCGGGTGGACATCGTTCTCAAGGCTCCGCCGACTCAGTAGCGCCTTGCGGCGCGGCGGCGTACAGCACATGAGGTTTCCCTGGCGGTGTCACGATGCCGCGATCCTTCTACCCGGGGAGCGATGCGCTTTGCCATCACTCCCCGGCAGCCCGAGCGGTTAATCCCGCAAACCATACCGCTGGCAGGCCAGGTGCAACACCTGGCGAATGAGGTCGGGATAGGCAATTCCCGCCGCTGCGGTCGCTTGCGGAAAACAGGAATGACTCTCGGCATGCGGCAAAATGCCGGGAAGCGGATTCAGCTCTAAAATCGCGGGCTGGCCGCTCGCGTCTAGGCGAATATCAATACGGCACCAGTCACGGCACCCCAGCGCATGAAATGCCTGCCGGCTTATCTCCACTATCGTCGTGGTCAACTCAGGACCAATTTCAGCCGGACACGTGAAGATGTCGAGCGGATGCTCGGGTGTATCCCACAGCCATTTAACTTCATAGGAATACACTGGCGCCAAGCCCGGCTGTAAAGCCGCAAAACCAATTTCCACCAGAGGCAGAACAGTCACCTGAACGCCGTTGCCCAACAGGGCAACGGTAAATTCACGTCCGGGAAGAAACGTTTCCACTAGCGCGGGTTGCGCATACGTCTCGACCACGCGCTGCACTTGCATCTGCAAGGCCGCGCGCGTTGATACGACCGAATCAGCCCAAATCCCTTTTGAGGAGCCCTCGTGTAACGGCTTGATCATTAATGGGAACTGATCGAGCGCGCAAGCCTGTTGCGGGTGATGCATGACGCTAAACGCCGGTGTTGGCAACCCATGTCGGCCTAGGACTCGCTTCGTAGCCGCTTTATCGAGGCACAACCGCAGGGTTTGCGACGACGAGCCCGTGAACGGAATACCGTGACGTTCCATCAGGGCAGGCAGCCGCGCTTCGCGCCACGGTCCCCCCTGTCCCTCAGCCAGGTTAAACACCATATCCGGCTGCACGACCAACAAGCGCGATTCAATCTCGGCATCGTCTTCGAGCAGAATCACCTCGTGCTCACACGCCAGCGCATCGTGCACCGCAGCAATCGTGTCCGGTTCATCCCACTCGGCATACGTATCGTCTGACGCCGCGTTTTTCCCGGCCGGATTGGCAGGCTTGAGGTTGTAGGTAAGCGCAATCTTCATGAGGCAAGTTGTATCACGAGGCCCCGGCACTCCCTGACCTGCGCCCTGACGTTGGCCCTGACGCCGGGTCGTGGGGCCGGCTCATATCAATGCGCTCATCAATGACCACGCCCTCCGGATCCCGCAACTGGATCATTTCCCCAGGCGCCATCGGGTACATGTCGAATGACTGCGACGCCAGCTTCTCGCTGTCAATTTGCAACCCACTATGCGTCCATTCTTGACTGCCCCACGGTTTGCTCCAGATCGTAAACGACATTGCTCACTCCTCTGTCAGGCAGACGGCTTGCGTCCTGATACGATTGTCGCCGAAACCCCGTCCTACTGCAACTTCTGCCGCCCAGGATGCGCCAACGCCCCTTGAGTCCATGGTCAATGCCTGGTATAACTCAGGGAGATATACCGCAGGAGACGAGATATCCATTTCATAAGTCCTGCGCCAGGACATCGCCCTCTGGAAGGGGCGCCGCATGCGGCGCCTCTACGGTTGCTGGCAGGGTAGTGATGCAACGGATATCTAGTATTGCGTATCGCAGTTGCAGACAGCTCACATTGCACAGATCAGGAGAAGGTCATGAGCGAACACAGCGGAAGTTACATCGGGGTTATCATTTTTGCCATCGTGCTCGGCGCCGTGTCAGTTTTACTCTGGCTAGGCGGCGAGGTCAACAGCGTTGAAAAAGTGCTGATCGTCGCCTCCGTGTTTTTCTGCCTGTTCTTGCTCATCAAGCAAAAATGGGCCTTGATCGGCATTTGCTGCACGCTCCTGGCCGCCATCGTGGTCTATTTTGCCCAGGCTTGGCTCGTGCCAATTGTCACTGCAGAGCCTGGGTTGATGGTGCCCAACGTGCTTAAAATGATAATCGCCATTCTTTTCCTCATCTTCATCGGGCGCCAGAGTATCGAGCATCGTTTTGCTCGATAGCCGCCACGCGCATCCGGGTGATCAACCACCCGTCAGGACAGCCACAGTGCCTCAAAGATCAAGGGATGGTGTAACAAGGAACGCTTATGGCAGCCCCAGATTCTTCTCAAGACACCGCCATTCGGCAAGCGGCGCAGCTCCTGTGTAAGGCGCGCTACGTCATGGCCATGACTGGAGCCGGTATTTCAGTGGAAAGCGGGATTCCGCCGTTTCGCGGCCCAGGCGGCTTATGGACGAAATACGGCGAGCCGCCGATGAACGGCTATCAACAATTTTTGGACAACCCGCGTCAGGCTTGGGAAGAACGCCTCAACCCCACGGGTCCGAGCGAGATCCTCCGCACAACGGTGACCCGTGCCGATCCCAACCCCGGACATCGTGCCCTGGTGGCGATGGAAGAAAGGGGCCTGTTACGCTATCTGATTACGCAGAACGTGGATAATCTGCATCGCCGCGCCGGCAGTCAAAACCTTCTGGAAATTCACGGCAACTCCACGCTGACGCGCTGCCTGCAATGCACCTCCCGCTACGCCTTAGAAGATACCCCTCTAGACGTCTTGCCACCGTCCTGCCCACAATGTAATGGCATGTTGAAAATTGAT
>Ga0299914_10001148_pt1 | contig 17159 bp, 12 predicted proteins | sample RVTome_10_FD_201361 | JGI IMG/M metagenome (GOLD analysis project Ga0299914, IMG submission 201361) | Soil microbial communities from uranium-contaminated site in the Upper Colorado River Basin, Wyoming, United States - RVT153D57 (version 2) ...
TCGACGACCGAGTATGGGCACTCCTCGACCAGGTCCGCTCCCGTTCAGTGCCGTCCTCGCGCTCCACAGAGGCAGCATCGCCCTCACCCGAAGACTCCGGTCGTCCCCTGTGAGCACTTCCCCGGCTGAGACCCCGGCGACGATGCGGGTCCTCGTGGCCATCGCCTACTACGGGACCACGAACGAGCCCTTCGTCGGCCAGCTGATCGACTCGTACCGTTCGATGCCCTTCGACGTCGACATCATCGTCCTGACCGAGGCACCGAAGGACCTCCGCGGCGTCGAGCAGCGGATCGGGCTCCCCCTCGAGGATCCCTATTCGCTGCCGTGGGCGCACAAGGAGCTGTTCGCTGAGCGCCGAAACGGTTACGACCTCTTCATCTACAGCGAGGACGACACCCTCGTCTGCGAGTCCCATGTGCGCTCGTTCCTGCGGGCGACGGCCCTCCTTCCGCCGCATCTGGTCGCCGGGTTCCTGCGCACGGAGGACCGCACCGACGGGACTCGGCAATGCTCGTCGGTACACAACAACTTCCACTGGGACCCGACGTCGGCCCTGGAGTTCGGCGGCGAGGTGTTCGCACACTTCACCAACCCCCACAGCGCTCTGTTCATGCTCACGCGCCCCCAGCTTCGGGCAGCAATCGACTCGGGTGGCTTCCTCAGGACGCCTCGAACGGGGCGCTTCTCGATGCGGGTGACGGCCGCGACCGACCCGTACACCGTGTGCGGCTTCCGGAAGGTGGTCAGCGTCAGCCGGCTCGACGACTTCCTGCTGCCGCACTTGACCAACAGGTACCAGGAGAGCCTCGGCATCCCGCTGGACGAGTTCCGGCGGCAGGCCGATGCGGTGCGGGCGACCCTCACCGCCGAGGTCCGCACCGATCGACTGTTCCGTCCGGTGACATCCCTCGACGACCATCGCTGGGACAAGCGCTTCTACGAGGTCCCCGACCGGACCGCCCTCGATGCCATCCCCCCGTCGGCGAAGACGGTGCTTTCATTGGGCGTGGGCACCGGGTGGGCGGAGCAGGCGCTCATCGCGCGGGGCCACGAGGTGGTGGGCATCCCCCTCGACGACATCATCGCCGTCAGCGCCGCGTCGAGAGGCGTCGAGGTGACGGCACCGAACCTGGATGAGGCCATCGCCGGCCTCGGTGATCGCAGATTCGACGCAGTCTTGTTGAGCAACTCACTGCAGTACTTCACCGATCCCGTCGACGTCCTACGTCGGATCGTACGACTGGCGAGGCGGGGAGCGCCGGTGGTCGCGTCCGTGCGGAACGTCCGCCGTGACAGGGTCCGCGCCAGCGTGACCGACGGTGCCCTGCCGGTGCCCACCGGCACCTTCTCCCAGATCGGCGTCCACGTGATCGAGCCCTCCGTGGTCGGACGGTGGTTCCGCCGGGCCGGGCTCGGCAGCGTCGACGTCGCCTTCAGTGATGCGCAGGGCCGGGGACCGGTTGCATCGCTTCGTGCATCCCGGGCGGTCGTCACCGGGCAGGCGCAACCAGCGCCGGCGGCGCGAGCGAGAGGTCGATCGGCTGACTCGCCGCGCGTCAGCATCGGCCTCCCCGTGTACAACGGTGAGCGCTACCTGCCTGACTGCTTCGCGTCGATCCGGAGTCAGGATCACGACGACTTCGAGGTGGTCATCTGCGACAACGCCTCGACCGACGGTACCGAGGAGCTGTGCCGCGACCTGGCCGCCTCCGACCGGCGTGTGAGGTACCACCGACAGGACCGCAACATGGGTGCTGCCTACAACTACAACGCCAGCTTCCTGTGGTCGCGCGGGGACCTCTTCACGTGGCTGGCGCACGACGACATGCGGGCGCCGACGTTCATCTCGCGTTGCATCGAGGCCATCGACGACAGCCCGCCCTCCGTCGTGCTCGTCTACCCCCGGGCCGAGTTCATCGACGCTGATGGACGGTTCCTGCGGCTCGATCGCTTCGGGGTGGCGTCAGGCTCGCCGGCACCACATCGGCGCCTGGCCGCCGTCGTCACCGACGGCGGGGCCGTCAACCCGCTGTTCGGGCTGGCCCGGGCCTCCGTCCTCGAGCAGACACGACTGATCGGGCCCTTCGCCGCCTCCGATCGTGTCCTGCTCGCCGAGATGGCCCTTCTGGGCGAGATTCGGGAGATCCCCGACAGGCTCATCTACCGCCGCCTCCACGACTCGACGTCGACCGAAGCACATCGGACGGCGGTGGACCGGGCCCGCTGGTTCGACCCGACCTCCCGTGCACCCCGCCTGTCGCGCCGCCAGCGCCTGGTCATGGAGTATTCGCGCTCGGTGCTCCGCCTTCCGCTCACCCCGTCGGAGCGGGCACTCTGCCTGGCCACCATCCCCTCGTCGATGGGCGTGCAGACGGCCCGCAACCTCGTGGGGCGCTGGCGCCGCGAGCTGGTAGGCCGGGCGGGATCCCGGTCGACCTGACCACTGCTGCCCCATCGCCATCGTGTAGCGCGCGCCAGGTCCGGGTATGCACGACGTTCACTAGCGAAGCCGCCACGCCGAACGCCGTTCCCAGATCGCCTGCCAGTCGGCGAGATCGCGTCGACGCAGCAGCCGTGAGCCGGCCAGCCTCGCCAGGATCCGAAGGTCGAGGAGGCGGATGCCCAGCCGACTCCGGGCGGGGGACCAGTGCTTGTCGTAGAACTGAGCCCGAGCACGCACCAGCCTGACCATCTTGTCGACAGCGACGGGCTCCGATCCTGCACCGTGGTGGACGATCTCCGCGTCAGGCGTGAACAGGCAGCTGTGGCCGATGGCGCGAGCTCGCTCGCACAGATCGACGTCCTCGCCGTACATGAAGAAACGGGTGTCGAATCCGCCCAGCCGTCGCCACAGCGCGGCCGAGATCAACAGGAAGCTCCCCGAGATGATGTCGACTCGGCGCTCGGTGTCGCGCGGCCAGGCCCCCAGGGAGCGCGGGTTGAAGAACGCGGAGTGGCTGAACAGGCTGCTCAGCCCGGTAGCCGCTGCCACCTCGCTCCACAGTGTCGGCCTGCCCCAGCAGCACTGCGGGTTCAGGCTGCCGTCGGCGAACACCGACCGACCACCGTAGATCCCCGCCTCGGGGTGCACCTGGGCGTAGGCCACCAGCGTGTCGATGGCGCCGTCCAGAACCTCGGTGTCGGGGTTGAGCAGCAGGTAGTAGGCGCCCACGGCGCCGGCCGCGGCCAGGTTGTTGGCCGGTCCGAAGCCCAGGTTCTCCTCTGAGGCGATGAGGCGCACGTCGGGGAACTGCTCGGCGACCATGGCGGCCGACCCGTCCGACGACCCGTTGTCGACGACGATGACCTCGAAGGACGCGTGCCTCGTCTCGCGGTGGACGGACTCGAGGCACGCACGCGTCAGCTCACGGGTGTTGAAGCTGACGACGAAGATGGAGAGGTCGACGATCGTCGGCGCTCGCACCTCAGGCGGGATGCCGGTGGGCATCGGACGCGCCGATTTCAGACTTGGTCGCAGCCGACCGGACGACGGACGCTGTCGGTCCCGGGCGGTGCACCCCTCCGACCGCCCGTCGGGATCATCCGGGCAGCTTGGTGATGGACACGTTCCCGAAGAGGATGTCGAAGTGGTGGGCCAGCAGGATGACGGACCCGGTTCCGGGGCCGGCGGGCTCGGTGATGTTCAGGTCCCAGGCCGCCGGTTCGGGCGTGCCTGACCGCCACACCTTGAACCAGTAGTTGTTCCCCGACACCCTCGCCTTGAGGATGTAGGTGGCGCCCTGGATGAGCGTCTTCGTCTTCTGCACGATCGGCTCGCGGACGTCGTCCCCGTTGCTGTCGTGGCCTTGCAAGGTGATGCGGGGCCCGCCCGCGGCCGCTGTGTGCCAGCGGTAGTACGCGTACGCGCCGACGTTCTCGAATCCCCAGTGGGGCTGGTCCGCCGCCTTCTCGATGGTGTGGCCGTTCCAGCGGAGGCCGAGCCCGACGAGCGCCGTGCCGCTCTGGGGCGTGTTCGCGTTCTCCCTCCAGCCGATGCGGATCGGAACCCGCACCTCGTAGTTCCTCCAGGACAGGTCCCCGATGGCCAGTGTCCGGTCGTAGCCGACCCTGACCGTGTCGTACTGCCCGTTGCTGACAGCCCACAGCCCGTCGACGATCTGCGCCGCATTCGTCGTGGCCGGAGGTGTCGCCGGTGGCTGCCACTTCACCCTGACATGCTTGACCTGGACGTTGCCCTTGTTGTCGGTGAGCCGGATCTCCAGCGTGTTGTCGCCGTTGATGAGCCGGGGGCGCGGCGGGTTGGCGCCCGTGCACGGTGGTCGGTTCGTGCAGAGGTCGATGTTGAAGTCACCGGGCTCGTCGAGGCGCCGCTTGTCGGGACCGATCCTGACCACCTGGAACGGCCCGCCGTTGAGGCGGTACCTCACCCTGTTGATGCCGTCGGGATCGGACACCTTGCCGAGGATGTTCACCCACGGCTGGGGCACGCCACCTGTGCCGAAGGTCTGGGTGTCGCCGTACCAGACCCTGATGCCGGGTGCCTGGTTCCCTGGTGTCGGCGTCCCGGGGTTGCCTGGGTTGGTGGGTTGGTGTGGCGGTCGGGTGGTGACGGCACAGGTCCCGCCCTGGCAGCGGTGGACGCGCCCGTCGCTGTCCTCCACCTCGTAGCCGTCACCGCCCGAGATGACTCGGAAGTCGACCGCCGTGCGGCCCTGCAGGTGGATGTCCGCATACGGCGACCCGTGGAACGGCGCCCCGAACGCGAACACCCCACCATCGGCAGCCCACAACCAGTACCCCGCCGACGCCGGGTTCCGAGAAATACCCCGCACCGGGCCATGGATGATCTGCCCCACGTTCTCCTCGGTGGCCGGGAACCCCAACGCCACCAACGCCTGGTACAAGTTCCCCAAGAACGGCGCCCCGCCGAAAGCGAACACCCCCGAGTCCTGAGCCACCAACCAGTAGCCATCCCCGGCGTTGGTGGACTCGATCCCCACGATCGGCGCCCACAACGCATCCCGCAACAACCGCCCGTCAGCCAACCTCAACGTGTGCGTATCCCCGAAATGAGGAGCACCACCAACCGCCGCGACCTTCCCGCTGCCGTCCACCCGCCACCGCTGACCCGGCTGCCCAGGCCGATCCGTCTCCACCGCACCGGCAACAGCCACCATCGAGGCCACCATCACCACAGCCAGCAAACCAGCCAACCACTTACGCATCGTGCGACTCCTGGCGTGCGCGGTCGATGGGTGAGTGTGGCGCCGCGCCCCCCAGGAGAACGCTCCACCGGGGACCGGATAACTCAGGTCTCCCAGAACGCCAGCCGCCCCCCCGGGCTCGGCGTCACAGCGGGGTGACGGTGACCTTCCCGAAGCGGGCGTCGAAGTGGTGGGCCAGCAGCAGGATCGAGCCGCTGCCGACTCCGTCGGCCTCGACCAACGAGAACGGTGTGCAAGCAGGCTGCGGCATGCCCTGCCTGCAGACGCTGAAGCTGTACCGGCCACCGCCCGGTATCGACTCCACCCTCGCCTTGAACACGTAGGTCACCCCGGACTCCATGACCAGGTCCGGTCCAGGTTTCACTCCTGTGCCAGTGCCGGACAGTTCGAGACGACCGCCCAGCTGCGGCGAGGTCGCGTCATCGAGGCGGTACCAGGCGTAGGCGCCGGCCTCGTCGAACCCGTGATGTGGCTGGTCGTCGACGCTTCTGATGTTGTGGCCCTGCCAGCGGAGTCCCAGTCCGATGAGCGGCTTGCCGCTCTGGGACGTCCCTGGGTCGACCACACCGACGAACCGGACCGGCACTGCGACCTCGTAGTCCGTCCATGACAGGTCGCCGATGGCCAGGGCCCGGTCGTAGCCGATCTCGACGGTGGCCGCCTCGTTCCCGGCGATCTCCCAGAGGCCGTCCACCACCTGCACGGCGCCGTCGATCTCGGAGTGGTCGGACCAGGCGACGGACCTGGGCAGGGGCGCGGACTCGGGATCCCACCGCACTGTGACGGACTCCTGCTGGACGCTGCCCTTCCCGTCGATCAAACGGATCTCGACGGTGTTGTTGCCGATCGAGAGGTGGTTGCGGTTGATGTCGATGTTGAAGTCGCCGGGCGCCTGCAGGCGCCGGAGGTCGGGCCCGACGTTGATCGAGCGGAAGCTACCGCCGTTGAGGCGGTAGGCCAGGCTGGCCACGCCGTCGGGATCGGACACGTTGCCGAGGATGTTCACCCACAGTTGGGGCACGCCGCCCGTGCCGAAGGTCTGCATGGAGCCGTACCACACATCTATACCCGGCGCCGGGTCCGGGATCGTCGTCGTGGTGGTCGTGGTCGTCGTAGTCGTCGTGGTCGTCGGATTGCCCGGCTTGGTCGTGGGCGTGGTGGGCGCCGTCGGTGGTGGTGGGGTGGTGATGGCGCATGTGCCGCCCTGGCAGCGGTGGACCCGGCCATCGCTGTCCTCCACCTCATAAGCACTGCCCCCGCCCACCACCCGGAAGTCCACAGCCGTCCTGCCCTGCAGATGGATGGCCGCATACGGAGACCCATGGAACGGCGCCCCGAACGCGAACACCCCACCGTCGGCGGCCCACAACCAGTAGCCGGCCGTCGCCGGGTTGCGGGCGATCCCCCTGATCGGACCATGGATGATCTGCCCCACGTTCGCCTCGCTGGCCGGGAAGCCCAACGCCGCCAGCACCTGGTACAGGTTCCCGACGAACGGCGCAGCGCCGAACGCGAAGACGCCCGAGTCCTGAGCGACCAACCAGTAGCCGTTCCCCGCGTTGGTCGATTCGATGCCCACGATCGGCGCCCACAAGGCGTCCCGCAGCAGCCGACCGTCGGCCAGCCGCCGCGTGTGGGTGTCCCCGAAGTGAGGCGCACCAGCAACGGCGGTGACCTTCCCGGTGGCGTCCACCACCCAGCGCTGACCAGTCTGACCAGGCCGATCCGTCTCGGCCGCGCCGGCCACCCCTACCACGGAGGCCACCACCAACACCGCCAGCACACCAGCCAGCCATCTACGCAGGGTGCTCATCAGTTCGACCCCGAGGTGGCACGCATGTTCGGCTCGCCGTCATCGAAGACGTTGCCCTCCCACGTCGTGATGACCGGATCGGCCATGGCATCCCCCTGCTGGGGGCCGAAGTTGTAGGAGTCCCTCACCCAGACGTTGTCGCGAACGACGACGTCGGCGACCGAAGACGTGCGCTCCTTGATGTTCAGGCTGTAGCCACCGCCTGACAGCAGGTTGCCCTCGACGACGACGTCGCGGAGGTCCCCTCCCAGATGCCCGTGCAGGATCATGGCCGACGTCATCCCACGGTCCATCTGGATGTTGTTGCCGCGCAGGACGATGTTCACCCCACCTATGGCCTGGACCCCGTCGGAGTGGTCGTCAGGTAGGTCCCGCATGTCGTGGATCCACGAATCCTCGAGCAGGGTGTTGCTGCCGGCCCGGATTCCGTCGCTGCAGCCAGAGATGTCGACCCGACGCGCCTCGAAGTGGCCGTAGACGATGCCGATGTTGCACGCACCCTCAGCGAGACCGCCGACGATCCGGACCTCCTCGATCACCGTGCCCGACGTCTCCGGATCGATCTGGATGCCATAGCGCTGGCGAGCATCGATGAGGACGTTGCGAATGGTGACGTCGTTAGCAGTGACGACGATCCCGCCGGTGATGTGCAGGTTCTCGACGACAGCGCCGTCCTCGGAGACCTCGATCGACTCGGATGGCTCCAGTTCGATTCCCGGGTCCGGTCCGGTAGTCGTCTCGCCAGGGAAGTCGCGTCCGGGCTCGGACGCCGCCGTGGGCTCGGAAGCCGCCGTGGGCTCTGCCTCCGCCGTGGGCTCGGATCCGGACGCCGACCCGGACGCCGCGGCGGGCTCGGACACCGTCGTGGGCTCGACGCCAGCTGTCGAGCCATCGGAGCTCGCGGTCCTCGGGGATCCAGACGGATCCGGCGTCGCCGATCCGTCGCCGGTGACCTCGCCGGCGTTCGAACAGCCCGCCAGGAGGCACACGACCAGGCCTATCGCTTGCGCCAGGCTTCCGGGCCGGCACAGCCGGGACGCCGTCATGCCGCGCTGGACTTGGCGAGGACAGCGCGCGACAACCTGTCGCACACGGTTCTCACCGCATCCTCTGACAGCTGCGGGTACATGGGCAGCGAGAGAACCGTCCTCGCGGCTTCCTCGGCGACCGGCAGCGGCTCTGTGGCGTAGCGCCGGTAGGGCGATTCGAAGTGGCAGGGCAGCGGGTAGTGGATGCCCGTCCCGACCCCCGCAGCGGTCAGCTCCTGCCGAACTCGTCCACGGTCGGCCACCCGCACGACTTCGAGGTGGTGGACCGGCTCGGCATCGGACTCGTCGCTCAAGGTCCGGACACCCGGGGTGCTGGCGAGCTCCCGCTGGTATGCGCCGTGGAGCTCGACCCGCGCTGCGTTCCAGCCGTCCAGGTGGCCCAGCTTGAGTCGCAGAACGGCCGCCTGCAGGCCGTCCAGGCGACTGTTGCGCCCGACCAGACCGTGCCCGTGATGCTCATCCGGAAGGCGACCGTGGTTGGCGATCGAACGCACCCGCGCCGCCAGGTCGGCATCATCGGTGACCACGGCGCCTGCGTCGCCCAGAGCACCGATGTTCTTCCCGGGATAGAAGCTGAACGACGCCGCCACGCCGAAGGATCCGGCTCGGCGGTCACGCCAGCGGGCGCCGTGTGCCTGGGCCGCGTCCTCCACGACGGCGATCCCGGTCACGTCGGCCAGGTCGAGGACGGCATCCATGTCTACGGGCTGACCGAACAGGTGGACGATGAGAACCGCAGCGGTACGTTCGCTGATGCCAGCCATGACGGTATCGGCCGTCACCAGCAGCCGACCGGGCTCGACGTCCACGAACACCGGAGTCGCGCCCACGGCGATGATGGCTTCGACGGAGGCCACGAAGGTGTTGGCGGGCACGATGACCTCGTCGCCACCGCCGATGCCCAGCGCAGCCAGGATCAGCTCGATGGCGTCGGTGCCGTTGGCCACGCCCACGCAGTGCTGCCGCTCACAGTACGAGGCGAAGGCCTCCTCGAAGGCCTCGACCTCGGAGCCGGCGATGAACGCCGACCGGCTCAGGACCGAGCGCCAGATCTCGTCGAGCTCCTCTGCGAGCGGAGCATGGGTCGCAGCCAAGTCCATGAACGGGATCGCTTCGGCGGTCACGCTGCTCCGTCGCCGCGGATCACCGCGGCCGGGGTCTTCAGGAGGATGCGGATGTCACCCAGCAGCGAGCGACCTTCGACGTAGCGGACGTCGAGCTTCAACATGTCCAGTGTGCTGAGGCGGTTCCGGCCGCTCACCTGCCACAGACCGGTGAGGCCGGGCCGCACGTCGTGGCGCACCTGGTACTGCTCCTCGTACAGCTCGACCTCCCACGGCATCGACGGCCGCGGGCCGACCAGGGACATGTCGCCCATGAGCACGTTGAGGACCTGCGGGAGCTCGTCGAGGCTGAGTCGCCGGAACCAGCGACCCTCCGGCGTCACCCGTGCGTCGCGACGGTCCTTGAAGGTCAGCCCGTCGCCATCCGGCTCGCCCGCCAGCTGGCGGCGGATCCTGGCCCGGTGCGCCGAGTCGTCGTTGTCGGGGTACATCGTCCGGAACTTGTAGAGCCGAAAGGGGCGGCGGCCTCGGCCGATCCGCTCCTGGTAGAAGAACACCGGCCGGCCACTGGAGACCAGTACGAGTCCCATGGCCACCGCCAGCAGCGGCGACAACACCAGCAGGGCGGCGAGCGAGACCCCGACATCGAGCACGCGCTTGACCGCGTCGGATGCTCGATGACGAGGCCGCGTCGCGACCGAGGTCGCGCTCAGGTCATGGGCCGCGGTCGTTGCCACGCTTGGCCCCGCTCACATGGCCCGGAGGTACGCCGGCGTCGAGAGGCGGACCTGCTGACCGGTCTGGATGGACTGGTTCGCGGCCTCGACGATCCGGACGACGGCCAGGCCGTTCTCGCCGTCGCTGAGCGGGCGATTGCCCGCGACGGCCGACTCGACGAAGTGCTGGTCCTCGACCAGCAAAGGCTCCTTGAAGTCGACATAGGGCGCGACGACGTCGCCGTACCGGTACTGCAGTGGCACCTCGTGGACCGATGACTCCGAAGGTGGGATGATCCCGCGGTCATAGAGCTTGATCCGTTCTTCGGCGTCGACGTCGTCGTAGACGGCCATCTTGCGGCTGCCCACCACGGTGGTCCGCCGCACCTTGCAGGGATCGAGCCAACTGACGCGGATCGTGGCCACCGCGCCGGAGTTGCCGTAATCGAGCCTGATGGAAGCGACGTCCTCGAAGCGGCCGCTGGCGTGCCGGCATCCCCAGGCGGTGACCGAGGTCGGGAGATCGTCCAGGAGGAAGTTGGCCAGGGAGACATCGTGCGGCGCCAGGTCCCAGACGACGTTGACGTCGCTCTGGTACAGGCCCAGGTTCAGCCGTGACGAGTCGAGGTAGTAGATGTCGCCGAGATCCCCAGCGGCCACGAACTGGCGGAGCCGCCGGACGGCCGAGTTGTACTCGAAGGTGTGACCGGCCATGAGGACCACGCCGGCATCCTCGGCGGCGGCCAACAGGCTCTCGCCCTCGGCGGAGGACATGGCCAGGGGCTTCTCGACCAGGAGGTGCTTGCCCGCGCGAAGGATCTCGAGACCCACGCTGGCGTGGCTCGTCGGCGGGGTGGCCAGCACGACTGCGTCGACCTCGTCGACCGCCTCGGCGAACCACGAATAGCCCACCGTGCCCGGGAACACCTTGTGGAGGGCCTCGCGCCTCCCCGGGTCCGGGTCGATGAGCACAACTTGTTTGACCTCGGAGATGCCGTGCAGCACGCGGACGTGCTTGGATCCCCAGTATCCGCAGCCGGTGACTCCGACCCGCACTCGTCCTCCCGCATGCTCGCGCCGCCTTCAACGGCTATGTGATGCCCGGGATGACGGGTCCAGCCGAGGTATGCGGGGCATCTCCACCCCGGTCGCTGCCCGCCGGTAATGACGGCCGTCCTCGGCAGTTGAACCCATTGCCCGGACCAGCGCCGAACCCAGACTCAGCGCCGAACCCAGACTCATCGCCGAACCCAGACTCATCCGGTGAACGACCGAGACCGCCCGGTTAGGAGACCCGTGACGTCCGCCGCTCCCACATGACCTTCGGCAGGCTCGTCCGCACCTTGCTGCGACGCTGGTACCTGACGCTGCCACTGCTCGCGCTGGCCGCCTACTCCAGCCTCACGATCCCACCCGACCTCCCCGTCGAGTACGAGACGACCGCCGCCGTCGTGCTGGTCGGGCCTGAGATCACAGAGGTCCGCCCGACTGCTGCGCCGGGCGCGAGGAACCGGCTCCTGCACCTGGGGGACTCGCTCGAATCGGTGGGTGAGATCGTCACCCTGACGCTCGACGCCGACAGCGCTCGGCAACGGTTCGCCAGGGACGGCCTTATCGACGACTACCGGGTGTCCATCGAAGACGACTCGCCGATCATCGAGCTCACGGTCGCCGGCGAGGAGCCCGAGTTGGTCGATTCGACGGTGGTGGCGCTGATCACGACCGTCGAGAGCGAGATCGACGACATGCAGACCGAGTTGGCCGTACCGACCGAGGAGCAGCTCATCGTTCGGCGCATCTCCTCGGACAACGTCCCCCGTCCCGGCCTGCAGAGCGACAAGCGGTCACAGGTGCTGCTCCTTGCCGCCGGCGCGATCCTGACGATCGGCGTGGTGGTAGCCGCCGATGCCGCGCTGGAGCGGATCGTCGATGCCCGTTCGTCGCGTCGCCGGCAGCGGGTCGGCGGCATGGCGCCGCAGGTTCGAACTTCGCCCTGAGCGGCTCGCGCCACTGACCCCGGATGAGGTAACGGCTGCGCCGTACTCCCTCTGGGTGTCTCGGCCTCGATCGCTCGCTGTCAACATGGCGATGCTCCGTGGGCTCTGGAGCGTTCTGGGGAGGCCTGATGCTCTCGTGCTACCGGGTTCTGGACCTGACCGATCCCCGGGCCTGGCTGTGCGGCCTGGTGCTGGCTCAGCTGGGAGCCGAGGTGGTCACCGTCGAGCCGCCGGGAGGCCACGACTGCTCCGACTTGCGGCCGGCGTGGCGGCAGGCCTACCTCCGAGGGAGGATCCTGATGGAGGGCGGCCGGGACGAGATCCACGACCTGGCGACCGGCGCCGACGCGGTGATCGGCTCGGGCCCGGCAGGTATCGATCTCGCTGCGTTGAGGGAGGCCGACCCGGGTCTGGTGACGGTGTCGATCACGCCGTGGGGTGAGACGGGGCCGAAGGCGGGCTGGCGGTCGAGCGACCTGGTGCTGGCGGCGGCCGGAGGTCACGTGGTCCTCAACGGTGACGCGGACCGCCCGCCGGTCCGGGTCAGCGAGCCCCAGGCATTCCACCATGCGGCCACCGAGGCGGTGGTCCACCTGCTGGCGGCGCTGATGGAGCGCCAGCGGTCGGGGCGGGGTCAGCACATCGACGTGGCTGCCCACCAGTGCATGCTCCAAGCGACCCAGTCGCAGATGCTGGCCGCCGCGGTGGGAGCGGAGCCTCCTCAAAGGTTCGGGGGCGGGGTGCGGCTGGGCGACTACCGCATCCGCTTCATATACCCGGCGGCCGACGGCCACGTAGCCGTCACGTTCCTGTTCGGCGACATGATCGGCCGCTACACGCAGCGTCTCATTAGCTGGGTCCACGCCGAGGGCCATTGCAGCGCCGAGATCCGCGACCTGGACTACGTGCGGTTTTTCGAGCTCATCTACGGCGGGGAGCTCGACCCGTCGCTGCTCGACCAGGCCGCCGACGCCATCGCCCGCCTCACCTCGACCAGGACCAAGGCCGAGCTGCTGGAGGCGGCCATGGAGCGCGACCTGCTGATCGCCCCGGTCGCCACCACGGCCGACACCCTGGACTTCGACCAGCTGGAGGCCCGGGGCTTCTGGGAGGAGGCCGCCGTGCCCGACGGGCAGACCGTGCGCCACCCCGGGGCCTGGGCCCGGGGAACCGGTACCCCGCTGCGGGCCCTGGGATCGGCCGGCCGTCCCGGAGCCGACAACGACCGGCGGGCCGACCTGGTGCAGCGGCGCCGCCAGGCACCGGCGCGGCCCGCGACGATGGCCTCCACCCCGAGCGATGTACGGCCGCTGTCCGACGTGAAGGTCCTGGATTTCAGCTGGGTGCTGGCCGGCCCGCTGGCCACCCGCCTGCTGGCTGATCTGGGGGCCACAGTGGTGCGGATCGAGACCGAGAAGCGGCCCGATGTCATCCGGGCCGCCGGGCCCTTCCTGGCCGGCGAGGAGGGAGGCGATGCCACCGGCTTGTGGCACAACACGGCAGCCGGCAAGTACTCCGTGGAACTGGACATCACCTCCGAGGCCTGCCGGGAGGTCGTGCTCGACCTGGCACGCTGGGCCGATCTGGCCTTCGAGTCGTTCTCGGCCGGGGCCCTCGACCGTTTGCGCCTCGGCTACCAGGCGCTGAGGGAGGTCAACCCCCGACTGGTCATGGTCTCGACCTCCCTGCTGGGCCAGACCGGACCACGGGCCCGCTTCGCCGGGTTCGGGAACCTGGCCGCCGCCCTGGCCGGGTTCGTCGAGATCACCGGCTGGCCCCAGCGGCCTCCGGCCGGGCCCTTCACGGCCTACACCGACTACGTCTCACCTCGGTTCGCCGCCGCCGCCATGGTGGCCGCCGTCGATCACGCCCGTCGCACCGGAGCCGGGCAGTACCTGGACGTCTCCCAGGCCGAAGCGGCCAGCCACATGCTGGCCCCGGCTCTGCTGACCCAGCAGCTCGACGGCGTGACGGCCAGCCGCTCGGGCAACGCCGATCCGGTGCTGACCCCGCACGGCGTCTTCCCGGTCGGAGCCGACGGCGAGGACCGCTGGCTGGCCATCGCCTGCCACGACGACGCCTGGCCGGCCCTGGTGGAGGTGGCCCGCCTCGACCCCCCGTGGGCAGACTGGGACAACGCCCGCCGCCGGGCCGCGCAGGACACCATCGAGGCCGCCCTGTCCGCTTGGACCGCCGGGCAGGATGCCGACGAGTTGACGATGCTCCTGCAAGCCGCCGGAGTGGCGGCCCACGCCGTCCAGCACAGCGCGGAGGTGGTGGCCGACCCCCAACTGCTCCACCGGGGCACACCGGTCCAGGTTCCCCATCCCCGCTACGGCCAGGTGTGGATCGAGAACACGCAGGCCCGCTGGTCCCGTACCCAACCCTTCCCCGCCTTCGCCGGTCCCCCCGTCGGCCACCACACCCATGAGGTGCTCGCAGGGATCCTGGGCTACGACGCCGACAAGATCGCCGCGCTGGTCATCGCCGGAGCCATCGGCTGACGTCGTCCATCCGCACAGCGCCCATGACCAACCGCTCGCCGTGCGATCAGCTGCCCCGGACCGGCCGTCTCTCATCCGCCGGGCCGGCCGGTTCGACAGGCCGGCCGACCTGTCCGGCAGCGAGGGCGTCGACTCCCCAGACCAGCGTGTCGGGGTTGAACTGGCTCCACGCGAACCACAGCGACTCGTGCGACACGAGATCCCTGCCGTCTGTCGTCTCCGCTCGCAAGCCGCCGCCGTCGGTGACCACGCGAACCTCACCGACGATGACGTCCTCACCGGCCGCCAGCGCCAGCCGGGCCGCCCCGGCTGGGAAGGCCAGCGTGGTGCCGTCCGGTGCCTCCACCCCCAGCACGGGCTCTTGCACCGGCAGGCGGGCGTCCACGTCACCGACGGGAAAGATGGGACCGTCGTCGTCACGGCCACCCAAGGGATCGTCCGCGTAGGTGCGACCTACACCCCCGTCTGCGGCCACGATCGTCGAGTCCGGATGAGCGGCCTTCCAGTCGCCCCACCGAGACACCTCGACGGTGATCTCCTCGAGCCCGACGTCCCCATCGAGCAGCGGCCCCGACACTGCCTGGCCGGTGAAGGTGTCGATCATCGAGCCTGTGGCCAGGTCGTACATGATCTTGTTGGAACGGTGCAGGAGTCCCGACGTGCGAATGACCAGGGGCTCCTCCTGCCCATCCACACGGTCGGTGAAGTAGGCCTGGGCCGACCCGCACAGAGTGCAGTACGGCACGGCGATCCGCCGGTCGGCCAGTACGTCGTTGACCATCTCGTGGGTCTCCATGAGGTTCTTCGGATAGGCGCGGGCGTTGCCGTCCACAACGACACCGAAGACGATCCGGTCGTCGGGATACCACGATCCGCCGGCGGCGTCGGTCACCTCTGGAAGGTCGAGGGCGGGGATGCACCCCCGCAGGCACGGACTGCTGTCGCCCAGCTCGCGGTCGTCGATGAAGACGCCGCCCCACGACACGTAGCGCAGGTCCATGGCGACCTCTCCGCCCGCGAACAGTGGCGCCCAGCGCTCGTCGATGGCCGCGAAGAGCCGGCTCTTGAGCTCGCCGTATCCCGGCGGCGCGGCGATGTCGAGGGAGATGAGCCGGTTCGTGGCATCCACCCACGGGCTGGTCCGATCTACGGTGATCCCCGCCAGGTCCTCGATGGCTGCGGTCAAGGACTCGGCCTCGGGGGAGTCGGAGACGTAGAAGCGCAGCCCGTCGGCGAGCAACCATGCCCAGCGCTCGTCACCGTGCGCAGCGAGCATGGCCACGGCCCCGATGTCCAGCGCTGGCCCGATCGAGCTCGCGAAGCGTTGGGCGACGGGGAGGATCTCCGCGCCGGCGTCCTCGAGCTGGCCTGGCGTAGTCGTGGTCGCGAGCCCCTCGGTGCCGCCGCCGTCGCGTGGCGTGGAAGTGTCCCTGGCCCCCGGATCGCAGGCAGCAGCCAGGAGTACCGAGCTGGCGACGAGCGCCAGCTCCATGCGAGCGACGAGGCTGCGCCTCAACGCTGCGGTGCTGGAACCGTGGACGTCACGATCCTTCGGCGGCGGGGATCTGGACGGCCGCGGCAGCGATCACCTCGGCCTCCGCCGGCTTGAGGTCGTGACCGGCGAACCCGGAGACGAGGGGCAGGAACGGGTCCTCCAGCACCCGCACTCCCGACATCGCCTCCAGGACGGCCAGCCCACAGAACGGTACGTAGACCGGGTTGTAGCCACCCTCGTGTGACATCACCACCCGGCCGGCGCAGCAGTCATCGGCCACGGCGAGGACACGTTCGGTAATCGCCCGAAAGCCCTCTGACGTCACCATCTGACGAGCCAGCGGGTCCATCACCCCGGCGTCGAAGCCCGAGGCCACCAAGACCAGGTCGGGGCCGAACGCCCGCACAGCTGGCACCACGACCTCGTCCATGACGTGGAGGTAGCCACCGTCGCCGGTGCCGGGCGGCAGCGGGATGTTCAGCGCATAGCCCGCGCCGGCACCCTCTCCGCGCTCGTCGAGACGACCCGAGTCGGGAGGGAACACGTTGTCCTGATGAACCGAGACGGTCAGCACGTCGGACCCGTCGTAGAACGCGGCCTGCGTCCCGTTGCCGTGGTGGACGTCCCAGTCGACCACCGCGATCCGCTCGACTCCCCGGACGGCCCGGGCGTGAGCGGCGGCGATGGCGACGTTGCCGAAGATGCAGAACCCCATCCCCGACGAGGCGATGGCGTGGTGGCCGGGCGGGCGCACCAGGGCGTAGGCATTGTCGACGCGCCCATCGAGTACGGCGTCGACGCACTCGACAACGGCGCCGGCCGCCAGCCGGGCGATGGAGGCGCCGCCCTGGCCGAAGGGCGAGATGCCGTCGCCGGCGTCACCTCCCTTGGGTTGCTCGCTCTCGGACTCGATCCGGGCCAGGTGTTCTGCTGTGTGGACGCGCAGGATCTCCTCGTCGGTGGCCTGCCGCGGCGCCAGGCGCACCAGATGGTCGATCAGCCCGCTCACCACGACGAGCTCGTGGAAACGGCGCTTGGTCTCCGCGTTCTCCATGTGGATGAACGGCTGCAGGCCCGCGGCTGGGTTCGACGGAAAGGCCCCCGCATGCGATCCCGTGTCATGCCACCCGAAGACCTCGTGGTACAGGTATCCCGTTGCCATGGCCTTGTCCCCTCACTGCTCGCTTCCCCTGTTGAGGACGCTAGGACACCGGCTCCAGGGCGGGTCGACGAACGTGGTTCATGCCGCATCGCCGTCCTGGGGCCACCAGGTGGTGTCGGGGTGCTGGCCGTACCAGGCGAACCAGAACGACTGACCGCTGGCGATCCTCG
>Ga0299914_10001149_pt1 | contig 17155 bp, 11 predicted proteins | sample RVTome_10_FD_201361 | JGI IMG/M metagenome (GOLD analysis project Ga0299914, IMG submission 201361) | Soil microbial communities from uranium-contaminated site in the Upper Colorado River Basin, Wyoming, United States - RVT153D57 (version 2) ...
TTATTGTCAACATCGGGTTACAGGACAACGTCTGCCCCCCTGAGACAGGATATGCGCTGTTCAACGAGATCAAGGCGGTGGATAAGAAGTTGTACACGTACGACGGTCACGGCCACGATGCGGGCCGGCAGCAGCACAATGCGATTGTGGATCAGTTTTTCGCCCGCCACTTGTTGTCCGAGAGGTAATGAATGATGCAAACGACGCCTGAACCGTTCGATTCCTATTGGCAGCAGACGCTTGACGAGCTAGCGGGTTTTCCGGCGAACGCGGAGATCGACCTGATACCGCTGCGGAGCACCGATTTTGCCACCTTGTACGGCGTGCGCCTCACCAGTCTGGGTCCTTACCGGCTCTTTGGCTATTTGAGTATCCCGGTAGGGGAGGGGCCCTTTCCGGCTATCTACTATACGCCGAAGTATCAAAGTGTGCTGGAGATCATTCCGCAGGGAACGGCCATCTGGCAGCGCCGCCGCTACATCACCTTTGCGCTCGCGGCTCGGGGACAACGCCATGCCGATACACCGTATGCGGCGGCGTTTCCTGGCCTGTTGACCGATGGGATTGAAAACGCTGAGACGTATATCTTCAGAGGCATCGTGGCCGATAGTGTGAGAGGGCTCGAATTTCTTTTAACCCGGGATGAACTCGATGCCTCTCATGTCGTCGTATTCGGAAATGATATGGCGCTCATGACGGCGGCGCTGCATCCGGGGGCGACGCATGTGGTGACCAACCCGGCGCTGTTCTACCGCAGCGCCGAGCTGGCTCCGAAAACCCAGGCGTATCCGCTGGAAGAGATCAACGACTACCTGCGGGCCTTTCCCGACCGCACCGAGGCCGTGCATCACACCCTGTCCTATTATGAGCTGCAGGCGTTCGCACCCCGCGTGCAGGCGGCCACTTTGCTGATCGCCGGTCCGAACCACTCACTGCTGGACGGACCGGCCTTGGAGCCACTGGCTAAGGTATTGGCCGGGCCGGTCACGCTATACGACTCGCAGGCGTCCAACTACAAAGATGGCCTCTACACCGAAACCTGGATGGCGCAACAATGCGGCATCCAGGAGGTGTCTGATCTTCTGCCCGAGCATTGGCGCTAAGCGCTGCGCCCCGCTTAGTACTCGATTTCGCCATTAAGCATCGGGTTCTCAAGACGGCTCAGTCGGGTAGCGGGTTGCCAACCCGCGGTAACCAACCCGGTCAATCATTGCGGTGTGCAGCACTTAGCCTGCGGCCACGCCATCGACACGCACCACCCCCGAGGCAATCAGGTCATCGAGGCGCTCGGCAAGGCCGATATCGGCGAGGATGCTGTAGGCGTCAGAACCGGGTTTGGGAGCCGGCCGGCCGATGTGCACGGACGTTCTCGACAGCCGAGGCGCCGGACCACAGGTGGTCACGAGACCGATGCCGTCATGCTCTCGGGTGGCGCTCAGCTCGTGTTCGACCACCCATGGGTCCTGCATGAGTTCGGGTAAATCGAGGATACAACGGTGCGCGCCGAGGCCAGCCGCGACGCAACGCGATACCCAATGGTCGACGGTATGGGCGTGGAAGAGGGGTTCGAGCGCCCGCTCCAGCTCTGCTCCCTTTAAGGACGCGACTTCGCCTAAGCCGTCCAGCGCGGCCAGACGCGGCAAATCGTCCGCCTTCGCGCCAAGGAAAAACCAGCCATCGCGCGCCTGATAGGCCCGATGCAGGGGGCTCGACCCGAGCGTCTCCTGCCCGCGTGGTTCGTCCCAACGCTTGCCCTCATACCGTTGCATGTAGGGCGACTGCAGCGTCATCGCCGTATAGGCCAGGGCCGAGTCGACGTGCTGCCCCTCACCCGTGCGCTGCCGATGCAGGAGGGCGAGCGCCACGGCGTAAGCGCCCATAAATCCCGTGCCATAATCGTTGACCGGGTTGGGCTGTAAGGTGGGCTGACCGGCACCGCCAAAACGCCGCTGCATGCCGGTGGTCGCCTGGGCAAACTGCTCGTGTCCCGGGCGGGCGGCCCAGGGGCCGAGATGTCCGTAGGCGTTGAGCGAGGCGTAGATAATATCCGGCTTGCGTTGGCGCACCTGCTCATAGCCCAAGCCCAATTTCTCCAGTTTCCCGGCCCGATAGTTTTGCGCCACCACGTCGGCGGAGTCCACTAATTGCCAGAAAATGTCTCGGCCCGCATCGGACTTGAGGTCGAGCATGATGCTGCGTTTGCCGCGGTTGACGTCGTTGTGGGACTGGATAAAGCCGCCGCGGCTCGGATTGTCGATCTTGATGACATCGGCGCCAAATTCCGCCAGCGTCCGGCCACATGTGGGGCCGGCTAGAATGATGCATAGATCGAGCACCCGAACCCCGTCGAGGGCCGAATGCAGCGTCGAGAGCATCTCAGATGGCGGCGCCGGACTGGGATGGGTCTCCAGCTCCGACAAAATCTCGACCCGATGTTGGTCCGGCCTGGGCGCCGGACGGCGCACGGCACCCGGCGTGCGGGACAGACGCGCGTTAAGACCCGGCTGCAGCATGCGGCCATAGACAGGATCATCGACCTCGATCACCATGTTCGACTCGCGGGCGTGAGGATGATCGAACCACTCTTCACTGGTACGGCAGACGGCGCACTCGCTGCCGGCTTCAGCCACGAGATCTTCCCACTCCTGTGCGGTATGGGTTTTGAATAGTTCACGCGCTCGTTGCTGATGTTTTTCATACAGAGCGGGATCCTCCAGAATCCGGTCGATGTCGGTCAGCCCTTCGCGATCCCAGTCCGTAATGCCGGCAGCCTCGACAAATTCGCGGAAGTTCTGGTTGCCGCTGCCATATTGCACCCAAAGGCCGTCGGCGCACTCGAAACTGCCGCCCCAAATTCCGCTGCGCGACGGCACGGCGTGAGCCGGATCGTGTACGTGTAAGCCACGACTGCCAATAGAGGGAAACATACTGTCAAACAGGGGCACTTCGATGCGCTGCCCCGCGCCGTCGCGTTGCCGTGCGTGCAGCGCGATGGTAATGCTCACGGCCGCCTGAAAGGCGGCATAGACCGATGCAATGGGAATGGCGGTATAAACGGGGCGATCCGCTTTGCCTTCGAACGGGCGCAAGGTCGCGGTGGCGGCGCTGACCACGCCTTCAAAAGCGCGCACTTGAGCGCGCGGATCGTCCGATGCAAAGCCGGGTAGGGCACAGTAGATGAGGCGTGGATTATCGGCCAGGGCGGTCTCAGAGTCCAAGCCCAGACGCGCCATCACGCCGGGCCGGAAATTCTCGATCACCACATCGGCCGAGGCCATCAGACGCCGCGCCGTACCGACGTCGCCCGGCTGTTTGAGATCAAGGCTAATGCTGCGTTTGCCCCGGTTCCACGTGGCGTTTGCCGGCATCTGCCACACCGGGCCGCCTGGGGGATCAACGCGAATCACGTCGGCGCCCTGATCGGCAAGCAACATGCCACAGAGCGGGCCTGCAATATACTGACCAAAATCGATTACGCGAATACCATCGAGTGCACTGGGCATGCTGTCCTCCTGTTCGAGCTGTTTCGGTTCTCAGGGTGTCCATCTCCAGCGGATCACGTCAGATCAGGGCTCTCCCCTACGCGACATGTTTGGCGTACTGATCGAGCAGGGGCAAAATCGTGTCGCGGCCTTCTGAGGGCAGGCCCAGAATGCAGCGGTCGGCGCCCATCTCGCGGTAGGAATCGACGAGCTTCGGGTCATCCTGCACCCCAAAGACCGACACCGTGATGGTGCTCATGTCCCGTCCGGCCATGGACGCGCGCTCTTGCAGTTCATTCATGCCGCGCAGCACCAGTTCCGGTTGACGGCTGCGCGGCAGCCAACCTTCGCAGTGATCGACCACCCGCTGCAACGTGTACGACGTCTCGCCCCCCAGCAGCACGGGCGGGTGTGGCTGCTGTACCGGTTTGGGCCAACACCAGATAGGATCGAAGTTCACGTAGTCGCCGTGAAACTCGGGCTCATCCTGGGTCCAGATTGCCTTCATGGCCTGCACCTGCTCAACCATTTTCTTGAACCGCGTTTTGAACGCCGTGCCGTGGTGCTCCATTTCTTCCGCATTCCATCCGCCCCCAATGCCCATCAGAAATCGGCCGCCGGACAACGCGTCGAGACTCGCCACTTCTTTGGCCATGGTGATGGTGTCGCGCTCGATCACCAGGCAAATGCCCGTGCCGATTTTGAGGGTGCTGGTCGCTGCCGCGGCGTACATCAGCGACACGAACGGATCGTACGTGTGCCAGTATTCTCTGGGCAACTCCGCCCCGCCGGGCCAAGGCGAGCGACGACTCGCCGGAATATGGGTGTGCTCCGGCACCCAGAGGGATTCAAAGCCGCGGGCCTCGGCCTCGCGTGCGAGTTCATCAAGACGGATGGCGTAATCCGTGGCAAACATGCTTACTCCAAAATCCATACCTCATCTCCTTTGATTGCAGAACTCATGGGTTGCTTCACCCGTTCGGCGAGGCTCAGCCAACGGTCTGGCCCAGCGATGCGGGATTGATCGGCGTGGGCATGGCCTGCACCTCGGGCAGGACCTTCTCGGCAAAGAGGCGGAGGCTCTTTTCGGCTTTCTCCCGGGGCATGCCGCCATAGAATACGTGGATCACGAGCATCTCGAGGCTGATGGCCTGTTGCAGCGTCTTGATCTTGTCGATGATCTCGTCGGGGGTGCCGATGGGCTGGGTCTCGCGCCGCGCGGCAAAGCCCGCATCGGCCACACCGACGTCGGCGCTCTGGCGCTTGAGATACTCCTCATAGCCGGGTATGCCCTCGAAGCCGGGGTTGTTCCATTCGAAGTAGTGGTGCTGGGCCGCGGTGAGCTGGTTGTAAAAGTACTCCCACCCCTCTTCGGCTTCCGCCGCGGTCTCGGCGCAGTACGTCCACAACAGGGTGGTGGGCTGATCCGGCGGCAGGCCAAGCTCGGACCGGATCTCGTTGAACTGCTGCACCTGAGCGGTCATCTCGTTGAGATTGTCACCAGAGACGAACATCTGCCCGAGGCCGTTCTCAGCGGCTAGCCGAGCCGATGCCTGGGTAGTGAAGGCCGCCTTGATTCTCGTGGTGAGATCGCCCTTGTGGCGGGCTTGAGGTCGGATCGTGGTCGGGGGGATCTTGTAGATCTCGCCGTCGAAACTAAAACGTTCGGCGCCATCGGCGGCCCTGATGGCGTTGACCACATCGTAGAAGTACTTGTGCGACTGCTCGAGTGGGTAGCCAAGCGAGGCGTACTCGTGGGGCGCGATACCGCGGCCGATACCCAGGTGGAGGCGACGGCCTTTCAATAAGATGTCGAGCATGGAGATCTCGTGGGCCAGCCGCACCGGATTCCACCACGGTGCGACGATCACCGCTGTCCCCATGTCGACCCGGGTGGTGCGGCCTGCCCAGTACGACAGGTATTGCAAGGGGTTAGGCTGCATCGAGTAGGCCGAGCCGTAGTGCTCGGTGGCCCAGATCGAATCGAAGCCGAGCGGCTCGATCAGCTCGCCTATGGAGAGGGTATCATCCATGTTGTCGGCGTCCGAGACCGTCGGCGGGCGGTCGTAGTCCCCCTTCAGCAGGCGGTCCCAGTCGCCTTGGTTGTATCCGGTGACCATCACCCCGCAGTGCATTCCAGTGTTCCTCCCCTGGGGTTGCAGACCCGGTACTCGGGCCGATATATCGTAATCGTATGAATCAGAAAATGGCCTCCCCTTTTTAACGCGCACTCCCGGGTCTTGTCAAGCGGGAGCCGTGTCGGGAGCTTGCCCAAATCGGCTCAGATGAAGGCGCCGTGGTCATTTCGGCTAACCCCGGATGTGCGAGCGCCACGGTGCATGGTTTATACTGAGGAGGCGCAAGGGATCATGATGTTGTAAAATAGACTATCAAAAGGTGTCTCGAATTAACCGGCGAACCATTTTCAAGACGCAGTACCCGGAACCCCATATGGCTTAGGAATGACGATGCTGCGTGACTTCATCCAGAGCCTGCCGAAGGCGGAACTGCATTTGCACATCGAGGGGACACTTGAGCCCACTCTCATGTTCGAGTTGGCTCGGCGCAACGGTATAAAGCTCAAGTACCCCTCGGTTGAGGCGCTGCAGCAGGCCTACGACTTCCACAATCTGCAGTCCTTTCTCGATCTCTATTACGCGGGCGCACACGTGCTGCAGCACGAGCCAGATTTTTTCGATTTAACCTGGGCCTATCTCACCCGGGTACACCGGGACAACGTTAAACACGTGGAGATTTTCTTCGATCCGCAAACCCATACGGATCGCGGTGTCCCATTCGCTGAGGTGATCGGCGGCATGCGCGCGGCGCTCGAACAAGGCGAGCGCGATCTGAAGATCACCCACCGGCTGATCCTGTGCTTCTTGCGGCATCTCGACGAAGCGGCCGCCTTCGAGACGCTGGCCCAGGCGATGCCGTTTCAGAGCTGCATCGATGGGGTTGGACTCGACTCGTCTGAGCTAGGCCATCCGCCGAGCAAGTTCGAGCGCGTCTTTGCCAAAGCGGCGCAAGCTGGCTTTGCCTGTGTGGCGCATGCCGGTGAAGAAGGGCCGCCCGCCTACATCTGGGAAGCGCTGGATTTGCTAAAGGTGAGTCGTATCGACCACGGCGTTCGCGCCATCGAGGACGCGGCGTTGATGACCCGGCTGAAAGACGAGCAAATACCGCTGACGGTTTGTCCCTTGTCCAACATCAAGCTCTGCGTGTTCGATCGCCTGGCGGATCACAATCTCAAACAGCTCCTCGATGCCGGGTTGTGTGTGACGCTAAATTCCGACGATCCGGCTTACTTTGGTGGCTATATTCAGGAGAACTTCGTGCAAGCGCAAGCAGCGCTGAACTTGAGCCAAGCCGACCTCGCCCGCCTGGCCCGCCATTCATTCGACGCGTCCTTTTTGTCCAACGCGGAAAAAAACCGCTACAAAGCCGAGATTGATGCTCTGCTGACCTAAACACTCGAAGGCTGTAAAGGTGGTGCGTTTGGCACCGTCGTAGTCTTCGGCGCAAAGCAGGATCCGCCACTCTTCCCCAAGCACCTGCTGTTACCAGCCAGACAGACAATACCGTTTTCCAGCTCAGGAGCGGTCCTGATAGCGTGCATCAAGGCCCAGCCCCCGGCCGTGTCGTCGAAATTTTCAAAGCAATTGTCAAAGCCCCGGCCACCTGCTAGCCTCGCATCAAAAGGCTGCCGATGAGGGCGCGGAGCTGCATGCGAAACGGGGAAGACCACGCCGTAACGATTGTGAACGACAGGGACGGAAGATGCGGGCGAGGAGGGCAGGGAGGGCCGGCAGAACAAAAGCCGCACAGTCAGGACTGAAGCCTCGGAGGTCTCCGGTGCACTGCGTTCTGAGAGCAGGTGCTCGTGCCACCGACGGCTATTTTTTCTATTGGGAGATGGCGGCAGAACCGAAAGACAGGGAGGGGTACAATGTGAGAGCAGAGAATGGCCAACAAAGGAATCTTCCCTTATGTATTCTCACAGGTGCGATTTGCCTGCGTGGGGGAACTAATAGACGAGAGGCGCTACAGCACACCCGGCTGCAACGCAGGAAAAACAGCTACGGTGATGACTCCGTGTAACGGGCGAGAAGAAGATTGACGCCCTCCTGAGGCCAACAACAGATTATGTGGATTCAACTATGAAACCTTCTCGTGAATTTGAAGATTTGGATGATTCAGCCAGCCTAGAAATCATCGCCTCCATTGTTGAACGTGTTACCTTTGCTTCTCACCAAAACGACATTGCTGTTATTGCCGATCTCGTTGTGAAAAACACTCAGGATGAAATCTTGGAAGACCTTGAACTCTCTCTTGAGTGCGAACCGCCTCTGATCGGCTCCAGAACTTGGAAAATTGATCGCCTTGCTCCAGAAGGAGAGGTTCGTATTCGTGATCGGGCTGTGCCGCTGGCTGGAGGCTTGTTGTCAGAGCTGAATGAACGGATGCGGGCTGAGGTGAAGCTTGTTCTTCGCAAAGCGGACAAAGTTCTTTGTGAAAGGCATCATACGCTTATCGGGCTTGCAAAAAATGAATGGGGCGGCGCAACGTATATGCCGGAACTTCTTGCCGCTTTTGTCATGCCCAATGATCCCGCCGTGAGCAAGGTATTAAAACAGGCGGGGGAAGTGCTGCGACAGGCGGGAGAACAACCCGCACTTGACGGTTATCAATCAAAATCACGTCAGCGCGTTTGGCAAATCGTGTCAGCCATATGGACGGCCATTTCATCACGCCGCCTCGTTTATGCGGAACCCCCGGCCAGTTTTGAGCTTGAAGGTCAAAAAATCAGAACCCCCGGCGAAGTATGGGATAGCGGTCTGTCAACGTGCCTTGACAGCACTGTCTTGTTTGCTGCCGCGTTGGAGCAGGCTGGTCTGAATCCCGTCATAGCTTTTACAAAGGGCCACGCTTTATGCGGCGTTTGGCTGCAACCTCAGCAGTTACCCGCGCTTACAACGGATGATTGCTCTGATCTTCGTAAATATATCGCGCTTAAAGAGCTTGTCCTGTTTGAAACGACTCTGGTTGTTAATGAACCGCCCTTGCCTTTTTCAAAAGCCGTATCGGAAGCTAATCGCCGCGTTTCGGAGGAAAACGAGCAGGAGTTTGTGTATGCGCTGGATGTGAAACGCGCCCGTCGCCAGCAGATTACACCGCTGGGGACCGTAGCTAAAATGCCGGAAACAGGAGAGGCACAAGGTGATAGCGGCCTGATATTAGGGTTGGAAGCGGCACCGGCTCTTCCCGCTTTTGATCTGGGCATAGATGATGGTCCGCCGCCGGATACGCCTGCAACGCGGCTGGATCACTGGAAGCGAAAACTGCTTGATTTGACGAAGCGAAACAGACTTCTGAACCTCAAGTCTTCAAAAACATCAATCCGTCTGTATTGTTCTGATCCAGCAGCGCTGGAAGACAGGCTTGCAGAGGGGAAAAAGATAACCGTCATCCCGATGGCCAAGTTATCTGGGGAGAAGAATGAACGGGACAATGTTTTGTTTATACATCGCACAGGCGACGATTTTACAAAGCGATTCATTGAAGATGCGCTTGAACGCGATGAAATTGTATCCGACATGCCGCAATCGGAGCTTGGTGCAGGCATGGTGGAACTCTACCGCAAGGCAAAATCGGATTTGCAGGAAGGCGGTGCCAACACGCTTTATCTTGCTTTGGGTATTCTGAAGTGGAAGCAATCAGAACATGAGGACCGAACCTATCGGGCTCCTCTGATTCTTCTACCTGTCAAGCTCGAACGTCGCAGTGCTGCTTCGCCAGTGAGAATTGTTCATCACGAAGATGAGCCAGTCTTTAATCTGACCCTTCTGGAAATGCTGAGACAGGACTTCGATCTTCGTATGCCCGGGCTTGAGGGAGAACTGCCCAAGGATCATGCCGGTATAGACGTTCCCCTGATCTGGGAAATAGTCAGAAAGGCTGTCCGTGACATACCGGGATTTGAGGTTGTTGAAGAGATCGTATTAAGCACCTTTTCGTTTGCAAAATATCTGATGTGGAAAGACCTGGCGGACAGGACCGAGGCTTTGAAACAAAGCCCGTTTGTACGGCACCTCATTGATAAACCTCGTGATCCTTATGAATATTCCGCTTCATTTTTGCGGTCTGATGAGATTGATGAGAAAATCAATCCGGCCGATCTCTTCATGCCGTTACACGCCGATAGTTCCCAAGTTGTAGCGATTCATGCTTCGACGCAAGGAGGGGATTTTGTTCTGGAAGGACCACCCGGCACAGGGAAATCACAGACCATCGCCAATATCATTGCACATAATCTTGCGCTTGGCCATAAAGTCCTTTTTGTTTCCGAAAAGATGGCGGCTCTAGATGTTGTCTATCGTCGTCTGCGCGAAAAAAGATTGGGCGATTTCTGTCTCGAACTGCACTCGAACAAGGCAAACAAGCGTCATGTCCTCGATCAGTTAGGGCAGTCTTGGCACAGCCGCGGCGCACACACCCAATCAGAGTGGCATGAAGAAGCCGAGCGTCTTACCGAACTGCGCAATGAGTTAAACGGCTTGGTAAAGGCTCTTCATACGCCTGGTGCAACAGGTGTTAATCCTCGTGCGGCTATCGGACGCGCTGCAAGATGGCAGGATACTCACCGTTTCCGGCTTGACTGGACAGGCGGACTGGAAGCAGACAGGGCAAAAGACAAGGCTGGTCTTGCTCATCTTGAACAAACGGCAAAGCGTTTGGGCCAGAGCTATGGAGAGCTGGATGCTAAAGACAAGGCGGCATTTGCAGACATCCAGCAATCTGATTGGTCAAATGCCTGGCAAGGCCGACTGGTGCAGGCAGCACAAAATCTTGTCAACACGATTGACAGATTACTGCAATCATCCTCCGCTCTCGCTGCAGAGGCGGGTCTGGCTGTACCTAAGCCGACAATTTCAAAATTACGAGGTCTGGCTTCAATAGCGGAAACAGTTCCGGTGGCGGCTACCTATAATCTTGAGTTTGCTCTAGTTCCGGATCACGCGTCTGTATTTGCATCATTTGATGCCGCTCTGGCTTCTTTGGAAGCCTACCGGGTCGACAAGACACAGTTATCATGCTTCTATCCTGATGATCGCCTTGCAGATATCCCAGTTGAACAGTGGCAGACGGACTGGGAAAGGGCGTCATCGCTGCCCTGGCCTTTGGGTCCGATCCAATGCTGGCTTTTTGCAGGCAGATTGCGTAAGAGACTTTCCCTACTCTGTCGGCCAAAGCCAGCGCAGGATTTACCCCTTCTGGTCAAACTTAAATCAACGCGCCAGCAAATGGAGCTCGCTGCTTCTGCACTGCCGGAAGGCGCGCCGTGGCGAGACCTTGAAACAGATATGGAAAAGGCAAACGAAAGCCTTTCAGGCGCAAAAATGCTTCGCGCGGGAATGGTGAGATTGACTGCGGATGCACGGGAATTGCCTGAATTACATGCTGCGATCAAACGACTTTATATTGACGGGAGAGAATTATTACAGCCGGGTATGCCTTTGGCCGATGCGGCGGCTGCATTCATAAGAGACATGCAGACTTTTCAGGAAGCGTTTAAGAGCTTTACACAAGAAGCGCAGTTAAACAACAGTTTAACGGATGATATCCCGGTTTTGCAATCAAGAGCGCAGGGTATTATAGATCTGCAACCCCGCATCAATTCATGGTGCAGATGGCAAGCCGCTTGCCGTAAGGCCGAATCATCGGGTCTGAAGGCTTTAATCCTGGCTCTTGAGAGCGGCACGATTGGACCGGACATGACAGAAGAGGCTTTTAAGACAGCCTATTGCCTATGGCTTGCGGAACGATTGATAGATGACCGGCCTGAATTAAAAGATTTTTCTTCGATGGTTCATGAAGAAAAAATCAAAGCTTTTCGTGAGCTTGATCAAAGAGTGTCAGACTTATCTATCGATTATATCCGCGCCAGACTGAGCGGAGGCATCCCCGGTCCGGAAGACAAGAACAGGCCGGCAGGCTACGGTATATTGAGCCGTGAGTTGCAAAAGAGGATACGCCTCAAGCCCGTGCGTCAGCTTGTGGCGGAAATGGACGATGTGCTTACGGCATTGACGCCCTGTCTGCTCATGAGTCCCCTGTCTGTTTCACAATTTCTTTCAGCGGACAACCAGTTATTTGATCTGGTTGTTTTTGATGAGGCATCGCAGATAACGGTCTGGGACGCGATTGGGGCCATTGCCCGCGGCAAAAACGTGATCGTAGTTGGTGATCCTAAACAAATGCCGCCAACAAGCTTTTTTGACCGTGCCGCCTCTGATGAGGACGAGGACGAAAACAGTGTTGAAGACCTTGAAAGCATCCTGGATGAGGCTCTGGCGGCCAGCATAAAACTTCACCGATTGACGGGGCATTACAGAAGCAGGCACGAAAGCCTCATCGCCTTTTCGAATCACCGTTACTACCATGGCGATCTGGTTACCTATCCATCCTCGGAAACCAAACAAAGCGCCGTTTCTTTTGTCAAGGTAGAGGGTTTGTATCAGCGCGGCCGTGGGCGCACCAATCCTGATGAAGCAAAGGCGATTGTCCAGGAGGTTGTCCGTCGATTAAACGCCCCCGAACTGAATACTCACAGCATCGGTATAGTAGCCCTCAATTCTGAGCAGCAACGGCTTATTGACGATCTTCTGGACCATGAGCGCAGGCAAAACCCTGATCTGGAACGTTTTTTCAGTGATGATCTTGAAGAGCCGATTTTTGTCAAAAATCTAGAAACGGTGCAGGGTGACCAGCGCGACGTCATCCTGCTGAGTATCGGATACGGCCCCGACACGCCGGGGGCAAAAACCATGTCCATGAATTTTGGTCCTCTGAACCGGAAGGGTGGTCAAAGAAGGTTGAATGTCGCGATCACACGTGCCACGTCGGAAGTTGTCATTTTTGCCAGTTTTGACCCTTCAATGATTGATCTCACAAGAACATCGGCGGAGGCTGTCCGTGACCTGAAACACTACATGGAGTTTGCTCAGAGAGGGCCTTCTGCTTTGGGAGAGTCGATCCTGAGCGTGAGTACCCATGCCTTCGAATCTGACTTTGAAGAAGCTATAGCAGAGGCGCTTCGCAGAAAGGGATGGAGTGTTCACACACAAATCGGCGTTTCAAAATTCCGTATTGATCTTGGCATCGTCCATCCTGATTATCCCGGCAGGTATTTGGCAGGTGTCGAATGTGACGGCGCAGCCTATCATAGCTCTCCTTCGGCCCGCGACAGGGACCGTGTTCGCCATGCCATATTGGAGAACTTGGGTTGGAAGCTTGTCAGGATCTGGTCAACGGATTATTGGATCGATCCGGCCCGGACCATCGATCGAGTCCATCAACGCCTGACGGAACTTCTTGAAGAAGAGCGGAAAAAGGAACGGGAAGAGAACGCGCAAAAAGACCGACTGATCGATGAAAGCGTCCGGACAGATCAGCCGGAAGTACTGCCAGAAGCAGCGGTCCTCCGGGTAGAGAATTTTGAGACCGAGGATGCAGGGGATAAAGCAGACAATGATAACATCGGGATCATAACAACAATATTGCCTCAGGCTGTTATCGAGACGTTATCAGCGCAGCGATTTCATGAGCGCGAGTACCTTCCTGTTATCGAATCGATAGCCGGGAGGCTTGTTGACAGCCTTGGCCCGATTACTTTCCGTCATCTGAGCACGAAAATAGCCAGAGCGCATGGGTTTCAGAGAACAGGCTCCCAGATCAAAAACCAGGTATGGGCGGCAATCTCGAAAAAACGCCGTTCAACAAGATCACCTGACGGAGAAACGATTTTCTGGCCAGAAAATACAGAGACCAGTGAAGTCGTTCCCTTCCGTGGGATGAAAGTCAATGGCGAGGATCGTAACTGGCAGGATGTTCCATATCCCGAAAAGTTGGGCCTTGCAGTTTCAGTGCTGAAAGAAGAACAAGAAGACCCCGTAAATACCCTAGCTGCACAAATTGGTCTAGGACGTTTGCGGCAGGCCACAAAGGCGGAACTTCAAAAGCTTTTAGAAGAAGCAAGCGGGTGGCTTTATGATTTTTGAAGTAACTCCTGAGCAAATAAAACAGCTCGACAGTACTAAGCTTGTTAAACTCATGAAACGACTTATGCTTGCAGAGTGTCGCCTTGCTAACATTCCGTTACGCGCCATCGCAGTACCGCTTCAAATCACAGTTGCTGATGGTGGTGAGGACGGCCGTGTTGAATGGACCGGAGGGGTAGATGAAACAGATTATTTTCCAGCCCGCTTCAGTATTTTTCAGTCCAAAGCACAAAATCTGACGGAAAGTTCGGTCAAGGGGTGATGCATCCCCGCCACCTCGGTTAAGCTCGCCAGACCGGCGATCGCGCCGCTGAGCACGAGTAGTCGACCCAACTGATCGCCACGTAATTCAGCAGCAACGCGGTGATGATTTCACAAATCGAGTGGAATATGTGCCACTGGTAAGACTCGAATCCCCACGTCACACTGTGGGTGATCCTATGCCTGGGTACAGGTGTAAGTGTCCACAGCAATCTAAGGTCAGTGAGCCCTACCCATAGGGCCGGCCCGCAATCTCATAAGCCTGATCAATCAAGCGCACCGCCCGGTAGCAGTCATGCACGCTGGCGGGTGGCGCCTCGCCCCGTTGCCAACAGTCTAACGTGTCGCGTAAGACTATCGAGTAGAGAGGGTCGTCGGGTGCACCGGGTATCGTCTCCTCTCCGCTGGCCGTGATCAGACGAATGGTGTCGTCCTTCAACACCAACATGGCATCGCGTCCCGCCACCTTCAACTCGCCATCCGTTCCCATTCCGGGGAAGGTGTTGCCCACTTCTATGGTTCCCAAAATACCGCTTTCGGAGCACAGCAGGACCGATGCATAATCCTCAACTGGCTGTCCGAGGGCCCGCCAACTGATTTGGGCGCCGGTCACTTGAGCCGTCTCGCCAAGGAGGAATTGGAACAGGTCCAGGCCGTGGGTGCCCAGATTGCGCAAACAACCGCCGTTGGACATGTCGGGATCGAGCATCCAGGGCGAATTCCAGGCGGAATAGCGCGCTGAGGTCGGCCGATTGAGGCGGAAGTAGATGTGCGATAACGGCCCAAAGCGCCCATCCGCGAGCATCTGCTGAACGTGTGTGACAACGGGGTGGTAGCGTTGCGCCAGGGGGACCGCTGCAAAGCCGTTCACGGCGGTGGCTTTGTCGGCGACGCTTCGCACCTGTTCGGCGCTGAATCCCATCGGTTTTTCCATGAGGAAGGGATAGCCGAGATCGAGCAGATCGTGGGCGATACTGGCCATTACACGATGCCGTCCCAGGGCCAGCACGAAGTCCGGCGTGGTCGCCTCGAGCATGTGCTGGTAATCGGTAAAGGTTGGCGGATGACCGACCTCTGCCGCACACTGGACGACGATATCTGCGCTCGGATCTTGAATGCCAACGAGCTGCACATCGGGCATGCTGTGCAGACGGCGCAGATAGGCGGCATCGTACAGGGCGTGCCAGTGACTGACCTCAATCGCCGCGATTCGTATCGTCATGGGAGATATCCTTCCTCTCAGGCTTAATCACGTTTGGCCCATAGCGGTGTGGGTGCTGAGTCAGGTCGTTAACGTAGGACGCAATATGTTCTCGTGTGGCTGTTTGAGGAACAATGTAATGCGTCATACAGAAGGTCAGATAGTCCTGGAGGGCACGGCCGTAGGCATCAATCGTGGCGTGAGCCAGGCCGAAATGGCTCTGGATCGTCAACCCGGTACGTGCACAAGGTAGCGCCGACACTTGCGGATAACGTTCCCAGTGGAGGGCGGTCATATGTCCTCTCTCCTAGCAGGACCCTTGGCCAATCCCGATGTGACGTTACAAACCTGCTGTTATCGTAGAGAATAATCACTCCAGATTCGCTCTTATTCCAAATAATGAATACATTATGGTACGATAGAATCCAACCGAGATTGTGTCTCTACTATACACGAGATAGGCTTTTTGTCACCATCTGCCAGGATAATCCATCATGAACATCACCGAGGTGATTCCGCATCCGCTTTCTGTTCCCCTGAAACAGCCCAGTTGGACCGCGCATGAAATCAACACCACCGCGACCCTGGTCTTGGTCGAGGTGCGAACCGATAACGGACTCATCGGGTACGGCGAAGTCCAAGGTGGGCCTCAGAAGGACATCACCAACTGGATCGTTCAATTCGGCGACCTCATTCGAGGCATGAATGCCCTCGGCCATGTCGACATCTGGGAGAGATTGTTTGCACTCACCTCACCTCGCCCGGGTGGCATTGTGCCGACAGATGGGCTCCCGCCCCCGTTACCGCGGGGGCAACGGCCGCAGATCATGGCGGCCATCGGCGGTATTGACATCGCGCTTTGGGATATCAAAGGCAAAGCGGCCAAGATGCCAATCTACCAACTGCTCGGCGGCTCACAGCCTTCGGTCTTTACGTATGCAACCGGCGGTTATTATGTCGAGGGCGCGCCACTTAGCGCGTGTGCCGAAGAGTTAACGACATTCGTTGAAAAAGGTTACCGCGCCGTCAAAATGAAAACAGGAGCGCTCCCGCTTGCAGATGAAATCACCCGCATTCAGATGACGCGCGAGGCGATTGGAGATGCTCTGCTCATGCTGGATATGAATGCCCCTTATACGGTCGCGGACTGTATCCGATTTGCTCGCGCCGTGGAACCGTTTGATATTTATTGGCTCGAAGAGCCTCTGCACTGGTATTTACAGCCCGATGACTACGTCCACCTGGCGTCCGCCACCTCTATTCCGCTAGCACATGGCGAGCGCGAGTGGCACCGGTTTACTATTCGGGAGTTTTTGAAATCGGGCGCCCTGACGTTTGTGCAGTTCGATTCGACCCGACACGCGGGATTTACCGAATCCCTCCGCATCGCTCACCTGGCCGAGCAGATGGGGGTATTCATCGCGCCGCACACCGCGCCGCATCTCCACGCGCACTTGGTTGCCGCCTTCGGGGACAAAGCCTTTGGGGCGGAATCCCATGGCGATCTCGACCGCCATCCGATTCAGCACCATCTCTATAGCGGCGGTCCCGAATTTCGCGATGGCCGGTTGCATTTGAGCGACCGGCCTGGGTTTGGGATTGAAGTCGACCGTGACTATCTAACCCGGTATCATTCAGGTTAATTCTGCTTGGTAGGAGATGCCCTTAAAAGCTCGGCTTGGTCGCAAATGGCGTCAATTGCAGCTCGTGCGTCCAGCAGGATTTGTCTTGTGTGTGCAGGTAATAAAAAGCCTCTGCGATCTTAACGGGATTCATCACCACTTCAGGATGCTGCTGGGCTCTCTGCAGGGCCCGGGTGCCGGGAGAGTCGATGAGGCCGTCGATCACGACGTTGGCCACGTGCACCCCATGCTCGGAATATTCCTCCGTCAGCACCTGCGCCAGCGTGCGCATCATCACTCTCGGATAGTACAGCGACTGTCCCGTCATGCGCTTTCGACCGCGCAATGACGACGAGTTATTCGAAATGAGGAACGAGCCTGATCCTCGCTCTCGCATGGCGGGCAACACCTCCTTGGCGACCAAGAACGGTCCACGGCTGGCGATGTGCTGCGCAGTTTCGAACATTTCGACGGGAATGTGTTCAAGCAATTCTTTCTCTGGCGGAAGGTCACGCCCCTCCAAGTAGC
>Ga0299914_10001150_pt1 | contig 17147 bp, 15 predicted proteins | sample RVTome_10_FD_201361 | JGI IMG/M metagenome (GOLD analysis project Ga0299914, IMG submission 201361) | Soil microbial communities from uranium-contaminated site in the Upper Colorado River Basin, Wyoming, United States - RVT153D57 (version 2) ...
AGATACGCATCAATGCGGCGGCCTTCGCCTTCGGTCAGTTCCTCGATGGCCCGGCTCATCTGGTAAAACGGAAAGCGGGAGTCGGCATCGAGGGCCAGGCCGGGTAGAACGCGAACCTCATTTTCTTTGCTAAAACACATGACGGTAAAGCGATCGTCTACCGCTTGATTGCCCGTGAGTTGCAGGGATTCCCCCAGGTAGTGATTGATAAACGTCGATTTCCCGGAGGAATACGTGCCTAAAATGGCAATCATCGGCCACCATGAAATGCGCGTGGCATACGATTCTTCCGGCTGTAGAAAGCCGAGCCGACGGGACACCTTGTCCAGCTTGCGAAAGCTTGCTACGACCCGTAATAAGATCGGATTTTCCTGCTCCAAATGGGCTTCCAGATTGTGTAGACGCTTTTCGAGCTGGGTTGACTTCGACATGTAACTCCCTTCCTCTCATCGACATCGATACCGACGTGAGCTGTTGGGAAATACTACCAACCCCTCTCACAAATTGCCACTGCTCTCGCCACGAAACGAGCGGTTTTCCACAGGATTCCGGTGCCAACATGCGTTTGCGTGCGGCCTGAAGGATCGTGATTTTTCCCCCGAATCATACACGAGCGGGGCATCCACATATGTGGGATGGGGGCTGGTAAGTGTAGTTATCGTCGTTGACGAGGCCGTCACCTCGACACTGTCTGCCAGTCGCCGAATATACGGCTCCTGGGCGTCGGCAGAACGCTCTGTCATGCGCCAGAAGATCGGCGAATAGAGCTGATATTGTTCCGTTTCCTCACCGCGATCGAACTTCTTTCCGTGTGTTTTACACGGTTTTGAATGCCTTGTTTAAATGAGCCGTCGCTCTATTCAAGTTTAGCTTGTTATTAACCGATACAGCGCCAACTTATCCATACATTTCTTATGTTGTGCACCGTCCTTGCGCCATAGAATCTGGGGTTTGGGAACGTGATTGAGGTGACAGTCTGGAAAAATGAGGACTTGGGCCGAGTGGTCAATGCGTGTCCGGACGGCAGAATTTCCCTGCCTCTACTTGGCGACCCCCTGGCCGCCAGGCTAACGGCAGTTTGGTCGAGGGCAAGCAGAACCATATTTTACGCAAACCGGGCGACACCATTATTGTTTTCTGACGGGCTGGTTAATCTTGTATCACCGTGCTTTAGAGGTAGTCGCAAGCCAGCATATTCGTTATGATATCGAACAGACCGCATCCCCCGCGTAGGCGCGATGCAAACGCCCATCGAAGACAGGAGGAACAGAACGATGACGACACCCGCACAACCAGCCGAGCTCATTAGCCCCTATGGCGGGGAGCTGGTTAATTTAATCGTGCCGGACGAAGCCCAGGAGGATCTCAAAGCTTACGCCAATCAGCTCCCTTCCATCCAGCTATCAGAACGCGCCGCCTGTGATTTAGAATTGTTGGCCACCGGGGCGTTTTCGCCCCTGCAGCGCTTTATGGGACGCGAGGATTATCAGAGTGTGCTGAAGTACATGCGGTTGGCGGATGGGCAGCTTTTTCCCATGCCGGTTACCCTGCCAGTGACACCGGATGAAAGGATCCGGTTGGACCAAGACATCGTCTTGCGAGATTCTCATAATGCCATTTTGGCGGTCATGACGGTCGAGGAAATGTATGCCTGGGACCGTACCGAAATGGCGCAGCACGTGTGTGGGATGCAGGACGCCCGACATCCTCTCGTGACCGAGATGGCGACCTGGGGTGAGGTCAACCTGTCCGGGCGGCTGCAAGTGTTGCAATGCCCGCCGCACTATGATTTTCAGGCCTTACGCCTGACCCCCGAGCAAACGCGGGAACGGCTGAAAACCTTTGGCTACCGCAACGTCGTGGCGTTTCAAACGCGCAATCCGCTGCATCGGGTGCACGAAGAACTCACCAAACGCGCGGCACAAAGTGTCGATGGCGTGTTGCTGCTGCATCCGGTGGTCGGGATGACCAAACCAGGCGATGTCGATCATTACACGCGGGTACGGGCGTATACCGCCTTAACGTCGAAATATTACGATCCGGATCGCGTCTTGTTGTCGCTCCTGCCCCTGGCTATGCGCATGGCTGGACCACGTGAGGCGCTCTGGCATGCGCTTATCCGTCGCAATTACGGCGCTAACCATTTTATTGTCGGGCGTGATCATGCCGGACCCGGTATCGACTCCACCGGCACGCCGTTCTACGGACCCTACGACGCGCAAGAGGCGGTGCGACAATACGGCGATGAACTCGGGGTGACGATGGTTCCCTTTCACGAATTGGTCTATCTGCCCGATGAGGGCCGCTATGAAGAGGTCTCCAAAGTCCCGCAAGGCACTCGCACCGCCTCCATTTCCGGAACCCAGGTGCGGGAGGACTATCTGTACAGCGGCAAAACGCTGCCGGCCTGGTTTACCCGTCCAGAGGTGGCCAAACTGCTCGCAGAAGCTTATCCCCCGAAGCATCATCACGGGGTATGTATTTGGTTTACCGGTTTGAGTGGAGCCGGGAAATCGACCACGTGTAACGTGTTGACCGTGCTGCTGCTGGAATATGGCCGTCAGGTGACTGTGCTGGATGGTGATGTCGTGCGCACGCATTTGTCGAAAGGACTGGGGTTTAGTGCCGAAGATCGCGATACGAATATCCGGCGTATCGGCTTTGTAGCCGCTGAGATTGTCCGGCACGGCGGCGTGGCCTTGTGTGCTGCGATCAGTCCATATCGCAATACCCGCCAGGATGTCCGCAATATGATGGGGCAGGAGCAATTTATTGAGGTGTTTGTCGACACGCCAATTGAAGAATGTGAGAATCGAGATGCCAAAGGCATGTACGCTATGGCCCGGCGGGGCGAGATCACGGGCTTTACGGGGGTGGACGATCCGTATGAAGCGCCATTACATCCCGAGATCACGTTGGATACGATCGCCTATACCCCGGAGGAAAATGCTCGGCTGATTCTGCAAGATCTCATCCGGCGGGGGTTTGTGCGGCTGCCAGAGACGTCGTTCGGCTCTTAACCGGATAGTGGGTATCGCGTTTAGTCATGCCTCACATTTGAGAGGATGCATCAACTCCCTCGCCCCCCTTATTGATCCAATCGCGGGGCGGGGGTGCAAAAGACATCCCTTTCAAGTTTTTCCCCGCCCCTTCCGATAACGCAGCGTGTTCTACACCCGCGCATGCCATTTCCCCAATAGTCTTTAAAATAACGAGTTGCGGGCTTTTATGCGCTAAAGAAAAGCCTGAAGAAAGCGAGACATGACGGTTCAGTCTCTTCTCGCATTTAGCAGTGCTGCGATGTCTGGCGGGTTAGCCCTGTTTGGACTGTGGGCGGCACCACGCGCGTTTGTACACCGGGTCTTTGCAGCGGGCATGACGGTCTTAACGGTGATGCAAATCTGTGCGGGTATGAGTGCCCAAGCGCTACTGCCAGCCGATGTCAGGTATTGGGAACAGCTCCGCTTCTGGGCCGCTGCCTGGGTGCCAGGGACTTGGCTGCTGTTTAGTCTCAGCTACGCCCGCGCCAATTACGCGGATCATATCAAGTGCTGGCGTTGGGGGTTGGGAGCTGCTTTTGCGCTCCCACTGGGGGCGGTCATTGGTTTTTCGCCTGCTCTGCTGACGGCCGATGTGGTAGGCGAGATGCCTGGCGGGTGGACGGTCTCACTGGCCTGGTCTGGTTACGTGTTCCAGGCCATCTCCTGGTGTGCTGCAGTAACCGTGTTGTCCCATTTGGAAAAAACGCTGCGTGGCTCCGCAGGCAGCATGCGCATGCAGATTAAAGTCATGCTGCTGGGCCTTGGAAGCGTATTTGCCGTCGAGATTTACACCCATAGCCAGGCATTGTTAGATGGCGCCCTACAAGCCTCTTTGGCAGTTGTGACCGCGTCGGCTATTCTCGTCGCTGGCGTCTTTATGTTCGCTGCGCTGATCCGCCATCGCTTATTACATGTCGAGATTGCGCTCTCGCGTACGTTGCTACACAACTCGATCACGGTGTTGGGAGCCGGAACCTATCTCATCGGAGTGGGTGGGCTGGCTAAGGTGGTCCGGTACGTCGGGGGCAGCCAGGCTCTACCCTTAGGGACCGTGGTGGTATTGCTCGCTCTCATTGGGCTGAGCGCGGCCTTATTGTCGGATCAGTTGCGGCATGAGATCAAGCGGTTGCTCAACCGGCATGTCTACCGCTCTCACTATGACTATCGCCGGGAATGGACGATCTGCACCCAGCGCATGACGTCTGTCGTGCAGGTGGACGACTTATGCCAAGTGGTATCCCGCATGGTCTCGGACACCTTTGGGGTGCCATCTGTAACCGTGTGGTTGCTTGATGAGGCAGCACAAGAGCGTCTCCTCTTGGGTGGTTCGACTGTGTTTTGGAACATCCGTGGCCTGCCTGAGGGATGGGAGGAGACCGCTCGCGCTCTGATCACCTGCATGCGTCTCCAGGCGTTGCCAATCGATTTTGCCGGGCCATCTGTGGAGGGATTATCTCCTGCACAGCGCGAGGGATTGCAGACTGCGAAAATTCGCTACGGCATAGCGTTGGTGGCCAGACAGCAGCTTTTGGGTGTCATCACCTTGAGTGGGCGGCTGACGCAAGAGCCGTTTTCCGACGAAGATTTTGAACTGATGAAGACCATGGCGGATCAAGCTGCAGCGAGCCTGCTGAATCTGCAATTATCAAGGCGTCTTCTACGCGCCAAGGAAATGGAGGCATTTCAAACCGTCTCTACGTTTTTTGTCCATGATCTCAAGAATTTGGCCGCGAAGTTGTCCCTGATGGTACAGAACCTCCCCGTACACTACGACAATCCTGCTTTTCGGGACGACATGCTGCAGGTCATTTCCAAAAGTGTGGGCAAAATGAACGCTATGTGTAGCCGTCTCACCCTGCTGACCACCCACATCGATCTCAATCTGGTAGAAACGGACTTGAACAAACTCGTCGACAGCACCCTGAGCGAACTCGACAGCATCGGAGCTGTGGCTGTGACTCGGAATTTGCAGCCTCTGCCGCAGGTGTGGGGCGATGCGGAGCAACTGTGCAAAGTGCTGCGGAATCTGCTACTAAACGCGATTGAAGCCGTAGGGATGGACGGTGAGATTGGCGTGACGACGGAGCGCAGCGGCCGATGGGTGGTGCTGACCGTGCGCGATGATGGCTGTGGGATGTCCTCCGAGTTTCTCACGCGATCTTTGTTTGAACCCTTTCAAACCACCAAAAGTCAGGGACTGGGAATTGGCATGTTTCATAGCAAGGTGATCGTGGAGGCCCATCGCGGCAGGATCGCGGCGGAAAGCGTTGAGGGGCAGGGCAGCATGTTTCGGGTGTGGCTGCCGCTTGTCAGCTCGCCGTTTGAGGACAAGAGCGCGCCAGTTGAGCCGGTGGAGAGACCCGGAGAAGCGGCTGTGCTTTAAGGGCATGGCAAGATGCGGAGAACGGACGGATTGGAGGACAATGGACACGCCCACTATTTTAATCGTTGAAGACGACGAAGAAATCCGCATGCAGATGCAATGGGCACTCGCTCAAGATTTTAATGTTGTCGTAGCAGAAGAGCGTCAGGGCGCCCTGCAAGCACTGCGTAAGCAGCAGCCGTCTGTAGTCACCCTCGACCTCGGCTTACCGCCCCATCCGCGGGAGGTTGAGGAAGGATTTCGGACCCTGAATGACATTCTACAAAACGCTCCGTATACCAAAGTGATTGTGGTGACCGGTCAAGAAGGCAAGGAATATGCCCTGGAGGCCATTGGACAAGGGGCATACGACTTCTTGCGTAAACCGATTGAACTCGACGAACTCCGGATCATTATTCGCCGGGCCTTGCACGTGCACCGCCTGGAACACGAACACCGTGCGTTGCAGCAGCGGGTGGCGGGCGAAGCCTTCGAGGAGATGGTGGGAAATAGCCCGCAGATACAGGAGGTGTTTGCCACCATTCGCAAAGTCGCCACGGCCGAGGTGCCGGTGTTAATCGTCGGTGAAAGTGGCACGGGTAAAGAATTGGTGGCGCGGGCAATTCATCGGCAGAGTCTACGCCGCCATGGCGCTTTCGTCGCCATCAATTGTGGCGCGATCCCGGAAAATTTATTGGAAAGTGAACTCTTTGGGCATGAAAAAGGAGCGTTTACCGGTGCTCACATACAGCGCCAGGGACGCGTGGAAATGGCCCAAGAGGGTACCTTGTTCCTCGACGAAGTGGGTGAATTGCCACTGCTGTTGCAGGTAAAATTGCTCCGCTTTTTGCAGGAACATGTGATCGAGCGAGTGGGCGGACGAGAAACTATTCCAGTCGATACCCGGATCGTGGCGGCGACCAATGCCGATCTGCAACAGGCGATGGCGGACGGACGCTTCCGCGAGGATTTATTTTATCGTTTGGGCGTGGTGGTCATTGCGCTACCGCCCCTGCGCGAGCGAAGTGAGGATATTTTGTTATTGGCGCAGGCGCTCCTAAACCGTTACGCGGCCGAAAGTGCACGCAACATCACTGGGTTTACCCGCCAGGCCGTGAGCGCCCTGCAAACACACGGCTGGCCGGGCAATGTGCGCGAGCTTGAAAACCGCATCAAGCGCGCTGTGATCATGGCGCAAAGCGCGCGCCTAACCCCTGCCGATCTCGATTTGATGTCGCCCTATACGGAGTATGAACGTCAGGGGCTGCGTGCGGCGCGGGAGGCATTGGAGAAGGAGCTGATCCGACGCGCCCTGACGCGTAACAAGGGCAATATTACCCGCACGGCATCCGAATTGGGGGTGAGCCGGCCAACTCTGCACGAATTGGTTGCCAAATATGCGATCGAACGCTGAGCCGGCCCCCTAGATTGGCATTCCCCTCTTCGCCTCGGGCTGGCTGGCGGAGCCCGTGATGATGAGATCGGTCTCGGCGGAGCACCTATTGAAAGCCTTGGAGAGAGTCTTCTCTCACGTGCCCCCCGCGCCCTACTGATGATGGTTCAAGAATTCGTCCGCTTTTGCCGATAATAGACTTGGATTTTCTGCTGCTATGCGAGCGCAAGTGACCAGTTGCCCTCCCTAACACAAAGCTTTGCAGGTCAGTGTTTACGGGTTCGGAAGAGTATCCTGCCGCCAACTCACCTGAATGGTGCGCATGCGATTATCGCATGCGCATGCTGTGTTTAATCTTACAGGCTGATCGTTTGTACAATGAAAGAGGTCTTGTGAAGATTTTAATAGCTGAAGACGACCCTATTTCCCGCCGTTTACTTGAGGCCACTCTCGGTAAATGGGGCTATGAGGTCATTTCTTGTCCGGACGGAAACGTTGCCTGGCAAACGCTGCAACAGCCGGATACGCCGTCTCTCGCTATTCTCGATTGGATGATGCCGGGAATGGATGGGTTGCAAGTTTGCGGTGAGGTTCGCCGAGAGATTACCGAGCCCTATATTTATATGCTGTTGTTGACGGCGAAGAGTCAGAAGACAGATATCATCGCCGGTCTGGAGGCGGGAGCGGACGACTATCTTACTAAGCCATTTGATTCCAATGAGCTGCGCATGCGGTTGCGAGCTGGGCGGCGTATTCTCAGTCTGCACGAAGAACTAATCAGAGCACGAGAAGAGTTGCGCGATCAAGCCACCCACGATTCGTTGACGCGGTTGTGGAACCGGGGCGCAATTTGTGAAATTTTGCAACGAGAACTTGATCGCGCCAAGCGGGTGAACAGCCCCCTGAGCATTTTGCTTGCCGATATCGATTTTTTCAAACGCATTAACGATACTTATGGGCACCTCGCCGGTGATGCGGTTTTGCGGGAAGCCGCCCATTCGATGCTAAGTGCTGTCCGCCCGTACGATGGCATTGGCCGCTACGGCGGCGAGGAGTTCTTAATCGTATTGCCGGATTGCGACGCCGATGACGCGGTCACGCTGGCGCAGCGGTTGCGGGCAAGCATTGAAGAGAGCGCTCTGGTATTGCCGGAAGGAACCATTCCCCTGACCTTCAGCCTGGGCGTGTCGACTCTTGAGGTGGGGCAGGATATGAAAACGCTCATTGCGGCTGCCGATGCCGCTTTGTATCGGGCGAAAAATCATGGGCGCAATCGTGTTGAGCTGGCCACCGCCGATGATATGTTACCAGATAACGTGTTGCCAGATAACGTGTTGAAGAAAACAATGCCCTAAAAATTGGCCTCGAGGGTTGCACATCTCGTCTTGCTGTGGCTGTGTGCGGCAAGACGAGATGGCATGCCGCCGCAGCGCATCCGGACGCCTCACCAGTCTTTCTCACCTGATGATTCTCATGTCTGAATCCTCTTCTGATCCAGTCCGATCTCCGTCTTGTATCATCCCGGCAGTTCTGCCATAATGCGCCACCTATAAGACCATTTTGTGAAGAGGAGGTGCATATGATGCCTGGCGACTTCTCACTCGACGTGAATGACTTTGCTATCCATCGCCTGGTGTTTGCATCTCAGACTCAGTATCAGCATGGGACACTCTCCATCGAGCGGGAGGCCCTGCTGGCGGCGATTGCCGAGCCCCAGATCGTGTCCAATATCGAGGTACATCTGGCCCATCCGGGAGAGTCTTGCCGCATCGTCCACGTCCTTGATGCGGTCGAGTCAATGGTCAAACTATCGGGGCGCTCCACGGTTTATCCCGGACATTTTGGGTCGGCCATCCCGGCTGGAAGCGGCCGCAATCATCGTCTGCAAGGACTGGCCCTGTTAGTTTCCGCCGAGTTCCCGGAGCCTACTAGTGGTGCTCTGTCGCCGCACGAATCCATTGTGGATATGAGCGGGCCTGCTGCCCCGTATTGCGCCTTTTCGGACACCGCGAATGTAGTCTTGGTGTGCCATCCGGCCCCCAGCGTTACCAATGCCGAGTTTGATGCAGGGTTGCACCGGGTGAAACTCAAAGCCGCGGTGTATTTGGCCCAGGCGACGGCGGCGCTGGCGCCGGAGACCTGGCAGACGTATGCGTTAACGCCTACCGAACCGGAGTTGCCCCGTGTCGTCTTCGTGGATCAATTGCACCAGCAAGGCCTGATGGCGCAAACCTTCTTGTACGGCAAGCATACGCAAGGCTTAGAGCCGACCCTTCTCCACCCGAATGAGATGCTGGATGGAGCTCTGGTCAACGGAAATTACCGCCAACCCGGGCGCGCCATTACCTACGCGCATAGCCAGTCATACATGGTGCGCGAGCTCTACCGCCGGCATGGCGTGGACATTCATTTCCGCGGCGTGGTCATTGGGCGAGGCTGGCAGGAAACGCAATTTTTGAAAGAGCGCCAGGGCTGGATGATGGCGCGCGTGGCCCGCTTATGTGGTGCGGACGTGGCAATCATTACGGCTGACGTCGGGGGAACCGGCGGCAATAACACGATCGATTTTATGCAGACCATCAAGGCGTGCGAGCATATGGGCATCCGCACCGTGGCCATCATGCAAGAATCCGGCAATCCGGACGGCAGCGAACCGACGGTCGTCGACCACGTGCCCGAAGCGGATGCGTTGGTGAGTGTCGGCGGCATTGGCTGGCGCATTCCAGCGGCTCCGGCGGTGGAGCGGGTGATTGGCGGCGAGACGGTGCGTCCGAACCTCGCGGATGAACCGCAGGATGCATCGGGTCCGCTCGATGTTGGCTGCTGGTATGGAGCGATCTGGAAACGCTCTGAGATCGGTCTGTCGGCGGTGGATGCGTAATCAGGAGCGTGGCATGACCCAATCTCTCCGCGTGGTACACTTCATCAATGCGTTCTATGGGGGCATGGGCGGCGAAGAAGCGGCCCAGACCCCGGTACAAATCCAAGACGGTGTGGCGGGACCGGGACGCCTGCTGGCGCAACGACTCGGCGATCAAGCTGAGATAGTAGCCACGATCATATGCGGAGATGGCTATTTCAGCGCGTACGAGGATGAGGTCGCCGATTGGGTGATGACGCGATTGCAAGCGCTGCGTCCGGATGTGTTCATCGCCGGTCCGGCCTTTCGCTCAGGCCGCTATGGGCTGTCGTGTGGTCGCCTCTGTCTTGAAGCCGAACGCGCCGGGATTCCGGCGGTCACCGGCATGCACGTGGAAAATCCCGGAAGCGATCTCTACCGGGGCGAGCATCTCTATATCGTTGCGACCGAGGCCAGCGCCGTTGGCATGTCGCAGGCGATTGAGCGCATCGCGGCTCTGGCCCTAAAGCGCGGTCGGAGCGAGGCGATTGGCACGGCGGCGGCGGAGGGATTTTTACCCCGCGCCGTGCGGCGCACAGTGCCGAGCGGGCGGCCTGCCGCCGAGCGGGCGGTAGAGATGGCGTTGCGCAAGTGGCGCCAGGAGCCATATACGAGCGAAATCACCATCGAAACATTTGAGGTGATTCCACCCCCCTCGCCGCTCCCGGATCTCTCGACCACGCTGTGCGCCATCGTCACCGAATCCGGCCTGGTGCGAACGGGCAATCCGGATCGCTTACCGTCCGCTGGCGCCACCCACTGGGCCGCGTATTCGATTGCGGGCATGCATCGTCTCGTGCCAGGAGAATGGGACGCCGTGCACGGCGGTTTCGATAATACCGCTGCCCTGCAGGATCCGAATCGGGTCGTGCCGCTCGATGCCTTGCGCGATTTGGAGCGCCAGGGCAAGATCGGCCGCCTGCTCGATGAGTTGTTTGTCACCGTGGGCAACATGGGGAGCTTGAACGCAATGAAGCGCATTGGCGCCGAAATCGCGGCTGTCCTGCAGCAACGCGGCGTCGGGGCGGTGATTGTGCCGGCGACGTGAGGCACCGGGACGCGTAGCGGTGCTACGATTGCCAAAGAATGTGAGCGCGCAGGGCTTCCGACCGTCCTCGCGACCTGTTTGTATACGGTGGCCACCCGAGTGGGCGCCAACCGCATTGTGCGAGGCGGTCAGTTTCATCATCCCTTCGGCAAGCCCGATCTGTTGCCGGACGAAGAGTACGTCTGGCGCTGTAAATTTGTCCACCGCATTCTCGACGCGCTAGGCACGCCGGTGCAACAGCCAACGGTGTTTGATGTCGAGTTGGAAGTCCTTGTATGATCTTCAAAGGGCGAGAGGAGAGCGGGCCATGGCGTTTGACGCAAAGACCCAATTAGCCAATATTCCGGTGGTGGCGAAGCAAACAGAGTGCATGCTGCAAGCCATGCGATCATGGCCGGAGGCGTACTGGAACCGACCGACGTATTGTCCGGACTGGACGGCGGTGGATGCCGTCGCCCATCTCGTGACCGGCGCGAATTTTTATGCCCAGGTGATGACCTCAGGCCGTCAGGGAAATCTGCAGATGCCCTGGGGAATCCAAGACGTTTCCGAGTTTCGCCAGACCCGTGGAGAGGCCAGCCGCAAACTGGTGGAAGGGGGTGCGGCCGTCCTGATTGAAGGGTTTGAGTGCGAGTCAGCGACGTTGCAAGAGGTGTTGGTGGGACTGAAGGAATCGGAACTCGGCGAGATGGCCTGGCATCCGCGCGGCTTGGTTCCCATCGGCTCGTGGATTGGCATGCGCCTGACGGAATTGGCGGTGCACGATTGGGATATTCGTCAGCCACACGAGACCGCACCGAGTTTGGCACCTGACACGCTGCCGGGGCTGTGTACGGTGTTGCCCGAGATGCAATTGCAGTTTCTGGCGCAGCGCGGCACAGAGGGCTTGGAGGGCACGCACGTCCTGAAGGCTGGGGATTCCGCCTGGGCGTTTCGGGTGGCGGATGGCGCGGCAACGCATGTAGCGGATGCTCCTGTGGCGTTTGAGTCCTGGGTCAGTGCCGATGCCGAAAGTCTCATTTTGCTTTCGATGGGACGGGCGAATTTACAGGACAAATTGCAAAGCGGTGCCCTGACCCTATCGGGTGATGCGGAAAAAGGCCGTCGTTTGTGTGACACACTTTTCCGATCGTTTTAGTTAAGCACGAATGGACTGACATAGCTGTGCTCGACTTTCAAGTACTCGTCAAATTACTAGAGCAATATCGTGGCGCGCTCGGACAACCGGTCCGGTCGTTTCACATCGGGGATCGCTGGTTCGATTTTAACCGCGCCCGATACCTCGTCGGCGTGATCAATCTCTCCACCGATTCATGGTACCAGGAAAGCGTTTGCGCCACCACCGAAGAGGCCATTGCCCGGGCGGAAATGCTGCATGACGATGGCGCCGATCTGATCGATATCGGTGCCGAGTCGACGCTGCCGGAAGCGCGCCGGGCCGATATCCAGCAGCAGTTGGATCGGTTGTTGCCGGTGGTGCAAGCATTGAAATCCCGCAATATTTTAGTTTCGGTTGAAAGCTATTATCCCGAAGTGCTCGAAACCTGCGCCAAAGCCGGAGCGGATGTGTTCAATCTCACCGGCACGCGCTATGACGATGCCGTGTTTGAGTTGGCGGCGGCCTATGATGTGGCCATCATTCTATGCTATGTGCAAGGCGAGACGGTGCGCGATGTTACCGAGTTCTGTTTCCAGGATGACATGACGGCGGAACTCAGCCGCTATTTTCGCCAATTGACGGCGAAAGCGGAACGGTTCGGGGTGTGCAAGTGCATCATCGATCCCGGCCTTGGGTTTTATTACCAAAATCTGCAAGACAGTCGCACTCGCATCCACTACCAGATGAACACGTTTTTACACTGTTTCCGCTTGCACGAACTCGGCTATCCGACGTTTAATATTCTGCCGCATGCGCCCGAAATTTTCCTGGAGGACGAGCGCCGCGCCGCCGAGCCGTTTTTCAGTGTCTTGGCCCTGCTGGGCGGCACGCACGTCATTCGCTCGCATGAGATTCGCACGGTGCACCGCGTGCGTCAGGTGATGGATCTTTATCTCCCTGGGTAGTAAAAAACTCGACCCCTTTCTTTGAACATTGGTTACGCCCGGAAACATGGTGGCTATCCAAGATGGTGCGCGAGAGCGGAGGGCCGGGTATCTCAACCGGCGCAAATGCCAAGTCCGATGCCATCGGTGTCGACAAGCCGGCCGACGCATGGCCGCGAGGGCGGCGCACCTGGTGGGGCAGGTCATCCCTGGGTGGCGACGCGCCAGTGGGTGGTGTCGGTGCCGATTTCCTTACGCTATCGGATGGCGGCCTCGACGGAGCTGACGGCACAGGTGAAGATATCGATAGACAGTCGGAACAAGGTACTTTAAAATCCTGTCCGATCAAGATATCGGAACGGATTATTTTCGTGAAGGTTACGGCCCACCCCGTGCCTCCTGGCTAGTTTGAATGTCACCTTGTTTTAGCCGATACTGATTATATTTGCGATCAGTGCATGTCATTGTTTGCCTAACGAGCCCTAAGTGCTGCGCACCGCAATTATTGACCGGGTTGGTTACCGCGGGTTGGCAACCCGCGACACGACTGAGCCGTCTTGAGAACCCGATGCTTAATGGCGAAATCGAGCCCTAAACAGCCGATTGCACTGATTGTATTTGCTGGGTTACAACGGCCTATCTGTCCTACGGACGCGCCCGTGTGCACGGCTTGTGGCTGCCCGCCAAATACGGTTATCCTCTGGCACGTTCGTCCCACCAACAGCCAAGTCATGAGCGCTCCTCTGTGAGGCAGATTGGTGGTTATAGGGCTTCAGCCGAGACGCTTATTGAGTTCGTTCAACCATGAAAGGAGCAATGCAATGGCGATCAATGTCCGCCGGGTGGTGACGGGCCACGAGGCAAATGGCAAGGCCGTGGTCCGGATTGATGATGTGGGAGCCCATGTCGGGAGCAGCCGAGCGAATATGACGCGGCAGCTGATTTGGACGACCAATGATTTGCCGGTCACTTTCGCCGAGGATGGTGAAGATAAGGGGGCTCGTGAGATCGGCACCACGATCAAAAATGGCTCGGTTTTTCGGGTGATCGAATTTGAGCCGGGCGTGGCCCCCCGGAACCATCGGACTGACAGCATCGATTACGCCGTGGTGATGTCCGGCGAGATCGACATGGAGATGGACGACACCGTCGTGCACCTGAAAGCCGGCGACGTCCTCGTGCAGCGGGGCACCATCCACAATTGGGTCAATACCGGCACGACGCCCTGTGTGATCGCGTTCGTTCTGATTGGGGCAGAAGGCGATACGGCAGTCGGGTGAGCTTCAGCCCCGGGCTAGCGACTCGCGGATGTTTTCTTGCACCGTCTCCGAACGCTCCGGACAAATAACCGTAAAGCCTCTAATTTGCGAGGCCGCCAGCGACCAAAACGTGACGCGCTCATAGGCGTCGGCGTCCGTCCGGATCACCTCTACGGAGACAGAACCTCCGGTACACATTCCGTAGTTGCTGATCACAAACCGCTCGGGAGCCTCAAAAGTAGCCAACCAGCCGTCCCAGCGTCAGGGCCGTCAGCCAGGCAGCCAGAGAGAGACCCCCGGCGAGTCGGACCCACACTGGCGACATCTCACGCGCCGACTGCATAGGCGAGATGGCCTCGGGCACCAGCGTGCGCACAGCCAACGCGTTCGCCGTCCCTATGCCCACGACCACCATCTTGGAGAGAAACAGGCCGGAGGCGGCATACTCGGTGGCGCGGGTGATGAACAACAGGGCGCCGAAGACGATGGCTAGCCCCAGGCCAGCGCCGGCAGTCCGCGTGAGCACCCGCCAAAGCGGGGCCAGCGGCACCGACTGCCACGCCCCAAGGAGCCGGAGGTCGAGGGGGATCATCGCTCCGATCAGCAGGGCCACACCAAGGATGTGCGCTGTATTGACCAGCGGATAGATCCAGACCGAGCCCCGCAGCGTCGCGGCGAGCGTCGTCGCTTCCAGCGCTGCCAACCATGCCCCGATCATCTCGGCACCGCCGACAGTGCTCAGGACGCCCGGTCCGGGTACAGGTCGTAGCTCTTGTTATCGATGACCACGCGCTCGGCCTTCAGCACCCGCTCCCCCTCCCTGGCGGAGCGATGGCCATGCGCAGTGATGACCTGTCCCACACTGAGGAGTTCCTCGCTGAGTCCTGCCCGGGCATTGCGCCACGGCTGACCCACTTCGACCACCCACCTGTCCCCTGCCACGTCCAATGTCACCTCGCCGTGGGGGTTGCCGAGCCGCACCTGAGTGATCTTGCCAGTGAGTTCGAATTCCTCTTCGGTCGCCCAGCCCCACCCATGGTGCGCCAAGGCGCCTTGGGCCAGAAAAGAGCCCACAACCAGCACAAGCAGCACGAACCATATCCATCTTTTAGAAAGCAAATGCATTTGCCAAACCTCCTTGTTAAGGGTTCCTGTCATCCTGGAACCGCAGACCGATAACGTCCACGCCGAGCGAACCCACGCGGGTCGATCAGGTCAGGGAAGCAACCCCTCCTGTGTGACGTCGAGCGGCATCGAGTGGGCCGCCTCATGGTCCTTAGTGCTGCGCACCGCAATTATTGACTGGGTTGGTTACCGCGGGTTGGCAACCCGCTACCCGACTGAGCCGTCTTGAGAACCCGATGCTTCATGGCGAAATCGAGTCCTTAGCCATAGTGTCCTCCCTATCCTCATCTCTGTCAACGGTGGGTTTCGGTTCAAATACGCCCGCTGGTCCCAAAAGGGCCAATACTGTTGGCGAATCCTCTCATGCCCCCCCAATGGTTTGTTTTATAATAAGATAGCCTATCTTGCTCACAAGGCTAACTGGGAGCACGGGCGGTCGGGCCCTCAAGCGGGCCGAGGGTGTCCACTCGGTGTGACCCGATGGCCCGATCGCGACTCCTGGTGCGCAGAGGCAAGGGCGGCAGGGAGCGCCTCATCTGAGCCGACCCGAGGCGCATCACAGCGCTGATCCAGCTGAGGATACCAGTGGACGGACGGAAAAATGTACTTTAAAATGCCTATCCTTTCATGCGTAAACCTCAAGAGTCATCCCATATGCCAAGTGCTGAACTGATATCGCCCATCGCACGTCGGTACGCCTTCGTCACCGCGGGCGCCCAGGGTCTAGGCCAAGCCATTGTGCGCCATCTGGCGCGCCAGCACTATGTCGTGGTGTTTCATTATCATTCTAGTCAGCAAAAAGCTGAGGCGTTGCAAGATGATATCGCCCGAGACGGCGGGGAGTCGCTAGCGTTGCAGGGCGACCTATTGCAGGCTGAGGCCCGGGAACGACTCATCGAGCAACTTGCCGAGATGACGCCGGAGCTGCATGTGTTGGTGAACAATCTCGGCTGGTATCCCATCCAACGCCTGCCCGATATCACTTTGGAGCTGTGGGAAACCGCGTTAACCCTCAATTGTACGGCCGCTTTTCACCTCACCCAATTGGCGCTCCCTTTGCTCCAGGCCGCGCAACCGCCCGGCCGCATCGTCAACCTCGGGGATTCCGGCTGCGACCGCATCGAAGCGCGCGTCATGGCGACGCCGTATCATATCGCCAAGTTGGGACTGCACGTGCTGACGCGCAGTTACGCCCAGATTTTGATGCCGCAAGGCATCACGGTGAACATGATTTCGCCGGGATTTTTGGAAAACAGCGTCGGCGATCCGCCGGCACACCTGCCGGCGGGACAACCGGGCCGTTTCGAGGATATTTTGGGGGCGCTGGATTATTTGCTCTCGGAGCAGGCGCGGCAGGTTTCCGGCGCCAATTTGCTCGTGGCCGGGGCGTGGAATTTAGGTTGAGCCGGTGCACACATAAATTCCTTCCTCTTGCGATGCAAACAAAAATGTCTCGATGACGTGTAAACCTGCATCCGCGAGCACCTGCGGCATTACCTGCGGGGTGAAGCGCGTCGAGACAAACAGGTGCAACTGCTCGCCCGCTGCAAACGTAAACGTTTCATCGTACACGGTGAGGGTCACGGGCTCGGCAAAGGTGGCGTACGCTTGAATTTGCCAGATATGGCCATCTTCACGCTGAGACGCTGCCGCAACCGTGAGGTGAAGCTGGTGCAGGGGAAATCCCAAGCTCTCGAGCAGACCGGCAAACCAGGCGTGCGAGAAGGGATTATCGTATTGCGTCACGATGGCGGCGCAGCCGTCCGGATACGGTTCTGGTGAGAGATTGGCCGAGATGAGCAGCCGGTCATGCGGCCGCATGAGACGCCGGAGATAAGGTAAAAAAGCCCGGTGGTCAAAATTCGGAATCATGCCAAAACACGACAACAACCGCGTACTGGGACGGGTCTCGGCTTGGGCGAGAAGTGCATGCAGATCGGGTCGCACCTCCAAATCCATCACGTACGGGAAGCAAGG
>Ga0299914_10001151_pt1 | contig 17133 bp, 15 predicted proteins | sample RVTome_10_FD_201361 | JGI IMG/M metagenome (GOLD analysis project Ga0299914, IMG submission 201361) | Soil microbial communities from uranium-contaminated site in the Upper Colorado River Basin, Wyoming, United States - RVT153D57 (version 2) ...
TCGCCGTCGCCGGCGCGGGTGATTTGGCCGTTCGTCGACCGCGGCAGCAGAATGGGCGGCCGCCCGGACCCCCACGAGAGCTGATCGTCGATGCCCGACGCGATCCTGACCGCCGAGAGCCGGAACGAGCGCGGTTCGCGTCCCGCGGGCAGGCTGCGGCGCGCCGGACGGGTGCCCGCGGTGGTCTACGGGCTCGGCGGCGACAACCTGACCGTCACGGTGCCCGCGCGTGAGCTCAATCAGATCCTTCACAGCGAGTCGGGTGTCAACACCGTCATCACCCTCAAGGTCGACGGCGGCAACCAGCTCACACTCGCCCGCCAGATCCAGCGTCACCCGGTCCGCGGCGAACTGCTCCACGTCGACTTCATCCGGGTCGATCCCGACGTCCGGGTCGCGGCGGAGGTGCCGGTGAATCTCGAAGGCGAAGCGGAGGGCGTGCGCAGCGGCGGCGTGCTCGAGCAGCTCGTGTTCACCCTCTCGATCGAGGCCAAGCCGTCCGACATTCCCAACTCCATCGCGGCCGACGTGAGCGCGCTCGACATCGGCGACCAGTTGCGTGTCCGCGAGCTCCCGCTCCCCGCGGGCGTCGAGGCGATGCAGGAGCCCGACGAGCTGGTGGCCCAGGTCGTGATGCCACGCGTCGTCGAGGAGGAGCCCGAAGCGGCCGAGGAAGGAGAGGCTGTCGAGGGCGAGGAGGGCGAGGAGGGCGCGCCCCCCGCCGAAGCAGCCGAGGGCGAGGGCGAGGGCGCCGGCGGCGCCGACGACCGCGGCGGGGAGTAACCGCTGCTGCGGCGCCGGCCGCGGACCGGCACCCCGGCGGATCTGCTCGTCGTAGGCCTCGGCAACCCCGGCAAGGACTACGCGCGGACCCGTCACAACGTGGGTGCCGAGGTGGTCGAGATCCTCGCCGCCCGTCACGGAGGCCGGCTGCGCAAGAGCAAGGAGCGGGCCCTGGTCGCCGACGTGCGGATCGGGGAGCGCCGGGTGGCGCTGGCGATCCCGCTCACGTTCATGAACGACTCGGGAATGGCGATCGGGCCGCTCGCCCGCCGCTTCGGCGTCGAGCCGAACCGGGTCGTGATCGTGCACGACGAGCTCGACCTGCCCACGGCGACGATGAAGGTCAAAGCCGGCGGCGGTCTCGCCGGCCACCACGGCCTCCGCTCGGTGAAGGGTGCCCTGCGCACCGACGACTTCGTGCGGGTCCGCATCGGGGTCGACAAGCCGCGATCGAAGGAGCGGGGCGCCGACCACGTCCTCGATCGCTTCTCGAAGCGCGAGCGCGAGGAGATCGACGTCACGCTCGACCAGGCGGCTGACGCGGTGGAGGCGATCGCCGCCGACGGTGTCGAGGCCGCCATGAACCGGTATAACTAGGGCCCCCTTCCCATGGGGGACCGGGGACGCGACCGCGTGCCCGGCCTCTTCGCGCGCCCAGAAGTCGAAGCCGATGAACCCTGCAGCCCTCCGCGACCTTCCCGCGCTCCTGGCCGAGGATCCGGCCGTGCGCGCCGTCGTGGACCGCTCGGCGACGGTCGCGATCCCGGACGCCGCCCGAGCGCTCGCGGTCGCGAGCCTCGCGGGAGCGAGTGCTCGTCGTCCGATCCTGGTCGCGGTGCCCACCGCCGCCGAGGGCGAGCGTCTCGCCCACGACCTCGCCCAGTTCCTCGGACCGGACGCCGTCGAGTGGTTCCCCGCCTGGGAGACGCTTCCCTTCGAGCGGGTCTCGCCGGCGCTCGAGACCATGGGTCGGCGCCTCCGCGTGATGTGGCGACTACGAACGGGCGAGCTTCCGACCGTTCTCGTCGCGCCCGTACGCGCCCTGGTGCAGCGACTGGGCCCGCACGTCGAGGAGGTCGAGCCCGTCGTGGTCGACCGCGGCGCGGTCGTCGATCGAGACGCGCTCCTCGAGTGTCTCGTGGCAAGCGGGTACCGGCGCGAGTACCAGGTCGAGGCGCGCGGTGAGGTCGCTGCTCGCGGTGGGATCGTCGACGTGTACCCGGTCACCGACGATCATCCGGTCCGAATCGAGCTCTGGGGCGACGAAGTCGATCGCCTCTCGGAGTTCGCAGTGGCCGACCAGCGGTCGACGCGTGACGTCGAGACCGTCGCGGTGTTCCCGGCACGGGAGCTCCTCGCGACCCAGGAGGTGCGGGCCCGCGCCGAGGCGCTGGTTGCCGCGCAACCCTGGGGGCGCGAGCAGTGGGAGCGCCTTGCGGAAGGCCAGACCTTCGACGGAATGGAGTCGTGGCTGCCCTGGGTCTGCCCCGACGAGCACCTGCTGCCCGATCTGCTGCCCGACGACGCGCTCGTGCTGCTCGTCGAGCCGCGGCGCCTGCGTGACCGCGCCCAGGAGCTGCTCGACGAGGAAGCCGCGCTCGCCGGCACGTTGGCGGCGACCTGGGGTGCGGTCGGCACCGATTCGTTCCCGCGCCTGTCGCTGCCGTTCGAGCGGCTGCTCGCGCACACCACCGCGGGGGCGACGTCGGTGCTCGCCGCCCCCGACGCGCCTGCGACCCCACACCTCGCCGCCACCCGCTTCGACCCAGTGGCCGGCGATGCCGACGCACTTGCTCGGCGGGTCCGCGGCCTCGCCGACGGAGGAGCTCGCGTCGTGCTCGCGGCCGACGGCGACGGCTCGGCCGCGCGAATCCGGTCGGTCCTCGCCGAGCACGGGGTGCTCGACGTCGAGGTCCGCGTCGCCCCGATCGATCGCGGGGTGGTCGTTCCGGGCGCGGACCTGGCCCTCGTCGCCGAGGCCGACCTCACCGGCCGTCGCCGGGTGCACCGAGCCGCGCGGCGGGCCCGCCGAGGCACCGACCACTACGACGCGCTGGCACCCGGTGACTTCGTCGTGCACCACCAGCACGGGGTCGGCCGCTTCACCGAGATGGTCACGCGTGCCATCGGTGGCGTGGAGCGCGACTACCTGCTGATCGAGTACAAGGGAGCCGACCGCCTCTACGTGCCGACCGACCAGGTGGGTGCGGTGCGAAAGTACACCGGGGGCGATACGCCGACGCTCAGTCGCCTCGGCGGGACCGACTGGGAGAAGACGCGAGCGCGGGTTCGCCGCGCCGTGCGCGATATCGCCGCCGAGCTCGTCGTCCTCTATCGGAGGCGGCTCGCGACTCCCGGTCACGCGTTCGCACCCGACACTCCGTGGCAGCGTGAGGTCGAGGAGGCGTTCCCGTACGAGGAGACGCCCGACCAGCTCCAGGCGATCCTCGACGTGAAGGCCGACATGGAACGACCCGTGCCGATGGACCGGCTGGTGTGCGGCGACGTCGGCTACGGCAAGACCGAGGTGGCGGTGCGCGCGGCGTTCAAAGCGGTGCAGGACGGCAAGCAGGTGGGGATCTTGGTTCCGACGACCTTGCTCGCCAACCAGCATGGCGAGACGTTCCGTGAGCGGTTCGCCAACTATCCCGTCCGGGTCGAGGTGCTCTCGCGGTTCCTGTCACCGCGTGAGCAGGCGAAGGTGATCGGCGGCGTCGCGGACGGCTCCGTCGACGTCGTGATCGGGACGCACCGTGTCCTCTCGAGCGACATCACCTTCAAGGACCTGGGGCTCCTCGTCGTCGACGAGGAGCAGCGTTTCGGCGTCCGGCACAAGGAGAAGATCAAGGGGTTGCGAGTCGACGTCGACGTGCTCACGCTCACCGCTACTCCCATCCCCCGGACCCTCGAGCTCTCGCTCACCGGGATCCGCGACCTCTCGCTCGTGAACACGCCGCCCGAGGCGCGCCAGCCGATCCTCACCTACGTCGGCGACCACGACGAGCGGGCGGTGGCGGAGGCCGTACGACGCGAGTTGCTGCGCGAGGGCCAGGCGTTCTACGTGCACAATCGCGTGCAGGACATCGAGCACGTCGCGGACGACGTTCGTGCGCTGGTGCCCGAGGCGCGAATCGGAGTCGCCCACGGGCAGATGGACGAGTCGAGGCTGGAGCGTGTTGTCCTCGACTTCTGGGAACGCGAGCTGGACGTGCTCGTGTGCACCACGATCGTCGAGAGCGGCCTCGACATCCCGAACGTCAACACGCTGGTCGTGGATCGGGCCGATCTCCTCGGCCTCGCGCAGCTCTATCAGTTGCGGGGACGGGTGGGCCGGCGGGGGCAGCGAGCATACGCGTACCTCCTCGTTCCTCCCGACCGCGCGCTCACCGAGGAGGCGTACGAGCGGCTGAAGACGATCGGCGAGTTCACCGAGCTGGGCTCGGGCTTCAAGATCGCGATGCGCGATCTCGAGATTCGCGGCGCCGGGAACCTGCTCGGAGGCGAGCAATCGGGTCACATCGCCGCGGTGGGCTTCGACCTGTACTGCCAGATGGTGACCGAGGCGATCGGGGACCTGACGGGCGAAACCCCTCCGCGGCCGGTCGAGGTCGCGATCGACGTACCCGTCGACGCCAACCTGCCGCGGGAGTACGTGGCCCGCGACGACGTCCGCATGGAGGCGTACCGTCGGCTGGCAGCGGTGACCGAGCCCGACGACGTCGACGACATCCGCGCCGAGTGGCTCGATCGCTACGGCCCACTTCCGCCGCCGGCCGAGGCGCTGCTCGAGGTCGCGCGCCTGCGCGTCGAGTGCGTGCGCACTGGCATCCAGACCGTCACGGTGCAGCGCGGGATGGCGCGCCTCACGGGGCTGGCGCTCAAGGAGTCGCAGAAGGTCCGGCTCCGACGGCTCGTCGCCGGCGCGGTCGCCAAGGAGAGTGGCGAAGTCGTCGTTCCGATCGCCTTGGACGCTCACGGCGCGGTCGCCGGGCTCGTCGGGTTGCTCGAGGTCCTGGTGCCGCGTCCGGCGGCCGACGGCGGCCGACCCGAATCCCCGACGACGAATCGGCACCGCTAACCTCGCCAGCACGGTGCTCTCCTTCCGTTCCCGTCTCGCGCCCGCACTCGTGGCCCTCCTCGTGGGCGCGGGCATCAGCGCGTGCGGGTCCGTTTCGAGCGAGGCATTCGACGTGGAGGGCCAGTCGACGTCGGCGCGCGAGTTCGATCGAGAGCTCGAGGCGCTCGTCGACAACGATCAGTTCGTGGAGCTCTACGAGCAGACCGGGGAGGCCGCGCAGGACAGCGACGGCACGGTCAGCTCCGCCCTCGCCGCCACCTGGGCGTCGCTCGTCGTCCAACAGGAGATCATGGCGGCCGCAGTGGAGGATGACGACGTCGAGGTCGACGAGGCCGGCCGCGACGCCGCCGAGAGCGCGGCCGCCGAGCTGTTCGGCGGCGCCGAGACCTTCGATGCGTTTCCCGACTGGTTCCGCGACCGGATCATCGACCGCTACGAGCAGCAGAACACCTACCTCGCGTCCGCCGGCGGTGGCCCGCCGAGCGAGGAGGACCTCCGGGCGTTCTACGACGAGAACCTGGCCGCGCTGGTGCAAGGCTGCCCTTCCGGCAAGTTCGTCTCGCACATCCTCGTCGCGTCGGAGGACGAGGCGGCGGCCGTCGTCGACGCGCTCGCCACCGGTTCGCCCTTCGAGGAGGTCGCCGCGGAGCGCTCCAGCGACACGAGCGCGGCCCAGGGCGGCTTCCTCGACTGCTACCAGGAAGGTCAGTTCGTCGCCGAGTTCGAGGCCGCAGTCAACGCCACGCCGCCGGGTCAAACGACCGCGCCGGTCCAGACGGAGTTCGGGTGGCACGTGATCAAGATCGATGCCGAGCCGTCGTTCGCGGCCTTGCGGGGCCAGATCGAGTCGTCGCTCGCCGGCCGGCAGCAGCAGGAGGCGGTCCGCGCCCTGCTCGAGGACGCCGACGTCGAGGTCAACCCGCGCTACGGCACATGGGTCGTCGACGACCAGGGCGCCCGGGTAGAAGCTCCCGATCCCAAGGTTCCAGAGTCGACAGAGCCGCCGGTGCCGTCGACCGGTCTTGGGGAGCCGGTCCCGGCGCCGTAGCCGTGGCCGGTCGCGTCGTCGTCGTGGGGCTCGGTCCCGCCGGCGTCGACCTCTTGTTGCCCGCGTCCCGCGTCGCGCTCGAACGGTCCCGCGTCCGGTTCGCCCGGACCGAACGTCACCCGGCGGTCGCCGAGCTCCGGGCCGCCGGGCTCGAGCTCCCGGCCTTCGACGCGATCTACGACGCGGCCCACTCGGTCGACGCCGTGTACCCCGCGATCGTGGATCGCCTCATCAGTGCCGCGGCGGGGTCCGGCGAGGTCGTCTACGCCGTGCCCGGCAGCCCCACGGTGGCCGAGCGCAGCGTCGCGCTGCTCCGATCCGCGGCCGGTCGCGGGACGATCGAGCTCGAGCTCGTCCCCGGCCTGTCGTTCGTCGACCTGGCCCTCACCCGACTGGGGGTCGACCCGATGACGGCCGGTCTCGACGTGCTCGACGCCCACGATCCGGTCGCGGCGTCGGCCCTCACCGGCCCCGCCCTGATCGCGCAGTGCGACCACCCGCTCGTGCTCGCGGATCTCAAGCTCGCACTCCTCGAACAGCTTCCACCCGACACACCGGTCGTCGTGCTCGCCCGCCTCGGTCTCGCTGACGAGCGCGTCGAGCCGGTCGTGCTCGCCGAGCTCGACCGCGTGCCCGCCGACCACCTCACGACGATCTTCGTCGACGCCGCTCCGCGAGGGGCCGTGCGTGAGCTCGCCCGTCTTCTCGAGCTGGCGGTGCGTCTGCGGGGTCCGGGGGGCTGCCCGTGGGACGCGGAGCAGACGCACCACTCGCTGAGCCGCTACCTCCTCGAGGAAGCGTACGAAGTGGTCGAGGCGGTCGAGACGCTGCCGGCCGACGCCCCGTCGGCAGCGGTCGACCCGGTCGCGTACGCGGCACTCGCCGACGAGCTCGGTGACCTCCTCTATCAGGTGATCTTCCACGCGGTGCTCGCGGCCGAGGTCGACGGCTTCGACATGGCCGACGTGGCTCGCGGCATCCACGACAAGCTCGTGCGTCGGCACCCACACGTCTTCGGCGACGTCGAGGCCGACTCCAGCGCCGCGGTGATGCGCAACTGGGAGCAGATCAAGAAGGACGAGAAGGGCGATCGCTCGATCGTCGCCGGCATCACGCCCGGGCTCCCGGCGCTGCTCTACGCGCACAAGCTCTATCGCAAGGCCGCGTCCGTCGGTCTCGATCCCGGAGACACGCAGGACGCGCTCGCGCGCCTCCGTACAGCGACCGCACGGCTGGAAGGAGCACCGGGCGAGCACGCCGAACCGGCGCTCGGTGAGCTGCTCGCCGCCGCGGTGGTGTACGCGCGGGCGTGCGGCATCGACGCCGAGTCGGCACTCACCGGTTGGGCACGGCGCTTCCGGCGCCGCTTCGAGGCCGTGGAGGCTCGCGCCGACGAGCGGGGGCTGGACCTCGCGACGCTCGATCCCGTCACGATGGGTTCGTGGTGGGAGGAGGCCGCGGCGGTGCCGAACGACGACGCCGGGTAGCGTTCGCCGCCGTGGCCGAGACGTACACGATCGCGGGCGAGAGCGTCGAGATGCCGGTTGAGATCCGCAGCGCGACCACGTGGGTCGCGTCGTTCGCAGTGTCCGCCGAGGTCGCGCAGCGGATGATCGACTACTCGGGCTTCGGGGTGGCGACCACGCTGCCCGGCCGCGCGATGGTGAACCTCGCGGTGGTGCGCTACGCGGACGGGGACCTCGGTCCCTACCACGAGTTGGGGGTGACCGTGATGGTGGACCCCCCCGACCCCGGACCGGGCGTGTCGAAGATCGGCGCGTTCATCCATCAGCTCCCGGTGAACCAGTCGTTCACGCTCGCGGCCGGCCGAGAGATCTGGGGGTTCCCGAAGTGGATGGCCAGGATCGACCTCGCGGACGGGGGACGGCGGACCGTGTGCAAGCTGTACGACGACGAAGCGTTCGTGCTCTCGCTCTCGATCGCCCGTGGCGTACCGATGCCGGCGCGCAACAGCGCGGTCGACGCGTACTCGTGGCTCGACGGCGTCCGCCGGCGCACGAAGTGGCAGCTGCACGCCGCGGGAGCGCGCGGTCGGCCCGGCGGGGCGCGCCTGGAGCTCGGCGACCACCCGATGGCGAAGGAGCTGCACGAGATCGGCCTGCCCCGTCGGGCCCTGTTCGCCGGGTCGGTCGCCCGCGTGCGCATGACGTTCGGTCCCCCGGAGGTCCTGAGGTGAGCGGTTGCGAGGCGGGTGTCCCGCCGAGCAGCGAACCGTGGCCCGAGCGGCCCGGCGCCGAAGGCGCCATGAGCGGGAGGTGCTGAGATGAGCGCAGGCGAGCGCGGAGGGCTCCGCTAGTGGCGTTTCGGGGACGTGTGGCGCTCGTCACCGGCGCGGCGCGCGGGCTGGGGCGCCTGGCCGCCCGCCGGCTCGCGGCCTCGGGTGTCGGAGTCGTCGCGGTCGACGTGGACGAGCCCGGGCTCGTCGAGACCGCGCGTCACGCGCCGAACGTCGAGACGCACCTCCTCGACGTGACGGACGCCGCGGCGATCGAGGCGACCGTCCGCGACGTCGAGGCGCGCCTGGGCCCCGTCGACCGGCTCGTACACGCGGCCGCGATCGCTCCCGCGGGCCGCCTCGCCGACCAGCCGGCCGAGCTCGTCCACCGGGCAATGACCGTGAACTACGGCGGGACCGTGAACACGGTGTTCGCCGTGGTCCCGAGCATGCTGGAACGCAACCGGGGTGACCTCGTCCTCTTCGGGTCGCTCGCCGGATGGATGCCGACGCCCGGCCTCGGCGCGTACACCGCGAGCAAGTTCGCGGTGGTCGGGCTCGCGGAGGTGCTCGCCATGGAGCTCGGGCAGAGCTCGCTCCGCCTGTGCTGCGCGTGTCCGGCGCTGGTCGACACGCCGATGGTCGACGAGATCGACCGCGACCTTCCCGTGACCGGCCAGCCTCGGCTCGCGCCGGAGATCGTCCTCGACTCGATCGAGCGGGGTCTCGAGCTCGGCGAGCACTTCGTGTTCCCGGGCCCCACTGCCGCGGTCGCGGTGCGGGCCCGCCGCTTCGTGCCTGGTCTCGTGCGTCGGCGGCTCACCTCGGTCCTCGGCGGAGCCCGTCCCGGCGACCTCCTCGCGTCACACCAGCCTCACCAGTAACATCGACCCACCCCGTACGCCCTGCCATCCCGGGAGGTGAGCCGACGTCGTGAGCGCCATCGCCGACGTCATCGGGCGCGAGATCCTCGACTCGCGGGGCAACCCGACGGTCGAGGTCGACGTCGAGCTCATGAGTGGCGCGCGGGGCCGGGCCGCAGTGCCGAGCGGCGCGAGCACCGGAGCCCACGAGGCGCTCGAGCTCCGCGACGGCGACCCGCGCTACCAGGGCAAGGGCGTGGCACGGGCCGTCGGGCACGTCAACGAGGAGATCGCCGAGGCGGTGCTCGGGCTCGACGCCCTCGACCAGCGGGGTGTCGACGACGTGATGCGCGCGCTCGACGGCACCGACACCAAGTCGAATCTCGGAGCGAACGCGATCCTCGGTGTCTCGCTCGCGGTCGCGAAGGCCGCCGCCGACGAGGCCGAGCTCCCGCTGTATCGCTACATCGGCGGCACCAACGCGCATGTGCTGCCGGTGCCGCTCCTCAACGTGCTCAACGGGGGCGCGCACGCCGACAGCAACGTCGATCTCCAGGAGTTCATGCTCGCGCCGATCGGCGCCGCGAGCTTCTCGGAGGCCCTGCAGTGGGGTGCCGAGACCTATCACGCGCTGCGGGCCCTGCTCCACGAGCGCGGGCTGTCGACGGGGTTGGGCGACGAGGGCGGCTTCGCACCCGACCTGTCTTCGAACGAGGAGGCGCTCACGCTGCTCGTCGCCGCGATCGAGACTGCGGGCTTCCGCCCCGGCGACGAGGTCGCCCTCGCGCTCGACGTGGCCGCCACCGAGTTGTTCGCCGACGGCAAGTACCAGCTCGCCGGTGAAGGCGTCACCCATGATGGCGCCGGCTTCGCGGAGTACGTCGCGGGGCTCTGCGACCGGCATCCGATCGTGTCGATCGAAGACGGCATGGCCGAGGACGACTTCACCGGTTGGGCGATCCTCACCGAGCGGCTCGGCGACCGTGTCCAGCTCGTGGGTGACGACGTGTTCGTCACCAACATCGAGCGCTTCGAGCGCGGCATCCGCGCGGGCGTCGCGAACTCCATCCTCGTCAAGGTGAATCAGATCGGCAGCCTCACCGAGGCGCTCGACACCGTGCTGGTCGCACAGGAGCACGCGTACACGGTCGTGATGTCACACCGGAGCGGAGAGACCGAGGACACCACGATCGCGGACCTCGCGGTTGCCACCAACTGCGGCCAGATCAAGACCGGTGCCCCAGCTCGCAGCGAGCGCGTCGCCAAGTACAACCAGCTGCTGCGGATCGAGGAAGAGCTCGGGCCGATCGCCGCATACCGCGGCGCAACCGCGCTCGCGCGAGGCCGATCGTGAGCCGTCAGCGCAGCAATCGGCTGCGGTTCGCGCTCGGGCTCGTCGGGCTCGTCGGATTGCTGTTCGCCTTCGTCTTCCCGACGCGCACCTGGCTCGACCAACAGAGCCAGACTCGGAACGTCGAGAACCAGATCGAGCTGCTTCGATCCGAGACGGAGCAGCTCGCCGACGAGCGGGCGCGCCTGGAGAGCGACGCAGAGATCGAGCGCATCGCCCGCGAGCGGTTCAACCTGGTGAAGCCGGGCGAGACGGCGTGGGTGATCGTCCCCCCGCCGACCACTGCGCCGTCCGCAGACGCTCCGGCGGAGCCGGACGACGGCGGAGGTCCGTAGCGCGCCGGTAACGTCGCCAGGGTGGCGAGTGACCAGATGCTGGTGACGAACCTGCTCGGGCGCGAGCCGGAAGCCGAGTTCGATGTCGTCGTGCGGGACACGACCGGTCGACCGGCAGTGATCCGCAATGCACCGTTCTTGCGCGACGGCACGCCCATGCCCACGCGGTACTGGCTCGTCGACCCTCCGCTGCGTGACGCGATCGCGGGCCTCGAAGCCGAAGGCGGCGTCAAGGACGCCGAGGCCGCGGTCGACGCCGAGGCGCTCGCCCGCGCCCACGAGGCCTACGCCGTGGATCGCGACGCCGAGATCCCCACCGACCACGCCGGGCCTCGGCCCACCGGAGGGGTGGGCGGCGCCCGGACCGGCGTCAAGTGCCTCCACGCCCACTACGCCTACTTCCTGGCCGGCGGAGCCGACCCGGTCGGGGCGTGGATCGCCTCCCGGCTCGCGGCGGCCGAGCGGTGACGCGCGTGGGCGCCGTCGACATCGGCACCAACTCCACCCGGCTGCTCGTCGCGGAGCTCGACGACGGTGCCGGCGCCCCGTTGCAGACGCTCGACCGGCGCATGCGCATCACCCGGCTCGGCGCGGGCGTGGACGCCACGCGCACGCTCGCTCCCGACGCCGTCGATCGTACCGTCGACGTGCTCCGGGAGTACCGGCGGGCGATCGAGGAGCTCGGCGCCGAGCGGGTGCGGGCCACCGCGACCAGCGCTGCCCGCGACGCCACGAACCGCGACGATTTCCTCGGTCCCGCGCGAGCGGCTCTCGGCGTCGAGCCCGAGCTCCTCTCGGGCGAGGAGGAGGCGCGACTGTCGTTCCTGGGCGCGACCGCCGACATCGACGCGCCGTCGCCGTACCTCGTCGTCGACATCGGCGGCGGTTCCACAGAGCTCGTCGTCGGGACCGAGGAGCCCACGGGTCTCGTGTCCCTCGACGTGGGCTGCGTGCGGGTGACCGAGCAGTTCCTCGAGTCGGATCCGCCGGCGCCCGAAGAGCTCTCGGACGCGGTCTCGGTCGTGCGCGACTTGGTCGCGGACGCGGCGCGTGGGCTCCCGGGCGCGACGGAGGCGTCGACGCTGGTCGGTCTGGCGGGGACGATCACCACGGTCGCCGCCATCGAGCTGGGCCTCGTCGCGTACGACCGTGACCGGATCCACCACTTCCGGCTCACCCGTGACGCGGCCGAGGACGTGTTCCGGACCCTCGCGACCGAGACGCTCGACGAGCGTCGCCAGAACCCGGGTCTCGACCCCGGGCGGGCCGACGTGATCGTCGGCGGCGCGATCGTCCTCGTCACCATCCTGCGGACGCTGGGCTTCGGCGAGCTCCTCGTCTCCGAAGCCGACATCCTCGACGGCCTCGTCCTCAGCCAGAGGTGAGGCCCGCCCTCGCGGGACTCGGCGTCGAAGCAGCCCTGCACGGCCGGATCTCGTGCCGGGGACGCGTGACGCGGTGTCGGTCAGCCGAGCATCTCGGCGCGATAGAAGGCGAGTTCCTCGATCGACTCGCGGATGTCGTCGAGCGCTCGGTGCGCCCCGCGCTTGTTCGGACGCCGCGCGTACACCTCCGGGTACCAGCGTCGGCACAGCTCCTTCAGTGACGAGACGTCGATGCTGCGGTAGTGCAGGTAGGTGTCGAACGCCGGGAGGTATCGATGGAGGAAGCGGCGATCGATCCCGATCGAGTTCCCGCACAGCGGGGCGGAGCGTGGCTCGGGGACGTGCTCGGCCACGTAGGTGAGCGCCCGTGCCCCCACCGCCTCGAGGGACATCGTCGAGGACTCGATCTCGGCCAGCAGACCGGATCGAGTGTGCATCTCGCGCACCACGTCGTCCATCATCGCCAGCGCTTCGGGCGATTGGTGCACGACGACGTCGAGCCCGTCGTCGAGCGGCTCGAGATCGAGATCGGTGACGAGCACCGCCAGCTCCACGATTCGGTGTCGCTCGACGTCGAGCCCGGTCATCTCGAGGTCGGCCCAGACGAGTCGCTGCTCGCTCGGAGAGAGCGCGTTGCTCACAGCGGCACCCTACCGACTCGGTAGCGTGTCACCATGTCCGAGGTCGTGTGGATGCCTGACGCGCGTCTGCGCGCCGAGAGCAACGTCGGTCGGTTCATGGCCGCCCACGGTGCCGACGACTTCCCTGCGCTCCTCGACCGGTCGATCGCCGATCCGGAATGGTTCTGGGACGCGGTCGTGCGATTTCTCGGGATCGAGTTCGCCGAGCCGTACACGGACGTCCTCGACACGGGGGACGGGATTCCGTGGACGCGCTGGTTCGTCGGCGGGCGCCTCAACGTCGCCGCGAACTGCGTCGACCGGTGGGCGGACCATCCCACCCGTGCGACGCATCCCGCCGTGCGGTGGGAGGGCGAGGACGGGCGCTCGCGGGTGCTCACCTACGCAGAGCTGCGCAGCCTCACCGATAGCATCGCGGCCGGTCTGGCGGCTCGCGGCGTCCGCGAGGGCGACACGGTTGGTCTGTTCCTCCCGCTCGTCCCCGAGACCGTCGCCGTGTTCTTCGCCGTCGCCAAGCTCGGCGCGATCGCCCTGCCGATCTTCTCGGGGTACGCCGCCGAGGCCATCGCGAAACGCTTGGACGACGCCGAGGCCTCCGTGCTCGTCACCGCCGACGGGTTCACGCGTCGCGGGGCGGTCGTCGCGATGAAGGAGACCGCCGACGCGGCGGCCGATCTCGTCCCTAGCGTCCGGCTGGTCGTGACCGTGCCGGTCATCGGTCGCGACGACACACCCCACGACGCCGCTCGCGACCTCACGCTCGACGAGCTCGTGGTCGACACCGCCTTCGCCACCCGGCCGGTCGACAGCGAGCATCCGCTGCTGGTGGCGTACACCAGCGGGACGACGGGGAGACCGAAGGGCTCGGTCCACGTGCACGGCGGCTTCCTCGTCAAGATCGCCGAGGAGGTCGCGTTCCAGATGGACGTCCGGCCCCCGGGTCACGAGGTCGCCCGAGCCGACGCCCTCTTCTGGGTCACCGACATCGGCTGGATCATGGGCCCGTGGGAGATCGTGGGCACGCTCGCCGCGGGCGCCACGCTCGTGCTCTACGACGGCGCGCCCGACTTCCCCGGGCCCGATCGCCTGTGGTCGATCGTCGAGCGTCACGGCGTCACCCACCTCGGCGTGTCTCCCACGCTCGTGCGCGCCCTCATGGCCCGAGGCGATGCGCCGGTGATCGCGCACGACCGGTCGTCGCTGCGGGTGCTCGGCAGCACCGGCGAGCCGTGGAACGACGCGCCGTGGCGGTGGTACTTCGCGACGGTGGGCGAGAAGCGCTGCCCGGTCATCAACATCTCGGGCGGCACCGAGGTCGGTGCGTGCTTCCTCTCGCCCCACGTCGTCCAGCCGCTCTCCCCGTGCTCGCTCGGAGGACCCTCGCTGGGGATGGCGGTCGACGTCTTCGACGACTCCGGTCGCTCCGTCCGTGGCGAGGTCGGCGAGCTGGTGTGCACGAAGCCCTGGCCGGGGATGACTCGTGGGCTGTGGGGAGATCCGGATCGCTACCTCGACACCTACTGGTCACGCTGGCCCGACGTCTGGTGGCACGGTGACTGGGCCTCAGTGGGCGACGACGGCCAGTGGTTCCTGCACGGACGCTCGGACGACACGATCAAGGTCGCCGGCAAGCGTCTGGGCCCGGCCGAGGTGGAGACCGTCCTCGTCGAGCACCCAGGTGTCGTCGAGGCGGCCGCGGTCGGCCTCCCGGACGACGTGAAGGGCGAGGCGCTCTGGTGCTACGTCGTTCCGGGCGGCGGGATCGAGACGAGCGACGAGCTGAGGAGTGAGCTCGTCACGCTCGTGAGCGACGCGCTCGGTCGTTCGTTCCGCCCGGCGGGTGTGCGCTTCGTGAGCGCCATCCCGAAGACGCGCAGCGCCAAGGTGATGCGGCGCGCGATCCGTGCGGTCGCGACCGGGTCCGAGCCCGGGGATCTTTCCGGTCTGGAGGACCCGAGCGTGCTCGACGCGATCCGAGCCGCGACGTGAGCCGCGGCGATCCGCTCTCCGGACCGCGGGTTGCGCTCCGTCCCCTCGCGGCGGACGACTTCGACGCGTGGAGCGCGGTGCGCACGCGCAGCCGCGATTGGCTCGAGCCCTGGGAACCGCTCCTCGAGGACGGCGCCCCCGACCCCTCGGTCGACCGGGCCGCGTTCCGGGCGCGCTGTGGGTCATGGGAGCGTCAACGCCAGTTCGACGCGGCCTACGGCTTCGGCGTCTTCCTCGGCGACGGCGAGCTCGTCGGGGAGGTGAGCCTCGGCAACGTGCAGCGAGGCCCGTTCCAGTCCGCGTACGTCGGGTACTGGATCGACCGCGACCACGCCGGACGCGAGCTCGTTCCGGAGGCGGTCGCGGTCGTGCTCCGGTTCGCGTTCGACGATCTCGGGCTGCATCGAGTGGAGGCCGCGATCGTCCCCCGGAATGGTGCGAGCCGCCGGGTGGTCGAGAAGCTCGAGCTCCGCTACGAGGGCCTCGCGGAGCGCTTCCTCCAGATCCGTGGCGTGTGGGAGGACCACGCCCGCTACGCCATCACCGCCGAGGAGTGGTCAGCGCGCCGCGACGAGATCGCGGCGCGGTTCCTGCGGCGAGCGTGAAGGAATCGGGCGTCGGACCAGTGGGCGCCACCCACGAACCTCGATCAGTCGTCGCGCACGACCGCGGGAGAGTGACGGAAGAACGTCTCGACGTCACGCTCGTAGGTGTACGCCGGACGCCGAGACCCGACCGCGTGCTCGAGGCGGAGCCCGCGCGCGAACTCGTCGACTGTCGCCGCCGAGGAGAACTGGTAGTGGTATCCGACGCGCTTGAATCGGGTGTTGTCGACGCCACGGCCATATCTCAGCAGCATGAGGAGCTCGGGCGAGAGATCGAGCACGCGTGTCATGCGCAAGGGTTCGGCCGCCCAGTTGGTGCCGATCGGAGGCAACGGCACCCGACGCTTCCCGACGATCTTGCAGACCTCGCTCCACGGCAGCGTGCCGTCGCCGGCGACGTTGTAGACGCCGGGAACGTCGTGGACGGTCGCGAACACGAGCGCGCCTTCGACGTCGGCCTCGTGCGTGAACTGGAGCTTGGGATCGAAGCCGAACACCTCGGGCACGAGCGGCAGTCGGAGCGCTCGGGAGAACGGCGTGTCCAGATGGTCGCCGAGCACGTTGGTGAAGCGAAGGAGGCTGACGACGACGTGGGGGTTGTCCTCCGCGAAGTCGCGTAGGAACGCTTCGACTTCGAGGAGCGACCGTTCGACGCGGGTACGCGGCGCGCGCGTCCGCTGCGTATCTTCACGGAAGTAGTAGGGGTCCTTGAAGTTGGAGCCGTAGACGAGCGTCGAGCTCTTGAGGACGACCTTGCGCACGGTGCTGTCGGGGGCGCCGGCGGCGGCGAGCAGGTTCATCGTGCCGATGACGTTGATCTCGTGCATCGCGCGCCCACTGAGCTGGGTGGAGTCGACGATGAGGTGCGTGTGCAGGACCGTGTCGATCTCGGTGGCCTGCACGATGCGGTGGAGGATCGAGTACGAGGAGTCGGCCCGCACGAACTCGGTCCGTTCGAGCGGGAGCCGAGGCGCGTGGGTGTCGAGGCCGACGATGACCTCCACGTCGTCACGCGCTTCGAGATGCTGTGCGAGTCGGCTGCCCCAGTACGTCCCGAGGCCGGTGATGAGGACGCGCACCTCAGCGCTTCCCGCTCATGGCGCCTGGGGCGCCGGGCCGCTCGGGCCCCGGTGTGCTGTGGCGCAAGGTACCTGCGCCCCGGACGCGCACCTCAGCCGAACCAGACGCTGCGGCGGGTACGGAGCATGTCGTAGAGGGCTCCTTGGATGTGCTCCCTGATGCTGTCGGCTTCGTCCATCACCCGGCTGCGCGAGTAGCGCTCCTGGTCGGGAGGGAGGTCGAAGCGCACTGGGGGGAGCACTCGCAGGCGGAACTTGGCGGGGAAGTAGGCGAACGCACCCAGCACCGGGCCGAAGAGCAACTGGTTCGCGGTGATCGGGAAGTACGGGAGGTTGAGCAGCTTGGCGAGGCGCCCGCTCTTCCACAGCATCGGCATCGACTCCTCCGCGCCGACGACCGCGATCGGGATGACGGGCACGCCGGCGCGCATCGCGATCTCGACGAAACCGGCGCGTCCGAAGCGGTGCAGCTTGTAGCGATCGCGGTAGAGCTTCCCTGTGCCCTTCGACCCCTCGGGAAACACCAGCACGAGCTGGTGATCGTCGTGGAGGAGCCGATATGCGTTGTCCGGGTGGGCGGGCACGCCGCCGGCGCGCGACCAGAGCGTGCCGACGACCGGCAGCGTCCGGAACAGGTACTCGGCGAGCCCGTAGACCGCGCGACTGAGCTCCTTCTCGATGCCGTGCATGATGACCGGGGCGTCGGAGGGGACCGCGGCCGCGTGGTTGGCGACCAGGAG
>Ga0299914_10001152_pt1 | contig 17129 bp, 14 predicted proteins | sample RVTome_10_FD_201361 | JGI IMG/M metagenome (GOLD analysis project Ga0299914, IMG submission 201361) | Soil microbial communities from uranium-contaminated site in the Upper Colorado River Basin, Wyoming, United States - RVT153D57 (version 2) ...
CGCGTGCGGCGTAGACGTCGACCGCATCGACGGGCTCGAGCGCCCGCTGGTCGGCGACACCGAACCAGCGGAGCTGGTCGACGTCGTCACCCCAGAACTCCACGCGCACGGCGTGGTCGTCGGTCGACCCGAAGATGTCGACGATGCCGCCGCGCACCGCGAACTCGCCGCGCTGGGCGACCAGGGTGGTGCGGACGTAGCCGAGGGACGCCAGCTCGCGCACCAAGTGCTCCAGGCCGGCGTCGTAGGCGGGTGACAGCCGGATCGGGCGTCGCTCGCCCAGGCGCGGATCCATCGGCTGCAGCAGGGCCCGCACCGGCGCCACCATCGCGTGCAGGTCGTCGGCGGCGAGCCGGTCGAGCGCGCGCAGGCGCGCACCCACCGTCGCCGGCTGCGGCGACAACCGCTCGTGCGGCAGCGTCTCCCATGCCGGGAACAGCGCGACCCGTTCGGGCCCGATGAACGCGCCGAGACCGTCGACCAGCTGCTCGGCGTCGCGCTCGGTCGGGGTGACGACCAGCACGGGGTGCGCCCGCTCGCTCAGCAGTGCACAGGCCAGGGGACGCAGCGCTGGACCGACGTGCAGGGCTCCGGGCAGGAGCAGGTCGCGGTCGAGCGACGAGCGGACGTGGTCCAGCAACCCCGACAGGGGTGGGCGGGGCATGGGCATGACCACAATGGTGACACGGCACAACGCGGTCGGTGTACGGTTGCGGCCTGTCAGGTCGTCCACACCATCGGGGTTGTGACCGACGTCGAGGATGTCCGTCGTCGGGGCTGCGTGGGCGGCGACGTGACCGGCTCCAGGAATGCGGTCGGGCACATCACCGCCACGCCGTGCACGCGCCCAAAGCACCGCACGGCGGCGCGCTCGTCCTCGACGCCGTTGTGCAATGCACACGATCGGGGTGTCGGAGGCGCGGCCGCGACGAGGTCGCGCAGGTGTCGACGGTGTCCTGCGACTTCACGGCCGGCATCGGCCGTCGCGAAGTCGACCGCTGCGGGATGCGCGACGGTGGTGGGTCGCACGACCGTGTGCTCGTCCGGCGTCGCGGGGTGCAGGCCGTCACGCCTGAGCGCGTCGGGTGCGCACCGCGAGCCACGAGCGTCACGTCGTGGCCGTTCTCGTGCAGGCACGCGGCGATCACACCCCCGATGGCGCCGGCGCCGCGGAGACCAGCCGCATGGCGCCAGTCTCCAGGGCGCTGTGCTTCGATGCGGGAGGGTTGGGCGGTCGGTTGTCCGTCTCGGGTCGGGAGAGCATCGCGGCGATGGGATCACGATGGCACAGGTGGAGGGGCGTGGTGCGTTCGATCGCGCGGGACACGCGCCGGCGCGCGGCGAGCCTCGACCTGATGCTGGTGGCCGCCGGCCTGACCCTGTACGCCGGGATCGCCATCGTGCCCCTCCTCCTGCTCGGGCTGTACGGCGCCGGTCTCGTCATCGAGCCCGGCCGGGTGGCCGCGCTGGTCCGCGACCTGGCGGCGTTCGCACCACCCACGATGGGCGCGCGGGCGATCGTGCGGTCGCTGGCCGACGCCGGCCCGACGTTGGGCGTCGGGTCACTTATCGCGTCGGTGCTCGCCGCGACCACGTACGGCGAGGGCATGCTGCGCGCCGTGGACGCGCTCGAGGGCGAGCAGCGCGGCAACCGGTCGCTCGCGGGACGCATCCGGGTGCTGCCGTACGTGGGGGTGTTCCCGCTGGTCACAGTTGCGGGTCTGCTGACGGTCGCGGTGCTTCCCGACGTGCTCGGCGGCGGCACGACCGGTCAGGTGCTCGGCGTGTACCTGACGTTCTGGATCGGCTGGCTGTCGGCGACGGCGTTGCTCGTGGTGCTGTACCGCCTGTTCTCGGCCCGCCGGCTGCGGTGGGCCGCAACGGTGTGGGGTGCGCTGGCAACGGGCTCGGTCCTGGCGGGCATGTCGCTGGGCTGGGTGCTCGTGCTCCGCTACGGCGTGGCGGTGGGCGAGGCGTTCGGCGGCTCCGACGACGTCGGCCGGGTGGTCCTGTTCACGGTCTACCTGCTGTTGGTGCAGGTCACCGTGCTGGTCGGCTACCTGCTGGTGCTGGCGGTCGACGCCCACCTCACCCCACCCCGCCGCCCGCCGCCCGCCCCCCACCCCGAACTCTGACCCCCACCCCGAACTCTGACCCACACCTTCTGCACCGGACTTCGGGGTGTGGTGCGAAGTTCGGGCACAGCCCGAAGAATCGACCACACCCCGAACTGTGCACGAAAGGTGGCCCCTCAGACTTCGGGGTGGGGGCGGGTGGCGGGTGGACGTGTCATGCGGGGTGGGGGGCGTGGTGGATGTTCTGGGCGGGTTCGAGTCCCTCCGCCACCAGGTCGCGCGTCGCCTCGGCCGCGCGTCGCACCGTGGCGCGCGCGTCCTCCCGCTGCGCCGAGGGGATGCGCGCCAGCACGTAGGTTGCGGCGTTGTGCCGACCGGGCGGACGCCCCACGCCGATGCGCACCCGCAGGAAGTCACGTCCACCGCAGCGGTTGATGATGTCCCGCACGCCGTTGTGCCCACCGGGACCGCCACCACGCTTGAGGCGCACGACCCACTGCTCGAGGTCGATGTCGTCGTAGACCACGACCAGCCGCTCCAGTGGCACCTTGTAGAAGCGCAGCGCCTGCTGGACCGGCCCACCCGAGGTGTTCATGTAGCCGTTCGGGACGAACAGCGTCACCGGTGGGCCGTCGGGACCGAGGCGTCCCTCGGCGGCGACGCCGCCGGCGCGGTGCCGGGTCAGGCGCAGGTCGAACTCCTCGGCCAGCAGGCGCACGGCGTCAGCGCCGAGGTTGTGGCGGGTGCCGCCGTACTCGGCGGTCGGGTTGCCGAGGCCGACGATCAGGAACCGGTCGTCGTCCATGATGGTACAGCGGGTGACCTACTCGTCGCGGTCGCCACCATCGCCGCCGCCCTCCCCGGTGGCCTCCGCCTCGCCCGCGTCGGCCGGCACCGGCTCGCCGTCGGCGTCGAGCGCCTGGTCGAGCTCCTCGCCCTCGGCGACCTCGGTCTCGGGAACCTCCGCCTGCGGGATGTAGACCGATGCGATGACGTAGTCGAGGTCGTCGAGCAGTTCGGCGCCCTCGGGCAGGTCGAGGTCACCCAGGCGCTTGACGTCGCCGACCTGCATGTCGGAGATGTCGAGCTGAAGGCTGTCGGGCACCTCCAGCGGCAGGACCTCGACCGGCACATCGAAGCGCACCTGGTCGACGACGCCGCCCTCGTCGGCACCGGGCGCCTCGCCGGTGAGGTGGATCGGGATGTCGACCGTCACCTTGCGGGCGCGGTCGACGACGACGAAGTCGACGTGCATGATCTCGCGGCGCACCGGATGGCGCTGCAGCTGCCGCGCCAGCGTCAGGTGGGTGGCGCCGTCGACCTCGAGGCGGATCAGCGCGTTGAGGCCCGCCTCGGTGCGCAGTGCGTGGTAGAGCTCCAGCGCATCGACCGACACGGGCGTCGCGTCCAGTCCCGCCCCGTACGCGACCGCGGGCACGCGGCCCGTGCGGCGGAGGCGACGACCCTCGCCCTTGCCGCCGCCCTCGCGCGCCTCCGCGGTGAGCGTCACCTGGTCAGCCATCGCCTGCACTCCTCGTGGTCACTGCCGGAAGGAAGAACTCGAGATCCCGCTGTGCGGGCAAGCGAAAGACGCGCCCGGCACCGGGGAAGCGCCAGTGTAGGCAGGTGCTCTGAGCGCCACAACCGCGCCGGTCGGAGCAGGTTGCCTACTCGTCGGGCGCCGGGATCGTCAGCTCGAGCCCGACCCGCAGCGGCGCTGACGGGTCGATGTCGTTGGCCTCGGCGATCGTCGGCCACCCGTCGGGCGCGTCGTAGAACTGCTCCGAGATCTTGGTGCCGGTGTCCCCCGCCTCCACCTCATAGGTGACCGGGAACTCGCCGTTGCCACCGTCCTCGGCCTGGTCGCCGTCGCCGCCACCACCCCCACCACCGTCGTCCGCCGCGACGTCCGCGCTGGCGACCTCCGACGGCGCCACGGCGACCTGCGAGGGTGCGGCGGTCGCGTCGCCGCCCAACACCACCGTGTCGCCGATGGTCTGCAGGAGCATCGGGACCGCGATCAGCACGACGACCAGCATGACCGCGAGGGCGCCAAGCCAGCGCAGCGGGGGCGACAGCTCCACGTGGTCTCCTCTGGCTCCGGCGTCGTGACCGTGCGGTGGGCCGGCCGGAGCCGCAGCTTACTGGTTGCGGTCGTCGAACAGCTCGCTGACCGACTCGTCCTCGAAGATTGCCTTCATGGTGCTGGCCACGATCGGCGCGATCGACACGACCTCGATCTTCGCACAGTCGCAGTCCGGTGGGATCGGCACGGTGTTGGTCACGAGGACGGTATCGATGGGCGAATCCGACAACCGCTCACAGGCGGGACCCGACAGGACCGGGTGCGTCGCGGCGACCACGACCCGCTCGGCGCCGCGGTCGACCAGCGCCTGCGCGGCGCCGCACACCGTGCCGGCCGTGTCGATCATGTCGTCGACCAGGACGCACGTACGACCCTCGACCTCACCGACGACGGCGAGGGTGCGGGACACGTTGTGGGCCTCACGCGTCTTGGCCAGGAACGCGAGCTCGGCGTCGGGCAGCATCGACTGGAACTTCGAGGCCAGCTTCACACCACCGGCGTCTGGCGACGCGATCACGAGGTTCTCGTCCGGGAAGCGGTCGACCAGCCAGCTCACCAGCAGCGGCAGCGCGGTCAGGTGGTCCAACGGCTGGTCGAAGAAGCCCTGGATCTGTCCCGTGTGCAGATCGACCGACACGACGCGGTCGGCGCCGGCGGTCGTGAGCATGTCGGCCAGCAGCCGGGCGGTGATCGCCTCGCGCGACCGGGCCTTGCGGTCGGCGCGGGCGTAGCCGTAGTACGGGCACACCGCGATGATCCGCTTGGCGGAGGCACGCTTGGCCGCGTCGATCATGATCAGCTGCTCGACGATGTTGATGTTGACCGGCGAGCAGTGGGTCTGGATGAGGAAGACGTCGCTGCCGCGGACGTTCTCCCGGAATCGCACGTACAGCTCGCCGTTGGAGAACTCGTGGATGTCCACCGACCCAAGGCGCATGCCCAGGTGGTCGACGACCTCGCGCGCCAGGTCCGGGTAGCCGCGCCCGGTGAAGACCTGCATCCGCTTCTTGGTGACGACTTCCATCGCGGTGTCCTCAGGTCTCGTTCGCCGCGCGTCTGCGTTCGGCGTACCCCTCGATGGTGCGTTGCTGATTGCGTTCCACCGCGAGCGCACCTGCCGGTACATCGCTGGTGATGACCGATCCGGCGCCGGTGTATGCATCGTCGCCGACCTTGACCGGCGCGACGAGCATCGTGTCGGCGCCGATCCGCACGCGGTCGCCGATCGTGGTCTGGTGCTTGCGGTAGCCGTCGTAGTTGACCGTGACGGTCGCCGCACCGATGTTGGTGCCGGCACCGATCACGGTGTTGCCGATGTAGGACAGGTGCGGCACCTTGCTGCCCTCGCCGACCACCGACTGCTTGATCTCGACGAATGCGCCGGCCTTGGCGCGGTCGGCGAGCGCGGCGCCGGGACGCAGGTAGGTGAAGGGTCCGACGGTCGCACGGGGCCCGATGTGCGCGGACACCGCGACGGTGTACGTCACCTCGGCGCCCGCCTCCACGGTGGTGTCGACCAGCCGCGTATCGGGGCCGATCACAGCGCCCGCCGCGATGCTCGTCGCGCCCTCCAGGTGGGTGCCCGGCAACAGCGTGGCGTCGGCAGCGACGACGCAGCCGGCGCCGACGTACGTCGTGGCCGGGTCGACGACCGTGACACCGTCGCGCATCAGCAGGTCCAGCATGCCGGCGCGCAGCACGGCACCGGCGGCGGCCATCTGCGCCCGATCGTTGACGCCGCGCACCGACACCGGCGGTGCGGGGACGGCGACCACACCGGCACCGACCAGCGGCTCGACGACGTCGGTCAGGTACTCCTCGCCCTGGGCGTTGTCGGTCCGCAGCCGCCCGAGCTCGCGGCGCACCGCCACGCTGTCGAACACGTACATCGACACGTTGACCTCGCGGACCGCGCGCTGGGCGGGGGTGGCGTCGCGCTCCTCGACGACCCGCAGCACCGCGCCGTCGCCGTCGCGCAGGATGCGCCCGTAGCCGGCGGGGTCGTCGAGCACCGTGGTCATCATGGCGGCGGCGTTGCCGGGCTGCGCGGCGAACATCTCGGCAAGCGGGGCACCGGCGACCATCGGCGCGTCGCCCGGCACGACCATGACGCTGTCGATCCCCTCCAGCGCACCATCCTCGAACGCGACCCGCACGGCGTGCCCGGTCCCCCGCTGCTCGGCCTGGTGTACCGTCACCAGCGTCAGCCCCGGCACCTGTGCGGCGTCTGCGGCGACGTCGTCAGCCTGGTGGCCGACGACCACGACGACGCGGTCGAGCTCGAGCGGGCGCAGCGCCGACAGGACCCACTGCAGCAGCGACCGCCCGGCGACACGGTGCAGGACCTTGGCCAGGTCGGACTTGAAGCGGGTGCCCATTCCGGCTGCCAGGACCACGGCTGCGCGGCTCATTGGATGTTCGCTCGAGGTTCGTCGACGGCTCGGCGGGCTGCTCGGTGTCGCTGGGAGGGAAGGGATCGAACCTTCAACTCCGACTCCAAAGGACGGCGTGATGCCATTTCACCACCTCCCATCACCCCGCGGCGGAGCAACGCCCACGCGGGAATGGCGCTTACTCTAACGTCCGCAGCAGCGGCCCGGTGTCGGACAGGCCGGCGTCGCGTGACAGCTCGGGGCCACCGGCCGGCGACGTCGCGACGATCGCCTGCGGGCACCAGTGCTCGATGGCCACGGCCAGCGCGTGCGCGGCGGGCTCGTCGGCTGCGAGCGCCAGCAGCGTCGGTCCGCTGCCGGCCAGGACGGCGGCGAGTGCACCCGACTCCAGCAGCTGCTGCTTGCGGGTGCGCAGCTCCGGTCGCAGCGAGAACGCCGCCTCCTCGAGCTCGTTGTGCAGCGCCGCCGCCAGCCGACCGGGGTCGGTCGAGCGGACCGCGTAGAGCACCTCGTCGGCACGCGCCTCCCGAGGCCGCGACCGGTGGTCCCAGGCGCGGTACACGTCCGGTGTCGACAGTGGCTCGGCGGCGGGGCAGATGACCCAGTGGAACGGCCCACGCGCGAGCACGGGCGTGATGTCGGTGCCACGCCCGCCGCCGAGTGCGGTGCCGCCTGTGACGCAGAACGGTACGTCGCTGCCGAGCTCCGCGGCCACGGTGCGCAGCTGGTCGACCGACAGCCCGCAGCGCCACAACCGGTTCAGCGCCACGAGGACGCCCGCGGCATCCGCCGAGCCGCCCGCCATGCCGGCCGTCAGCGGGATGCGCTTGTCGAGGTCGATGATCGTGCGGACCGCGTCGCGGTCGGTGCCGCCCTCCGACGGGAGGATGCCGCTGAGCTCGCCCAGGCGCAGCGCGGCGCGCAGCGCGAGGTTGTCGCGGCCCTGCGGCAGGCTGGGGTCCGCCCACAGCTCCACGCGCATGTGACGTCGGGCGGCCGGGTGGTGGCGCCGTCCGGGCAGGCCGAACAGGGCGACGCGCAGGTCGTCGTAGACCGACACGGTCTGGAACACGGTGACCAGCTCGTGGTACCCGTCGCCCCGCCGGCCATGGACGGCCAGGAACAGGTTCAGCTTCGCGGGAACGCGGACGCGCAGCGCGGTGCCGTCGATGCCCTCGGCTGCCACCGATCCGAACTCCCGGCGTAGGTGATCGTCGTGGCCCGGGCCGTGCGGCCACGCCGATCAGGGTGGACAGCGAGTCATGGTAGGGGTAGCGGCGCTCCATCGGCAATGTGGCGGTCGCGCAGCGCATCGGCAAGCTCACACCATGTCGTCAGCGGGAGCTGCTCGGCGCGGACGTCGGGTGCGAGTCCCACGCCGTGCAGCGCCGCATCGACCAGCGCAGTGTCGAACCGCGGCGCGAGCGCGTTGCGCAGGCGCTTGCGACGCAGGGTGAAGCCCTGGTCGATCAGCGCCAGCACGGTCGGGCGTGGCGTCGTCCGCTGCCACGGCCGCGGTTCGAGGCGGACGGTCACCGAGTCGACACCCGGCACCGGGTAGAAGGCACGCCGGCTGACCCGTGCCATCACGTGCGCGTGGGCATGCGCCGCGACCTTGAGGCTGACCGCACCGAAGTGCGGGTCGCCGACACCGGCCGTCCACCGCTGTCCGACCTCTCGCTGGACCATGACGTGCAGCCGTGCGAAGTGGTCGAGCGCGAGCGCGTCGAGCACGACCGACGTACCGATCGCGTACGGCAGGTTGGCGACCACCAGCGCGGGCGCCGGCACCTCGGCCACCAGGTCGACGTCACGTACGTCGGCGTGGATCACCCGCACCATGGGATCATCGCCGACGACCTCGGTCAGCGCGCGCACCAACCCCGCGTCGACCTCGATCGCGGTGACCCGCGCGCCCGCTGCACGGAGCGCCATCGTGAGGCTGCCGAGGCCTGGTCCGATCTCGCAGATGTGGTCGCCCGGTTCCACGCCCGCGTCCGTCACCATGCGGCGCAGGGTGTTGTGGTCGATGACGAAGTGCTGGCCGAGCCTGCGGCTCGGGGCCAGGCCGTGCCGGCGGAGCAGGTCGCGCAGCTCCGTGACGCTGAGCAGCCGCCCGTCGGTGTCGCTCACGCCACGCTGGCAGGCGCCGGCAGTGCGAACGCCCGCCGCGCGTTGGCGCTGGTCAGCTGACCCATCTGCTCGGCGGTCACGCCGTGCAGGTCGGCGAGCGTGCCGGCGATCAGCGGGACACGGAACGGCTCGTTGGTCTGGCCGCGATGCGGGTGCGGCGACAGGTAGGGCGCATCGGTCTCGGTCAGCAGCAGCTCCGGGGGCGCCGCCGTCGCGGCGTCGCGCAGGTCCGCAGCGTTGCGGAACGTGACGGTCCCCGAGAACGACATGTACCAGCCGTGCGCGGCGCACCGTCGCGCGAAGTCCGCGTCGCCGGAGAAGCAGTGGAACACCACGCGTTCGGGCGCGCCCTCGGCCTCGAGCAGCTCCAACACGTCCGCGTGCGCGTCCCGGCAGTGGATGACCAGGGCCTTGTCGAGCTGCTTGGCGAGGTCGATGTGCGCACGGAACGCGGCCCGCTGCTGCGCACGCGGCGAGTGGTCGCGGAAGTAGTCGAGGCCGGTCTCACCGATGCCGACGACGCGCGGATGGCTCGCGAGCTGCGCGAGGCGGCCGATGACCGCGTCGGTCGCCTCGATGGCGTTGTGCGGGTGGATGCCCACGACCGCCCACACGTTGGGCACGGCGCCGGCCGTCTGCACGCACTCCGCCGACGAGGCGAGATCCACGCCGACGGTCAGCAGCGTGTCGACCCCTGCGTCGAGGGCACGCTCGACGATGGCGCGGGGAAACTCCCCCTCCACCATCTCGAGATGACAGTGCGTGTCGATGTACACCGGTGCCGGACCCTCCGTCCGGGTCGCTCGAGGTCACGGGTGGCTCAGGCCCGCAGGAGCGGAAGCCTACCAGCGTCGTTCCGCCCGTCCGGGGTGCCCGTCAGGCCCGTGCGAACGCATCTGGTCGGTCGTCGATCGACGCGAGCAGGATGGCGGAAGCGACGAGCACGACGGCGCCGACGAGCCAGGCGGTCGGGATCCCCGAGGCCGCCGCGACGCGGGTCAGCACGACGCTGGCGATGACGTTGCCGACCTGCTGTGTCAGCGACTGCACCGAGACCATGGTCGCCCGCCGATCGGCCGGCACGCGTTCGTGCAGCAGCTCCGCCTCGGCGACGCCGCGCAGTGCGCCGAGGAAGTACACGCCGACGAAGGCGGCGACGGCCGGCACGAACGAGGAGGCCGTCGCCAGGGCGACCAGGACGGCGGCCGCCAGCAGTGTCGCGACCGCCGCGAGACGTCCGGCGCGCTGCGCGATGCCACCCGGCAGCCGGTCGGCGAGCCAGGCGCCGGCGGCCGCGCCGAGGCACATCGCGACGACGACGTACCCGAAGGTCCGGGTCGCCCGTGACGCGCTTCCGAGCAGGTCGGTGAACCGTGGCTGCCAGAGCACCTCGACGCCGACGTATGCGATGGCCGCCAGCACGAACGCCCCGAACAGCCGTCGCAGGTCGCGCCCACCGGCAGCCGTGCGCACGCCGGCGGCCACGACCGCCGGCACCGCGCGGGCGGTGGTGCGCCAGCCTCCCGGCAACGGGCGGCGGCGCTCGCGCACGAGCACCAGCACCGCCACGAAGCTGGCGGCCTCGGCGGCCAGTCCGCCGTAGGCCGGCAGGGTCAGCTGCGAGACCGGGCCGTCCAGCGGCAGGCCGGCACCGACGGTGGGCAGCACCGCAGACAGCAGGGCGCCAAGGGCCAGTGCCACACCCTCGACGAAGCCCGCCTTCGCCAGGCCGGGGCGCAGCGGGACCGTCGGATCGACGGCCCGCACGGTGTCGACGTACCAGGACTCCAACGGGCCGCTCAGCAGCGACCGTCCCACGCCACCGAGCACGGCGGCCGCGATGAAGTGCCATGCAGTGGTGCCGAACGCGAGCGCGAGCAGCAACCCGGTGTCGGCGACCGTCGCGACCAGCAGGACGGGGCGCCGGCCCAGGGCGTCGGCGAGCCCACCGGTCGGCAGCTCGAGCACCGCCGTGGTCAGCCCGTACGCGGCGAACATCAGTCCGACCGTGGGCAGTGCGACGCCACGCTCGGTGGGCACGAGCACCAGGATGGGCAGGATGAACCCGACGGGCAGCCAGCGCAGTGCGTGGCAGATCAGGAACGTCCGGGTGATCCGCCGCGTGGCGCGCCTGCTGTCCGGCGGGCGTTCAGCCGTCGTCATCGTCGCCATCCGCCCCGGGGCGGTCCACGCGCACGCCCGCGACCTCGCGCACGGGGAAAGCGAGCATGTGCACCCGCACGTGCTCGGCGTCGGCGGGCACCGGCGCGTCGCCGTCCCGCCTGGCAACCGTGGTCGCCATGGCGGCGCGCATCAGGTCGTGCACCGCGCTCAGCACGCCGCGCAACTCGTCCGCCGTGGTCAGCAGGTACCAGTCCGACCGGTCGGCGACGTCGCGCCACGCCCGCGACCAGGTGTGTGCCTGTGCGCTCCAGGTGGCCGCCTCGTCCTCGCGCGCACGGTCCCCATACGACTGCAGCCATCGCGCTGCGTCGGCGGCGTCGGTGTCCTCGAAGTCGGATGGCTGGAATCCACTGACGTCGTGGGCGGCCCGCCACCAGCGGTCCCTGCCGGTGCCGCGGTCGGGATCGTCGACGACGAGTCCGGCCGCGGCCAGCGCCCGCAGGTGGTAGCTCGTCAGGCCGCTGGACTCGCCGAGCCGTTCGGCGAGCCGCGTCGCGGTCGACGGGCCGGCGATGCGCAGCGCGCCAAGGATCCTGATGCGCAGGGGATGTGCGAGCGCTTTGAGCAGCGCTGTGTCGAGGGCGACGCGACGGGGTTCCATGGAACGATCCTACGACCGCAAGCATTTCTTTGCAAATATTCGTTTGCGATTGGTGATCGGCGTGCCTCGCCCGATGGGCGGTCGCAACCGTGCGTCACGCGACCGGAGGTGCACCCAACCCGGACGAGGACGTCCGGGACGCCGGAGGTCCGTCAGTCCTCGAGGCGGGGGAACAACACGTCGCCGCGCGTCGTGGTCACGCCGACCGGCAGGCCGCCCTGTGCGGCGGCCCCGGGGAACCGCTGCGCGTCCAGGTCCTGCCCGAGGCCCAGCTTGGCCCACAGCGCCTCCGCTGCGTCGGGCATCACCGGCAGGATCAGCACGGCGATGATGCGCAGCGCATCGACGCACGTGTACAGCGTCGTGTGCAGGCCCTCGGTGTCACCGGCCTTGCGCTGCGCCCACGGTGCACGCGCCTCGACGTAGCGGTTCACGCCGGACACGAACGCCCACAACGCCTGCAGGCCACCTTTGAAATCGAGCTCGTCGAAGCGCCGCAGCCCATCGGTCGCGACCGCGAGGTCGGCGGCGAGCCGCTGCTCCGGTTCACCGGTGTCTCCGGTCGGCTCCGGCACCTCGCCGTCACAGTACGAGCCGACCATGTTGAGGACCCGGTTGACCAGGTTCCCCAGGTCGTTGGCGAGGTCGGCGGTGTAGCGGTCGGTCATCGACTCCCACGAGAAGGTGCCGTCCTGCCCGAACGAGATCTCGCGCAGGAAGTAGTAGCGGTAGCAGTCGCGACCGAAGTGGTCGACCAGGCGCGCGGGCGCGATGCCGGTGGCGTTCGACTTGCCCATCTTCTCGCCACCCACGAGCAGGAACCCGTGCGCGTAGACCTGTCGGGGCACCTCGACACCGGCGGCCATCAGCATGGCCGGCCAGTACACGGCGTGGAACCGGAGGATGTCCTTGCCGATCAGGTGCACGTCGGCGGGCCAACGGCGATCGAACTCGTCGCTGTCGCCGTAGCCTGCCGCGGTGATGTAGTTCAGCAGGGCATCGAACCAGACGTAGAACACGTGGCCGGGCTCCCACGGCACCGGCACGCCCCAGTCGAACGCGCTGCGCGACGCGGAGATGTCGGCCAGGCCCGACGCCACGAACGAGCGCACCTCGTTGAGGCGCACGGCCGGACGCACGAAGTCGGGGCGCTCGTCGTAGAGCGCGAGCAGCCGGTCGCCGTACGTCGACAGCCGGAAGAACCAGTTCTCCTGCTCGAGGCGCTCGACGGGTCGGCGGTGGATCGGGCACAGGCCCGGTGCGTCCGGATCGTCGTCCGAGCCCCCGATCAGCTCCTCGACCGTGTAGTACGCCTCACAGCGCACGCAGTAGGGACCGGCGTAGGTGTCGGTGTACAGGTCGCCCTGGTCGTACAGCCGTTGCATGAACTCCTGCACGCGCTTGGTGTGGCGCGGCTCGGTCGTGCGGATGAAGTCGTCGTTGGAGATCCGCAGCAGGTCGTTCATCTCGTGCCAGCGCGGGTTGATCCGGTCCACGAGCTCCTGGGGCGTCACGTCACGCTCGACCGCGGCCTGCGCGACCTTCTGGCCGTGCTCGTCGGTCCCGGTCAGGAAGAACACGCGGTCGCCGTTGAGCCGCCGCCACCGGGCCAGCACGTCGGCGGCGACCGACGTGTAGGCGTGCCCGATGTGCGGGACGTCGTTGGAGTAGTAGATCGGTGTCGTGAGGTAGTAGGTGTCCTTGTCGGCAGTCATCACAACCTCGCGGTCGGTGGTGGGGCATGCGGGTGGAACGTGCGAGGTGGGCGTCCGGCGGCGTGGCGGCGCTAGCGGCGCGCAGCGGCGTCCCGGCGGTCGCCCGGAGGCATGACCATGCCATCCCGACGTGGGTGCGCCCGGGCGGCGTGGGCCGACGCAGGCACGCGGCCCTGCTCGTGGACTGCCATCGGGGTGCACCTCCTGGCGGGCCAGTGTAGGACCGCGCCGACCCCGGTGAGCACCACCGCCGGCTGTCGCCACCGTGGGCGCGACCACGCCAAACGGGGACGCCACACCGACCCCACGTCGGGGCACGTCCCCACGTCAGGCGTCGCGTGCCGCCACGGTCGCGTCGTACACCCGTGCGCGCGGCGCGCCCGTCGCCCGTGCCACGGCCGCGATCGCCGCGTTCTTCGCCACCCCCGTCGCGATCAGACCACGGACGCGTTCGACCAGCTCGGCGTCGTCGAGGTCCGTCGCCGGTGCGACACCACGGTCGGGGACCCCGCCGATCACGAGGGTGAGCTCGCCCCGCACCCCGTCACGCCGGACGGTCGTCGCGAGGTCGTCCAACGGCGCACGCAGGACCTGTTCGTGCAGCTTGGTCAGCTCGCGGGCCAGCGCGGCGGGTCGCGGACCGAGCGCGGCCGCCAGGTCGTCGAGCTCGTCGGCGGCCCGGTGCGGGCTGAGGTAGCACACGAGCGTACGCGGTTCGTCGGCCAGCGTCGCGACGTGCCTGCGCCGCTGCGCGGCCCGTCGCGGCAGGAAGCCCTCGAACACGAACCGGTCGGTCGGCAGGCCCGACAGCACCAGCGCGTGGACGGCGGCGACGGGACCGGGGACCAGCTCGACGGGCACCCCCGCCTCGACGGCGGCGCGCACCAGCACGTACCCGGGGTCGCTGATGCCGGGCGTGCCCGCGTCGGTCGCGACGACGACGGTCTCGCCGGCGGCCGCACGCGCGACCAGCTGCGGCGCGCGCCCCACCTCCGTGTGGTCGTCGAGTCGGAGCAGCGGCCGGTCCAGCCCGTGGTGGGTCAACAGGCGACCCGTCCGCCGGGTGTCCTCGGCCGCGATCACGTCGGCGCCCGCAAGGGCCTCCAGCGCCCGTGGGCTCAGGTCGCCGAGGTTGCCGATCGGCGTGCCGACAAGCACGATCCGCCCCGTCGCGTCGGCCACGTCATCCATCCTCAACGCCCCTGCAGCCGCTGAAGGGATGGCGCAGCTGCACAGCTAGACTGCACCATCCATGGCACTTGATCTCGGCGCGTCCGACACGACGGCGGACGGCACCTCCGACGCCGCCGACTCCCGGACCACCGCCGGCGCCGGGTCGCGCCTCGCGTCGGGTGCCCTGCGCCACCTGACACCCGACCGGCTGCGGTGGCTGCTGCCGCTGGTGGTGATCGCGTTCGCGGCCTGCGTGCGCTTCGCCTACCTGCCGCATCCTGAGCGCATCTACTTCGACGAGACCTACTACGCCACGAACGCCGCGCAGCTGCTGGACTACGGGGTCGAGGCGGAGCCACGCGTCGAGAACGATCCCGCTCAGGGCGTCGACCCGGTCTTCGTCGTCCACCCATCAGTCGGCAAGTGGCTGATCGCCGCAGGCATCGCGACGTTCGGCGACACCTCGTTGGGCTGGCGGTTCTCGTCGGCCGTCGCGGGCACGCTGCTCGTCGCCGTCACCTACTTCATCGGGCTGCGGCTGTTCCGGCGGCGGGGCGTGGCCGCACTGACGGCGTTCCTGCTGAGCATCGACGGGCTGGCGCTCACGATGAGTCGCATCTCGATGCTCGACATCTTCCTGGCGCTGTTCGTGGCGCTGGGGGTGTGGGCGCTCCTGATCGACCGCGACCACCGTTGGGCCCTGGTCGATGAGCTGGAGCGGGTCCCGGTCGACGCACCGCAGCCTCCTGTCCAGGCCGACGGCAGCGCCGTGGACGCGGACGGCGCGGGAACACCGCCCGCCGCCGGGGGACATGATCGTGCCCACGCCGATGGTCAGGTCGGAGCCATCCGCGCCGGCGGCATGGGCATGCGCCGGCTGCCGCGCATGCCACGCACGTACGTGTGGCTGGCAGGTGTCGCGTTCGGTCTGGCATTGGCCACCAAGTGGTCGGCACTGCTGGCCATCGCCGCCTGCGGCCTGTACCTGCTGTGCAGCGACCTGGCCTGGCGCAGGGCGCTCACCGGCAGGTGGTGGCGGCAGCCGTGGCGCCTGGTCGGGCTGAGCGTCGGTGCCCTGCTGGTCGTCCCCGCGATCGTCTACGTGGTGTCCTACGGCTCGTGGTTCGCCAACTACGAACGCACGCGCCCCGGCGTGGCGGAGTGCACCGACGAAAGCTGCGATCTGCGCCCGACCTCGGTCGCTCGGGGCTGGTTCGGTGAGCAGCAGGACATCTACCGCTTCCACCGCGACCTCGAGGTCACCCATGACTACCGTGCGTCGGCGATCTGGTGGCCACTGACGCGGCGTCCGGTCGTCTACTACTACGAGGCATGCCTGGACGGCCGCGGGTCGGGCGCGGCGTGCAACGTGCCCCCCGGCACGCTCGAGGAGATCGTCGGCCTGGGCAACCCGGCCATCTGGTGGACGGCACTCGCCGCGTACCCGTTCCTGCTGTACGCCGCGATCCGCCGGCGTGACCGCGTGGCCGCGACGATCGCGGTGTTCCTGCTCGGACAGTACGTGCCGTGGCTGGGCCCATCGCGTCCACTGTTCTTCTTCTACGGGCTGCCGATGGTGCCGTTCGTCGTGCTCACGCTCGGCTGGACGGCCACCCACCTGCTGCCCCGGCGCGGCGTCCGGTGGGTCCCGATCGGCGTGGCGACGGTCGCACTGGGGGCGTTCGTGTGGTGGGCGCCGATCTGGTACGGCATGCAGATCAGCGAGTCCGCATGGCGCATGCGCATGTGGTTCAACAGCTGGATCTGATCCGCAACGCGGCCGCATCGCGCTGACGACGCAACCACGACGCCACCCGGACGACAGGTCCGCCGACCTGTCCCCGGTGTGAAGCCGCCCCACCCCAGCGGCTACGCTCGCACGAGCGTGGTGTCGAGGGGGCCGCCGCGGCGTCGAGGAGGAAGCGTTCGATGGCAGACGCGCCGCTGCGTGGTGTGATGATCGGTGCCGGCGACTTCGCCGTGTACCACATCGACAGTTGGAACCGCCTGCCAGACGTACGCATCACCGCGATCTGCGACGTGGACCCGATCCGTGCCGACGACCTCGCGCAGCGACACGGCATCTCGGCGCGCTTCACCGACTGGCGCGAGATGATCGACGCCCAGGAGCCGGACTTCGTCGACGTCGTCACGCCGCCGGAGGTCCACGCCGGGCAGTGCCGCCACGCCGCCGGGCGCGGGGCGCACGTCATCTGCCAGCGTCCGCTCACGCCGACCGCGGCCGAGGCCGAAGCGCTGCTCGCCGACCTCGCCGCGCTGCCCGTCCGGCTGATGGTGCACGAGAACTGGCGGTGGCAGCCGTGGTACCGGGTGGCCCACGACCTGCTGGCGGCGGGCCGCATCGGTGAGCCGAGCACGCTCACCTTCCGGATGCGCACGGGCGAGGGCTGGGGCGACGACGCGTACGCCGACGGCGATCCCGGGGTCGCCGACCGCCCGGACCTGCTGCTGCACCAGATCGGCGTGCACTTCGCCGACGCGTTCAGCCTCCTGCTGGGCCAGATCACGTCGGTGTACGCGCGCACGCACCGCAGCAGCCCCCACGTCAAGGGCGAGGATGCGGCGATCGTGGTGTTCGGCTTCGAGGACGGGGCAACGGCGGTGCTCGACGCCAGCCGCTACAACGAGAGCACCGCCGCGGACCCGCTGCTGACCTTCGGCAGCATGCGGATCGACGGGACCGGCGGCCACCTGCTGCTCGACACCGACGGTGGGCTGACGCTGCACCCGCTCGGCGGGATCCCCGAG
>Ga0299914_10001153_pt1 | contig 17125 bp, 14 predicted proteins | sample RVTome_10_FD_201361 | JGI IMG/M metagenome (GOLD analysis project Ga0299914, IMG submission 201361) | Soil microbial communities from uranium-contaminated site in the Upper Colorado River Basin, Wyoming, United States - RVT153D57 (version 2) ...
GGAGTTTCCGCGAGCAGCGTCGTCGACTGGCTGGAGCACATGCAGGTCAAAGACTTCGACTTCGGCGCCCTGATCGGGGATCTGCCACTCCCGACTTTGCGTCTTCTCGACCTGGCGCGAGCCCTGGCCCGCGAGCCCGAGCTGCTGATGCTCGACGAGATCACTGCCGCCCTACCTGCCGACCAGGCCGAGCACGTCTTCGACGTGATGGCTGAGTGGAAGGACCGGGGCCATTCGGTTCTCTTCCTCACCCATCGGCTCGGCGAGGTCATGCGAGTGTGTGATCGGGCCACCGTGCTCCGCGACGGTGCCAAGGTCGCCGAAGTCGTGCCGACCGACGTTGGCGAGGTGGGACTGGTCGAGGCGATGCTCGGTGAGGCCGTGGCGAAGTCAGAGCCGGTGGCTTCCGACCCCGAGGCGGCCGCCGACGCGCCGGTGGTTCTAGAGACGGTGGACCTCCGTTCCCGCGAGCAGGTCAAGGGAGTCTCGCTCCAGGTGCGGGCCGGGGAGGTTCTCGGAATCGCCGCTCTCGAGGGGCAGGGCCAGGACCGGCTCTTCGAACTGCTCTCGGGCGACCGTCGCCCCGACGGGGGACAGATCTACGTGAACGGGGAAGAACTCAACGCTCGCTCGCCCTTCGATGCGGTCGGCAGTGGGGTCGTTCTCGTTCCCTCTGACCGACTCCACGCCCTGCTACCCAAGAGACCGGTGAGGGAGAACCTCGGCATGCCCCTGTACAACAGGGTGCGCAAGTGGTTCAGCCTTGCCTCCGACGAAACCGAACGCGTCCAATCGGCGGTGGACCGGCTTTCGATCGACACCCGCGCGGCGAAACAGGCGATACGCCTGTCCGGTGGGAATCAGCAGAAGGTGGTCGTTGGTCGCTGGCTCGCCTCCGGTTTCAAGGTGTTGCTTTGCTTCGACCCCACCCGCGGTATCGACGTCGGGACCAAGCAGCAGATCTACGAGCTACTCCGGGAACTGGCCGAGGATGGGGCTGCCGTGCTCCTCTACACCAGCGAGCTGGCCGAAGTGCCCCTCGCCTGTGACCGGGTGCTCGTGATGTACGACGGGCAGATCGTCTCCGAACAACCCGCCGCGACCGCTACCGAAGAGGCGCTGCTGACGGCAGCGCACGGCCTGAGCGAGGAGGTGGCATGACGGTCGCCGAAGTGACGGGCCGGAAGCGAATCGACTGGCCACGCATGCTCGGAAGACACGGGTGGACCGGGGGCGTCTGGCTGCTCTTCGCGGCGATCGTCATCTATTACATGACCTTGATCCCGTCATTTGGGGCCTTCCAGATCACCTCGCTCGCGAAGAACAGTCTCCCTCTCGTCTTTCTGGCTGTGGCACAAGCGATCATCGTCATCGCGGGCGGTATCGACCTTGGAATCGGTGCCGTCCTCGTGTTCGGCAACGCCGTGGCGGCGCAGCTCATGGACGGCCAGCCGTTTGCTACCACGATCCTCATAGCCATTGGCGTTGTGGTCCTATGTGCGGTTCTCAACGGCGTCGTCGGCTGGATCATCGCGGTGTCGCGTGTTCCCGACATCGTCGTCACGTTGGCGACACTCTTCATCATCTCGGGGTTGGCCCTGCTGGTGCTGCCGTCCCCGGGGGGTGGCACCAGTGAGGGATTCCGCGCCATTTTCACGGGGTCAGCCACTGGATCGGGGACCAACTTCATTCCTCCGTTGATCCTGCTCACCCTCCCGGTGGCGGTCGCCGCCTATTTCATGAGACGAACCCGGACCGGGCTCTCAATCTATGCGACGGGCTCCGATCCGATGGCCGCATTTCTCTCTGCCGTGAACACGAAGAGGGCCAAGGTCGTCTCCTACGCCTTGGGCGGGGCGTATGCAGGTCTTGCCGGGCTGGCGGCTCTGGCGATCACAGGCTCGGGCGAGTCCCGATTCGTCACCGCCGCCAACTTCACGCTGCGCGCCGTCGCCGCCATCGTTCTGGGCGGCATCGCCCTCACCGGTGGCGTCGGCTCGGTCGTTGGCGCGACAGCGGCGGGCCTGATTCTCTTCACCCTCAACCCGGTGCTCAGCGCCATGGGCATCGACCCCAACACCGCCCAGGTGATCCAGGGAACCCTGATCGTGGTGGTGATGATGGTGGCCGGGATCATCCAACTGCGAAGGGAGCGGGCGGAGTGACCGATCTCGGCACCCGGGTCAGCCCGGAAGGAGCAACCACCCGCCCGGTCTGGGCCACCTGGCTGTCCGACCATCCCCAGGCCGTGCTCAGTGTCGTTCTCCTCGCGCTGGTGCTGGTCACCGCGGTGATCGAGCCCAGTTACTTGAGCGTGAGGGGGATTCGAAACACGGTGCTCCTTGCAGCTCCTCTCGGCATCATGGCCGGGGCCCAGACCATCCTCATGCTCACCGGCGGCATCGACCTGTCCGTCGGGATGATCGCCACCGGCGCTGCCTACGTGGCCGCCAACCAATCACCCAACGGCGCCGCGATCGCAATCGCACTGGGTCTCTTGATCGGGGTGGCGGTCGGCACGGTCAACGGCGTCGGAGTCGGGGTCTTCAGGGTCAACCCGATCATCATGACCCTGGCGATGAACGCCATCCTGATCGGTTTGTTCACCGCGCTGTCGTTTACCGTTCTCCAGGGCTCGACCACGGTCCACGAGTTCATTTCCACACTCGGCGGGGGAAGCTTCTTCGGAAACCGAATCCCCTACAACGCTCTCGTCTGGCTCGTCGTCTCGATACTCATCATCTACGGACTGCGGCGGACCGGGTACGGGAGGCTCCTGTATGCGGTGGGTGACAACGCGGTGGCGGTCCGCCTGGCCGGTGTGCGCATCTGGCAGGTCCACATTGTCGCCTACGCCATCGCCGGTGTCCTGGCCGCCCTGGCGGGCATCCTCCTCGCCGGACGCACCGGGGCGGTGGACCTCCAACTCGCGGTCAACTTCCTCCTGCCCTCGGTGGCGGCCGCGGTCATCGGCGGCACGTCGATCTTCGGAGGGATTGGCACCTACGGCGGGACCATCCTCGGAGCGCTCATCCTTGGCGTGCTCGCAACGATGTTGACGTTCCTCGACGCTGGACAGGCCATCCAGAACATCGTCTACGGCTCGATCGTCCTGGCGCTGTCTTGGCTGTACGCCCGGGTGTCCGAGGCAGACTGAACTGGGGATAGAGGAGGTTTATGAATCTCAACGAGATCAGGGCCGGCGTGGTCGGTGTCGGGTTCATCGGTGTCGCTCACGTCGAGGCGCTGCGGCGGCTCGGTGTCGATGTCGTGGGTGTGGTCGGATCGCAACCCGAGAGAGCGCGGGAGAAGGCTGAGGCCGTGGGTCTCCCTCGGGTCTATGAGAGCGTGGAGGCGCTGGCGTCCGATCCCGAGGTCGACGTCGTCCATATCGCCAGCCCCAACTACGCCCACGCCGACCAGGTGCGGACCGTGCTCGACGCCGGCAAGCACGTCGTGTGTGAGAAACCGCTCGCCAACACGACTGCGGACACCGCCGACCTGGTGGCCCGCGTCAGCCAGGCAGGGGTGGTGAACGCGGTCTGTTTCAACATCCGCCATTATCCACTGAATCATCAGGCGATGGCCCTGGTGGCTGCGGGTGCCATCGGGGAGCCCCGGTTCATAACGGGTTCCTACCACCAGGATTGGCTGCTCAAGGAGACCGATTGGAATTGGCGTCTCCAGCCGGAGGAGGGAGGAGAGCTGCGGGCGGTCGCGGACATCGGGTCACATTGGCTCGATCTCACCCGGTTCATCGCCGGGCGGGATGTCACCCAGGTCATGGCGGATCTCCACACGTTGGTTCCGGTGCGGCGCCATCCCCCTGGCCCGGTGGAGTCGTTCGCCAAGGCCGACACGTCGGGGGAGTTGATCGAAGAGGAGATGTCCAGCGACGATGCCGCCGGAATCCTCCTCCGATACGAGGGCGGAGCAGTGGGCGCGGTCACCATCTCACAAGTGTCGGCGGGGGAGAAGAACTCGGTGCGATACGAGATCGCCGGAAGTGAGGCATCGCTGTCCTGGTACTCCCAACACCCCGATCAACTCCATATCGGCCACCGCGACCGCCCAAACGAGGTCATGTACCGCGATCCCGTCGACTCGGCCCCAGAGGCGAGTCGCAACATGGCATATCCCGGTGGGCATGTCGAGGGTTTCCCTGACACGTTCCGGGCTCTGTTCAGCCAGGTGTACACCGCGGTCGACGGAGGGCCGGACGACACCTACCCGAGTTTCGCCGATGGGCACGACGCGGTGCTGGTCACCGAGGCGGTGGCCCGCAGCGATGCCGAGGAGCGATGGACCAGAGTCGAGAGATGAGGAGTGATTCGCAATGAAGTTGGGACTGCTGACCGCACCGTTCCCGGAGACCCCGCTCGAAGACGTGGCGGCATGGACGTCGGACAACAGGTTCACCACCATCGAAATAGCCTGCTGGCCCGCTACGAGTGGTGACACCCGCCGCTACGCGGGCACCAGCCACATCGACGTGGACGGGATCAGCGACGACCAGGCCTCCGAGATCGTCTCCTCGATGACCGGGAAGGGTCTCGAGATCTCCGGGCTGGGCTACTACCCCAACCCGCTGCATCCCGACGACGAGCACGCCCGCATGGTCATCGACCATCTCAAAAAGGTGATCGTGGCCGCCGGAAAGATGGGTGTGGGTGTGGTCAACACCTTCATAGGTGCCGATCGAGCCCTGACCCAGGACGAGAACTGGGAGAAGGCCACCCGGGTATGGCCGGAGATCATCTCCGCCGCCGACGACGCCGGCGTGAGGGTGGCCATCGAGAACTGCCCGATGATCTTCTCGAAGGACGAGTGGCCGTCGGGTCACAACCTGGCCTACAACCCGAAGATCTGGCGTCGCATGTTCGAGGAGTTCGGTGAGACGATCGGACTCAACTTCGACCCATCCCATCTCATCTGGCTGATGATCGACATCGAGAGCGCGGTCTACGAATTCGGCGAGCGCTTCTATCACTTCCAGGCCAAGGACGTGATGATCGACTACGACGGTCTGTATGAGAACGGGTCTCTCTCCTCGGGAATCGGCTGGCAGGTCCCGCGTCTTCCCGGGCTGGGTCATGTCGACTGGGCGTCGGTGTTCTCCGCCCTGTACCGGGTCGGCTACGACGGGCCGATAATCATCGAGCACGAGGACCGCGACTTCGAGGAGACAGACGAGTTGGTCAAGCGTGGTTTCCTCATCGCCCGCGACGTGCTCCAGCCCTTCATCCACTGAATGCCGAATACCGCGAGCCCAGGGTTCCAGGCCCCGCTCAGCGAAGTCGCCTCTCGAGCTTCAGCTCGAGAGGTATGGAGTTTCTTCGAAACTCCAACCTGTCCGCAGGACAGGCGGCGCCCTCAGTTCGTGGCGTTGTCACTCAGATGACACCGGAGAGCCTGGGGCGGTTCGATGTCGTCGTCGTGGGCTCGGGTGCCGCAGGGTCGACCGCCGCCATCGCCGCGGCGCGTGGCGGGGCGAGCACGCTGCTGATCGAGAAGCTGCCGTTCCTGGGGGGCAACTCGACGGCGGTTCTCGACACCTTCTACGGGTTCTACACACCGGGGGAGCGAGCTGCGAAGGTTGTGGCCGGCATCGGCGACGATGTCGTCGACGGGCTGCGCCGCCTGGGCAAGGTGGTCGAGCGCCCCAACACCTACGGAGCCGGCACTGGCGTCACCTATCTCGCCGAGCACCTCAAGGTGGTCTGGGAGAGCCTGGTGACCGGGGCCGGGGCACGGGTCCTGCTCCACTCCTTCGTGCAAGACGCTGGAGTAGAGGATGGTCGGGTGCGCCGGCTCGTCGTCGCAACGAAAGCCGGACTGCGGATGGTGGACGCCACGGTGGTGATCGACGCCACCGGCGATGCCGACGTCTGTCACCACGCCGGGTTCTCCTACGAGCTCGCCGGGGATATCGATCCTGCCCAGACCCTGACCACGACGTTCCGGATGGCCAATGTCGACCACGACCGACGCAAGTCGATCTCGAAAGACGAACTGCACGCCTTGATGGCCGAGGCAGCAGAGTCGGGGGAGTACGACCTGCCCCGGCGCGAGGGCAGCGACCACATCACCCCGGTCGACGGAGTGACCGCCACGGTGATGACCAGGCTGGACCATGTGGAACGTTCCCCTGGCGGTGACGTGGTCAACGCAACCGATCCCGAGGTCCTGAGCCATGCCGAGATAGAGGGTCGACGTCAGGCCCTGGAATACGCCAGGTTCCTGGTCGACCGGGTGCCGGGCTATGAACACGCTGCATTGATCGTTCTGAGCAGCCAGATCGGGATGCGGGAGACACGCCGCGTCTACGGCGACTACCGGGTCACCAGAGAGGACGTGCTTTCCGCCCGCCAGTTCGAGGATCAGATCGGCCTCTGCGGGGCCCCGATCGAGGATCATGTCCCCGGAACCGCCACCAGGTGGGAGTATCTCCCCGCCGGAAGCGCCGTCGGCATCCCCCTGGCCTCGCTGGTCCACAGGGACGGCGTCAACGTGCTCGCCCCGGGACGATGCTTCTCGGCAACCCACGACGCCCAGGCCTCGATCCGATCCATGGCACAGTGCATGGCGATGGGCCAGGCAGCGGGGACAGTGGGCGCCCTCGCCGCCGAAGGCGATGGCCGGGTCCGCGCCGTGGGCTTCGATCGGGTGCGGGACCGCCTGCTCGCCGACGGCGCCATCCTCGGGTTGTAGGCCATGGGCGGGTTGATCCGGACCATTGGGGGAGACCTTCCCGCCGACCTCATCGGCCCGACCTATGTCCACGAGCACCTGATCATCGACAGCCCGCTCGTCGCCGAGACCATGCCTCACATCCACCTCCCCTCCGCAGACGAGGCTGTCGCCGAGATGAGCCAATGTGTCGCAGCCGGAGTGCGCACCGTCGTCGACGCCATGCCGGCAGCGGCGGGGCGTGATCCCGAGCGGCTCGTCCGGATCAGTGTCCGAACCGGTATGCGGGTGGTGGCTGCCACCGGTCTTCACACCGCGAAGTACTACGACGCATTGCCCTGGACCCGCGCGGAGAGCCCCGAAGAGCTGGCACGACGGTTCGTGGCCGATGTCGAGGAGGGGATCGACCGTCACGATTACCGCGGCGAGTCCATCGAGCGGTCCGAGGCGAGAGCCGGGATCGTCAAGGTAGGGGCACTCACCGAGACCCTCACCGACCGCGATCGTCGCCTCTTCGAGGCCGCGGCCATGACTCACGCCCAGACCGGGGTGCCGGTCCTCACCCATACCGAGGCCGGTCGCGGTGGCATGGGCCAGATCGAGGAGTTGTTGGGGCTGGGGGTGCCACCGGAGCGAATCGCACTCTCACACACCGACAAAGTGAGCGACCGGGGATATCACATCGCCATGGCCGACACGGGTGTCTCGCTCTGTTATGACCAGGGCCTGCGCTGGCCAGGGGCCACGTTCGGGCTCCTCGAGGAGATGATCGGAGCGGGTCACATCGAGCGTTTGGTTCTCGGCACCGATGGCGCCCGTCGCTCCCTTTGGTCGACACTCGGAGGGACTCCGGGTCTCGCCGATCTCTACCGGTCGGCGTCGTCCCGATTCGACCCAGGCGATCTCCGAACATTGTTCGTGGACAACCCCGCGCGGTATCTCAGTCTCGATGTCTGACAGCGGCCGACTCGTCGACGAAGAAGCTGCAGTGGGGATGAGTCGTCAGGAAGCTCGCCGGTACGGCCGGCCCGATTGGTCCTTCGAGAGTGCGTTGGAGTATCTCCGACTTGTGTGCTCCGGTCACCAAAACCCAAACCTCGTCCGCCTCCATCAACTCGGAGATCCCGACGGTGATGCCCCAGGTGGGAGAGGTGGACGCACCGTACCGTGCGGCGTTGGCGGAGGTCGACGGTTCCAGGGATACCACACGGGTGGAGAGGTCGGCGGTGGCTCCGGGCTCGTTCATCCCGACGTGACCGTTCTTGCCCAGCCCCACCAACGCCAGATGGAGGCCCCCGTCTTCGATCAGGTCCCCGTAGCGGTCGGCGGCATGCTCCGGGTCGGAGGCATCGACGTCGGGAACGTGAACCGTCGGTCGGCCCTCGGTATTCGACAGGAGATCTCTCCGGAGCATGGAGATGCACCTGCCGGGATCGTCGTCGGGCAGACCACCGAACTCGTCGAGCAGGAAGAGGGTGAGATCGTCCAAGGTGGCAGTTCGGGCCAGTTCTTCATACACCGGCGTGGGTGTGCTCCCGGCTGGGAGACAGAGTCGCGCCCCCGGGCGGAGGCGCGACGAGAGCTGAGCTGCCACCTCGGCAGCCCAACTGTCGTCCCCGATCTTCTGCAGCCTCGTTTCAGCTCTCCGTTACCAGGTCGAAGACCTCTCCGGTCTCCTTGTCGGACAACATCAGCTTCTTGCGGCCGTCGGGAAGGATCTCCTCTTTGACGATGCCGTGGCCGTTGTGGGTCCCTGCGGTCTTGGCGATGCGCGGGGTGGTCCCACCGCGCCAATCGATGTCCACCGGCTCCCAGTTCCTGCTCTCGGCGGAGCGGTAGGCAGCATCAATGATCGCGTTGACCACATACCCGTCGTAGAAGGTTTCCTGTGGCTCCCTTCCCTCGTCGATGGCATCGAACATGTCGGTGAACATCTCCCCGTAGCCGAGTTCGGCGACCTCGTCGCCCACCGGGAACAGCCATCCCTCGGTGGACTCCAGCTTCTCGGCCACGTAGCCATCACCGCCGCCCGACGAGTACATCTCGTAGCCGGTGCGGAGGAAGTGGTTGAGCCAGATGGTCCCTTCGGTCCCGGCCACCTCGTCCCGCAGGTCCATTCCGCCCCGGAACGTCCAGGAGACCTCGAATTGACCCAGGGCGCCCGACTCGAACTTGATCAGGGCCACCGCATTGTCCTCGGCCTCGATGGGATGAACGAGGGTTTCGGTCCAGGCCATCACCTCGACCGGCCGATTCTCCTTGCCGACGAAGTTGCGGATGATCTCGATGCAGTGGCAGCCCAGGTCGACGATGGCCCCGCCACCGGCTTTGGCCTTGTCCCAGAACCAGGCGCTGTGCGGGCCGGGATGGGTCTCCCGGGAGCGCACCCAGGTCACATCACCGATCGCCCCCGCCTTTACGCTCTGCAGGGCCTTCAGGGTCTTCGGGGTGTAGCACAGGTCCTCGAGATATCCGGCGAACACCCCAGCCGACTCGACCCGGTCGAGAATGCGCTTGGCTTCCTCGGCGTTGCGGGCGAGTGGCTTGGTGCACAACACCGCCTTGCCCGAATCGGCCACGGCCGCGATGACCTCTTCGTGGAGGAAGTTGGGCAGCCCGACCACCACGGTGTCGATCTCGGGGTGATTGATGGCCTCATCGACGGAGGTCGTGAACTCGGGTATGTCCCAACGCCGGCTGAAGGCTTCGCCTCGCTCCTCCGATCTCGAGTAGACGATGCCCACCCGGTCTCGGCTCCGCTGGCCGTGAAGGGTCATGGTGTAGAAGTCACCGATGAGACCGGTGCCGAGCATGGCGACGTTGTGAGATTTCATTGGTCCTCCTCGAAACCCGATTGTTGTCTATACAACTTATCAGCCGGCGGAACCTCAGGAGTTGAGCACGACCACGGGGCACGAAGCGGTGCGTACCAGATTCTCGACACGCGCCCCGAGATGGAGACGGGTGGTCCCTGCCCTGACCTCGGTGCCGAGAATGAGGAGGTCGGGATCGGTTTCGGCGATCTGCGCCAGGATCCCGGCTTCGGCGGAGTCGTGCCGACGAACGATGGTGTGTGGCGTCTTGCCCATGGCATCGCCGACGACCTCGAGCTCGGTGGTCACTTCCGCAGAGTGATCCCTGCTGGCTCCCACCAGAGACGGTGTCACCACGTGCAGGCCGTCGATCTCGGTGTCTTCGTCTGCAATGGCAAAGGCGAGCTCAGCGGCACGGCGCGCCGCGGCCGTGCCGTTCGTCGGCACGAGGATGCGGGACATCCTCTCGTCACGGGCGACGCCGCGAGCGAGCAGGGTCGGGCATGGAGACAGCTTGATCAGATCGTCGATGAGTGGGCTGAAGAGAGTGTCCGAGCCCTCCCTGGTCGAAGGGGTCCCCAGCACCATGAGGTCGTAGTCACGTTCTGCCTCGGCGAGGATCGCCTCCACCGGATCGGTTCCGGTTATGACGCGGGTGCGCACCCTGCCGACATCGAAGAGGCTCTCCAACTCGGAGAGGTGGCGGGCGGCACCCGCCTTCTCGTCCGCCCCAACCACGGTGACCAAGGTGACTGCCATTTCTTGCATAGAAGCCAGTCGGTTGAGGATCGACACCTGCAACTCTCTGGTGTGTCCGACGCCTGTGCCGGGGCGAACCGGAACCAGGACCCGCCGGATCTTGCCGAGGAACGAAGTGCTCAGCGCAGCCTCCTTGCGGAGCCTCGTTTGCTCCTCTTCTCCGAGGTCGGTCCGGGCGATCGTGTAGCGAAGGGCGACTGGGGCCATGAGCGAGGTGACGACCGCCATCACGACGATGATCGAGAACATGGTCTGGTTGAGGATCCCCAGGGACAGCCCGATTGTGGCGATGATGATCTCGAGGGCGCCACGGGCATTGAGGCCGGACCCGTATGCCAGAGCCGACCAGTGGTCCTGCCCCGACAGGAACCGCGCCCCCATGTAGGCGCCCGCCACTTTCCCGAAGGTGGCGACGGCGATGACCCCCAGTGTGATCCAAGCGAGCCGGGGCTGGATGACCGCCGAGATGTCCACCTTGAGGCCGGCTATGGCGAAGAAGATGGGGGCGAACACGGCGAGCGCAATCGCCTCCAGATGCCTGATCGTGTGGGTCGGCAGCCGTGGCGAGCGACCAAAGAGGATGCCAATGGCGAAGGCGCCCAGCACGGGCTCCAGGTGCAGGGCCTGGCTGAAGGCGCCCCAGGCGAAGGCCAGGACGACGACGAGCGTGAGTACCCGGTCCTGGCCCCGGAACCTCTCCTGGACTAGGGCCAGGCCACGGTCGACCAGCCAAACGCCGACAGTGGCAGTGGCGGCCAGGAACAGGATCACGAAACCGACCGTGGACAGGATGGTGCCTGGAGTGAGCACGGCGGCGCTCGCCAGGGCGGTGACCATGCCGAGAAGCGCCCACCCGGTGATGTCGTCGATCATCCCGGCGGCGAGCAGGGTCTGGCCGATGTCGCGCCGCATGAGATCGAGGTCCATGAGCACCTTGGCCAGGACCGGGATCGCCGAGATCGAAAGTGCGGTGGCCAAGAACAGGACGAACACCGTCCGCTGTGACGGGTCGGCGAGCAGGTCGTCGGGGATGAGATAGCCAAGAGCCAGCCCGGCTGCGAACGGCAGGATCAGTCCTCCGGTGGCCACCCCGATGGCCGTTTTCGCCTTTCTCCTGATCAGGTTGAGGTCGGTCTCGAGACCGGTCACCACCAGGAGGAACATCACGCCGATCAGACCCACCGCCTCGAGCAAGAAACCTTGCACTTCGGTGTGGGGGACGATCCACTCTCCGAGAGCCGGAAACAACCCGGAGAGCAGTGACGGTCCCAGGATGATGCCGGCGAGGATCTCGCCCACCACGGAGGGCTGCTTGAGCCGCTGAGCCAGCCCGCCCAGGAGCCGCGCCGCGGCGAGGAGGAGCGCGATCTGCACGACGAGCTGCAGCACTTCATCGTGAGACGCCGCCCTGAACACGTCCATGACCTCTCCTTCCTCTGGCGCCTTGGGGGTTAGCTGACGGGCTCGGGCTGGAAGGTCGCCCTATCCGGTCGATCCGGAATTCGCCCCGGGGATGTTGGTTCCCCCCACCTGGCCACGGAGCCAGGTTCGGCGGTGCGCGGCGGATGCTACTCGTGCCCTCGGCATTCGATCTCCATGTATCAGGGAGCGGGGAGAGCCCTCTTCACGGGCATGGGGAGCGCTTAGGAGGTTTCGAGATGTTCAGCTACCACCATGCCAAAGCAGTTGAAGAGGAGAGATTCGGGCGACACCGACGGAGCCATGACGCAGGCGGCCGGCGAGTCGGCCACATCCGCCTGGGCCACCTGCTCACCGCTCTGGCCGGGCGACTGGCCGCTCTCGGGATGAGAGAAGGCAAGGGAAAGGTGCGACCCGCCGGTCCCGCCTACTGAAGACCTCCAGTGGCCAGGTGACAGCGACCACACGGCCACAGGCAACGGAGAGACGCCCCGGTTCTAACCACCGGGGCGTCTCTCTTTCTTCTAGGAAAGCGTCTCTCTGTCCATCAGAAGTGGAGACCGTCGACATTGCCGTAGGTGAGTCCCCTGTCCTGCCAATAGGTGGTGCCTCCGTCCACTTCGAAGGAGTCACCCCGGGCGGCCAGTGCCGAGGCGACGGCTGTCGCAAAAGACGATCCGCTCCACGAGACGGTGTCGGAGACCGACTTGCCGCTCAAACCACGGATCCAGACTCCTGGGGCGACGTCGGTGATCCAGCTCCGGGGCCGTGCGTTTCTGGCTGTGCCGTTGTCCCAGACTTGTTGTCTTCCTCCCTTGGCCCCCGCGGCCACCGCGTTGACGCAGGCGAATGCGCCGGGGTAGACGGGCCTGAGATCCGGGCTGTTCCCACCCGCTGCGTAGATGGGCACCCCATCGCCGAAGTGCCGGCGCCAGTAGTCGAGGGCGATTTCGATGGTCAGGAGAAAGCCGTCGTTTGCCCCACACGCCGACGCTCCCAGCGAAAGGTTGAGCGCCTTGACCTCCGACGGGTTGGCCCTGTGTCTCGCCACGAGCCTGACGATCGCCGCCAACACGTCGAGCTCGGTGGTGGGAGGGTCGATGACATTCCCCCTCATAGAGGTGACCAGCGCCCCGTCGGTATCAGGCGGGGCAGCCGCTATCGACACGGCGTGGTCAGGAGCCACCTGCCGGATGATGCTGGTCACGAACGTGCCATGACTGGCCGGCTCTTTGTCGACTTTCTCGATGTCCTCCCTGTCGTGCAAGACGAAAGGCTTCTGCATCCACTTGGGTCTCAAGTTCGGGTCGACGATGCCCGAATCGACCACGGCGATGACGCCTCTGGTCTTCAGCGGCCGATTCGCGGTGAAGGGCTTGGCGGGCTTCGGCCCGGCCCCGGACATGAACCCCCTGTGACCCTCGAAACCGACCCCGTGGATCGGGGAGGCAGCTATCGGGCGGCGCAGCGTGGCGAGATATGCGGCAGCCTCGTGGGCATCGCCCACCGCCAGGATGCCGATCGGCACCTGTGCCGATCTGTCCTTCTCACGTTCGGGCAGGTAGCGCGAGAGGGTTCGCCGGGTCGCGTCGCGTGCTCCGCCCAGCTCTTTCATGGCCACCCTGGCACTCCCGAGGTCCTCCGTGTGGACCGCGAGGACCCCCGGAATGGAATGGCATCCTTCGTGGTGGCCGTTGCCTCTGTTGGCCGCGTCCGACGTTCCAGCCATGGTTCCCCCTCCTTGTGGGCGTCGGTAGACCCGGGGTCCACCGTCGTGCGAGTATACGGATGGGCATGACGACCGCCGAAGAACTGCTGGAGCTGGTCAAGACGGACCCCCAGGCGGTGGTCGAGCGCGGGCTGAGCTATCTCAGCCAACTGGGCGATGCCGAGGCGGGAGAGCGATCGATGGCCTGGCGGGCGATGGCTCTCGGCGCCCGTCTGAGTGACATCGGCATGTCCATCGAATACGCCGAGGAAGCGGTGCGCGCCGCGGAGAGTGGCGGAGTCGAGCAGATGCGTCTCATGGGGTTGCTGACCCTGAGCGGTTCTCTCGCCATCGGTGGTGATCTGGACCGGGCACTGAGCGTGATCGACCAGGGAGTCGAAGCCTCCTGTGAGGAGAGCATGCGCGCCCGTTTCACCTATCAGCGGGGCGCCGTCCTGATCAATCTAGGGCGACCGGGCGAGGCTGTCGGAGCGATCGAGTCGGTCCTTGGAACGTTTCGCAGGCTCGACGACCGTTCCTCGGTGGTCCTCGCACTCAATCAGCTGGGCTGGCTGAACACGACTCTCGGTCGTCTCGAGGAAGCCGAGTCCTATCTGGCCGAGGCCCACGATCTCGTCTCCGAAATGGGGGACCGCGCCGGCCTGCCAGGCATCCAGCACAATTTGGGACTGCTTGCCGCCTACCAGGGCGAAATCCCCACTGCACTCGCACGCCTCCAAGCGAGCGACGACATGTACATGGAGATCTCAGGGGCGGAGGCGCCCCAACACGTCGCTCGCTGCGAGGTGCTCCTTGGGGTTGGCCGTTTCCAGGAGGCATCCGACCTGGCCAGGCAAATCGCCGACTGGAACAATCGAACCGGTGATCGCGAGCACGAGGCCAACGCACTGTTGGTGGCGGCGCAGGCCTCTCTGTTGCTCGGTGAAACGTCCGAGGCTGCGTCGCTGGCCGACCGGGCCGCGGTCTTGTTCGATGAGGACCTGACCGCACCGCGCGCCATCGAGGCGAAACGGGTCGGTCTCGAGGCGAGATTCCGGGCAGAGGGGGCCTCGCCACGTTTGATGGATGAAGCCGCTGCCCTGGGCAGAGTGCTCGAGGGCCAGCTGGTGGCTGCGAGTCAGGCGAATCTCCTCGCCGCTCGCATCGCGCTGGCCTTGGATCAGCCGGAACGCGCCGAACGCTTTCTCGCTCCGGTCTCATCTGTCACGACCGGGCCTGTCGAGCTGCGTATTCAGGCCCGCCTGGCCCGAGCGCTCCAACGCGTGTCGAGGGGAGATGGGCGCGGCGCCGCGGCGGCGGCTCGATCCGGCCTGGACCTCGTCGACAGATATCAGCGGGTGTTGGGAGCAACCGACCTGCGCATCGGGCTCGAGCGCCACGGCGCCGAGCTCGGAGACATCGGCCTGGGTCTCGCGCTCGAGTCGGGCAGACCGCGACGCATCCTCGACTGGATGGAGCTGACCCGGGCGCGCGCCCTTCGCCATCGCCCCGTGATCCCCGTGGGCGACGACGAGGTCACCGGTCTACTGGGGGAGCTGCGCCGGGTTGAGTCCGAGTTGCGCAGCCCCGATGCTCGGATCGACTCCGCCCTCCAGGCGGAGCGTCGAAGACTGCAGGAGCGCATCACCAGGGTCGATCGGGCACGTAGCGGTGCCGTCGACGAAGAGACGGAGTTCTCGGTGGACAGGTTGGTGGACGAGTTGGGCGATCGCGCGCTTCTCGAGATCGCCGATCATCGGGGAACGCTCGTCTCGATCCTCGTTCGTCAAAGCCGGGCGAGATTCGTCGAGTTGGGCGCGGCAGAGCCGGTGGTCGCTGAGTTGGGTCACATCAGATTCGGGATGCGCAGGGCGGCGCGCCTGGGCAGGCCTTTCGGTGCCGGGGAGTTGGGTCGCATCGACAGGATGCTCTTCGACGGCGTCGAGTTGGGCGACGAAGTCGTCATAGTCCCTCCGCCTTCGCTCATGGCTGCTCCATGGGCTGCGATGCCGACCCTGCGCGGGAGGACACTGGCGATCGGTCCCTCGGCCGAGCTGTGGTGGCGTGCCCGGAGTCGACCGGCCAATCTGAATCGGGTGCTGGTGGCCGGAGGCCCCGATCTGTCCATCGCCGAAGCAGAGGTGGCCGCGGTGGGCGAGCTGTACGCGGGGGCAAATGTGCTCGGGCCCCGGGCGGCCGTGAAGGAGGTCCGTTCAGGTCTCGACGGGGCCGGTGTCGCCCACATCGCTTGCCACGCCACCTTCAGGTCGGACAACCCGATGTTCTCGTCTCTTCGACTGGGTGACGGAGACCTGAACGTGTACGACATCGAACGTCTCCAAGCTCCACCGTCGATGGTGGTGTTGTCGGCATGTGACTCGGGTTACACCGAGACGCGGCCGGGTGACGAGCTCGCCGGTCTCACCTCGGCCTTGCTGAGCCTGGGAACCCGATCGGTCGTCGCTTCCGTGGGACTGGTCCCGGATAGGCCCGCCACGTCGGATCTCATGCTGGGTTTCCACCGTGGCCTCATCGAGGGCCTCGAGCCGGCTGCCGCCCTGGCACGCGTGCAGAAAGAGAGGCTGGACGATCCGGAAGGGTTCGTCGCGGCAGCTTCCTTCGTGTGTGTGGGAGCTTGATCGACGGGCACGAGCGAAGTCCATCTACGATCCGCCCATCGAGTCGCTGTCACATGGAGAACTGCTTGACCTTGCCGCCAGAGGGGAGCGGGCCGCCTGGGACGTCCTCGTCGATCGTTTCGGCCAGATGGTGTGGTCGGTGGCGCGGGGATATCGGCTGGATGAAGCCACCGCCAAGGACGTCAGCCAGACGGTGTGGCTCAGGTTGATCGAGAACATCGACACGATCAAAGACCCTGAGCGGCTTCCCGGCTGGTTGGCCACGACATGCCGGCGGGAGGCCATGCGCGTGGCCGCGAGGGGTCGCCGTGACGTGCCCACCGACTTCGAGCTCGACGTCGAGGACGAGGGCCCGTCGCTGGACGAGATGTTGATCGAGGACGAGGAGAGTCGGATCATCGTCAACGCCTTCGAGACACTCGACGAGACTTGCCGGGAGCTGCTTCGGTTGATGACCATCGAACCGGCGTTGAGCTACGAGGAGGTGTCGGAGCTGACGGGGAGGCCGATCGGCAGCCTCGGGCCGACACGTGCCCGATGTCTCGACAAGCTGCGCTTGGCGATTTCTCGTATCAGGGGGGCCGGTTGAGGCTCTTGAAGTCAGGAGGTGACCATTGAGCGAGTTCGACCGATCCAGGGAAGAAGAGCTCGTCGCCGGGCTCCGCGAGGCCCTTGAAGCCGGTGACCCCGTCCCTGCGGATGTGGCCGAGTTCGCCAAGGCCGCGTTCACCTGGCGGGACATAGACGCCCAGCTCGCCCAGCTCGACTTCGACTCCGCCGAAGAAGATCTGCCCGCCGGAGTGCGCTCTTCGACGACCGCCCGGATGATGTCGTTCCAAGTGGGGCAGTGGATGCTCGACATCGAGTTCGATGACGTGTCCGGACGGCTCATCGGTGCGATCAGCCCCGAAGCCAGCTATTCCGTAGAGCTCCACACCCCTGGGGCTCTCTTCATGACCGAGTCCGATGATGTCGGTCGATTCGAGGCAGAGGGCATCGTGCCCGGGCCGCTCAGCCTGGTGCTGCGATTCAACCACCGTTCCGTCATCAAGACCCAGTGGGTCGTCCTCTAGGCGATCCCTTTTCCTCCCCCAGCG
>Ga0299914_10001155_pt1 | contig 17102 bp, 10 predicted proteins | sample RVTome_10_FD_201361 | JGI IMG/M metagenome (GOLD analysis project Ga0299914, IMG submission 201361) | Soil microbial communities from uranium-contaminated site in the Upper Colorado River Basin, Wyoming, United States - RVT153D57 (version 2) ...
CAGCCACCGCTAACAACGGCAACTGACATACCGGCATGGCGACTGGAGTGGTCCTGGATAAAAACTACTCGTTGTCAAATGACCGGCCCCAACTGTTTGTTATATTTACGAAATGGAGGATCATTCGTGATACGCAACTTGTTTGGTAGAGTTTTTGTACTTATTGGCTCGCTAGTGTTGTTATTGGTGCTGACTAATATAGTCGGCGCAAGCGGCCAGCCGGCAGCAGTGCAGCAGCCGGGTGGCTTTACTTTTTTAACCGGGCCAAGTGAGGGGGAACCACTGGAAATTGCTCTCAATTACCTACACCAAAACAAAGCGAAATGGGGGCTAACGGCCGCCGACCTGGACAACCTGGCGGTTACTGATATCTATAGTAGTTCCCACAACGGCGTAACCCACATTTACCTGCGACAACAGCACGCCGGCATCATGGTCTTCAACGCCAACATCAACATCAACGTTGCCCAGGATGGCAGCATCATCAACATGGGCAACAGCTTCATCGCCAACGCGGCCGAACGGGTAAACGGCACAGAGCCGGCCCTTTCGTCCACAGCGGCCGTGGAATCGGCCGCCGCACATCTGGGATTGACGTTGACCGAGCCGCTAACCATCGAAGAGCAGCGGGGCGGGGCTGATCAGGCAGCCTTGTTGAGCAACGGCGGTATCTCGCTGGAGAGCATCCCGGTATGGCTCGCCTACCAGCCGGTTGGACGGGGCGAACTGCATCTGGCCTGGAACATCATCATTTATGAGAACGGCGGCCAGAACTGGTGGGATATGCGGGTAGACGCCCATACCGGCCAAGTGCTGGACAAGGTCAATTGGGTTGACCATGACGACTTGAACAGCATTGCCGGTGGGCAGGGTGGCGGAACGGCCGACCACGCGACCAGCCAGGAATCATCACTTCTCCTGGTTCCGAACAGCTATCTGGTCTACGCCATGCCGGTAGAAAGCCCCAACTTTGCCGTCCCCGCCCCACCGGCCGACGCCCGGACAACGGAAATTGAGCCGTGGTTGGACGCCCCAACGGCCTCACCATTGGGCTGGCACGCCTCGTCAACCATGTCCTGGACCGACACCCAGGGCAACAATGTAGATTCGCATAAGGTTGCGATTCGCTTTGACTGTGGGGCAACATTGGAATGCGACCCGGCGCTAGACCTGACCCAGGAACCGATAATCCCGACCAACGTAGACGCCGCTACCGTTAACCTGTTCTACTGGAACAACATCATCCATGACGTAACCTACGAATTTGGCTTTGACGAACCATCCGGCAACTTCCAGATCAGCAACTTTGGTCTGGGCGGGTTGGGCAACGACCGGGTCAACGCCAACGCCCAGGCGCCGGGAAACTGCAACGCCAACTTCGGCACGCCGCCCGACGGTCTTCAGCCGACGATGAATATGTTCCTTTGCACCATGGCTACACCCAGCCGGGACGGCGACCTGGACAACCTCGTCATCGCCCACGAATATGGTCACGGCGTTTCCAACCGCCTGACGGGTGGGCCGGGCAATGTCAACTGCTTGAACAACTCCGAGCAGATGGGCGAGGGTTGGAGCGACTGGCTGGGTCTGCACCTGACAATTGAACCAGGCGACACCAGCGCAGACCCGCGTGGCGTAGGGACCTGGTTGTTTGGTCAGGGGCCGGCCGGCCCTGGCATCCGGCCGACGCCCTACAGCACGAACCTCGCTATCAACCCAACCACCTACGGCGACATCGGCGGCCTTGCCATCCCGCACGGAGTGGGCTACGCCTGGGCGACGATGTTATGGGAAGTGGTCTGGAACCTGATTGATACACATGGTTACAATGCCGACTTCTACGCCGATTGGAGCACAGGCGGCAACAACCTGGCCATGCAGTTGATTATGGACGGCATGAAGCTCCAGCCATGCAGTCCCGGCTTTGTGGACGGCCGTGATGCTATTCTGGCGGCCGACATGGCCCTGACGGGCGGCGCGAACCAATGCCTGATCTGGGAAGGCTTTGCCAAGCGTGGTCTAGGAGCCAGCGCCAACCAGGGCAGCTCCGGGAGCACTTCCGATGGTACTGAAGCCTTTGATCTGCCGGCGATCTGTCTGCAAACGTTGAAAATCTCCAAGTCGGCCGATCCCGATCCGGCCGTGGCGGGCGATCCGTTGACCTATACCCTGGTTGTCGAGAACGACACGGCCGGCACACTGACCGGAGTCGTGATTAGCGACACCGTACCGGCCCTGACCACCTACATTGCCGGCTCGGCCAGCGACGGCGGCAGTGAGAGCGGAGGCGTCGTCACCTGGCCTGCCATCACCATGAATTCCGGCGATACCGTCACCCGTACTTTCCAGGTTCTGGTCTCAGCCGGGGCATCAACTACTGTTTACTTCGAGGATGATTTCGAAAGTGGTTACGGCAATTGGACGATGAGCGGTCTGTGGAACGCCGAAAGCGAGGCCGAAAGCTGTGGCGCGACGGTTGCACCATTCCCCAGCGCCACCAACGCCGCTTACTACGGCCAGAACAGCACCTGCACCTATAACACCGGTCTCAGCAATTCCGGCAATCTTCAAACCGTTGCTGCAATTGACCTGACCGGTGCGGCCGATGCTGACTTGAGCCTCTGGAGTTATGAAAACACGGAAAATCTCAGCCCCTATGACGCCCGTACAGCCCAGGTTTCGACCGACGGCGGCGCGACATGGACAAACCTCGGCACCCTCATGAATGAGGATGTCTGGTATGAAGCAAGTTTCGACCTGTCGTCCTACGTAGGGAACAACATCCTCCTGCGCTTCAACTTTAATACCGTAGACAGCGCGTTTAATGACTTCCTGGGCTGGCTGGTAGACGATGTCCGCGTTCTAGACCAGGCTGAAATCACCAACACTGCTTGCGTCCAGGCCAACGAAGGCGACAACGACTGCGACACGATTGTCACTCCCGTTGAGCCGGGCGGCGGTGGTGGCGGCGACGCCGACCTCACCGGCTTTACGGCCGACGGTTTCACAACGGTCACAATTGACTATGACAACGCCAGCGGGCCGTTTGACGTTGAGTTCTATCGTTCGGCCGATAACGTCTTTGACGGTGGCGACACCCTGCTTTCCGGACCGGTGACGATAACGCCCGCCGGTACTTCGGGATCGGAAAACCTGACGCTGGGTGTTGATATGGATCTGGTTCAGACAGAAGATAACTCCGATTACTACTTGTTGGCCGTTTCCGGCAGTTCAACGGCCGTCTTTGTCGGTGTTTATCATTATCCGAGCGGCCCGGTCTTCGTTCATGGCGCCGACACCGGCGATGCCGTTACGGTGAGCGGCAGCGGTTCTTCGATTATCGTTGACTTGAATGGCTCAGCTTACAATTACACCGCCGGCGACGTGAACGGCATCGGCATCCGCGCTCACGACGGTGCAGACAATGTTAACGCTCAAAGCCTGGCGTTGGCCGTGTCTGTCACTATCTTGGGTGGCCCCGGTAACGATATCCTGGTTGGCGGCAATGGCAATGATTGGATGCACGGCCAGGATGGCAATGACAGGATGAATGGTCGTAACGGCAACGACACCCTTTCCGGCGGACTGGGTAGAGACAGCCTCTCCGGCGCCGGTGGGGATGATACCCTCCATGCCAATGAAGCGCCGTCACCCACTTGCAGCAGTGACGGCGTAAGAGACCGTTTGGCCGGCGGCCCCGGAAACGATGGTGCATCCTATACCTTAGGACAGGATGCAGCCAATCAGGTGGAAACGACGATTGCTAACTGTCCCTAAAGGATAGCTAAAAGCTGTCAGTAAAATGTTAAAGTGGCCGGACCAACCATCGCCGGTTGTCAGTGTCATTCGTGGTAATCCAGGGACCACGTGAATGACTGCCAATGAAATAGAAAAAGGCCGTTGCTTTTACAAGCAACGGCCTTTTTTCACGTTCGGTTGCAGTTATTTGCTATTCAGACTTTCCCATTCTACTGACCCATCGCCGTCATCGTCACAACCTCCCAACTAACGTAAGAAGGCTTCATGCAGCCCGCCATCCACACTGATAATCTGGCCCGTCGTCTTGCTGAGCCGGCGGCTGGTCAGTAAATAGGCCGCTTCGGCCTGGTCGGCCAGAGTGATGGGGGATTTAGTTAGCGTTCGTTGGGCATAGAAGTTTGCCAGCTTGTCGCGCAGGGTTGTGGTGTCCTCACTTTCTTCAAAGGGAATGTCATACTTCACCAGGGAGCTAATGACCCGGTCGCGGGGGAATAAGCCGCTGCCTTCAACAACGGTAGCCGGGGCCAGGCCGTTGACCCGCACCAGAGGAGCCAGCTCAATTGCCAGTTCTCTTACCAGATGGTTAGCGGCCGCTTTGCTGGTGTCATAAGCGACAGACCCTTTCTTGGCAACGGCCGCATTCACGCTGGTCGTCAGCACCAATGAGCCGGATAATCCCTGGGCTTCCCAAATCTGGCGGGCTTCATCGGCAATGATGTAGCCGCCCTTGACATTGACGGCAAAGGTCAAATCCCATTTATCGTCGGAGACTTTGCCTTCTTTGGTAGGCGGTACGAAGATTCCGGCCGTTACAATGATATTGTCAATGCCCCCGTAAGCCAGAATAACCTGGTTGAGCATAGTCTGCACCGACCGGCGGTTGGTGATGTCAACGCCCAGGCCGATGGCAGGGCCGCAGGCTGAGATTCCCGTCCCGGCCACTCCGACGCCCATACCGTATTTGTTGGTTAACTCATCGGCCGTTTCTTGCGCCGCCGCTGCATTCAAATCCGCACAAACCACGTGCGCCCCTTCTGTGGCGACGCGGTGGGCAGTGGCCTTGCCGATGCCGCTCCCGGCCCCGATTACAATGACGACATTACGGGCCAATTCTTTCTCCGGCGGCATACGCTGCAATTTGGCTTCTTCAAGCAGCCAGTATTCGATGTCGAACGCTTCCTGGCGGGGCAAGCCCTGGTATTGGCTGATGGCTTCGGCCGACCGCATCACTTCGACGGCGAGGGCGTAGAATTCGGCCGTCACCCGGCTCTCGCTTTTGTTCTTGCCCCAGGCAATGAGGCCGACGCCGGGGATGAGGATTACCGTCGGGTTGGGGTCGCGCATGGCGGGTGAGTTGGGATGTTTGCAGGCTTCATAGTAGGCGGCGTAATCGGCCCGGTAGTCGGCAAGGCCAGTCTCTAGTTTAGCAAGCAGGGCGGGCAGGTCTTCGGTCTGGGGATTCCAAGCTACATAGAGGGGCTTGATTTTGGTCCGCAGGAAATGGTCAGGGCAGGAGGTGCCAAGTTCGGCCAGTCGGGGGGCAGCGTGGCTGTTTACGAATTGCAGCACGCTGTCGGTGATGTGGATGGTTCCAATGAAACGGTTTTGTTGGGAAACCATGCCCCGCAATGTAGGGAGCAGTTGAAGGAGCAGGGTTTCTCGGTCGCCTTCGGGGAGTGATTGGTATTTGGCTCCGCCGAAGGTGGCCTGGCCTTTGTCGTGAGTGGCGATGTAATCGGCCGCTTTTTCAATAAGTCTCAAGGTCAATTCATAGCATTCTTTGTCATCATCGGCCCAGTTAATAAGACCATGCTGGCCCATTACAAGCCCTTTTAAATTCGGGTTTTCGGCCGCCATCTTGCCCATTACCAGCCCCAAATCGAAGCCGGGGCGCTGCCAGGGAACCCAGCCGACTTCATCGCCGAACACTTCCTGGGTCAACTGCTCCTGGTCTTTGCTGGCGGCGAAAGCGATGACGGAGACAGGGTGCATATGGTCTACGTGGCGGTAGGGGATGAAGCCGTGCAGGGGAGTATCAATAGAACTGGCGCGGGGGTTGAGGTTGAAGGTGGTGTGGGGATACATGGCGACCATCTGGTCTTCGATTTCGGTTTTGACGCCTTTGATTTCGGCCGCGTCGTAAATCTCTTGTAGCGAGAGCAGCTTGTCCATATAGAGGGAGGCGAAGTTGGCGCGGGTGGAGGTTCGCAAATCCCCACCAGAACCTTTGACCCAAAGGACATTTACTTCCTCACCGGTCAATGGGTCGGTCATAACGATTTTGGACGATGTATTGCCGCCGCCGGTGTTGGTGATGCGCTGGTCGTCTCCCAGAATATTGGAGCGGTAGCGCAGCCGTTCAACGGAGTCAAGCTGGTCAGCTATCTCATCGTCCCAATTATATTCTACGTGATTGAAGGTGTTTTGTGACATATATACCTCTTGAAAATTAGTATCCACAGATTACACAGAATCTGTGGAAAATCTCTTAAATCGGCCGTATGTCTCGTCCCAAACGGCCGTCTCTCGTGGTTCATAACGCTTCAATTCCCCTATATTAGCCACAATCTGCCTCGCCTCCTTTAGATTGCCTATCTCCCCTAAAGTAATTAACTGCACCAGGGCATTGCCGATGACTGTTGCTTCAACGGGGCCGGTTATCACCGGCAGGCCGGTGGCGTCGGCCGTCATCTGGTTCAGCAGTTCATTCTGGGTGCCGCCGCCGACAATGTGAATGATGGAAACGTGACGATTGGCAACGGCCGTTACTCGTTCCAATACCGCTCGATAGGCCAGCGCCAGGCTCTCCAACACGCAGCGCACCATTGCCCCCGGCGTTTCCGGGACGGGTTGGTGGGTTTTTCGGCAAATCTCGCGGATATGGTGGGGGTGGTCGCCGGGAAAGAGGAAAATGGGGTCGTTGGGGTCGAAGACAGCTTGCCATGAGCGGCTCAACGGAGTTGAGCTGGCCGAAGGGGCCGTTAGGGGGTCCGCCTTCTTTGCCAGCTCTACCAACGTTTTATAACTGTATTCCTCACCGGCAGCGGCCCAGGCAGTGCGGCACTGCTGCAAAATCCACAGCCCCATTACATTCTTTAACAGCCGGTATGTACCGTAGACCCCGCCTTCGTTGGTAACGTTCGCTGCCAAAGCTCCGGCCGTTAGAATCGGCCGTTCCATCTCCAACCCGACCAGGCTCCAGGTTCCGCTGCTGATGTAAGCAAAATCTTGGCTCTGGGTAGGAACGGCCGCTACGGCGCTCCCCGTATCATGACAGGCCGGAGCAATAACCGGAATACCTTCATAACTTCCTAACTGTGTACCCGGTTGGACAATTTCGGGAAAAATACGATCGGGAATATCCAATTTTGCCATCATTTCCCAGGCCCAATCGCCGGTAGTGGGGTTAAACAGTTGCGTAGTGGTAGCGTTGCTGAATTCGCACACCTTCTCCCCGGTCAACCAGTAGTTGAGTAAATCCGGGGCCGTTAAAAAGGTCTCGGCGATTTCCAATTGTGGTGATTGGCTTTCGACCAGGCTCAACAGCTGGTAAAGGGTATTGATGGGCATAAATTGGATGCCGGTTTGGGCGAATATTTCAGCTTGCGGCACTTTGCTGAAGGCCAGGGGCATCATCTTGGCGGTTCGGCCGTCGCGGTAATGAACCGGGTTGCTGATCAGGCTGCCTTGCCGGTCCAGCAGCCCAAAATCCACCCCCCAGGTATCCACGCCGATGCTGGCGGGATGGAGGGCTTTCCCTTTTTCGATACCGACCTGGATGTCACTCCAGAGGCGTAGAAAGTCCCAGTGAAGGGTGTTGTTGATGGTGACGGCCGTGTTCGGGAAACGGTGCAGTTCTTCCAGGCGCAGCCGTTCGCCGTCGAATTGGACTGCCATGATACGGCCGGATTCCGCCCCTAAATCCACCGCTAAAACTGTTTTCGTCTTCATCTGATTAATTCGTGTTATAATGTGTCTATATTATTTGTTTGGAGCGTAACTTATGTCACAAACGAAAACAATCACATTTGATGCCGTTCTTGAAGACGACAACATTACAATTCCAACAAGTTACCGGAATGAGTTAGTTGCACTTTTCAAGGATAAGAAGGTGCGGGTTACAGTACAATCGGCCGAAGAACCAGCTAAAAAACCTTTGTCGAACATGGACGATTGGCAAAAAACGCACGATAGCTTCATACAATATCTTATAGATAATCCTATTGAAATTGAAAACCCAATCCGTTTGACGAGAGACCAAATGCATGAGCGTTAAACAAAACGCCATTTTTGTTGACAGTAATATTTGGCTCTACACATTCCTCCCCGGCCAGGATAACAATAAAGCTGAATTAGCTACTCAACTTACCTCTAGCCTATTAGCGGTCAGCTAATACCGATTGCTCATAGCTCCGAATGTCATCCAGGTAGGCAGTGCCGACTGGGACGTTTTGTTGCAGGCAGTGGTAGTCCCAGACTGCGCCGAAGGGGAGTCCTTTTAGTTCTTCCAACAGCGCCAATCGGGCGGTATAGTCGCCGGATTGTTCCAGGGTGCGGAGCTGTTCGATTGGTTCGAGCAGGGCCATGAGCAGGGCGCGAAGGGCGTTGCGGGTTCCGATAGTCCAGGCTGCGACCCGGTTGATGCTGGCGTCGAAGAAGTCGAGGCCGATATGTACCCGATCCAGGAAATTTCCGCGAACAAGCTCTTGCATGATGGCCTGTAATTCGTCGGTCAGGGTGACAACGTGGTCGCTGTCCCAGCGAACGCCGCGACTGACGTGGAGCAGCAGTTCCGGCACGTAGAGCAGCACCGATGAAATCTTGTCGGAAATCGTTTCCGTGGGGTGGAAATGACCAGCGTCCAGGGTGAGCAACTTTTGGCGGGAGACGGCATAGCCTAGATAAAATTCATGGGAACCAACGACGTAGCTTTCGGAGCCAATGCCGAACAGTTTGGCTTCGACAGCATCAAGATTGTGGGTGGGGTCTAGTTCGACGGCGAAGACCTGATCTAAGGCTTCGATAAGCCGCTGGCGAGGAGCGAGGCGGTCGGTGGGGGTATCTTTGTAGCCGTCGGGAATCCAGATGTTGGTAACGGCCGTTTTCCCCAATTCCCTTCCAAAATAAGCCCCAATCTCCCGGCCGGCGATGCAATGTTCAATCCAGAAGTTCCGCTTGCCCGCATCGGCGCTAGAGAGGGTAAAGCCGTCGTCGGCCAGGGGGTGGGAGAAGCAGGTCGGGTTGAAGTCCAGACCATGCTGATTGGCTTTGGCCCAATTCACCCAACCGTCAAAGTGCTGCGGCCGAATTTCATTGCGGGGTACAGGTTTATCCGTCTCCAGATAGATAGCGTGCAGATTGAGGCGATGGGTTCCGGGAATGAGGCTGTAGGCTTTATCTAAATCCTGGCGCAGTTCACTCGGAGTGCGAGCTTTGCCCGGATAATTGCCCGTCGCCATAATCCCGCCGCTCAATCCCCGGCCAGGGTTTTCAAAGCCGCCGACATCATCTCCCTGCCAGCAGTGCAGGCTGATGCTAATTGAAGCCAGTCGAGCCAAAGCCTGCTCCGTATCTACTCCCAAAGCAGCATACCGTTCTTGGGCTAAACGATATGCTTGCTCAACCTGGGAGGCTCGTAGTTGTTGGTTCACTTTTTCCTCAAAGAAGATCCACAGATTACACAGATTACACAGATTTTGGGTTTTTATCTGTGAAATCTGTGTAATCTGTGGAAGAATCTATCAATCAAGGTGGAAGACCTCGGTCAATTCCACCATCATTTTATCCCCATGTCGGCCGTCTGTTGACTCAAAGTAGGGAGCCATGAAGTTTTGCCACTGCTCATTAATCGGCTCCTGCGCCATCCCTGTCAGGGCAGTTTCAAAATCCTCAGGTGTTTCAAAGTAACCAAACAGCAGCCCATCTTCGTGCATGAACAGGGAATAGTTATGCCACCCCTGGCGGCTAAGTGCCTCGCGCATTTCCGGCCAGACATTTTCATGGTATTTTTTGTACTCTTCTATTTTGTCTGTTTTTACTTTGAGTAATAAGCCAATGCGTTTCATCGCGGCCGTCCTTGTCCTTTTCTGATTGAGGTGACAGTCACTGGCATTCTGCGAATGCTTGAAGTGACTGTCACCTCTTGTTGCCAATGATTATTGTGCTGCCGCTTCGACGTTATCGGCCGTATATACCGTGAACGGCCCCATCAATACCCGGAAACCACTGTCACGGGTGGGGTCCAGCTCAATAGTATACGTCCCCATCCGGCCCGCTTCAAAGGTCACACCTTCGGCCACTTCCATCTGTCCCGTTGCCAGCAGGTAGCTGACATAGTAAGTCAGATAGCCGAGATCAATGAAACTCCACAGAGCAAACTCCGGGGCGCAGCCGTTGAGGGTAAAGGAGACCATTTCGGCCGGTAAGCCCAGGCCGGAAACCTTAACCGTGTCACACAACCCTTCATCCTGCATCGCTTTGGCGGCGGCGGCAATGCCGACTGTGGTTGGAGCCATAATCAGATCTATGTCAGGATATTGGTCTACCAGCGCCAATGCCTGGTTGTAACTTTCTTCCGATTCATCATTGCCGTACACGATATCGAGCAGCTCCAGGCTGGCATAGGTGTCATCTGTCTCCAGGACTTCTTCCAAAGCCGCAATCCAGGCATTCTGGTTGGCGGCATCGGGGGAAGCGGAGAGAATGGCGAATTGGCCGCCCTCGTCGCCCAGAATGCTTAGAGCCATGTCGGCCATGACTTTACCGGTTTCATCGAAGTCTACCTGAGCGATGAAGACCTGTTCGCCTTCGGCCGAAGGAATGGGCGAATCCCAGGTAACAACCGTCACCCCGGCGTCTAAAGCTGCCTGGGCCGCCGGAGCAAGCTGATCCCCGGCATTGTTGGAGATCATGATAGCATCAACGCCCTGCGTGGCGGCCGTTGTCACAATCTCAATCTGTCCCTCCACGCTGTTTTCAGGCGTCGGGCCGAGGAACTCCAGGCCGTCTCCGGCCCCCAGCTCTTCGGCCGCTTCCATCGCGCCGGTATGAGCCTGGTCAAATACCAGGATGCCCAGGAACTTGGGCAGGAGAATGGCGCTGATTGCCTCGCCTGGTTCGGCAACAATGGTTTCCATTGTCTCTTCGGCTTCAGCTTCTTCTTCCGGTTCCGGTTCGGCCGTTTCTTCCTGCGGCCCGGCGGCCGATTCGACATTATCGGCGTTGTAGACGGTAAACGGCCCCATCAGCACCCGCAGGCCGTTGTCGCGGGTGGGGTCTTCCTCGATGGTGAAAGTTCCCATACGGCCGGCGTCAAAGGTCGCGCCGGGTTCAGCTTCAATCATGCCGGTTCCCAGAGCATAGGCGGCGTGGTAAGTGAGGTAGCCCAGGTCAACGAAGCTCCACAAAGCAAATTCCGGAGCGCAGCCGTTGAGGGTGAAGGAGACCATTTCGGCCGGAAGACCCAGACCGGAGACTTTCACCGTATCGCATAAACCCTCATCCTGCATCGCTTTGGCAGCGGCGGCAATACCAACGGTGGTAGGGGCCATAATGAGGTCCATGTCGGGATATTGGTCTACCAGCGCCAGGGCTTGATTGTAGCTTTCTTCTGATTCATCATTGCCATAAACGATGTCGAGCAGTTCCAGGCTGGCGTAGGTATCGTCGGTTTCCAAAACTTCCTCCATAGCCGCAATCCAGGCATTCTGGTTGGCGGCGTCGGGGGAGGCGGAGAGAATGGCGAACTGACCGCCCTCTTCGCCCAGGATGCTCAAGGCCATGTCGGCCATGACCTTGCCCGTTTCGTCAAAATCTACCTGGGCGATGAACAACTGCTCGCCTTCGGCCGAAGGAATGGGCGAGTCCCAGGTGACGACGGTGACACCGGCGTCTATGGCTGCCTGGGCTGCAGGAGCCAGTTGGTCGCCGGCGTTGTTGGAGATCATAATGGCGTCAACGCCCTGGGTGGCGGCCGTTGTTACGATTTCAATCTGACCTTCGACGCTGTTTTCCGGGGTGGGGCCAAGAAATTCCAGGCTGTCGGCCGTTCCCAGCTCTTCGGCCGCTTCTAATGCCCCTTCATAAGCCTGGTCAAACACCAGGATACCCAGGAACTTGGGCAGCAGGATGGCACTGAAATCCATTGCTTCTTCTTCCGGTTCCGCTTCAGGTTCTTCCTCCGGCATTGCCTCTTCGGTAGGGGTTTCTTCTTGCTCGGTCGTTGTTTCGGCGTCGGTGGCTGCCGGTTCATTCTCATTGCCACTATCCCCCTGACTACAAGCGGCCATTACCAGTAAAGTAAATAGTAATAACAGAGTTATCAGCAGATGTTTCTTCTTCATTATAAGTCTCCTCTCTTAACACATGCTCAGAATTAATTGATTAAGAATCAAGCAGTTGGTAAAAGTTAGCTTCAAACCATATGTTGTTCTCCTTTGTAAATCGATTTGGTAAATCGATACGCGTTAAGTTTCTGAAGTGATAACTTTGACGGCCGTGCGGCGGCGCAGCCAACGTTCTCGGATTGTTTGGGCCAGGTTGGGGATTAAGACGGATAAGATGAGTAAGATGCCGACCACGCCGGTTTGGGTGTTGCCGGTAATATTGGCCAGAGACATGCCGTTGCGAAGATTGAGGATAAGCAGGATGGCTAAACCGACGCCGGCCAGGGTTCCGGAGCCGCCGAAGATGCTGACGCCGCCCAGCAAAACCATCGTGATAATGTCCAGTTCAAAGCCCTCGGCCGTATTGCCCCGCACAGAACCCAGCCGGGCGGCCAATAAAATGCCGGCCAGGGCTGCAATAACGCCGGAAGCGATAAACAGCCCCATCTTGACCTGTTCAACGTTTACGCCGGAATAGCGGGCCACCTCTTTGTTGTTGCCGATGACATAGATGTAACGGCCGATACCGGCAAAATGCAGCACCACCACCCCAACGGCGAAGAGCAGGATAAAGAGAATCAGGGCCAGTGGAATTGGGCCGACAAAAGGGTCTTGTCCCAGCGCTTCAAACCAATCCGGGAAGCCGCCGATGGAACCATCCTCCAGTAAGATGCGGGCCATCCCCCGGTACATAATCAATCCGGCCAGGGTTACGACAAGGGAGGGCAGGCCGATGCGGGCCACAAAGAAGCCATTGAGCAGACCGCACAGCACCCCGGCCACCAAACCGGCCAAAATAGCGGCCGACATTGCCCACCCAGCGTCAACAGTGTAAGCCAGAACGGCCGCCGCCAACCCCATAACCGAGGCCACCGACAGATCAATTTCGCCGTTGATGATTATGAGGGCCATGATGATGGCGACGATAATCTTCTCAATGAAAAGTTGGAAGGTATTAATCTGGTTGGAGAGGCCCAGGTAAAAGGGCGACTGCAAGCTGTTAATGATGACAGTCACAATCAACAGCCCAAGCAGCAGCCCTTCCCAGCGTTTTAACCAGCCGAGCCTCCGCCACATACCGCTATGCTCCATAGCCGCTATACCTCATAGCCGCCTTCCTGAATCTCAACGGTTGGCTGGACTTCAATTTCCGTCATCTGCAACTCACTCCGCGCCCACAAAGTACGGACGCGCTCCAGGATGACGGCGTCGGCCGTTACCGCCATCAAAATCAATAAGCCTAAAAGGGCGTCGCGCCAGAATTCGCTGACGATGACCCAGCGCAGCAAACTTTGTTCCAGGGTGGCGATCAAAAATGTGCCGAGCAGCGCCCCGATCATAGAACCGGTGCCGCCGAAGATATTGACGCCGCCCACGACGACGGCCGCCACCACCTGCAACTCCAGACCCAGACCGGCGACAACGGTGATGTTACCGAAACGGGCCAGGTACATAAAACCGGCCAGCCCGCTCAAGGCCCCGCAAATGACAAAAGCCGAGAGAACCGTTCCCCGCACGGGCAGCCCCACCAGATGGGCCGCTTCCGGGTTCGAGCCGATGGCGTAGAGGCGGCGTCCCCAGGGCAGGTAGGTTACGACCAGTTGAAACAACACCACAATTAATAGCGACCAGATGAACATCGTTCGCAGGTCCAGATCGCCAAAGGAGAGAAAATTCCGGGTGGGCAGCTCAATAATCCACTGGGGCAGGGCGCTGGTAATGACGGATTGGGAATCGGAGTATTCGACCAAGAAGGTGCGATAGAGGGCCAATGTGCCGAGGGTGGTGATGATGGCCGGGATTCGGCCGTAGGAAACCAGCACCCCATTGACCGCCCCCAACAATGCCCCCATCCCGACCGCCAACAGCGCCACCGTCAGGGGAGCCATTTCATTGTTGGTTGCCAACTGCGTTCCCACAAAGTAGGCAGTGAAGCCGACGATGGAACCAATAGACAGGTCAATATTGCGGGTCAGCACAACCAATGTCTGGCCGACGGCCATCACGACCAGGATGGCGACGCTGGTGGTGATGCGGTTAAACAGACGGGCGTTATAGTAGTTTTCAATTTGGGAGCCAAAAAAGACTACTGCCAGAACAATGACTAAGACAAGGCTGAAAACCCGGATTTGTTCAGGGCGAACAAGGCGTCGAACCGCTCTCATGCGGCCGTCTCCCCGATTACCCGGCTTTGTCCCATAGCGGCCGTCATCACTTTTTCCTGGGTGGCTTCCGCCCGGTTGAACACAGCCATCTGCCGCCCCTCGCGCATCACCAGAATGCGGTCGCTCATCGCCAGCACTTCCGGCAGATCGGAAGAGATCATAATGATGGCGATACCTTCCTGGGCCAGATCATTAATCATGTGGTGGACTTCCGCTTTGGCCCCCACATCAATGCCGCGAGTCGGCTCGTCCAAAATAAGCAGGCGGGGGTGGGTGTTGAGCCACTTGCTCAGGACAACCTTTTGCTGGTTGCCGCCGGACAGCTTGCCCGCTTCCAGGTGGACGGAGGGGGTGCGGATAGAAAGGCGATCCTTGAATCGTTCGGCCGTTGCGTTTTCGCGGCCGTGTTTAATCAGCCCCAGACGACTGGTGTATTTCTTTAAGGTGGGCAGGGTGATATTGGTGGCAATAGACATCGGCATGGTCAACCCAAGCTGCCGCCGGTCCTCGGTGACATAAGCGATGCCCTGCTTCAAGGCTTGCTGCGTCCCGCGAATAGCCACCGGTTGATCCTCAATGAGAATTTCGCCGAAGTCGGCCGGTTCCACCCCGAAGAGCGCCAGGCCAACATCGGTGCGGCGAGAGCCAACCAGCCCGGCAAATCCCAGGACTTCTCCGGCCCGGATGTCAAAGTTAATATCGGAGAAAGTATTTTCTTTGCCCAGGTTCCGCACCTGCATAAAGAGTTCTCCTTTTGGGATTTCGGTCTTGGCAAAGAATTCTTCCAATTCACGGCCGACCATGTCCCGAATGGCGCTTTGCGAGGTGACATCGGCGCGGGGCGCGGAGGAGATAAACTTTCCATCTCGCAAAATGGTGATCCGGTCGGAAATGGCAAAGACCTCTTCCATTCGATGGCTGATAAAAAGGATGGAGACGCCTTGCTTTCGCAAAGATTGGATTAGTTTGAAAAGCTGCTCAACTTCGTGGGAGGAGAGGGAAGCGGTAGGCTCATCCATAATGAGAACCCGAACTTTGAGGGAAATGGCTTTGGCGATCTCTACCGCTTGTTGGGCCGCCAGCGTCAGTCCCCGCGCCGAACTGCGTACATCCAGTTTAATGCCCAGCTTTGCCAGAATTTCCTCGGCCTCCCGGTACATCTGCCCCCAGCGTATGATCTTGCCCCGATCCCGGTGGCTGATGAAGATATTTTCGGCGACATTCAAATCGGGGAAGATCATTGGCTCCTGTTGGATGGCGGCGATGCCGTGAGATTGGGCGTCTAGGGCATTTTGGATGGCTGTGGGACGGCCGTCTAACAGTATCTCACCCCGGTCTGCCTCATAAATTCCGGTCATTATCTTAATCAGAGTGGATTTTCCGGCCCCGTTTTCCCCTAACAGGGCATGAATCTCGCCGGGGTACAATGCCAGGGAAACAGTATCCAACGCCTGGGTCATATCAAAGCGCTTGGAGATGTACTTCATTTCCAGAATCGGACTGGTCATTGAATCCTCAAATAGTCCACAGATTACGCAGATTGCACAGATTTTTCCTGTTCAGAAACCGGATTTTTCCAAAAAACCCGGTTTCTCGACGGTTTCTTGACGCAGGAAAACCCATTTATCGAAGTTTGTTGATTTTTAAGCAATATTGGCGAAATAGTAGCTTAAAAGGTAAAATTCGTCAATAATAATCAGGCTGAAATTGTGGTTCCGACCGTATTTTGTTGAATTTTGTCGTTTCTATGAGAAAATAGCTTTTGTTATGATGACCACCCACGAACGCCAAAAAACGATACTGCGACTGTTGAGGGAACAGCCCGGCATTAAGGTGACAGAGCTTGCCGGCCGTTTAGACGTTTCGGTTGGAACCATCCGCAACGATCTCAATACATTGGAATCAAAGGGACGGGTCAGGCGGGTCAGGGGCGGCGCAATCCTATTAGAACAGTCACAAAGCGGCGGCCTTTCTACGGCCGACGTTCCCAATGCCGAGGCTAAAAAACGAATAGCTCATTGGGCTGCCGAAACCATCGAAGACGGGGACACTATTTTGCTGGACGCCAGTTCAACGGTGCGCTTCATGATTCCCCGGTTGAAGGAATATAAACGACTGACCATCGTTACCAATGGTCTGGAAACGGCCAAACAGGTGATATTCAATACTTCGCATTCGGTTATCCTGGTCGGGGGAATGGTCAGCCGCAGCGGCAATGCCACCACCACTTTAATCGGGCTGGATATGCTGGAAAACCTCCATATTCAGACAGCCTTTGTTTCCAGTATCGGCTTTGATTTGAAGACCGGCTTAACGGAGCGATATATCGAAGAAGCGCAGTTGAAAGAAGCGATGCTGGCCTCCATTCCCCGTATTGTGGCCCTGGTCGGCTCCAATAAAATCGGTGTGGTCAGCACCCGCCCTTTCGCTGCCCCGCAGCGGATCACTCATTTTTTCACGGACAGCGATGTTTCGACGGAATTCATCGAACAGATGCGGCAGGCGGGAATCAACCTGACGGTTTGTGGTGAAAACACGGTGCGATCCTTTACCGTAGATGGCGATAAGCCCCAGTTCACGATTGGTTTTGCTAATGAGAGTGAAGATCTGGCCTTTGCCGTTGATGTCCGGCGGGGTTTGGAGCGGGCAGCGGCCGATGTGGGCAGCATTGATCTGGTGGTGGCCGACAACCGGTTGAGCGGCGAAGAGGCGATCCGGGTTGCCGACCGGTTGATCGAACGAAACATTGACCTGGTAATTGAATACCAGATTGATTACAAAGCCGGGAACCTGA
>Ga0299914_10001156_pt1 | contig 17099 bp, 19 predicted proteins | sample RVTome_10_FD_201361 | JGI IMG/M metagenome (GOLD analysis project Ga0299914, IMG submission 201361) | Soil microbial communities from uranium-contaminated site in the Upper Colorado River Basin, Wyoming, United States - RVT153D57 (version 2) ...
GATCAACTCCGTCGTGGCCCGCTACAACGAACGAGTCTCGGTGCTCGAGGATCTGACCAGAGCCTCTCTCCCCCCTGACTCGGACTTCGCGGAGTTGATCGAGGAAGACGACCGCGCTCGTACCGACACCTTCATGAAACATCGCCTTAGGAACACCAACGGACTCGACTTCCTGATCGCCCTCGACTCCGGTGACGACGTGGCCGGCTCGGCCCGCTCGGGGAGCAAGTTCCTGCCCGGCTTCTCGACCCCGACGGACGAGGAGATCATCAACATGGGCGTGATCGGCCCCGGTTTCGTCTCCACGGAGAAGATCGAGGTCGAGTCCCCGGACGGCGTCGTCGGCTACATCGTGGGTGGCTTCTGGCTGGACCAAACGCTGCTGGTGGGAACCACCCAGGAGGATCTCACGACCTACCTGGTGGCGGGAGACCAGATCATCGCCACTCCGGGGGATCTCGAACGGACCGTGACAGTGGAGGGGCTCAGGGAGGGCCCCGTAGAACTCGAGGTAGACGGGACGGGATGGGCGGAGGTCGCCTTGCTCGGCACCGACATGTACGTCATGGCCTTGACGCCTCATTCCGAGGTGGGGAACCTCGAGCGCTATCTGCTCGCCGTGCTGCTTGGTCTGTTGCTGGTGGCCGTGATTGCAACGGCGATGCTCGCCTACGCTCTGGCGCGTCTCATTGCAAGGCCGCTCGAGGAGCTGACCGCGGGGGCCAGGGCGATCGCCGGTGGCAATTTCGATCACCGGATTCCGGTTCGCTCAAACGACGAAGTGGGTCAGCTGGCGCTTTCCTTCAACGAGATGAGCGACCATCTCAATACGACGATCACGGATCTCGAATCCTCGCGGGACCAACTTCAGCGAACCGTGGATCGGGTGGGCGCGACCCTCCGTTCCACCCACGATATGGGCCAGATTCTCGACTCGATCCTGAGCACCGCATCCGACGCCGTGCTCGCCGACGCCGGCAGCCTGTGGCTCTTCACCGGGACGCGCGACGAGCTCTACCCGGCGCTGTCGCGAGGGGTCGACGAGAACGCGCTGGACCGGCTGCGGGTGGGTGAGGGAATCGTGGGGCTGGTGGCCGAACGCGGGATCACCGTGAAGCTTCCGGCCGACGACGGGGGACCTAAGCCATCGCGTCACGAACCGAGGTTTCCGGTCACCCTCGCGGTGCCGTTGTACAGCTCGCAGCGCGTCACCGGCGTCATCGCCCTCTACCGGGGGAGCGCGGCGCCGTTCGATCGAAAGGACCTGGATACGGTCGTGTTCCTCGCGGAGCAGGGGGGCGTCGCGATCGAGAACGTGCTGTTGCACGAGGACGCACAGCGCCTTTCGCTTACGGACGGTCTCACGGGAGTGTGGAATCGACGGTATCTGCAGATGCAGTTCAGGCAGACTCTGGCGAGCGCCAATCGCTTCGACCGCCCCTTTAGCGTCCTGCTGCTGGATCTGGACAACTTCAAGGACGTCAACGACACCTTCGGCCACCAACGGGGGGACGCGATCCTTATCGAGTTCTCGCAGCGCGTGAGCGCCGCCCTGCGAGAGATCGACACCTTCGTCCGGTACGGCGGCGAGGAGTTCATCTGCCTGCTGTCCGAGACGGACATCGCGGGGGCAAGCACCACCGCCGAGAAGATACGCCAGACGATCTCGAACGATCCGTTCACCTCCGTGGGAGAGGACCCCGTGACGGTTACCGTCTCGATTGGAGTGGCGTGCTATCCGCTGCATGGAAACGGGTATCAATCGTTGATCGAGGCCGCCGACCAAGCGTTGTATCGCGCAAAGGAAGAGGGTCGCGACCGCGTTCGTGTGGCGAAGAGACCCGCTCCGGGCCTACATTTGGCCACCTAGATCAAAAAGAGGAGAGATCGTTGACCGTTCGTAAAGCCGTAATCCCCGCGGCCGGACTCGGGACTCGTTTCCTTCCGGCGACCAAGGCCCAGCCGAAAGAGATGCTGCCCGTCATCGACAAGCCGGGTATCCAGTACATCGTGGAGGACGCCGTGAGGGCGGGGATCGAGGACATTCTCGTGATCACCAGCCGCGGCAAGTCCTCTATGGAGGACCACTTCGACCGGGCCCTCGAGCTAGAGCATCATCTGGAGGCCGCGGGCAAGCTCGATGAGCTCGCGGAGGTCCGCGCCATCGGCGAGCTTGCCGAGATGCACTACGTCCGGCAGAAGGAGCCGTTGGGCTTCGGTCACGCGGTCTCGGTTGCTCGTGCACACGTCGGCAACGAACCGTTCGTCGTCATGGTCGGGGACGAAATCGTGCCCGAGCGGATCGAGGGCGAGAAACCCTTTCTTCCTCGCATGCTCGAGTGCTACGAGCAGACGAATTCGAGTGTCGTCGCGACACAGCGCATGCCTCTCGAGGAGATCTCCTCTTATGGGGTGGTGGACCCGGGCGAGTGGGCCGGCGATGATCTCGTCAGTATGAAGGGAATGGTCGAGAAACCGGACCAGGAGAGCGCCCCTTCGGACCTCGGCTCGGTGGGTCACTACGTCTTCAGTCCCGAGATCTTCGACGCGATCGACCGGACCTCGGCCGGAGTGGGAGGCGAGATCCAACTGACCGACGCGATCAATCTGCTTGCGAAGGAGAAGTCGGTCTTCGCTTACGTGCACGATGGGCCGATCTACGATGTCGGCAAGAAGCTCGACTACTTGAAGGCGACGATCGAACTTGCGCTTCGACGCGACGATCTCGCAAAACCCCTACGCGAGTTCCTCACCGAGGTTGTGAGCCGAGGGTAATGGCCGAAACGGGTTTCGCCAATCTACTTAGCGTCGACGAGGCGCGCGCCCAGGTGCTTGCGTCCGTCGAAACGCTCGCCGCCGAGGAGGTGTCGGTTCGCGAGGCCCTCGGGCTGGTGACGGCGACCGAGGTGCTCGCCCCGCATCCGTTGCCCCGCTTCAACAACTCGGCGATGGATGGTTATGCGGTGGTGGCCGCCGATACCTCCGGAGCGGGTGAGTACGCCCCGGTCGAACTGAAGGTCGTGGGCGAAGTGCGAGCGGGGGGCACCGACGAAGTCGTCGTGGAACCGGGATCCGCCGCCCGCATCATGACGGGGGCCCCGCTGCCAAAGGGGGCGGATGCCGTCGCCATGGTCGAGGTGACCGAGGAGAAAGACGGCGTTGTGCTGGTCAAGTCCTCCGTCGAGACAGATCAGCACGTACGGCCCGCGGGCGACGATCTCGATGCCGGCGAGAGGCTCGTTGCCGAGGGGCTCGAGATCGGCCCCGGCGAGATAGCTCTACTCGGATCGATGGGGGTTACTCCGGTTCAGGTCAGGCAAGGACCCCGCGTCGCGCTACTCGTGACCGGAGACGAATTGGTCGATCCCGAACAGCATCCCGGGCCCGGGCAGATCAGGGATTCCAACCAGCTCGCCTTGCTCGCCCTTCTCGAGAAAGCGGGAGCTCGGTCGGTGCTCTCGGAGCGCGTACCCGACACGCGCTCTGCGGTTGTGGACGCGTTCACGCGCGCCGCAGATGCGGCCGACCTCATCGTGTCGTCCGGTGGAGTCGCGGTCGGAAGGTACGACTTCGTCAAGGAGGTGGTCGAGGAACTGGGGCACATCGAGCTCTGGCGCGTCGCCATGCAACCGGGAAAGCCGGTCGTGCTCGGTTCGGTCGCGGACGTCCCCTTCCTCGGCTTGCCGGGAAACCCGGTTTCGGTCCACGTCGGATTCGAACAGTTCGTGCGCCCGGCGATTCGGAAGATGCGCGGGTGCAACTCGCTGCTCAGGCCAACGCTCGAGGCCACCCTGACCGAGACCATCACCAAGCGACCCGGCCGTCTGCACTTCGTCCGGGTCAGGATGGCGCAGCGCGATGGTGAGTGGTTCGCCACCCCGACCGGCCCCCAGGGTAGCCACATCCAATCGAGCCTGGTCGATTGCAACGGCGTCGCCAGGTTCGGACGCGATCAATCCAAGCTGACCGAAGGAGAGCGGGTCACCGTCGAGATCTGGAGGCTTCCGTGACCGACCGGCACCCCGAGGCCGAAGCGCGCATGGTTGACGTCACCGCGAAGGACGTGACCGACCGCGAGGCCCTGGCGGCCGGCGCGGTGTTGATGAGCACCGGCACCGCGGATCTGGTGTTCGACCGCAGGCTTGAAAAAGGGGACGCACTCGAGGTCGCTCGCATCGCGGGGATCATGGCGGCGAAGAAGACGTCCGAGCTCATCCCGCTCTGTCACCCGATCGCCATCGGGGCGATCGAGGTCGGTTTTCGGCGGTCGGATCGGGGAGTCGAGATCGAAGCCCTGGTCCGGACCTCGGAGCGAACCGGAGTCGAGATGGAGGCGCTGAGCGCGGTCGGTGTTGCCGCCCTCACTATCTACGACATGGTGAAGGGCACCGAGCGTGGGGTGTCCATCACCGACCTACGGCTGCTACGCAAGTCGGGGGGCCGTTCCGGACTGTGGGAGCGCGACTAGCCTCCCTCGGTGTTGGCAGCGGGTCGCTTGAGAAAGGCGGTCATCCCGAGCTGCTGGCTCTCGAGGACCTGGACGAGCTCCCATCCCTCCTCGCCCCACTGGTTGAGAATCTCCTGAAGCGCGTGCGAGATCAGCGGAACCGTTGCGTACTCCCACTTCTGCACAGCAATGCTCCCTTCGGTGGATGAGTAATCTTTCGCCATGGCGGAACAAATCGTCGTCGAGGCGTCCGGCAGGATTATCGCTCACGAATTGAGGTGGGCGAGGACGCTGGCCGAGCGATCCAAGGGCCTCATCGGTTCACCTCCCCTCTCGGACGGCCAGGCGCTCGTAATCGAGCCGGCGACGCAGGTTCACACCTTTCGCATGAGCTATCCGATCGACGTCGTTTTCGTCGGCAGGGACTGGCGTGTGCGACACGTAGTGCGCAGCATGGCTCGGCGCCGTATGAGCAAGTTCGTCTTGGGTTCTCGCTTCGTCATCGAGTTGGCCCCCGGCTCCATTCCGGATGAGGTTCAGCGCGGCACTCAGCTGAGACTGGTTAGCTGAACTTTCGATAGGCGCGGTCGAAGTAGAGGAGTGGTTCACCGGACCGGGAGCGGCACTCCTCGACGAGCCCGACTACTAGATTGTGATCGCCGGCCTGCAGGTTGCGCTCGACCGAACAAGACAATGACGCGAGGGCCCCGTCTATCACCGGGCACCCCTTCGAGTCGGTTCGCAGGGCGAAGTCATCGAACGGTTTTTTCCCTGGCTCCGAGAAGGCGCGGGCGACCACCTCTTGGTCCGCTCCCAGCACGCTGGCCGCGAAGACACCGGATGTCGAGACCGCCTCGAGGGTATGAGAGTCCCTCTCGAGGCACACCAGGATCAAAGGGGGCTCGAGGGAGACCGACGCGAAGGAGGTGCACGTCATTCCGTGCCTCTCCCCGTCTACGTGGGTTGCGACGATCGTAATCCCACTCGCAAACAGCCGAAGCGCGCCTCGGAAGGCCTCGGGAGTGACACTCACACAAGCGGAACTTCGTCGACGCCCGTCATAAACGTCTGCGGAGGTACGAAGAACCAGAAGCCCGTGACCTCACCGGCTCGCTCGGCGACGAACCGCACCGAGTCGGGACTGGGGCCGGCACTCGTGCCGGCGGCCTTGATCGCACCGCGTCGCTCGAGTTCTTCGATCAGATCCTGCGTCGGATGTCCCTCGATCTCCATGGCGCGAGTCTACGGGAATCAGTCCTCGGTCGGTTTGCGATCGCGCCTGGGATAGGTATCGCGCGCCGCGGAGAACACCGCAAGGGAGGCGCAAGTCAGGAAACCGACAACCGAGAACATGAATACACCGAGCGCGTACCGACTGGTGTTGTCCGGCCAGGAGATGGTGATGAAGGCAAGCATCGCGCCTATGCCGATAAGGGCGAACAGGGCAAGACCAACGATAGCCGCGCCGTGCAAGCGGCTCGTCGGTTGGGCGCGCATCGGAGGCCTTGGAGTCGGTGCTTCGACGCCTAGGGGAACGACGTTGTCCCGCGAGTCCCTTTCCCCTCGAGGGGGGCGGTCGCTGGTGTCGCTCAGCGCGCCCTCCCCTCGATCCACGCGATCAACGTTCGCGTAGCGACTCCCGATCCACCCTTCGGTACCTCATCGTAGGCGCTGTCGTTTCTGGCCGGACCGGCGATGTCTAGGTGTGCCCAGGGCACCCCTTTGGTAACGAAGTTGCGAAGGAAGAGGGCGGCCTTGATTGCACCGCCCCAGCGGCTGCTCGTGTTCTTGATGTCCGCGATCTCGGAGTCGATGTCACTTCGGTAGTCATCGTAGAGAGGCATCGGCCACACTCGCTCTCCCGCGCGTTGTGCCGCAGATGCGACTTCGTCGCGCAACGCGTCGTCGTTGGAAAAAAGGCCCGACGCCTTGGGACCAAGCGCGACCATGATGGCTCCAGTGAGAGTCGCGACATTGACGATGGCATCCACCTTGCGTTCGCACGCGTAGGCGAGTGCGTCGGCCAGAACCAAGCGCCCTTCCGCATCCGTGTTCAGCACCTCGGAGGTCCCCCCTCCGTAATGTCTGATGACGTCGCCTGGTTTTATCGACTCACCCGAAACCATGTTCTCCGCCGCCGCTATCAGGCCGAGCACCTCGACGCGGGGCTTCAGCCTGCCGAGAGCGCTCATCGCGCCGATCACGGCCGCCGCACCACCCATGTCGGTCTTCATGGCCTCCATCGAACCCGCCGGCTTGATGGACAGGCCTCCGGAATCGAAAGTGATGCCCTTTCCGATGATCGCGAGCGTTTCATCCGACTTTGCGTCGGGCTTGTAACGCATGACGATGAAACGCGGTGGTCTGGCGCTTCCCTTGCCTACGCTGATTAGGCCCCCAAAACCGCGTTCCGTGAGTTCGGTCTCGTCCAGGACCTCGAACTCGAGCCCTGCGACATCGGCCACCTCTCGGGCGCGCTCGGCGAGCGTCTCGGGGTAGATGGTGTCCGCGGGCTCGTTCGTAAGGTCGCGGGCAAGTTTGGTCGCGTCCGCGGTTGTACGTCCGCGGTCGATCAGATCGTTGTCGGGATCACCCAGAAGGGATATGCGCTCGATTTTCGACGGGTGTGGATCGCTCTTGTAGGTCGTGAACTTGTAAGAGCCAAGCAGGAAACCTTCGACCGAACCGTCCGCCGCGGATTCGTCCGATACATCGGAGTGGAGCGCCGAGGCGATGGTCGAACGATCGGTAAGCCGGCGAGCGGCGGATCCCGCGGCGCGCATCACTTCGTTGCGCCCCACCTCGTTGCGGTCGCCCAGTCCGGCGACGACGATCGTTCTCGCCGGTACGCGCCCGAGTGTCGGCACGAGCGCGACGTCGGCCACTTTTGCTTTGAAGGCGGTGTGAGCGAGATGTTCGCTGAGCTGTCCGCCAAGAGCATCGTCCAATACCTTCGCGTCTGCCGACAGCGTCGGGCCATTGCTCGATTTGAACGCGGCGACGACGATCGCGTCCACCGAGACGCTATCGACGGCTTCCGCTGAGGCAAGGACTTGTGGCATCCAGACTCCCTTGATTGACGTGCCATCCTGTATACCGCCCCGCGGAACTCTACCCACACGCGATCGTGCCCAAATCCGCGCGACTGGGAGTGTACGGCAGTAGCTTGAGCAACGGCTGAACTAGACGAGCGCTTGCGGGGTTACAGCTCTGACAACGATCTTTCTGGCGACACTGGCGATTGCTTGGATAGTTGTATTCGTCCCGGCGGTTCGGCGGGCCAGGCAGGCCACTCCGCTCAAGTCGTCACAGCGCTTCGCTCGGCGGATGCAGATGATCGCCCCACGCCGGTCGACCAAGACCGGCCGGCGCCTGATCGTGCCCAAGCAGGCCGGGCGTCACGTGCAGTCTCACCGGCAAAGCCAACGTCAACGCACCAGGATCCTGGTGGGATCGGCCCTGCTCGTGCCGGTCTCCGCGGTCGCAGCCGTGGCAGCGGGAGGCGGAGGCTGGTGGGAGATCCACCTCGTCTGCGATGCATCGTTCGCTCTGTACGTCACCCTTCTTCTCGAGGCCAAGTACCGGCGCCAGGAGCGCCTCCAAAAGGTGAGGCCGCTGGCGCGGCGCTCGAGCAGCCCCTCTGTGGCCCCCGGGGGGTTGACGGCCTCGGGTCTGAGGCGGTAGCGCAGGCGAGGGTAGTCTGCCGCAATGGACTTATCTGCAGTCGCCAACGAACTACGCAATCGTTTCGATTCGAAGACTCGCGCGCGCGAGATCGGGCTCTCGTCCTCGCGGAGTGCGATTCGTGCATGCGGGAACGCGATCCGAGCGCTTCACCGGTACGAGTGGGACAAGACCGAGGAGCTGATAGGGGAGGCGGAGTCCCACCTCGATGAGGCGCGCTCGGCGTTGACGGATCACCCGGATGTGCTCTACGCCGGATTTTTTCACGACGCCGAGAAGGAGCTGGTCGAGGCGCGGGTGACCTACGCTCTGGTGACCGATGCTTCGTTTCCGTCATTGGGCGATCTGGGAGCTTCTCCTCAGGCATACGCCAAAGGCATGGCCGAGGCGATCGGTGAGTTGCGCCGGCACATCCTCGACCTCATGCGCCGGGGCCAGATCAAGCGCTGTGAGGAGCTCCTGGGCAAGATGGACGAGATGTACTACGTGCTCGTCTCGATGGACTATCCCGACGGAATCACCTTCGGACTCCGGCGGCTGACGGACGTCGCCCGATCCATCATCGAACGGACGCGCGGCGACTACACGACCTCCTCGATTCAGGCCTCGCTCAGGGCCACCCTCGAGGCCCACTCGGCGAACCTCGAGGGACGTTCGCCCTGACCCTCGGGCTAGACTGGGGTCTCCACAAGGGCCTGTAGCTCAGTTGGTAGAGCGCGCCCCTCGCACGGGTGAGGTCAGCGGTTCGAATCCGCTCAGGTCCACAGATCCGTCAGGCAGCGCGGTGCCGTCCTGACCGCGCGGGAGCTCTACGTTTCGCACCGGCCTCAACTTTTCCTCGAACAAAGGCGATAGCCCCTACGTTGATGTTCGTGGTGATCGGCAAGGCACGTGCCAGTCCGCTATAGCGGGCGTCTTGCTTGCGAGCATCGGTGCCATTTCGGAAGACAGAAGAGGGGACTTGAGTTGAAGACTCGATTGACATTTGCGTTCATGGTTATGTCTCTGCTTGTCATGGGGGCAACCTTTGGGCTCAGCGCAAGCGCGGGGCCGGACAATGTTTGTTCGGGATCGAAGGTCGACTTCGAGAATTTGCCGGCGACCGTCGATGGCGTCACCATCAGCGTCGTGGACGAGAACACCGTTCACTTCGACATCCCGGACGGCTCAACCGTAGAGGTGTGCGTCAAGGCCGGGTCCGCCAAGCAAGGCAATGGCCCCGAGTACACCACACTGACGGCGGATGCGGACGTTGCTCACGCGTCCGGCAAGGAGCTCAGCCACGTTTCGGTGGTAAGCGCGGACGGCCCGACTCCAGAGCCGACCGAGCCTCCGGTTCTGAACTAGGAGGTACCGGAAACCGTTGGCTTATTGGGCGTTCCATCGCCCAATGTCTCCGTGACCCTGAGCCGTCGCATGGCAGCGGTCTGGTGGCCACAGAAACCCATCAGGACTGCGGGGAGTCGGCGTCCATGGCACCCTCGTAGGTGATGATGCGATTTCTTGCCTGCGCCCTCGTCTTGGTCGTTCTTCAATCGTGCTCCGGTTCGAACGGCTCGGTTGCCGAATGCGAGGAGGAACCCGTCCAATCGGACACGGGTCTCACCTACGAAGACATCGAGTGCGGTTCCGGTGCGGAGGCGGTCCGAGGCGCGAGCGTAACGATCGAGTACACCGCCGAGCTGGCCGGCGGGCGCGAATTCGCGTCGTCGGACGATCAGAACGGCGAGTTCGTCTTTCCTCTGGGACGAGGGCAGGTGATAAACGGTTTGGACGAGGGCGTGCGCGAAATGAAGGTGGGCGGCACGCGCCGGCTGACGATTCCGCCGGACCTCGCCTACGGCGATGCGGGGTTCGCCCCCCACGTCGGTCCCGGCGAAACGGTCGTCTACGAGGTGACTCTCCTCGAGGTAACCGAGGACTGACCCAAGGCAACGCGATTTCGAAGCCCTAGAGCCAGCACCAGCCCTTCGGCGGAAGCGAATCGCGGTTCGTCGTTTCAACGGTGCGGACCCGTTCTTCGCCGTCGACCGTGGCCGTCGTCGTGGTGGTCGTCGGATCACCCGGCGGTTTCTCGCACGCCTCGGTGCTGTTGAACAACAGCCGTCTCTCCCACGAGTCGTAGGGGAGAACGGTTCCGACGAGCAGCGGGTAGTAGAAGACGAACAGCCCCAGCGCGCCCCCCATGAACGCGATCGCCGCGGCGCGCGCCTCGATCGATTCGCCCAGCCTCACGAAGCAGTAGGCGAGGGTCAGGCACATGAAGGGCACCACCGGCAGCAGGTAGAAGATGAACACCGCGCTTCGGCCGCTGGAGAGGAGCAGCCAGGGCAGGTACGTGAAGACCACTCCCGCAACGACGATCCCCTCGGGCCGCGCGAAGTCTCGGCGCCTCAGCCACGCAAACAGGGTGAAGACGAACGCGGGGACGAACGTCCACCACACGAGCGGGCTACCCAGCGCCGCGATCGAACCGATGAAGCCCTCGGGGGCGTCAGGGGCGACGTAGTAGGCGACCGGTCGCTTCAACAGGAGCCACGACCAGGGGGGCGATTCGTAGGGGTGGCGGGCGTCCAGTTGCCAGTGGTAATCGAGTGCTCGCCGGTGCTCGTCGAAAAGGTTCCGAAACCACGAGTCGTCGCTCCAGAAAAGGGCCAGGACGGAACCGTCCACGCGCCCGGTGTAGGTCAGCAGGTAGACGAGAAGCGGCACGATCACCAGCCAGGCGATGATCGTCGGGCCCTCCTCGCGCGCGAGGCGAGCCACTAAACGCCCTCCGGCGCGCCGGCGGGCCGCGACCTCCCAAGCGACGGTGATCGCCAGCGCCGCTACCAGGAAGAACACCCCCGACCACTTCGTCGCCACGGCGGCTCCCGCCGCCACGCCCGCGGCGAGGCGCCATGGTCTCCAGTTCGGGTGTCCCTGAGTCGGGGAGGTGAGCCGATCGCGGTCGTAGGCGAGAAACAGAAACGTCGCCACGCCGAACAGGGGGACGAAGACGTCGAGCATCGATACACGCGACTGGACGAACGCGAGCAGGTCGATGGCCAGCAAGCCGGAGGCGATGACCGCTCCGAGCGTCGATCTCAGGATCTTGCGCGCCAGCAGATAGAGCAGCACGATCGTCAGCGTTCCGGCGACCGCGCTGGCAACGCGCCAGCCGACTTCGTTGAACCCGAACGCCCGGATGCCCACTGAGATCAACCACTTTCCCAGCGGTGGGTGCACGTAGTTGTCGGGTGCTGCGATGCCACAGACCGAGGCCGCCTCGCCCGCGTAGAGGCATGCGTCTTTCGCGTAGTAGACCTCGTCGAACATCTGGCCCTTGGCGTTGCCGAGCCCCACGAAGCGGATCAGCCCGCCGGCAACGGTTAGGAGAGCCACGCACCACGAGTCCAGACGCGTCCAGGCGGGCCGGCGCCCGTCATCCTCGGCAGCTCCGGTCTTGATGGGCGCGCGTTCGTTGAGGTCGTCGGCCACGGGTGCTCAATTCTAGGGGCCGCACCGATGGTGGGGGGTCGGATCGACGACCGGGTGTCGATATTCTCCGCTCAGTGCAGACACTCAGAGCCGGAACGAAGGTCATACTCCGACGCCCGCTGGCCGCCCTCCCATTGACCGTCGAGGGATTGTTGTTCGCGGTGCTACTCCTCGCCGGCGTCCTTCCCGCGACGCCAACGGCGGCACCCGCGGCCGCGGCCTGGCCCCTGGATCTGTACTTCGACCTGAAGCAGTCGGTTGCGTTCTCCTCGAGCTGGCCGAACTTCGGTGTGATCGTCGTCGCGTCGATCCTGTTCAGATCCACGCTTCTCGCTTTGACGGCGGTGCTGGCCGATGGGGCCGGCGCGTCGATGCCCACGGCTTTGCGCAATGCGCTCCGTCTCGGGTCGCTGGGTGTAGTCGTTCTGCTTCCGGTAGCCGCGCTGTACTTCGTGGCCGTGGCCATACGCTACGCACCGTTTGCCTGGATCGCGGGGGGACTCGGCCTCGTGGTCGGGTGGCGGCTCTGCAGGAGAGGAGTCGGTCTCGACTCGGGCCTCGGCGCGCACGGAGGGTCGGTGCCCGAGCTCTCGTCCTTTTCGCTGTACGCGGCGGCCGTGATGGGTCTGGGCCTGGCCGTGACGAGCCTGGGCGAGGGGTCGGTCGCTTTGGCCGCGCTGCTGGTCGCATGTGCGGGTCCGTTCCATGCGCTGGTCTGGCTGGGATGGCGCCACCGTTGCGCCGAAGAAATGACGTCGCCGGAGGGGCGGGTAGTCACCACCCTCGGCGTCCTGGTCCTAGCGGCGTTCTTCGTCGCTTCGGGGATAGACCGGAACCTCCGCGACTACGACGTCGTGCCGGCCGATTACGAGGGTTCTCTGCTGTTGCTGGGTGGCGCCGATTCGACCTCTCGTACGGGGGCCCTGGTGGACCTCGATCCCGGGGCCCTTGGATACACGCGCTCCCAGATGGAGTTGCTTTCCTACGCTCCCGATGCCGGTACGTACGTGGCCGCCCATACCCGTGGGGATCTAGACAGGATCGCGGTGCGCGTCGCCGAGCAGATAGACGAAACGCGCGACGAACCGGAGGTGCTCCTCGGACACTCGCAGGCGTCGCTCATCCTCGACCGCATCTACGAGCGCGGGGTTGATCTCGACGCGACCGCGGTCATCTCACCCTCGCCGGCGCGTCCGCCCTCGCTCGAAGTCCCTCCCCCCAACACCAACGGGGCCGGTCGGGTTGGTGGGGATCTGGCGCGCGCGTTAGCGATTCTTCTGGACGTCGCGAACCTCGCCAGCTACGACATAGACGTGCCCTCTGCGCCGGTCGACCTCGAGAGGGTGGAGGTTGCCGACGCGGGCGTGCCTCGTCTCGCTCTGTGGGCGTTGGGTGACTCGATATTGCTGGAGTCCGATTGGAGGCGGACCGGCGAGACGAACCTCGTAGTCTTCAGTGACCATGTCGGAGCAACGCGCAATCCCCGAGCTCTACAGGCCACCCGGTTGTTCTTGCAGGGCGAGGAGGTCGTGGCGGACGAGGGGTCCTGGCGCTCGATTCTCGTGAATGTCTTTCGTTACGCCTTCGAACCCTGGCGTCCGGCCAAATGAGCGGGCGGCTCGTGCTGGTCGGCACGCCCATCGGCAATCTGGATGACATCACTCACAGGGCTCTTCGCGTCCTCGAGGATGCCGACGTCGTCGCATGCGAGGACACGCGCCGGGCGCGCAAGCTCCTCGGCCACTACGGGATCAAGGCGCGCTCCTTGGTCACGTACCACGAGGCCAACGAGCGTCGTCAGGCTGGGATGCTCCTGGAACGCATCGCGGGGGGCGACGAGGTTGCGCTGATCTCGGATGCGGGAATGCCGGGACTGAGCGATCCCGGCTTCCGTTTGGTCGAGGCATGCGCCGCGCGCGACATCGAGGTTGTGGTCGTGCCGGGCCCGACTTCGGTCGTCAGCGCACTGGCGATCTCCGGTCTTCCTCCCGGGCGCTTCGTGTTCGAGGGTTTCTTGCCGCGCAAGGCGGGAGAGAGGCGGCGCCGCATTGCGGAGCTGGCGGCCGAGGAGCGCACCATGATCTTCTTCGAATCACCGCACCGCATCACCGACACTCTGGCGGATCTCCTCGAGGGCCTGGGAGAACGTCCCGCGGTCGTGGCGCGCGAGCTGACCAAGATGCATGAGACCGTCCACCGTGGCGACCTCGGCGAGCTCCTGGCTCTTGCCGAGGAGAAGGTGCTCAGAGGCGAGATCGTAATCGTCGTGTCGGGGGCGGTCCGGGGAAGTGGAGCGATAGCCAGTCCTGAGGCGATGGCCGACCGCGCGACCCAGCTTATCGAGGAAGGTATGGACCGCAAGGCGGCGTTGACCGCGGTTGCCAAGGAGGCCGGAGTTTCAAGGCGCGCGGTGTTCGACGCACTCGTTTCGGTCAAGAAGAGGGACGGTTGATCCCTCTCGTTCAAGTCGTGGTGGTCGAAGTGACAGAGTCGTCGAGTCTGACCTCGCGGGGAGCGGAGGCCCCAAGCTCGGCGGCGCATTTTGCGCAGACCCTGCGGTCCTTGTAGCCGACGAGACCCTCGTCCGACGAGCAGAAGAGGCATACGTCCAGTCGTTTGTTCAGGATGATGTGCTCGCCCTCGACGCTGATTTCGAGTTCGTCGCCCTCATGGATTCCGAAAACTCGACGCAGCTCGGATGGGAGCACGATGCGGCCTAGCTCATCGATCTTCCTGACGACCCCGGTAGACTTCACGAGTAACTCCCTTACCCCAAGCAATACAATCTGGCAGTTCTTGGTTACAGTATGGGCTGAGAGAGCGCGGGGTTCAATCAATTAAACGGGTGAAAACAGCTACCCGATCGGGTGAACAAAAGCACTCGATTGAGCGGCACCCAATCAACCCGCGAGAAACGGATCTCCTAGATGACTGACAGCTTCTACATCACGACCCCCATTTACTACATCAACGACATTCCCCATTTGGGGCACGCCTACACAGAGGTGGCCGCCGATTTCATAGCGCGTTTCAAACGCATGCAGGGATTCGAAGTCACCTTTCTCACGGGAACCGACGAGCACGGTCAAAAGATCGCTCAGGCCGCGTCGGCGAAGGAGATGGAACCAAAGGAGTGGGCGGACCAGATGGTTCCCCGCTGGCACGAGGTCTGGAAGGCGCTGGACATTTCGTACGACGACTTCATCCGAACAACCGAGGAGCGCCACGAGCGACCGGTTCAGAGGTTCGTCCAAGAGTTGTACGACCGAGGGGAGATCTACCTGGGATCGTACGAGGGCCTCTACTGCGTTGGTTGCGAAGCGTTCAAAACACCCGACGAGCTGGTCGACGGTAAGTGTCCCCTTCACCCGACTCGAGAGATCGAGCATGTGAAGGAGGAGAACTACTTCTTCAGGCTCTCGAAGTACGCAGACCGCTTGATCGAGCTGTGGGAAACCGACGATCGCAGCGTGATGCCAGAAGTTCGTCGCAACGAAGTGCTCGGCAAGGTAAAGCAGGGACTCGACGACCTCTCGATGTCGCGGGTCAGCTTCGAATGGGGGATTCCGGTCCCCTGGGATTCCAAGCACGTGATCTACGTCTGGATCGATGCGCTCCTCAACTACATAACCGCGGCGGGCTACGGAAGCGATGAAGCCAAGCTGGGCAAGGTGTGGCCCGCGGACGTCCACCTCATCGGCAAGGACATCCTGTGGTTTCACTCTGTTATCTGGCCGGCGATGTTGATGGCGCTCGACCTCCCGCTGCCGCGGACCGTCTACGCGCACGGTTTTCTGTTGGTCGGCGGCGCCAAGATGAGCAAGTCCTCGTTAACGGGCATTAGTCCTCACGACCTGACCGAGACCTTCGGCAGCGACGGATATCGCTACTACTTCTTGCGCGAGGTCAGCTTCGGCCAGGATGGCACCTTCTCGTGGGAAACCATGGTGGGGCGCTACAACTCCGATCTCGCCAACGACTACGGAAACCTCGCGTCGCGGGTTCTGAACATGGTGGGCCGCTACCTCGACGGGAGGATTCCGCAGCCTCCCTCCGAGAGCGAGATCGAGGAAGCGGACCGCCGGTTGATGGCGGCCTACGGTCAGGCTCTCCTGGGTATGGAGGCGGCCATCGATGCGCTGAGCCCGACCGAAACCCTGAAAGAGGCCTGGACCTTCGTACGCAAGGCCAACTCCTACGTCGAGGAGGTTGCGCCCTGGACCCTCGCGAAGGACGAGAGCCAACGACGGCGTCTCGAGGTCGTGCTCTACAACCTCGCCGAATCCCTTCGACTGGTAGCGCTGCTAACGTTCCCCGCCACCCCGCGCGCGTCTCAGGAACTGTGGCGCAGACTCGGCCTGGAGGGCGACCTCGACCGGGCCTCCTTCTCCGTCGACGGCACCTGGGGCGGGCTTCAGGCGGGGTCGAACACGACCAAGGGCGAGTCCCTGTTCCCTCGCCTCGAAGACGATCAGAAGTAGCACACCCTCCGCACATGTGGTTCGACTCCCATTGCCATCTGCATATCTGCGAGCAAGAGGGCAGCCTCGATGATCTCTTGGCCGCAGCGAAGTCACACGGAGTCGATCGAATGGTAACGATCGGCATCGAGGTGGCCTCTAGCGAACGGGCGCTGGCCATCGCCCTCGGCCACGAAGGGGTGTACGCCTCCGCCGGGGTTCACCCCAACGACGCAAGTATGTGGAACGAGGAGGCCGGGCGGCGCGTCGAGACCCTGCTTGAAGACGACTTGGTGGTGGCGGTGGGAGAGACGGGCCTCGACTTTTATCGCGACCACACCTCGCAGAACGTTCAGCGCGTCGCGTTCCGGGATCACATCGCTCTGGCCAAGCGCCATCGCAAGCCGCTGGTCATTCACACCCGAGAATCGACCACGGCCGCAATCGAGGAACTCGAGTCGGCCGGTCCTCCGTCGGGGCTCATCTTTCACTGCTGGTCGGGCACTCCGGACGAGCTGCAACGAGCTCTCGATCTTGGAGCGCTCGTTTCGTTCGCGGGCAACGTGTCGTTCAAGTCGGCGGACAACCTGCGGGCGGTTGCCGAATTGGTTCCCGGCGATCGCCTGCTGGTCGAGACCGACTCACCTTTCCTGGCCCCCGTTCCGTACCGCGGCAGGCCCAACGAGCCGGCGTATGTGGCCGCCGTGGGGAAAGCCGTCGCCTCGGCCAGAGGCGAGGACGAGTCCGATGTAGCTCGTACGACGAGGGCCAACGCACTGCGGATCTTCGGCTTGGCCCCATGACAAGCGACCGTCTGCTTGGGGCTCGCCGCATAAGAGAGCTGTTCGATACCCATGGGATTCGTCCGCACAAGGAACTGGGACAAAACTTCGTCGTCGATCCCAACACCATCCGCAAGGTGGTCGCCGCCGCGGGCGACCTGACCGGCAGCACCGTGCTCGAGATCGGCGCGGGTGCCGGATCTCTGACACTCGGTCTCGCCGGAGTCGCGCGCCGCGTCGTGGCGA
>Ga0299914_10001157_pt1 | contig 17096 bp, 15 predicted proteins | sample RVTome_10_FD_201361 | JGI IMG/M metagenome (GOLD analysis project Ga0299914, IMG submission 201361) | Soil microbial communities from uranium-contaminated site in the Upper Colorado River Basin, Wyoming, United States - RVT153D57 (version 2) ...
GCCGCGGGTGTCGGGGTGGAGGCGGCCACCGTTGCTGCGGATGCGCGTCGTCGAGCCGTAGCGCTCGAGGTGGGCGAGCGCGGTGCGTACCGCGGTGTCGTGGGCGTCGAGGAGGCGGCGGTCGCCGGTGAGCGCCCACAGCACCGAGACCGACTTCGGGGCGGAGAACGTGGCGTCGAAGCCGGAGCTGGCCGGCCGGGTGCGGCCGTCGGTGGTGTATCGGTCGAGCAGCTCGCGACCCAGCGGTGTCCCTGTTTGTGGGTCACGGCCGGAGAGCAGCTGTTCGAGTTGGTCGACGGTGACCTCTCCGGTGAGGCCCAGCTCGTCGGCTTGCTGGCCGCACCACACGCCGGGGCCTCACCCGGTGCCGCGATGAGGTACTTGGCGTAGTACGCCGCGGTCGCTCCGGCGCTGGACGCGTGGAGTGCGGTCACCCGAAGCATCGACCCGACACCCGATCCTGCCCTGTGGGCACTTGTCTGCCCGCAAACCCGAACCTCGAAGCAGCACCAACAACGAACACGGCGTCAAACTCCCGGCAACGACAACTGCCCGACCACCGCCGCCGAGCGACGCGACCGGGAACGGCCACCACGACCCGCCGGCGCCGCCGCCGAGGCGGCACGCTCCTCCAACCGCACTGTCGACGAGGACGCGGCACAGTCGTCGGAGCGGGCGGTCTCGGCGAGGCGATCATCCTCGACGAGCGCGAGGACGGTCTCGGGCAAGCAGAGCCGGCAGAAGCCAGCGTCGAATCGACCGCTGTCGGCGCGGCGCTGTCGGGCTTCGACGAGGCCGGCCGCCGTCAGCTTCACCAGCGCGCGGTGGACAGTGTTCCTGCTGACGCCGAGCTGGTGGGCTATGGACCGAACCGATGCGAGGACCACGCTGTTCCCGTCGCCCGGCAACGGCGAGGCCGCGAGCGCCTCGAGGACGCACCACGCCATCGGGCCGACCTGGCGGCGAAGCGCCGCTCCATCCGGCCCGATCACCAGAGCGGCGGACTTCGCCTCGCCCGCAGTTTGCGGCGCTGTAGCGGCGGAGCGCGGGATTCGGGCTCCGACAGCGGGGCGCATACGACCACCTACGCGGTCAAGTGGCCGACCGTCAAGCAGAATTTTCCCCGAGCCCGTGGGTCGGACGGACTAGACAATACAAAGTGGAACGCAGCGGAGACATTGCCACCAATTGGACGAGTCATAGTGACGAGATTCACGTCATCACCGATTGGCGCGCTGTCCCAGAGGGACGAACCTGTCCGTTCCTCTCCGAGGCCGTTCCCCTGAAGGTCGGTCTGGGTCAAGGGCGTAGAGCGGCGAGGTCGTCGGCATGAGCGGCAGCGCCGACAGGCAGAGCCGACGACCTCGCCGTGTCCCTTGACGCCGGGGCGGCGTTCAGGCAGCCCTGCGTGGACTGCCACTTGAAGGAAGTGCTGTGGGGCGGACGGGCGGCATGCCCGCGTCGATCAACTCGTCGAAGGCGTCGAGAGGTATGCGGATCAGCCGGCCGAGCTCGATGCAGGGCACGCCGATACCGGTCTCGAGGAACTCCTTGGCGCGCTTGTAGGCGGTGGTTCGGCTGATGCCAAGAATCCTCGCGGCTTCGGGAACAGTAATGTATCGCCGGTCGTCATGGTGGTCGTTGCGCATCGGGATTGCTCCTTCTGTGTCCGGAGAGTGCGATTCACCCCCACACCGAGTTAAAGCGTCCCGAGTTCGACAAATCGTTACGCCCTTTCGGGAACATTCCGCCTACGCGGACCTCCAGCGCGGTTTCGCAGCGCGACGGTGAGCCGACCTTAGGTGGGAGGTCGGCGACCGATCAGCGCCTGCTCCTCGCGAATCGCCACCATCAATGGGCGGTTCAACGCGAGCGCCTCGACCGTCGCTCGACCCGTCGGGGTTACACGTTCGATCACGAAGCCGTCGACGCGGAAGTGCTCTGGCCAGCGCTCACGGCGCGGGTTGAACAGCGTCGCTGGTTCTCCGGTGGCTGGATCGACGACGCGCTGTCGTGCTCCTTTGCGAAGCGAGCAACCGACGCACGCGAGCGCGAGATTGTCCTCATCGGTGGCGCCGTCGGCGACCCTGGGAATCACGTGGTCGACGTGAAACGTCGCCTCCTGGCCCGCTTGCGCGAGGCGGCAGAACTCGCAACGATGTTTGCCCGATCCGCCACCCGGGCGCGAAGCGCGGGCGGGATCGTCCGAGTCACTCCTCGACGCCGGAGCCGAGCCGTTGCGCACGCAGGCGCAACAACGAAAGCAGCTCGGAGAGGTCGGTGAGGCCCTCAGCCTCTCGACGCTCCTCCGGCGTGAGTCCGCCGACGTCGTCCTGTCGGTCGAGCAGGGCCGTGAGGCGTTGGTCGACACCGGCGGGCAGACGTAGTCGGTCAAGCGTGTCGGGGACTTCGATCTCGAACACAACCGGTCGGGACATCACCCATCAGGGTACCCGAGCGTCGGCGCCGACTGGGGTGGCGGCATCTACCTCGAGTGCCATGACCGGACCCGGAGTCGTCGCTGCCGGCGCGTTGCTGTGTCGGGAGCCGTCTATGGGGCCAGCGTTACTCCGGGGTTACTCCCGGCCGATGCGTTGCAGCCGTTCTGCAAGGTGATTCGCGAGCCGATCGGGCGTCTGGCGGAATCCCACTCCTTCCGCTCTCAGGTAACTCCCGGTTACTCCCGCCCTGGGGAAGATTCAGGCGATGCCCAAGCCGCCGAAGGGCAAGCGCGTCTCGGGCGCCGACGGCGCCTACACCGTGTCGGGCAAGGCCGCGAACGGTGGGGGGCTCGCTCTACCGAGAGCGCGACGGTGTCTGGCGCGCGACCTACCGAGTTCCCGGCGAGTGTCCGAAGCGGTGAACCTCGGCCTGGTCGCGGCGAATCCGGTCGACCAGGTGCTTCCGCCGAAGCGGACAAAGTCGAAGAAACGAGCGCTGAGTGCCGCCGAGGGACGCGCCCTTGTCGCCGCCGGCGCTGAAGACCGTCTCGCCGCGGCCATCGCGCTGTTGTTCATCCAAGGGTGGCGGGTGTCGGAAGTGCTCGGACTCGCGTGGTCCGATCTCGACCTCGACGCCGGGACTGCGACCGTCTCCCGAGCCAGCGTCTATGTCGACGGTGTCGGCATGGTGCTCGGCCCGCCGAAAACAGAAGGCGCCGAAGGCGAGCACCTGTTGACGCCGGCCGTGATCGAGTTGCTACGCCGCCGCCACGACGCCCAGCTCGAAGAGCGCCGAGTCGCGGGCGAGGCGTGGCGAGGGCACACCTACGAGGGGCGCTCCGTGGATCTGATCTTCACCACGACGACGGGCGGATTGCTGTTGCGCCAGGCGGTCGCCAAGGCGATCGCGGCCGCTGCAACCAGGGCAGGCATCGACGCCAAGGGCCTCGGCACCCACGCTGGCCGGTCGACGGCTATCACGGCGCTCTACACCGAGGAAGGTCTCGACCTGGCCGACATCGCCCGCTACGTCGGCCACGCCAGCGCAGCGACCACTGCCGGCTATGTCCGCCACCTCGGCCGGAGACCCGCTGCAACAGCAAACGCGGCGAGTCGCCTTCTCGACCCATCACTCCCCGCTGACGTTGGCGAGAGCTGATGAGAAACGGCCGCGTCCGGGCCAACTCCCCCTGGGCCGCTGATCCGTAGATGGGGTTTCTACTCGCGCGTTCAGGCGGCTCCCGCAGCTCTCAGACGGCGCAGGAACCGTCGTTCTGCCGCGGCCGTAGGACTCCGGCACCGTGGTGCTGCTCGCGATCGCGAGCGTGGCGGAACGGCACCTTCGAGGACGCCCTGCGGCCAGCGTTCGGTGTATCACCGGACGCGCAAAGTCGCACATCGCGTGAACGCCGCCGACGGCGCTGAGAACCTGCCCCTCGGCGACCATTTACCCCCGGTTGTCGTCGATTGACGTGGGAGTATTGAGACGTGGTGAGTCGGTCGCCGGCCGCGCCTGTTTTGGCCGATTTCGAGAAACTCGACGTTCGACTCCTCGGGGGCCTTCAGGTCCGGGTAGGTGTTGAGCCACTCGAGGGGCTGCGCTCAGGTCGGGCGCGGTCGCTGCTCGCCTTTCTCATCCTGCATGTAGATGTGGCTCATGCACGGGCGCGGTTGGCGTTCGAGTTCTGGCCCGATTCGTCGGAGGCGCAGGCACGGACAAACCTGCGCAACGTCTTGCACACTCTCCGGCGGGCCCATCCGGCACTCGAAGCGGCGCTGCGGGTGACGACCACGACCTTGCAGTGGCAGCCGGTCGGCCCGACTGTGGTGGACGTCGAGTGCTTCGTCGCCGCTGCCGAGGCGGCGACCGCCGCGGATCCTGACGACGCCGATGGCCTCATCGCGCGATGCCGTGCCGCGTCGGTGCTCTATGCGGGGGATCTGCTCGCCGGGGAGTACGACGAGTGGCTGCTCGCCAAGCGCCAGGCGTTGCGCGACCAGTACCGGAACGTCCTGAGGCTCCTGGCCACGGCGCTGATCGACGCTGGCCAGGCTGGCGAGGCCACGGCTGTCGCCCGCGAGCTCGTGCGTGTCGACCCGATCGACGAATCGGGGCATCGGCTGAGGGTCGAGGCGCACCATGCAGCCGGTGACCGCGCCGGCGCGGTCCGGGCCTACCACGAGTGCGCGGCGACCCTCGAGCGCGAGCTGGGTGTCGAACCCGGGCCGGCCACGGCCGCCGCGTACGCGGCGGTGCTCGACAGCCCGCGGGACAGGACCGAGCTGTCGCGCCGACCGCCGGTGCGGGCTCGGCCTGGCCTCGTGGGTCGTGAGGAGGACCGGCAGCAGCTGATCGCGGCATGGTCGGCGGCCGAGCACGTCCCGCCGTCGGTCGCGCTCGTGACGGGGGAGCCGGGAATCGGCAAGACCCGCTTGGTCGACGAGCTGCGGGCGTGGTGTGCACGATCGGGTGCCGCAATCGCAGAGGCCCGGTCGTACGCGACCGAGGGTGACCTCGGCTACGGAGTTGTGGCGTCATGGCTGCGATCGCCGGACGTCGGGCCCGGGCTGCGTCAACTCTCCCCGGACCAGCGCGCCGAGTTGGCGCGGCTGCTTCCTGAGCTCGGCTCGCCGGCGCCGGTCGACGGAGCCGACGATGCCGACAGGCGTCGCCGTCTGTTCGACGCCGCCGCCGCGGCACTCATTGGCACCGGGCGCCCGACCCTTCTGATCGCCGATGACTGCCAGTGGAGCGACCAGGTGAGCCTGGAGTTCATCCACTACCTGATCCGGCAGCGCATCGACGCCCCGTTGCTCGTGGTGCTCACGGCGCGGCGCGAGGAACTCGACATGGGTCATCCGATCTCGGCTTTGCGCGACGCGCTGGTCGTGGCCGAACGGCTGATCGAGTTGCGACTCGGACGGCTCTCCCGCGAAGCCACTGGCGCGTTGGCGAGCCAGCTCACCGGGTCGCGGCTCGACGAGGCCGCCGTCGAAGCGCTGTTCGCCGACACGGAGGGCAGCCCATTGTTCGTCGTCGAGACCGTGCGAGCGGGCTGGGATGGCGGTGGTGAGCATGCGGCGTTGAGTCCGCGGCTGCGCGCTGTGATCGACGCGCGCTTTCACCGCCTCACCGACGTTGCGGTCACCGTGCTCGGCGCCGCCGCGGTGGTCCGTCACCCGTGCTCAGCGAACCTGCTCGCGACGCTCTGCGGCCTGGACGACCGGTCGCTGGCGCGTGGCCTCGATGAGCTGTGGCACCGGGGCATCCTTCGCGAGTCGGGCAGTGACGCCTACGAGTTCAGCCACGGCAAGTTGTGCGATGCGGCGTACGAGAACCTCAGCCCTGCGATGCGGCGGTCGTACCACGGAGCGATCGCGCAGGTCCTCGCCGAGCTGAGCGGACGCGAACCCGACGTCGCCAGCGGCCAGGTGGCCGTCCACTTCGAGGCCGCGCACCGGCCTGATGAGGCGGTGGTGTGGTTCCACAAGGCCGCGATCGACGCTCAGCAAGTGGCCGCCTACGCGGAGGCGGTGCGACTCCTCGAGCGCGCCCTGGCCCTGGTGCCTGCGCTTCCGGCTGACGTTCGCCACGTCCGCGAGCTTGAGCTGCTCTCGAGCATGCCCGTGGCGCTGGGCGGCGCGGAGGGATACGGCACCCATCGGATGCGTGAGGCTCACCGGCGGGCGGCCGACTTGGCCGCCAGTCTCCGCGTCGATCTCGAGCCGGCACTGATGCGTTCGATGGTCATGTCGGCGTTGTGCCGCGACGAATTCGACGCAGCGGCCAACGCTGCCCGACAGCTGCTGGCCCACGCCACGGATGTCGGCGACAGCGCGCTGGCGGTCGAGAGCCACTACCTCTTGGGCATCTCGGCGTTCTGGGCGGCGCGCCTCCAGCAGGCGCGTGACCACTTTGAGACCGTGGTCGCCGATTTCGACCCGGTCACGAGAGATCGACACCATGCGATCTACGGCCACGACCCACAGGTGGTCTGCTTGAGTCGCCTAGGCAACACGCTGTGGTTCCTCGGCGAAGAGGAGGACGCTCGTCGCGCATGTGAAGACGCGCTCGCGCTGGCCGACGACGTTGGCCACCCCTTGAGCCACGACACGGCTGCGATCTTCTCGTGCGTCCTGGCGATCGATCTCGGCGACCGAGACCTGCTGTGGCTCTCGGCACCGCGGCTCGGCGCGTTGGGCATGGACTCACTCCCCGCCACCAAACGCGAGGCGATTGCCGGCCTGATTGCTGTTCTCGACGGCCGGCACCGAGAGGGCGTCGCCCGGACCCGCGCCGCACTCGACCGGTGCCGCGGCCACAACTTCTATCCCGGCTTTCAGGCGACGATCGCACGCGTTCTCTTGGTCGCTCATGCGTACGCCAGCGACCCAGCCGGCGGGTTGGAAACCTGCGAGCGGGCGCTGGCAATGGGGAGCACGCCGCTGTGGGAAGCGGAGATCCACCGGGCCCGTGCTGAGTTCCTCCACGCGACCGGCGCCGAACTCGACCAGATCAACACCGAGCTTCGCACTGCAATGGCCGTTGCGCGCCGCCACGCCGCCGAGGGGCATATGCGACGCGTCGAGGTCACCCGTCGACGCCTCGGCGTGGCAGCGTCCCCCGCGGCCACCTGACCGAGACACGACGAGGCACTCCTCGAACGGTTCGCCAAACGCTTGCGAAACGCCGCGTCTCGGACACTGCAACCATGACCACGAACTTCTATGACGCCATCGTTGTCGGGGCGCGGTGCGCCGGGGCGCCGACCGCCATGCTGCTCGCGGAGCAGGGCCATCGAGTCCTCCTCGTCGACCGCTCGACCTTCCCGAGCGACACACTGTCGACCCTTGTCATCCAGCCCCAAGGGGTCGCCGCCCTCAAGCGCTGGGGCCTGTACGAAGACGTCGCGGCGACGGGCTGCCCTCCCATCGAGCAGTACAGGTTTGACTTCGGCCCGCTCGTCATCTCGGGCCGGCCAAGGCCGATCGACGGCAACGCAACGGCCATCGCGCCGCGCCGCACGGTGCTCGACAAGATCCTCGTCGACGCGGCTGCTCGGGCCGGGGCCGAGGTCCGGGAAGGATTCACCGTCGACGAGGTGCTGTTCGATGACGGTGCGGTCGTCGGGATCCGCGGCCACGTCGACGGTGGGTCGGAGGTGATCGAGCGCGCCCGGGTCGTCGTCGGCGCCGACGGCCACAACTCCCGCGTCGCACGAGCGGTCGAAGCGGCGCGGTATCACGAGAAGCCTGTGCTCGAGAACGCCTTCTACACATACTGGCGTGACCTGCCCGTCGACGCGTTCACCACCGTCATCCGCGGCGATCGGGGCTTCGCCGCCATCCCCACCAACGAGGACCTCACGCTGCTGCTGGTCGGCTGCCCCTTCGCCCAAGCCGGGGACTTCCGCCGCGACGTCGAGGCCAACTACTTCGAAGCCGTCAAGCGCGAGCCGGAGTGGGCCGACCGGCTGAGCGCGGCGACCCGCGAAGGGCGCTTCACCGGCGGGGGTGTGCCGAACTTCTTCCGCACGCCGTCGGGGCCGGGTTGGGTGCTGGTGGGCGATGCCGGCTACACGAAGGATCCAATCACCGCCCAGGGCATCGCCAACGCGTTCGTCGCCGCCGAGGGCGTCGCCGCCGCTCTGGGTGCGGTGTGGGCCGGAGAAGCATCGTTCGAAGGTGCGATGGGCCGCTACCACGCCGATCGAGACGCGGCAGCGCTGCCGATGTACGAGTTCACCACCCAGCTGGCGACGCTCGAGCCGCCCCCGCCTGAGATGCAGGAGCTGTTCGCTGCGATCGCCGGCAACCAGCCGGCGACGGATGCCTTCGTCAGCGTCAACGCCGGGACGATGTCGCCGCCCGAGTTCTTCGACCCCGACTACCTCGATCGCGTCCTGCACCCCGCGGAGGCACGATGACCATCGCGACCACCGGTGTGAACAACCTGCGCTCGCAGTTCCGCGGCGCGCTGCTACGTCCCGGCGAGGAGGGATACGACGAGGCCCGCGCGTGTGGAACGGCGCCGTCGATCGCCGACCGGGTTTGATCGCCCGGTGCGCCGGTGCCGACGACGTCGCCACGGCCGTGCGCTTCGCCCGCTCGCACGACCTCGAGGTGGCGGTTCGCGGCGGGGGGCACTCCATCGGGGGACTGTCGGTCTGCGACGACGGGCTGATGATCGGCCTGTCGACGATGAAGGCGATTCAGGTCGCCCGCAGGCTCGGTCGGCAACCGCGGCCGGCGGCGTGCTCTGGGGTGAGCTCGATCGGGCGACGCAGGCGCACGGCCTCGCCACCACCGGAGGGATCATCAGCCACACCGGCATCGGCGGGCTCACCCTCGGCGGAGGTCTCGGTCATCTCATGCGCAAGCACGGCCTCACCGTCGACAACCTCCTGACCGTCGACCTGGTCACCGCGGATGGAGAGCTCCGCAAGGTGACCGAGCAGTCCGACCCGGATCTGTTCTGGGGCTACGCGGCGGCGGCGGCAACTTCGGCATCGCGACCCGGTTCGAGTACCAGGTCCATCCCGTGGGCCCCATGATCCTCGGTGGGCCGGTGCTCTGGCCGCTCGAGGACGCTCCGCAGGGTGATGGCCACCCTGCGCGAAGCTGCACCGAGCGCGCCCGACGAACTCGGCATCAGCGGCCACTCCACCCTCGGCTACCTCAGTCCCGTGGACTACGAAACCGCCGGCGCGGCATGATTCACCACACCAACCCCGTCCGTCGATCGGGGGGAACTCCAATTCCCCTCCCACACCCGCTTGATGGGACCGGCGTGCTCGCCGCGAAGCAGCGCATACGTGGCACGATCGCAGTTGGACAACGAGGAGTCGGATGTGGTCATCGTCGGTGGATGGTTTGAGGTCGACCCCGTGGAGCGCGATGCGTTCCTCGCCGAGCGTCACGAGATGATGCGCAGGTCGCGCAGCGAGGACGGGTGCCTCGAGTACACGTTCGCCGCCGACCCGCTCGAGCCCGGCCGAGTGATCTTGTTCGAACGGTGGGAGAGCCAGGCTGCGTTGGATGCGCACTTGGCGGCGCTCTCGGCGACGACGACCGTCACGCCCGGGTCGGCGGCGATCATGCTGTATGACGTGGCAGGTGAGCGCCGGTTGCGGTGACCCGCCACGGGCTGACTTGAGTCGGCGGTATACCGGTCGAGCCTCTCGACCGCGCTCGGCACCGCCGACCGGCGGCGCTGTCGACGAGTCAGTGGAGTGGTCGCCCATTCCAGTCGGCGCGTGCGGCGGGATCCCAGTCGATGGGTATCGCTCGGCCACCGTTCACGAGGTCGTAGTCGACAGTCACGTCGAGGTCTGCGCAAACTGGCAGCACGACCTCGCGCCAGACGGCCTCGCCGGGGTCTCCGGTCCGCTTCGTCGAGAAGCACCGATGCGCGGTGACATGCGTCAACGGGGCGCCGGCGTCCCGACTGGTGGTGATCGCCAAACGCAGCATCGCCCGGTTGGTCTCGATGAAGTGGTCGTCTACCGGAGTGTGCTGCGGAGTACGGCCCGTTTCACGGGCAGGCAGTTTCGCCTCGGCCGACACCCCGATCGCGAACCGATTCGATCGGTTGCCGTGGTAGGTGTACCGCTCCGGCGCATTGTTGAAGAGCACGTCACCATTGCGTAGCCCCACCCAGTGGTAGGCCACCGGCCAGAACCGCTCGTGGAGGGCCATCCGCTCGGCCGTCGCATCCACGTCTCCGTTGCCGGTGTCGTACCGGCTGAGGGTCTCCTCGCTGATCTGGCCGGCCGTGATCCGTTCCCGCCACTGACGCCGCTTGCGGGCGGCGGTGCCGAACTCGACCGCAGTGATGTGCATGCAGATGTGCGTACGGAGGGACAAGTCCACCGGCGTCGGCCGGCCCTTCCACTGCACTCGGCGCCCCGATGCCTCGTGCAGGTAGAACGCCTCGCGATACCGCGAGGCGAGTTCCCCTCCCCAGTTGTCGAAGAAGCCCGGGAAAGCGGTCGGTACCGAGGGCACGTCCGGTCCGGCAACTGCGCTGGACGACTCGTCCTCATCGTGCTGCAAGGCATCGTCAGCGTCCGCGTCCGCGTCCGCCAGGCCGGCCAAGGCAGCCGCCGTTTTCGGGCCGACGATCCCGTCCACGGCCAGCCCTTGCGACTCCTGCAGCGACTTGACGGCGGCCTCGGTCTGACGGCCGAAGATCCCGTCGATCTGCCCGACCGGATATCCGGCTGCGGCCAGATCTGCTTGCAGTTGCTTCACCTGGGAACCGCGGTCGCCACGTCGAAGAGTCATTGTCGTGCTCCTTTGAAGATCTTGCCCCGGGCGGCTACCGGGCCCGCCGGGGATCGTCCACACCGCTCGCGCCCTCACCTGCCGCGGAGTCGGCGAGCGTGCGGCACTCTCCCCGTGTTGCCAGCCAGCGGACACCCCGCGTGATCTTGTCCTCTTTCGAGAGTCACGAAAGGACCTAGTGATACGACCGATGTTGGGGACGCGGCGGCTGCCCCGTGCTGGCGATCTGGGGCGCCGACGAAGAGTGCTCGCCTCCCCGGCCCGACATCGACGCGCTGCGGTGACCCGGACGACGGGGCGAACCGTGATGATGGCTTCAGCCCCGACTACACCGCGGCCCTGCACGACTGGTTCGCCGAGCGCCTCGTGCGGCCGCCCGCGGCATGAGCGGTGAGTCGCTGGGATGACCGCAACCACCGATGCGTTGACGGCGGTGGTTGGGTCGGGACGAACTCGCTGGAACGCCAGTCGACATGCGCTCGCTAACGTCGAACACCGTGTCGAAGCGCCCGTTGAGGTTGTTCAACACTCTCACGCGTGAGCTGTCTGCCTTCAAGCCGCGAGACCCGCCCGATGTCCGCATGTATTCGTGTGGACCGACCGTCTACGCCGATCAGCACATCGGCAACATGCGGGCCTATGTGTTCGCCGACACGCTGAAACGGACGCTGCGGTGGAAGGGCTACCGCGTCCACCATGTCATCAACGTCACCGATGTCGGCCACCTCACCTCCGACGGCGACGTGGGTGACGACAAGCTCGAGGTGGCCGCCCGGCGCGAGCAGCGCTCGATCTGGGAGATCGCCGAGCACTACACCGGGGCTTTCAAGGCCGACCTGGCCCGGCTCCGGGTCGGTGAGCCGGACCTGTGGCCGAGGGCCACCGATCACATCCCGCAGATGGTCGCGTTCGCCGAGGCACTCGACCGCGCCGGCTGGTGCTACGTGCTGCCGAGTGGGCTCTACTTCGACACTTCCCGCGACGACGACTACGGCAAGCTCGCCCGGCTTGACGTCGAGGGGCAACTCGAGGGCGCGCGAGTCGAGGCCGTGGAGGGCAAGCGCAACGCGAGCGACTTCGCTGTGTGGCGCACCGCCGACCCGGCAGCGAAGCGGCAGATGGAGTGGGACTCGCCCTGGGGTCGGGGTGCGCCGGGCTGGCACCTCGAGTGCTCGGTGATGTCCATCGAGCATCTCGGCGGCCACTTCGACATCCACACCGGCGGTGTCGACCACGTCCCGATCCACCACACGAACGAGATCGCCCAGAGCGAGGCGTTTCTCGACGACGGCGAGGACTGGGTTCGTTGGTGGCTCCACGGCGAGTTCATCAACCTCAAGGGCGCCAAGATCTCGAAGTCGACTGGCGGTGGCGTCCTCGTCGACGACCTGTTCGACCGCGGCTACCACCCGCTCGTCTACCGCTACCTCCTCCTGCAGGCGCACTACCGCAGTCAGATCGAGTTCAGCTGGCAGGCGCTCGACAGTGCCCGCACCGGGCTGCGCCGGCTGCTCGGGCGATACGCGCCCGCCCGCACCGCCCATGCGGCGGTCTCGAGCGCCGCCGCCCGCGCCCACCTCGACGCCTTCGACGTGGCCGTGTCCGACGACCTCAACACCGCCAAGGCCCTGGCGGTGGTGGCTGCCGCATCGCGCGACGACGCGTTGTCCGACCGCGAGCTGAGCGCGCTGGGCGCCGAGTTCGACGCCGTCCTTGCCATCGGCCTCACCGATCTGTCGGCAGCTGACCTCGACTTGAAGCGCGTCGATGTCGACGTCACACCCACCGACATCGAAACGCTCACGGCGGAACGGAGCTCGGCACGCGTGGCCAGAGACTTCGCGAGGTCAGACGATCTCCGAGACCAGCTCGCAGAGCTCGGAGTGATCGTCGAGGACCACGCCGATGGGACGTCATCGTGGCGTTGGGCTTGACGCCGGCATCCCCATCGAATCTCGTCGGGTTCGTCGATGTCGCCGTCTCCGGAGCATGACGAACGTCGAAGCGCGCACGTATCGGCATCGATGCGTCTGTCGAGGTGCTGGCGTGGACTGCGCAGCGTCGGGTCTTCACCGGCCGGGAGCGCTTGCTGCGGTTGTGGTCGGGGTCTTCCGGCCATGACCACAGGAGGTTCCTGTCGGCGATAGAGCGCAAGCGGGCGCCACCGTCGGCTGCGATGATGTGGAGACGGGTTCGAGCGGGAGGAGAGGACGATGAGTCAGCCGGGTCGGTTGCGACCGAGGACGTCGGCGGCCTTGGTGGCGGCGGCAGCGGCCGTCGCCCTGGGCCCTTCGTCGGGTGGTTCCGCAGCGACGCACGCGATGAGCAGCGAGACGCCGGTACTCAACTTCGACAGGGCAGCGATCGACGACGCGGTCGAGCGTGCGCTCGAGCAGACGACGACACCCGGTGCGGTCGTGCTGCTGCGGCAGGGCGACACCGAGCACCTCGCCGCGTACGGCACCCGCCAGTACGGCGGTGGCGACGCGGTCACGGTCGACGACCACTTTCGGATCGGGTCGAACACCAAGACGATGACCGGGACCGTCATCCTCCAACTCGTCGACGAGGGCGAGCTCGGGCTCGATGACCCGGTGTCGAACCACGTGCGGGGGGTGCCGAACGGCGAGAACACCACGATCACCGAGCTGCTCAACATGCGCAGCGGGCTGCACAACTACAGCGAGCTCGTCACGTTCAACCGCATGCTCGACGACGACCCGGCGCGGGTCTGGCAGCCCGAGGAACTGGTGGCGATGGGACTCGCCGAGGAGCCGTACTTTCCGCCAGGCGACGGCTATCACTACTCGAACACCAACACTGTGATCCTCGGCATGATCCTCGAAGAGATCACGGGCAACCCGGCGGCGGACGAGTTCCGCACCCGCATCTTCGAGCCGCTCGGTCTCGAGGAGACGCTGCTGCCGGCGCTTGACGATCCCTCGATCCCGGAGCCGCACCCTCGCGGCTACCTGTGGGGCACGAACGAGTCCACGGCGGTCGACCCGGCGCTGCCCGACGACGATCAGGAAGCCGCGCTCGCCGGCGAGACCGAGCCGACCGATGTCACCGAGCACAACCCGTCGTGGGGGTGGACTGCGGGTGCGGCCATCTCGACCGCGGGTGACCTCGCCACCTATGTCGAGGCGCTGATCGGTGGCGGGTTGCTCTCGACCGAGCTCCAGGCCGTGCGCCTCGCCAGCCTCCAGCCGGTCGACACCGACGACCCGCAGTCCGCGCAGTACGGGCTCGCGCTGGCCCGGCTCGGACCGCTGCTCGGCCACGACGGATCCCTGCCCGGGTTCCAGTCCGTCATGGGACACGACCCCGAGACTGGGCTCACGATGATCGTGTTGACCAACCTGCAAGCGGCGCCCGACGGGCAACAGACCGCGAACCTCATCGCGCAGACGCTGATCCCGGTGCTCTACGCCGACCCCGCAACGACCAGCACGACCGGCTGACGCATCCCGACCTGCTCAGCAGCAACCAACGGCGCACCGGATCGGGAAGGTGATGCAGCCTCCCTCGTGGTCAGCGCTCCGCCTGGAGCCGGACTAGTCCGTCGAGGATGAGATCGAGCACGAGCTCGAAGCTGCTCGATGTGTTGCCGTCGAGGTGCTCATGGACATGGGCGACGGTGTGTGGATGGGTCTCGCTCGACACCGTACCCAAGAAGCCCTCGGCGATCGCCCGGGCGTCGGGTGCGGTGATGTCGAAGTCCATGGCGAGTTCCTGCAGCGTGTAGCCGAGGACGTGGTTGTTGACGGCGTGGAAGCCGTGGTGGGCGATGTCGGCCGACAAACCGCTCTCGTTGAGGGTGCGGAGCAGGCTCTCCATGTGATCGACTCGGCTCGGGCCGGGGAGAAACTGCTGCCAGAGCGCTGGTGCCCATGGGTGGCGAACGAAGGCCTCGCGGGTGGCGATGGCATGTGAGCGGACGGCTCGCATCACCGGCTCGTCGCTCGAGGGGGGGTCGACTTCGCCGGCGACGGCGTCGACCATGAGGGCCAACAGCTCGTCCTTGTTGGCGACATGGTTGTAGAGGGCCATGACCTTGAAGCCGACGCGGTCGGCCAGCCTCCTCATGGTCAGCGCGGCGACACCTTCGTCGTCGGCCAAGGCCATACCGGCAGCGACGATGGTGGCTTGATCGAGCGGCTTGCGCGTCGCGGTGTTCGATTCCGTCACGGCGTCCCCCGCTTTCTCGTCGGCGAGCCTACTCCTTGACAACGTACGCCGTACGTTAGATGATCGTGCCTCGAACGTACGGCGTACGTAGAAGAAGGAGAACGAGATGAGGACGAGGCCCATCGCCCAACGGGCTGGTTCGACGCCACCCCTACCGGAGACGATGCGAGCGGTCGTCGCTCGCCGCTACGGCACCGCCGAGGTCCTCTCGGTCGAGAACGTGCCGGTCCCGACGCCGGCCGCCGGCGAACTCCTGGTGCGTGTCGAGGGGTCGTCGCTGAATGCGCTCGACTGGCATTTCCTCACCGGAACGCCGTATCTCGTTCGACCCACGAACGGATTCCGACGGCCGAAGCGAACGATTCCCGGCGCCGACGTCGCTGGAACCGTCGTCGCGACCGGTCCCGGCGTCGCCGACGTCCGGCCTGGCGACGCCGTCTTCGGAGAGTGCAAGGGCGGTGGCTGCGCCGCGTACCTCACCGTCGACGCGACCACCGTCGTCGCCAAACCTGCCGACGTGTCGTTCGAAGCTGCGGGGGTCACGCCCGTCGCCGGCCTCACCGCGCTGCAGGGCCTCCGTACCCACGGCTCCGTCCAACCCGGCGACCACGTGCTGATCAACGGAGCGGCCGGCGGCGTCGGAACCTTCGCCGTGCAGATCGCCAAGGCGCTCGGCGCCCAGGTCACCGCGGTCTGCAGCAGCCGCAACGTCGAGCTGGTGCGCTCGCTGGGCGCCGACACCGTGATCGACTACACCGTCGACGACTTCGTGGACGGTGGCCCTCGGTTCGACGTCATGCTCGACAACGTCGGCAACCGGACCCCGGGCGAATGTCTCGCCGTACTCCGTCCTGGCGCGCGCTACGTCGCCGTCAGCGGACCGAAGTCCAACCGGTGGCTCGGGCCGGTCCCGCACATCTTCCGTACCGCGCTCGCGTTCCGCCGAGCCGATCCCTCGTTCCACCAGTTCATTGCGTCACCAGTCGAAGCAGACCTCACGTATCTCGGCGAACTGCTCGCACGTGGCTCGATCAGACCCGCGATCGATCGGGTGATCGGGCTCGATGGCGTCGCCGTCGCACTCACCGAGATCGGCGGGGGCCACACCAAGTCCAAGATCGCGGTGACGCCCACATGAGCGTCGACGGCACTGTGTCCGCACCGCACCGAGCTCGCCACGCCATGGTGCCACTGGGACTTCGCCACCGACTTCGGCGTCGACGACCCACCACCGGCCAACGGGGCGAGCGCGGGTACGAAAAGCGACGCGAAACGCGGACATCTGGTGCCCACACAGCCGGTGGGCACGGTGTCCCGGAGGAGCCGATCGCGGACGGGTAGCTCTCGCCGGCACGGCCTCATCGCGAGCCCGCACGGTCGCGACGGAATCGGCGCCACACGCGGCCCACCGCAGGCGACCGCTGAAGTCGCAGTGGCGAGCGACGGTCCACAACGCTGCGCCAGAACGACAGCGAGTGCGACGTCGCGAGCCGCACCGAACCGCATGTCTCCACGGCGGCCAGCCGATGGCATTCAGCCGGTACCTCGTCGATGCACCTATCGACGCCAGACTGTTGCGACGCCCTGCGGCAGTCGACAGGTCGAAGTCGAACGACATGACGCCAGCCCCGGTACTCCTCACGGGACCAGCGAGGTCGCCGAGGACCTGTCCCAGTCTCTGCGCAGCGACACATACACCGCGAAGGGCGCGTCGTCCTGCTCGCCGTCGATCCGTTCGACCATCCCGCGGCTGCGGACCTCGCCCGCGTAGCGCATCCCGATGCGTTCCATCACGGCACGCGACCGTGCGTTGTGACGGACCGTGCACGACACCACCGCTTGCACGTCGAGAACGTTGAACGCAAACTCCAGCCCGGCGCGGCCTATCTCGGACGCGTAGCCGTGACCCCAGCGCTCGCGCCGAAGCGCCCAGCCGATCTCGAGCCAGTTCGCGTGCGCAATGAATGGGCGATGAGTCTCATGCGCGATCCGCACCCACGGCTCCGCGGGGAGGACTGCGTAGATCTGGCCCCAGTCGTCGTCGACGGGCGTGCGCGACAACCCGCCGCGACCGACAACTTCGCCGCTGTGCCGATCGTACGCGATCCACTTGTGGACACCGTGGAAGCGCCACGAATCGCCCATCAACTTCGCCCGCTGCTCGGCCTCTTGGAGGCT
>Ga0299914_10001158_pt1 | contig 17091 bp, 16 predicted proteins | sample RVTome_10_FD_201361 | JGI IMG/M metagenome (GOLD analysis project Ga0299914, IMG submission 201361) | Soil microbial communities from uranium-contaminated site in the Upper Colorado River Basin, Wyoming, United States - RVT153D57 (version 2) ...
CGACTCTTGTCGTCACACGCTTGCAGGGCCGAGCCGCCGTGCTGGTGGTCGTCCCACAGCGCTGATCAGCAGCCCTCGCGTTGCACACCGGGAACGTCGACCGGCAGCCGCCCACCTGCCGATGCCGCACCGGTCAGCACGTCGACGAGGGCCCGAAACGCGTCGGGAGTTCGGCCGTAAAGCGCGATCTTGGCTGTAGTCGCCGAGCTCTCGGCGAGTGCGTAGGGAGTGTCGAGCGAGACCACCACGTCACCCGAACCGGGGTTGGGCGGCAGCGCCCCGAGCAACCGCACCACCTCACCCGAGCCCACGGCCAACCCGGCGGCTTCGGCCGCCTCGACCATCCTGCCCCGGTCCGTCGCCGTGCCGCCGGCCACCTGGATCGAGTCGCCGACGAGCCGGCCCTCACATGGACCCTCGACCACGCTCATCCCGGCCAGCGAAGCCGCATACGACTCGTCCGAATGCGACCCGATCACCTCGACGCCAGGCGACGAGCCCGCTCCCGCCTGGTGAATCGCAAGGGCCACGATCCTGGTCGCCGCTTCCGCGAGCCGCCGCGCGTCGAGCCGTCCCGACTCGACGGCGGCCACGATCCCGGCGTGCGCGGCGGCCACGTCGGCGGGCATCAGCACCATGTCCACGCCCGCGTCGAGAGACCGGACGGCGGCATCTCCAGCACCGTACGTCCCCGTCAGCCCGGCCATGTCCTGAGCGTCCGTGACGATCACGCCGTCGAAGCCGAGATCGTCACGCAGCAGGTCTACCACTGCCCGCGACACCGACGAGGGCACGCCGGGGTCGACGGCCTCGACGTTCAGGTGAGCGACCATCACCGCCGGTACGCCGCCCTCGATCGCGGATCGGAACGGGACGAGATCACGCTTGCCCAGTTCTTCCAATGACGCGGACTGCACCGGGAGTTCGACGTGACTGTCGGCAGGCACCGAGCCGTGGCCGGGGAAATGCTTGGCCACGGCCACGATGCCCGCTTCGGTGTACCCATCCACGGCACCGCGCACTATCTGCGCGACCAGATCGGGATCGGACGAGGCAGAGCGGCTGCCGATCGTCGGATCGTCGGGACCGCTCGTCACATCGGCGTCGGGGGCGAACACCATGGTAAATCCCATGGCGCGCAGCTCGAGCCCGCTCGCCCGCGTCACTCGCGTCACCAGCTCCGGGTCGCGGGCTGCGCCGAGCGTCATCAAGGAAGGAAACTCGGTCGCCGGTTCGGGTACGCGGGCGACCCGGCCGCCTTCTTGGTCGACCGTGACCACGAGCGGGTAGGGCCGGTCTACGCCGCTTTGCAGGTCGGCGACCATTTCGCTGACCTGGTCGGGCGATACGACGTTCTCCCCCATCACGATCACGCCACCCAGGTGGTACCGGTTGACCAAATCGACCGGCGCCGCCCGGCCGCCGTACCGAGCGACTATGACCTGTCCGGCCAGCTCCTCCGTCGACATGTCGGCGACGATCGCCGCCGCCTCGTCGTACTCGGCCTGGGTGGGCCCCCACGGCAGCGGTGCCGGCGACGGCGGTGCCGGCGGCGGTGGAGCAGGCCTGGGCATGGCGGTGCGAGTGGCTGTCACGGTGCTCTCCGGAATCGCCGGCCGGGTGTCGGTGGCATCACCCGGCGAGCAGGCCGCCAACGCCAAGCCGGCCGCGATGATCGAGGTTGGCGTGCGCATCCTGGCTTATTCTTTCTCGGCGGCGAGCAGTTGGACCCTGCATGTCCAAAGCTGTGGCCCGAGATCGGGCTCCGCGAGGCCGAGCATGACGGCGGCGTCGCCGAGGCCGGCCGCTCGGTGTGCCTGGTGGTGTAGCAGGCCGGCAACGAACTCGCCGAGTGGGCTTTGACCTGGAGTGATCGAAACCGGATGGTCCGGGACGTCGGCCTGCTCGGCTGCGACCGACCTGGCCGCCGGCGGATCCATTTCGTAGTTCGCCTCCCCTGGATGGGCGTAGGAGGCGACGATGCGACCGATCCGCAGTCCGACCAGGGACGTCAGCGGACCGAGGCAGACGACGACGGCATCGGGCGTGACCAGCTCGGCCGCCGTCAGCACGGCCCGGTCGGAAGTGACGGCCGTGCCCACCGGTCCGAGCCCGGCCAACCCGTCCAATCCGTGGACGCCTCGGCCTGCGAACCGGAGGCCGTTCAGCCGACGTGCCGCGCCGACCGCCACCGGCACCTTCACGTCGAGCAGGTCGAGCACATGATGGGTGTTCGCCAGCACGCGCTCCAGCGGGACGTTGCCTGCCGTGCACACGACACCGCGTAAGTCCAGGGCCGGGTGCCGGGCCGCCACCACCAACGCCAGCGCGTCGTCCACGCCGGTGTCGACCACCGCGACTACGGGCAGGCTCACCCTGCGAGCACCTCGGTGACCGGCATGGACGAGTCCGCGGGAAACTCCAGCGAACTGGCCGGCCGGCCGCGGGCGACCAGTTCGGCGCCGAGTGCGGCCACCATCGCGCCGTTGTCGGTGCACAGCTTGGGCCGCGGGACACGAAGCGTGATGCCGGCGTCCGCACACCGCTCGACGGCCAGTGCGCGCAGCCGGGAGTTGGCCGCCACTCCCCCTCCGATCAACAAGGTGTCGACGCCCTGCTCGCGGCACGCAAGCACCGCCTTCGACGTCAGCACGTCGGCCACCGCCTCCTGGAACGAGGCCGCGACGTCGGATACCGGCACCGGCTCACCGTCGCGTTGCCTTGCCTCCACCCAGCGCGCCACGGCGGTCTTGAGCCCGGAGAACGAGAAGTCGTACCGGTGCCGTTCCAGATCACGCGGGCCGGTGAGCCCCCGCGGGAACGTGACATATGCCCGGTCACCGTCAGCAGCGCTGCGGTCGATGTACGGACCGCCGGGAAACGGCAACCCGAGCAGCCGGGCAACCTTGTCGAACGCCTCGCCCGCGGCGTCGTCGATGGTCTGGCCCATCGGCCGCACATCGGCGGTGAGGTCCGTGACGAGCAGCAGCGACGAGTGTCCGCCGGACACCAGCAAGGCAATTGTGGGCTCGGGCAGCGGGCCGTGTTCGAGCTGGTCGACGGCGACATGAGCGGCCAGATGGTTGACGCCGTAGAGCGGGCGACCGAGGCCGATGCTGAGTGCCTTGGCCGCCGACACGCCGACCATGAGCGCGCCGGCCAGGCCGGGGCCGCTCGTCACCGCCACGGCGTCGACGTCGGCAAGTTTCACACCGGCCTCGGAGCAGGCCCGCTCGATCGTCGGCACCATCGCCTCGAGATGCGCGCGGCTGGCCACCTCGGGCACTACCCCCCCGAAGCGGGCGTGCTCGTCAACCGAGCTCGCGACGGCGTCGACCAGCAGCTCGGTACCGCGCACGAGCCCGACGCCGGTCTCGTCACACGATGTCTCGATCCCCAGGATCAACGGTGCCTGCGCCACAGCACCAATGATTGCTCACGTCCGCCGCAGCCACCGGCGCAGGACCAGCCCGTCGACGCGCCCGGCACCGAAGTAGCCGCGGCGCCGGGCGATCCGCTCGAAACCGTGGCGCCGGTAAAGCGCCAGTGCCGGCTCGTTGTCGGCTCGGACCTCCAGCAACATCTCGGTGGCGCGTCGCCGGCGCGCCTCGTCGATGAGTGCGCCGAGCAGCACCGTCCCCAAGCCTCGGCGCTGGTGGGCGGGCGCGACTGCGACCGTCTGGATGTCTGCGGTTCCGTCCACCACCCGCAGACCGGCGTAGCCGGCCAGCTCACCCGACTCGTCCTCCGCGACCGCGTACCACCGGGTCTCCGGGACGCCGGAGAGCTCGGACCGGAACTCCTCGGCGCTCCACGGGGGATCGCCGGCGAACAGCTCGGCCTCGATCGGGACGATCTGCTCGACGTCCGACTCGAGCATCGACCGCAGCCGGTATGTCATCCGGACAGCACCGGCTTACGCTCACCCGGCGGGCGGGCGTCCGGCCGGCGCAGGTACAGCGGCTCGGCCGGGACGACCTCGACCGCTCCTTCCGCGTAGGCGACGGCGAGCGTGGCTGCACTCGGGTACTCCGGCCCGATTCGGTTCGGGAAGCACTCGGCATAGAGGCCAGCGCCAGGGCCCGCCGCCGGCAGCTCGGTCGCGACGTCGGCCGGTCTGACCACGTCCGGACCACCCGTCCGGCGAACCCGGCCGTCCGCGCCGCGTGGCGAGTACGCGGCCCAGTAGACCTCGCGCCGCCGGGCGTCGGTCACGACCACGAATCGCCCGTCGGCCTGGACGGCGGCCGCGACGACGTCCAGGCTGCACACGCCGTCGACCGGGATGCCGAGCGCCGCTCCCAGGGTCCGGGCGGTGACCAGGCCGATCCGCAGCCCGGTGAACGGCCCAGGCCCCACTCCGACGACGATACGGTTCAGATCGCGGCGATCGATGCCCGCCGTTGCGAGCGCATCGACGATGCCCGGTGCGACGAGCTCGGTGTGGCGTCGCGCGTCGACCCGGATCACCTCGGCCACCACTGCGTCGCCGTCATGTACGGCAACGGTGACAGCCGGAGTCGAGGTGTCCAGGGCGAGCAGCATGAGGATCAGGCTAACCAGGCGGCAGCATCGAACCCACGCCAGCGCTCGCCCACCGCGGTGACCGTGACGATCCGGGTGTCGTCGTCCCCGTCGGCGGGAGCTGACGCCTCCCGCTCGATCCTGACCTCGAGCCGGTCGTCCGCCAGCCCTTCCACCAGACCCTCGCCCCATTCCACGACGGTGACCGCCTCGTCAAGGGTGGCTTCCACGTCGAGCGTCTCCAGATCGTCCCAGTCTGCGAGCCGGTAGGCATCGACGTGCACGAGCGGCGGGCCACCGGACAGCGCCGGATGCACTCTGGCGAGCACGAACGTCGGCGAAGTGATCGGCCCGCGGACGTCCAGCCCCTCCCCGATCCCCTGCACGAGAGTTGTCTTGCCCGCCCCGAGCGCCCCTCGAAGCAGCACGAGGTCACCGGCCCGCAGCCGCGCCGCCAGCCGCACGCCCAGTCGCCGCATGTCATCAGCGGTGCGGATCTCGACCGTCCGACCGGATTCGATCAGTCCTGCCACGCCTATCGCGCCTTCCGTCGCCGCCACCAGCGAACCCGACCGTTGCGCGCCCGCTGGATCAGCTTCTCGAGGTGACTGGTGACGACCTCGTGCCGCTCGAGCAGCACCATGTGGCCCGCGTCCGGCACTTCGACGTACTCCGCCCGCGGCAGCAGGTTCACCAGCTCCCTGCTGTGCTCCACAGGCGTCAACCGGTCATCCGCCGCGCCGATGACGAGCGTGGGCAACGGTGGCAAGGCGGTGACGGCGTTGCGCTGGTCGTTCGCGGCGAACAGCGGCAGGAACTCGGCGACGACGTCGATCGGGGTCGCTGCATTCATCTGCGCGGTGAACGCAACGAGCGACGGGGACGCCTGGCCGACGAACGAGTACCGCCGGGTGAGCACATATCCGAGATCGCTGCCGGCCCGGCGGCCCCGCTCGATGAGATCCGGTTGGCGCGCCAGTGCCGCCAAAAGTCCCGGGGCTATTCGGTGGGCGAGCCGGCCGGCGGGGCCCGGTATGCCCAACGTGGCATCGACGTTCTTATGGCTGGTGGCGACAAGGCCGATGCCCGCCACCCGGTCGGCGAACAGTTCGGGGCGGGCTTGCGCCAGTGCCATCATCGTCATCGCACCCATCGAGTGCCCGACCAGCACCAGCCGTCCTTGCTTCGGCACCGTCTCGTCGATCACCTGGGCGAGATCGGAGGCGAGCCGGGGAAACGACACCGACCCGTTCGGGGCGCGTGACGACCGGCCGTGCGAACGCTGGTCCCAGAAGACCAACCGAGCCTGCCCGCGCAGGTCACGACGTTGGAAGTGCCAGGCGTCCAGGTTGAGCGCGTAGCCGTGGGAGAACACGACGGTCAGGTCGGGACGGCCGTCCGGCTCGTCGACCTCGACATGCAGCTGGACGCCGTCGTCGGTCTCCATGGTGAACGGGGCGCCGCGCAGCGTCCCGAGCGGCTCGTCGGCATAAGGATCGTCGCCGCGAAGCGAGCGGCCGACGGCGTACCGCTCCGCCGCGAACCCCACCGCGGCCCCGGCGGCGGCCACGCCCAGGGTCATGCCCACGTTGCCGGCCGCACGGCCGAATGACAGCAGCTTGCTCACAGCCCGATCTCCGCCGTGCCGAGATAGGTTCGTGGCAGCCGCGGTCCGAAGCGCGTGACGATCTCGTAGGAAATCGTGCGACACGCCTCGGCCCAGTCCTGTGCAGTCGGTTCACCGGCACTGCCGTCGCCGAACAGCACGACCTCGTCACCGGCGCCGGCATCGGTGTCGCCGAGGTCGATCACGAACTGGTCCATGCACACTCGGCCGGCCACTGTCCTGATGCGGCCCGCGGCCAGTACGGGAGCCCCAGGGGCGCCGTCACCGCCGGAGCCGTGCCTCGGCACACCGTCGGCGTAACCGAGCGGGACGAGCCCCAGGGTGGTCGGCCGGCCCGTCACGTAGTGGTGCCCGTACGAGACACCCTGCCCGGCCGGGACCCGCTTGACCAGCGCCAACCGGGCCCGCACCGACATCGCCGGCCGTAGTCCCACGTCGGCCGGCCTGATCTGGTCAGGGACGGGTGACAGACCGTAACAGGCCAGTCCGGGCCGGATCAGGTCGAAAAACGCATCGGGCCGGGTCAGGATGGCCGGGGAGTTCGCCATGTGACGTACTTCGGGACGGATTCCGCGTGACTCCGCAAGGTGGACAGCGTCGCGGAAGGTCTCGAGCTGTGCCGCGATTGACGGGTGGCCAGGTGCGTCCGCGTTGGCGAAATGCGACCAGAGACCGACGACGCTGACCACGCCGTCCGCCTCCGCCTTGGCGGCGGCGTCTACGAGCTCCGGCCAGTCGGCCACGGCCGAGCCGCCTCGTCCGAGGCCGGTGTCGACCTTCAAGTGCACCCGCGCTGGGCGGCCCGCCACCGCGGCGGCTTCGGCGATCTCGGCGACCGCCCACTGCGTATAGGCGGACACGTCGATGTCGTGCTCGATCGCTGAGGACCACCGCTCGCCCGGGGCCGCCAGCCAGGCGAGGATCCGTCCGCCGACGCCTGCCTTACGCAGCATCACCGCTTCTTCGAGTACCGCCGTCCCGAGCCATTCGGCTCCGCCGGCCCGGGCCGCACGCGCCGCCGGCACCAGACCGTGGCCGTAGGCGTCGGCCTTGACGATGGCCATCAAGGCGGCGCCGTTCGCCCGATCGCGCAACTCGGCGACGTTGTCGCGGATGGCGGCCAAGTCGACCCGCACTTCGGCGTGCGGGACGGGAGTCTCGCTCATGCGCTCGATTGTGCCAGCCCCCCGTCCACCACCCTCGTCGATCATGGGCGGAGGTCGCGCCCGGGGAACGCGCGCGGGAGTGCGTCCAGAACATCGGAGGCGCTGGGATATGCCGCTGTTCGCGCCGCCAGCCGTCCGGCCAGCCCGTGCACGTAAGCCGCGACGCTGCCGGCGTCGAACGGGTCGAGCCCGCTGGCCAGCAATGCTCCGGCCAGGCCGGACAGCACGTCACCGGACCCGGCGGTCGCCAGGGCGGGCGTCCCGGTCGGGTTGGCCCGCACCCTGCCGTCCGGCGCGACCACCAGCGTCGTCGAGCCCTTGAGCAGAACGGTGGCATTCCAGCGGCGCGCCGCCGCGCCGGCGAAGTGCAGCCGGCGCGCTTCGATGTCCTCCCGTGGCACTTCGAGCAGGCGGGCCAACTCCCCTGCGTGCGGCGTCAGCAGGGCAGGGGTATCGAAGCGGGTGGGCACGTGGCGCAGCCCGTCGGCGTCCACGATCACCGGCACTCCCTCGGCGAGCGCCTTTGCGATCTCCGCGCGATGCGATTGCCCCATGCCGGGGCCGATCACCCAGGCCTGCACGCGCCCAGGCGCCGCGACCACCTCGGGCCAGCGGGCCCGCACCGCGTCAGCGGCCCCGCCCGGATACCGGACCATGCCGGCACCGCCGCGGACGGCGCCGCCCACCGACAGCACGGCGGCGCCGGTGTACTCGGGTGAGCCGGCCAGCACACCCACGACGCCGCGCCGGTACTTGTCGGCTCCGCGATCTGGGACGGGCAGCAGGGCCGCCACGTCGGCGTGGTCCAGCACCTGAACCATCGGTCGCGGCAGGAACGGACCCAGGCCGATGTCGACATCGATGATCCGGCCCGCGGCCGCCGCCGCTGGGTCAACGACGAGTCCGATCTTGCGAGCGCCGAACGTCACAGTGATGTCGGCTCGGACGTGCGGGCCTGGCGTCTCACCGGTGTCCGGCTCGATCCCGCTGGGCAGGTCGACGGCCACCACCAGCCCGCCACGGTCCTCGGTGATCTCGGCGAGTCGGGCCGCATCGTCTCGCAGCCCGCCACGCCCGCCGATGCCGAGCATTCCGTCAACAACGAGGTCGGCACGAGCGATGGATCTAACCGGACGGTTGCTGACCCGCCCGCCGGCGCCCCGCAGCGCCGCCAGCCCGCCCGGGTGTGCCCTATCCGCCCGCAGCAGAACGGCATCCACCCGCGCACCTCGCCGAGCCAGTCGCGCGCCCGCGTAGAGCGCGTCCCCGCCGTTGTCTCCCGCACCGACGAGCAAGGTGACGTTCGCGCCATACGGCCCGCCCAGCACCCGGGCACACTGGGCGGCCAGTGCCGCAGCCGCACGCTGCATCAACGCACCCTCGGGCAGCCGGGCCATCAATTCGCTCTCGGCGAGCCGGACATGGCGGACACTGAAGACGCCGATCACTGGGTTCTCCGAGGCCTTCGTGGCGGCGCGGCAGCGGGGTCCGTCCCGGCGCTTTCCAGAATGACCACCGCGGACGCTATGCCTGCGTCGTGCGAGATCGACAGGTGGATCGTCTCGACGTCGAGTTCGGCGCAGCGCTTGGCCACCGTTCCGGACACCTGCAGTATGGGCCGCCCATTGTCGGCGCTGACGACTTCGGCGTCGTGCCAATGCAGGCCACCCGGCGCACCGAGGGCCTTCGCGAGCGCCTCCTTGGCCGCGAACCTTGCGGCTTGCGAGGCGACGGTCTTCTGCCGCTCGGCGATGGTGAACAACCGCTCGGCAAGGCCCGGCGTACGTTCGAGCGTCTCGGCGAACCGAGCGACGCCGACGACATCGATGCCTACGCCCACGATCACGGGGCTAGCCTCGCATACGCCGGGACGACAGTCGCCTCGCTCACCGCCGGCGAGGCGGAGTCCGCCGCATACCTGACTGTGATCCTCAACCGGCGCCGTCAGTGAATGACTGGACGAACGAACGAGTGGGCCGCCCACCAGGCCAGTCGGCGCTCTACCACCCGCACGCGCCTGGTACGGCAGGGATACACCTGCTGAACGTGATCGACCGGGCGGGGCTATTCGACGGTGACGCTCTTGGCCAGATTGCGCGGCTGGTCGACGTCGAAGCCGCGAGCCGCCGCCATCTCGCAGGCGAACACCTGCAGCGGCACTACGGCCAGCAGCGGCTGTAGCAGGGTCGGGCACTGCGGTACCCGGACGATGTGGTCGGCGTAGGGGACGACCGCTTCGTCGCCCTCCTCCGCGATCACGATCGTCCGCGCACCTCTGGCCCGTACCTCCTGGATGTTTGAGACGATCTTGTCGTGAAGCACCGACCGCCCCCGCGGTGAGGGGACCACTACGAAGACCGGCACGTCCTGCTCCACCAGCGCTATCGGGCCGTGCTTGAGCTCGCCCGCCGCGAAACCTTCGGCGTGCATGTAGGCGATCTCCTTGAGCTTCAGCGCCCCCTCCAGCGCCACGGGATAGCCAACGTGCCGGCCGAGGAACAGCACGGATGTGGTGGACGCGAGCGAGCGGGCCAGTTCCCGGACCGGATCCATGGCCCGGAGCACCTCGGCGATCTTCGGCGGCATCGCGGACAGGTCGCGGAGCACCGCAGCGATCTCATCGCCCCACTTAGTGCCGCGGATCTGGCCCAGGTACAGGGCCACCAGGTAGCAGGCGACGATCTGGGTCAGGAAGGCCTTGGTCGATGCCACGGCTACTTCGATGCCCGCCCGCGTGTACAGCACAGCGTCGGACTCGCGCGGGATGGTCGCGCCATTGGTGTTGCATATGGCCAGCACTCGCGCGCCCTGCTCGCGTGCGTGCCGCAGTGCCATCAAAGTGTCCATCGTCTCGCCGGACTGGGAGATGACGACGACAAGGGTGCGCCGGCCGACGATCGGGTCGCGGTATCGGAACTCGCTGGCCAGCTCCACCTCGCAGGGAATCCGCGTCCAGTGCTCGATCGCGTACTTGGCGACCAGGCCCGCGTAATAGGACGTGCCGGCCGCAATGATGATGATCTTGTCGATGTCGCGGAGTTCGTCGTCGGAGAGCCGCATCTCGTCAAGAGTCAGGTTCCCGGCCTCGTCCACCCGACCCAGGAGCGTGTCGGCGACGGCCTTGGGTTGCTCGGCGATCTCCTTGAGCATGAAGAAGTCGTAGCCGTCCTTTTGGGCTGCCGAAATGTCCCAATCGACGTGGTACCGCTTCTCCTCCACCGGGTCGCCTTCGAAATCGGTCAGGGTGACGCTGTCCGGCGTGATCTCGACGACCTGACCGTCACCCACTTCGAGCGCGTCGCGGGTGTGTGCGATGAAGGCCGCCACGTCCGACGCGACGAAGTTCTCACCGTCACCGAGGCCGACCACCAATGGCGAGTTGCGACGGGCGGCGACGACGCGGTCGGGAGACCCGGCGTGGACTGCGACGAGTGTGAACGCGCCGTCGAGGCGGCGGCACACCCGGCGCAACGCGTCCGCGAGCTCGGCCCCGGCCGCCACCTCGGCGGCGAGCAGATGAGCGGCGACCTCGGTGTCGGTGTCCGACACTAGGGTCACGCCGGCTGCCTCGAGCTCGCGACGTAGTACGGCGAAGTTCTCGATGATCCCGTTGTGGATCAACGCGACTTGCCCTGCCCGGTCCAGGTGGGGGTGTGCGTTTCGGTCGGTCGGCGGCCCATGGGTCGCCCACCGAGTGTGGCCGAGCCCGGTGGTCGCCGCCGGCATCGGGTCACCGGACAGGACCTTTTCGAGGTTCGCCAGCTTGCCGGCCGCCTTGGCCGAGGCCAGCGCGCCGTCGGCGACGAGTGCCACGCCGGCCGAGTCGTACCCTCGATACTCGAGGCGGCGCAATCCCTCAAGAACGACGTCGAGTGCAGGCTGCTCGCCCACGTAACCTACGATTCCGCACACCCGGCACAGCGTACGCCAGAGGGCGCGCCCGACCCGCATCTCTGATCGCCTTATCCTGGTCGCGGCGCGCTGATAGCCGGGGGTAACCGCCAGTGCGACAAACCAGACGAAAGGTCGCTCGTTTGCCACAAGTACGGGCTCAGAACTCCTCCCCGTCCTCCCCGTTCGTCGAGCTGGATCGCTCCGCCTGGTCCAAGCTCAGCGACAAGACCCCGCTACCCCTGACGGCGGCAGAGTTGGACGAGGTGCGCAGCCTCGGCGACTTCATCGACCTGGACGAGGTGCGGGACATCTACCTGCCGCTGTCCAGGCTGCTCAACCTGCATGTGGCGGCCACGGCAGAGTTGCATCATGCGACCGAGACGTTCCTCGGTGAGTTGCCGGAGCGGACGCCGTACGTCATCGGGATCGCCGGCTCGGTCGCGGTCGGCAAGTCGACGACGGCCCGCCTGCTCCGGTTGCTGCTCGCGCGCTGGCCGGAGCACCCGCGGGTGTCTCTCATGACCACTGACGGGTTTCTGCTGCCGAACGCTGAGTTGGAGCGACGGGGGCTGATGCAGCGCAAGGGGTTCCCGGAGTCCTATGACCGCCGGGCGCTGCTGCGGTTCGTCGCGCAGATCAAGTCCGGAGCGCCGGAGGTTCGGGCGCCGGTCTACTCGCATCTGACGTACGACATCGTGCCGGGCGCGGAGATCGTCGTCGAGCGTCCCGACATCCTGCTGGTCGAGGGGCTGAACGTGCTCCAGCCGGCCCGGACCCGGCCGAACGGCGTCAGCGAACTGGCGGTCAGTGACTTCTTCGACTTCTCGATCTATGTCGACGCAGCGGAGGAGCACGTCCGGCACTGGTACGTCGAGCGCTTCCTGCGGCTACGCGAAACGGCGTTCCGCGACCCGTCGTCCTACTTCCGGCGGTACGCCGAACTCGATCACGACGCCGCGATCAAGCGAGCCGAGCGGCTCTGGGACACGATCAACGGCCCTAACCTCGGCCAGAACATCGCACCGACCCGGGGCCGGGCTTCGGTCGTGCTATTCAAGGGCGCCGACCACGCCGTCCGCCGGATCCGCCTGCGAAAGCTCTAGTCAGATCAATAAGGCGCCTGGTCAGCCCGAGCGCCCCCTCGCTCCAGGATCTGCCTGAGCACGTCCAGGTTGGCCGCCACCGCGTTGCTGATCCGGGACGAGACGAGCGGCGCGACGACCCGAAGCGGACCGGACGCCGTCAGCTCCATGGTGTTCGTGAGGACCGTCGCGTCACCCGACGGCTCGAGGACGTACTCGATGTCGCCGTGGAACGGACCCAGATCTCCGCGGACCACGATCGTTCGCTCGGGTTCGAAGGTGACCACCTCGAACGTCTCCTCGCTACGGCGGGGCACAGTCCGCGTCTGGTGGTATCGGGAGCCGACACCTACCGGCCCGTCCGTGACCTTGCGCGTCTGTTCGATGGCGTAATTCCAGCGAGGGACGTTCTCGAAGTCGGCGAGGTACGCGAAAACCTCCGGCTGCGGGCGGTCGATGGTGACTGTGTTGGTGAACTTCACGTGCCCCACCCTTCCATCCCCGGGAGCACATCAGTCGCGCTGGTACATCGCTTCCCAGCCGGCCTTTGCATAGCCGAGCTTCTCGTTGACCGAGATCATGTGGCGATTCGACGCCGCGTTCCAGGTCCAGATTGCCTGCACGCCGGGCCGATCGGCCAGCAGAGCGCGTAGGTTGGCGATCTTCACCAGGAGGCCGAGCCGGTGTCCGCGGTGCGGCCGGTCCACGATCGTGTCGCCCTGGAACGCGCTGTGGTCGCTGTCGATAGCCAGGCCGATCTCCGTCGAACCGGCCAGCCTTCCGTCCGGAGCGATCGCAACGGTGCACCACCAGTCGCGGCCCATCCTGATCCGGCGCTCCTCGCCGAGGCGAACCCGCTGCTCGTCCCACAGCTCGGGCTCGTAGTCGAGTTCTCCCAGCGGGACGTCAGTGGACATCCGGCCGGCCAGCCGGGCGTACTCGGCGATGTGCTCGTCGGGAATGCGGCCCCGCCAGGTGACCACCTCGTAGTCGGCCGCGTACGGCATTGCCTCGCGCTCCAACTCGGTGAGGCGTTCCATCTGGAACGGCGGGCGTTGCACCCGCGTGATATCCGTGATCCGGCGAGTGAAGCCGTGCCGCTCGGCGAACAGCATGCCGGCCGCCGGTTTGTCCGATGACGAGCCGTGTACACCGACCAGCAAGCTCGTCCGGCCGCGCTCGGCCGCTTGTTTCTCGAGGACCCGCAAAAGAGCCGATCCGATTCCACGCCGCCTCCGGTCGGGACGGACGACGATCTCGATCGTTGCCAGGCGCGGGTTGTCCTTCAATGGCATATCCAGGCCGGCCGCACCGACGACGTCGCCTTCGTCGTCCGCGACCCAGAGCACGACGTCGCGGTAGTCGGTGCTTTCGTGCAGGACGCGTGACTCACGCTCAAGCCACCACGGCCCACCACACTGGTCGTGCTTCTGCGCAGCGTCGTAGACGGCGAACCACGCGCCGAAGGCCGCGTCGTCGCCAGGGTCGATTTGCCGGATCCTCACCCAAGCAGGGTCACCCGCGGATGCGCTTGCGGGCAACCGAGTTTCGGGCCTAGCCGCTTTCGGCCAGGCGCTCGCGGTCACCTGTCCAACATCTTCAGCACGCTCGGGGTTTCGTCGCGTACCGCGGCTACTGCCTTCGCCTTCGAACACGGCCTCGTGACGGGAGCAGGCCGCTAGTTTCGAAACGTCCGAAGGCGGCCACGAACACGGCTAGGACGAACGCCGGCGCGACCAGCCAGAACCACCGCTGCTCCCACCACGCGAGCGACGGAAACGCCAGCAGTTCACCGCCGATCGCCCGGTACAGCACCAGCACGACGAGCAGTGCGGTCATATGCCACACGAAAACGGTCAGCACCACCGCGTTGGCGGCGATGACCATGCGCCATGCCTCGACCTTCTCGAGCCAGCGCGACACCCTCTCGCGGGCCAGCAGCAGTATCCCGAGTTGGAGCAATCCCACGGCGGAGATGGCCAATGTCGTCGGCAGGATGTTGCTGAACTCCTGGCCGGGCGTGGACACCATCGACCGCGGATAGGGGCCGGCTGTTGTGATGATGGCCAGCACGCCCGCGCCGGTCGCTGCCACCGCTGCGGCGCCGGCATAGTCCAGCCGCAGCAGCGTCCCGTCGCGATAGAAGTACCCGAGTTGGTGGATCAGCAGCCAGACCATGCCGGTGTTGAACCAGCCGAGTGCTTCGACTCCCAGGGCGAAGCGTCCAACGTCCGCAACGACCACCAGCGCGGCGAAACAGGCGACCGTCGCCCACTTGGCGCGCTGGTGCAGCGCCGCGGTCAGCGGTACGAAGGCCACCACGCCCGCGTACGCCGCGACGAACCACAGCGGCGTGAAGACGATCAACGCATAAGTGAGCACGCCGGTGTACTCGGCCACGAGGGCGTGCATAGCAAGCTCGAACACGAGCCAGACCACACCGAAGACCAGCACTGGAGCCAGCAGCCGGGTCAGCCGGTGCCGTAGGAACACCGGCCAAGGCTCGCCACGGCGCCGCGATCCCTCCCACGTGGCGTAGTTCGCGTAACCGCCGACGATGAAGAACACGGGGACGATCTGCAGCACCCACGTGTACAGCCACCCGCCGGGAACCTGGCTTATCGGGTTGGGCATCAGGAACCGCTCGCCGTTCCAGAAGATCACCGACAGGCTCCAGTGCCAGGTGACCACGATTGCGATGCTGAAGACTCGCAGGAAGTCCACGTAGCGTTCTCGGTCCGCTGGCGTCCGCTCGACCACCGCGTCGAGCCGGCCGGTCAGGCGTTGAGCAGCCGGCCTCGCATGGAGCCGCATCAGTTCATCGTTGCATGGTTAGAACGACCCATCGAGCCTGCGCCCAACTTGCATGATTCGGCGGATGAACCACCGGGCCGGCGCCCCCTAGCGTCACACGTCAAGTGCGACGACAGGAGGCTGCCATGACAATCGATGACACCCGGGCCACCGCCGTGGCGACGGAGTGGGTTCGCGAGCTGCGAGACGCGCTGGCCGGCGACGTCCTGGCACCCGGGGATCCCGGGTATGACGACGCCCGCAGAGTGTGGAACGGCATCATCGATCGCCACCCGGCCGCCATCGCCAGGTGTGCAAGTGTCGCCGACGTCCGGGCGGCCGTCCGCATCGCCGGCCGCCGTCGGCCTGCGGCGGTGACCATCCGCGGCGGCGGCCACCAGGTAGCGGGCACCGCGGTCTGTGACGACGGACTGGTGATCGACCTGTCCTTCCTGACACACGTCACTGTCGATCCAGTCGCCCGCACTGCGCGCGTGCAGGGCGGTGCACGCTGGTCAGACGTCGATCGGGCGACGCAGCGGTACGGACTTGCCACGACTGGTGGCGAGGCGTCGATCACCGGCGTTGCCGGGTTGACACTCGGCGGCGGCATGGGCCTGTTGCAGCGTGCGTACGGGCTCGCGTGTGACAACCTGCGCTCGATCGAGATCGTCACCGCGGACGGCCAGCTCCGCAAGGCGAGCCGCGAGCAGCACCCGGACCTGTTCTGGGCGGCGCGCGGTGCCGGCCGAGGCCTCGGCGTCGTCACGTCGTTCGAGTTCGACCTGCATGAACTCGGCCCGGACGTGGCCGTGGCACAGGTGCTCTACCCGTACGAGGATGCCGAAGCCGGGTTGCGGGCGTGGCGAGACGCCGTGCTGGCCGCGCCGGAGACGGTCAGCCCGGAAGCGATCCTGTGGAGCATCCCGCCGGACCCTTCGGTGCCGGCCGAACTGCACGGCGTCAAGGTCTTCATCGCCGCCGGCGTATACGCGGGCGATCCCGCCGACGCGGCGGAAACGTTGGCTCCGTACGCCCGCCTCGGAACCCCGATCATCGACCAGAGCGGCACGCTGCCTTACGTGGAGGTGCAGAGCGCCCTCGATGAGCTCGTACCGGACGGCGGGCGCTACTACTTCAAGTCACACAACCTCGACGAGCTGACCGACGATGCGATCGCGACGCTCGTGGCGTGCGACAGGGAGCGGCCGAATCCCGAGACACTGATCGCGATCAGGACGCTCGACCTGGCGATCGACCGGGTGACGCTGGACGAGAGCGCGTACCCACACCGGGGCGCCGCGTTCAACCTCAGCATCGACGCGATCTGGTCCGACCCGGCCGACGACGAACGGGTGATCGGCTGGGCGCGCTCGACGTGGCAGGCGATGAGTCCGTACGCCAACGGCGGCGTCTACCTCAACTTCGCCGGCCTGGAGGACGAGGCCGACGTCGACCGATCGGCGACGTACGGGCCTGACCTGGGGCGGCTCGAGCGAGTGCTGGCGGAATACGACCCAGAAGGACTGTTCGGAAGTGCCGCCTGGCGACCGTGACGACTCGCTGCACTCGGCGAGGAAAATGGCGGTATGGTGCCTGGGCTGATGCGCACGGCGGCGATCGTGGTGGGCGTCGTCGCCGTCGTCATCGCGCTGCTGTGGGTGTTCCAACGCCGCCTGATCTACTTGCCGGACACCGCTACGGTTCCTCCGGCCGAAACTGCTCTGCCGGGCGCGATGGACGTGACGCTCAGGACCTCCGACGGCCTCGATATCGGCGCGTGGCACGTGCCGGCCGGCGTTGGTGGGCGCGAGGTCACCGTTCTCGTCGCCAACGGCAACGCCGGCAACCGCGCTGCCCGGGCGCCAATGGCTGCTGAGTTTGCGGCAGCGGGCTTCGACGTCCTGCTCTTCGACTACCGGGGCTATGGCGGCAATCCCGGCAGCCCCAGTTCGGACGGTCTCGTCCGCGACGCCCGGGCGGCCTTGGCGTACCTGGTGAACGA
>Ga0299914_10001159_pt1 | contig 17087 bp, 16 predicted proteins | sample RVTome_10_FD_201361 | JGI IMG/M metagenome (GOLD analysis project Ga0299914, IMG submission 201361) | Soil microbial communities from uranium-contaminated site in the Upper Colorado River Basin, Wyoming, United States - RVT153D57 (version 2) ...
TTCCGACTCGCATTCTTCGTGGTACTCATTACCGGAGTCTCGCCGGTCGTCTGGCACGACGCCTCGGCGCAGGTTGCCTCACCGCGTTTCGGAATCGGTTTCAATACGATGCTCAGTTCCGCCGATGGGCTTGGCGTCGGCTTTCGCGGTCGAGCGTCGGCACCCGTAAATCAAGATCTGTCGATCGCCATCGACCTCGGTTTCACCGGATTCGTGCTAAGTGGCCGACGAAATGCGGAGTACATCTTCGACCCGCAGCTCTCGGCCATCATCAACCTACCCTCCACTCCCGATCGGTTAGGATACCTCCTCTTTGGATTGGGAGGATACATTCCCATGGGAAGCGAGACCGAAGATCAGCAGAACGGGCCGACGGTTCACGGCGGCATTGGCTGGGTTCACGCCCTACAGGAGACGTCGCTGTATTACGAGGTTAATCCGGCGCTGGTCATCGGCGAGAGAGACGTGGATATTGTGATTCCGGTTCGCATAGGGGTCATCTTTTAGAAAACTTTCAGCCGGCCGGGAGCGTTTGCGCTGCCTCAATGGCCGGGCTCTATCTCCATATCCCCTTTTGTTCGCAGCGCTGCGTGTACTGCGACTTTTATTTCGTCACGACGCAGAAGACGCATGGTGTGTTCGTCGAGGCTATGTGCAGCGAAATCGAGTACTATGCTTCGCAGTACGCCGAACGCGAGCCGATCGAGACCATCTACTTCGGCGGCGGTACGCCGTCTCTACTCGAGGCCGGAGAGCTGGGCCGGCTGCTCCAGACCATCCACTCACATTTCGATGTGTCGACCCTGCAGGAGACGACACTCGAGATCAATCCCGAGAATGCGGATATCGACTATTTGAGCAGCCTCCGATCGCTCGGTTTCGATCGCCTGAGCATCGGCATCCAGTCGTTCTTCCCGAGCGATCTCGAGTTCATGAATCGAAGCCACGATGCCGATGATGCGGAAGCCTGCATTGAACATGCGCGCTGTGCCGGATTCGACAACTTCTCGGCGGATTTAATCTTCGGGATACCCGATCAGCCCGAGGAGTACTGGTATGCGAACGTCCAGAAGCTCATCCGCCTCGGTGTGCCGCACATCTCCACCTACAGCCTAACCATCGAGGAGAAGACACCGCTGAATAAGATGGTCGAGCGAGGCCTCGTAGAGCCGGCCCCCGAGAACGAAATGGAAGAGCGCTACCGATTCACGATGAATTTCTTGCGAGAGCACGGTTACGAACACTACGAGATCTCGAGCTTCGCCAGACCGGGCGCTCGATCAAAGCACAATCAAACATACTGGGACCACCGCAACTATCTGGGATTCGGGCCATCGGCCCACTCGTTCTGGTGGCGGGGTTTGCCGGCCTACCGGTGGTTTAATGAGCGCAATCTGCGCCGCTACGAATCGCTGCTGCGTCAGTTCGAGGTACCCGTCGGCGGTAAAGAGACGATGTCTCTCGATATGCTGGCTGACGAGTACATCCTCCTGCGCCTGCGCACCTCCGACGGCATCGATCTATCGCGGCTCCAGAACCAGTATGGAGTCGACCTCATTTACGAAAAGGAAGAGGAGATCGACCGGCTTATATCGGAAGGGTTCATCGAAGCCCCCGAAAACGACCGCCTTCGCCTGACGGATGACGGCAAGCTGTTGTGCGACTCGATAACTTCGAAACTGCTGCTCGAAGCTAAAGAATAACATTAGTAGGAGCTTCCTATGTACTTGCCTACTCTCCCTTTCAGTCTTAAAGTTTGCACATCCTGATGAAGCTCATTCGGATCGTCCATCTACTTTTCCTCGGCGCCCTTCTACCGGCGGTCGGATGCCGCTCGGAAGAAAGAGACCTGCCGACGATTCAAGTAGATGTGCCGTTCAGAACAGACGGACACCTGGCGTTCCTGACATCGGAAGGAGATACGCTTACAACGATCGACGTCGAAATTGCAGAGACGGACGAAGCCCGGATGCGTGGTATGATGGGTCGCCGAAGTCTCCCGCGTCGCGGCGGCATGCTTTTCATTATGGATACCGCCGACACTACTGGCTTCTGGATGCGGAATACGCCACTTCCTCTGGACATTATTTTTGTGGGGCCGGACTCCCAGGTGGTCAGCATCGCAAAGAGGACGACACCCTATTCCGACGAGGCTATCCAGCCTGACGGCCCTAAGAAGTTTGTCGTCGAGGTACGCGCCGGATTTACGGATCGTGTCGGCATCAATGACAGCACCCAGATCGCGTGGGTGCGCACCGCATCACCCGCAAGTTGATTCCGGTCGAATGAGACTATCTATCTTCGTCGCTGCATTTCTGCTGTTGTTTGCTGCCTGCAGTGATGACACGATGCGGGAGCAGCTGCCAGACGACGCCAATATTGCCTTCCGCAAGGACGGTACGCTCTCCTTCGTGCGGAACGGAGAGGATGTCGCAACCATCGACATCGAGATTGCCGAGTCGGATTCGGCCCGCACGCGCGGCCTGATGCAGCGCACGTCTCTGCCCGAGATGAGCGGCATGCTCTTCATTTTTGCGCGCGAGGAGCCGCAAAGTTTCTGGATGGGCAATACCCCGTTGGCGCTCGATCTGATCTTTGTCAATTCAGACTCACAGATCGTAGACATCGACAAGTACAACAAGCCGTACAGTTCAGAAAGCATCGTCTCAGATGCACCCGCCCAGTATGTCGTGGAAGTACCTGCCGGCTTCACGGATATGCATGGAATCAGCGAGTCCGACCGCGTGAAGTGGTCGCGGAGCGACAATGACTAAAGGCGCGAACCTGTCTGAAGTGCCAACGACTCTAGCGTGTTAACGACAGTAGCGTCCGAACGGATATGGCGCCCGCAGAACGACGATACTAAAGGCCGAACGATTCGCCGCACGCGCACGTCCGCGTCGCCCGGGGGTTCGCAAAGTGAAAGCCTTTCCCTTCCAGCCCCTCCGTAAAGTCAAGCTCCGATCCGCTGACGTAGAGATAGCTGCGCTTATCCAGCACGACGCGGACGTCGCCGAGCTGGAAGACGCGGTCTCCCTCCTGCTCGGTCGTATCCCACCCCATGTCATAGGTAAGTCCCGAGCAGCCGCCGGGCACAACTGCCACGCGAAGCATCGTGGATGCGAGATCTATTTCGTCTTTACCGGCGATCATGTGAATTCTGTCGACGGCTCGATCGGTAAACTGGATGTCTTCCATATCCGAACATCTATTCTGAAAAACTTGAACGCATGCAAGCCGATTGCTTGAGCAGCACTCTATTCGATTCCTCGAGAAACATAATGAACTTTGGCGGCGGAGGTTTCCGTTTGGCGAAGCTCCGATCAAGATGTCCACCAAGCGGAACGAAGACATCGTGAATCAGGTTGTAACCAAGCGTTGACACGTTGCAATGCTGTAAACACTTGTTTACACTCAGCAGAGCGCACACGCATACCGACGGCGGCTGCGGCGACGTCGCGTGGCGCACATTCCATTAGGCACAAGCAAAAAGCTCGAACAGCATGCCGATTACGGAAACCCAATTCCTTCAGAAAGTCGCCGATACCGACTATAAATACGGCTGGTCTACCGATATGGAATCGGACACGATTCCGAAGGGCCTGAATGAAGATGTCGTCCGGCTGATATCTGCCAAGAAAGACGAACCTGAGTGGCTGCTGGAATGGCGGCTGAAAGCCTTCCGGTACTGGTTGTCACTCGTGGATGATCGTGATAAGTATCCGCGATGGGCTCACATCGCCTATCCCGATATCGATTTTCAGGACGTGACCTATTATTCGTCGCCCAGTGCGAAGCCCCGGTACGAGAGTCTGGATGAGGTCGATCCGGAGTTGCTCGAGACCTTCGCACGCCTCGGGATACCCCTTGGAGAGCAAAAGCAACTCGCAGGCGTGGCGGTCGATGCCGTGTTGGACAGCGTATCGGTACACACGACGTTCAAAGAAGAGCTCGGCAAGAAAGGCGTCATTTTCTGCTCGTTCGGAGAGGCCGTAGCAAATCACCCGGACCTGGTCCGGAAGTATATGGGCTCGGTCGTGCCGTATACAGATAATTTCTACGCGGCCCTGAATTCAGCGGTTTTTAGTGACGGATCCTTCTGTTACATACCCCGAGGAGTCCGCTGCCCGATGGAGCTCTCGACCTATTTCCGCATCAATCAAGCGGGAACCGGGCAGTTCGAGCGCACGCTGATCGTTGCCGAAGAAGGCAGCTATGTCAGCTATCTCGAGGGATGCACGGCACCGCAGCGAGACGAGAATCAGCTGCATGCGGCCGTCGTCGAGATCGTCGCCGAAAAGGATGCCCAGGTCAAGTACTCGACGATTCAGAACTGGTATCCCGGAAACGCCGAGGGAAAGGGCGGCATCTATAATTTCGTCACCAAGCGCGGCATCTGTAAGGGGGCCAACGCTAAAATCTCGTGGACCCAGCTCGAGACGGGGTCTGCCATCACGTGGAAGTATCCGAGTGTGATCTTGAAGGGTGACAATTCGGTCGGAGAGTTCTACTCGGTAGCCTTTACAAAGGGCCGCCAGCAGGCCGACACGGGCACGAAGATGACCCACATCGGCAAGAACACGAAAAGCACGATCATCTCGAAGGGAATCTCCGGCGGCTTTTCAAACAACTCGTATCGCGGCCTTGTCAAGATTAATAAAGGCGCGGAGAACGCCCGCAATTTCTCGCAGTGCGACTCGATGTTGCTGGGTGACCAATGTGGCGCCCACACGTTTCCGTACATCGAGATCAAAAATCCCACAGCACAGGTCGAGCACGAAGCGACGACGTCGAAGGTCGGGGAGGATCAGATCTTCTACTGCAATCAGCGCGGAATCGGCGAGGAAGCCGCCATAAAGCTTATCGTCAACGGATTCTGCAAGGACATCCTCTCGAAGCTGCCGATGGAGTTCGCGGTGGAAGCGCAGAAACTCCTCGACATCGAGCTTGAAGGCTCTGTCGGCTAAACTCTAAACTCTAAACTCTAAACTCTAAACTCTGAACTCTAAAAGATGCCCTTACTCGAGGTTAGAAACCTACACGCTAAAATAGAAGACCAGGAGATTCTGAAAGGGGTCGATCTAACGGTAAACCCAGGTGAGATCCATGCGATCATGGGCCCGAACGGCTCCGGCAAAAGCACGCTGGCTGCCGTGCTCTCCGGGCGCGAAGAATTCGAGGTCACCGAGGGTGAAGTCCTCTATCAAGGCGAAGACCTGCTCGAGATGTCGCCGGATGATCGCTCGCTTGCCGGCATTTTCCTGGCCTTTCAGTATCCGGTTGAGCTACCGGGCGTCAGCATGAATAATTTTCTCAAGCAGGCCATAAACGAACAGCGCGAACACCGCGGGCAGGAACCGCTCTCGGCAGGCGAATTTCTCAAGATGATGCGCGAACGCGCGGCGCTCGTCGAGCTCGATCCCCAGCTGATGAGTCGGGCCGTCAACGTCGGTTTCTCCGGTGGCGAGAAGAAGCGCAATGAGATTTTCCAGCTTGCCATGCTCGAGCCGAAACTGGCCATTCTGGACGAAACGGATTCCGGTCTCGACATCGATGCCCTCCGCATCGTCGCAGACGGCGTGAACAGCCTTCGCAATGACGACAGGGGCTTCGTCGTCATCACGCATTACCAGCGATTACTCGATTACATCATCCCTGATCTTGTCCACGTGATGGTTGACGGGAAGATCGTCCGATCGGGCAACAAGGATCTGGCGTTTGAGCTCGAGGAGAAGGGATACGAATGGGTCCGATCGGAACCGGCAGTAGTCTGATCCACGCCCGCAAGGCCCTCGCATCCAGAAGATTCATTTTGTGAAATCAAATATGCCCAATACTGTAAAGGAGATGCGCCTTGAAGATCGTTTTGTATCGGCATTCGAGATGAATGTCGGGCGAACGCTCAACGGGACGAATAGAAAGCTGCAGGATCTTCGCCAGACTGCGATAGAGCGGTTCCGCGAGCTGGGGTTCCCCTCACCGAAGGCAGAAGCCTGGAAATACACGAATATCGGCAAAGTACTGAAGCGCCATTACAGCGTGCAACTCGCTGCCCCGCATACGGGGGTGAGCCGAAGTGATGTGGAGCGGCATCTAATCCCGGAAATGGATGCGCATGTCGTCGTACTCGTGAACGGTCGGTATATGCGTGATCTCTCCGATCTCGGTGAATTGCCGTCGGGTGTAGTCGTCGCAGGTCTGGAAGATGGGTCCCGGCGTTACGCCGACCTCGTGAACAAGTATTTCGGCCGGGCCGCGAAAGACGATGACGTTTTCACCGCCCTCAACACGGCATTTACGCTCGACGGGCTGTTCGTATTCGTGCCCAGAGGCAAAGTAATGGAGAAGCCGCTCCACGTGGTAAGCCTGATCGCGGCAAATGACGACCTCTTCCTACAACCTCGCAATCTGATCGTTTTCGAAGAAGGCAGCCAGGCTCGCATGGTCGAGACGGGAGGCGATCTCGGTGCGGCTCACACGTTCACAAACGTCGTGACGGAGGTTTTTGTGGGCTCACGGGCGGTCGTCGAAATGTATGCGGTCCAGGATGACGGGCCGAACGCCTCCCTCGTCTCGAATATTGAAGCCCATCAAGAGGGCGAGAGTGTGCTCTCGACCTTCACCATCACATTGACCGGAGAGGTCGTCCGGAACAACCTGACCGTCGTACCCGACGGCGAGCACTGCGAGACGCACCTTTTTGGGCTTTTCCTTCCGATTGGAGACACGCACGTCGACAATCATACGCTCGTGGATCACGCGAAGCCAAATTGCATGAGCAATGAGTTGTACAAAGGGGTGCTCGACGACCATGGTTCAGGCGTGTTTAACGGGAAAGTATTCGTGCGCCGAGACGCACAGAAGACAAATGCTTTCCAAGAGAACAAGACCATCTTGCTTTCCGAGACGGCGACGATGAATTCCAAGCCGGAACTCGAAATTTACGCCGACGACGTGAAGTGTAGTCACGGAGCAACCACGGGGCAGCTCGATCGCGAGGCCCTCTTCTATCTTCGTTCTCGCGGCATTCCAGAGAAGGAGGCTCGCGGCATGCTCTTGCACGCGTTCGCCCGCGACGTCATCGATGAAATCAAAATAGAGCCGTTGCGCACGCTGCTCGATCGCCGGGTATCCGAGCGATTCGGCTGGTAAGACTCCGGCGGAGAATGATTATGGCCGAAGCTGAGGTCCAAACGATCCAACGAGTAGGCGCCGAGCCGTTCGACGTTTACTCTATTCGCGAGCGGTTTCCCGCGCTGAAGCGGGAAGTCTACGGCCGTGCTCTGGTGTATCTGGATAACGCGGCGACATCTCAAAAGCCGCAAGACGTTATCGAACGGGTTACGCGCTATTACACGGAGGAAAACAGCAACGTGCACCGCGGCGTGCACTATCTCAGCCAGCTCGCCACAGATGCCTACGAAGCGGCGCGGGCACGCATCGCCGGATTCATCGACGCCGAATCTGCGAAACAGACGATCTTCACGAGAGGGACGACGGAGGCCATCAATATCGTGGCGAGTACGTTCGGACGTGAACGGGTCGGCCGCGGCGACCAGGTGCTCATCTCAGAAATGGAGCACCACTCGAACATCGTACCCTGGCAGATGCTATGCGAATCGGTGGACGCCGAACTAAAGGTCATTCCTATCTCCGACGAGGGTGAGATTGTCTACGACGATTTCGAGAGGATGCTGAGCGGCCGCGTCAAGATCCTCGCGATTCCTCACGTTTCAAATACGCTCGGCACGATCAATCCGATCAAAGAGATGATTCGTGACGCACACGCGTTCGGCATTCCGGTATTGATCGACGGTGCGCAGGCGGTTCCCCACATGCAGGTGGACGTCCAGGATATTGACTGCGACTTCTACTGCTTCTCTTCACATAAAATGTTCGGGCCCACCGGCATGGGCATCTTGTATGGGAAGGCGGATCATCTCGAAAATATGCCCCCGCATCAGGGAGGGGGCGACATGATCGAGACGGTTACATTCCGAGAAACTACGTACAACGATCTCCCCCATCGATTCGAGGCGGGAACGCCGAATATCGCAGGCGGAATCGGATTCGGCGCCGCTGTGGATTTCATGGTGGCGACCGGTCTGCAGGCGATTGCCGCGCACGAACACGAGATCCTCGAATACGCGACGGCTCGCTTGCAGGAGATCGACGGCGTCCGCATTTACGGCACGGCACCAGACAAGGCGAGCGTGATTTCCTTCCTGGTAGATGACGTGCATCCATATGACGCCGGTACGATTCTCGACCGTCTCGGCATAGCAGTGCGAACCGGGCACCATTGCACGCAGCCGCTGATGCAGCGGCTCGGAGTTCCCGGTACGGTGAGAGCCTCCTTCGCGCTCTACAACACCCGCGAAGACGTAGATGCGCTGATCGAAGGCGTCAAGAAAGTTAAAGAGATGTTTGCATAGCGCCGCATCAGCGGCTTGGACTGGATCGACTATGTCCCATCAGGCGACAATACAGGATCGTGCACGTGAGATCGTCGAGGAGTTTGCACTCTTCGATGACTGGATGGGCAAGTACGAGTATCTCATCGATCTCGGGAAATTGGTCCCTCCCATCGAAGTCGAGTACAAGACGGACGATTACAAGATAAAGGGCTGTCAATCACAGGTCTGGATTCGGCCCGAAATGCAGGGCGGTCTCCTCTATTACAAAGGAGACAGCGATGCCGTAATCACGAAGGGGCTCGTCGCGCTCCTGATCAGAGTACTCAATGGGCAACCGCCGGCAGCCGTTGTCGAAGCCGATTTATCCTTCCTCGATGAGATCGGAATGAAGGAGCATCTCTCCCCCACGCGTAGGAACGGGCTCGCCTCGATGATGAAGCAGCTGAAACTTTACGCGTTGGCACACGCCCATGCGGCGCAAAACTGAGACGCGCACAAAAGAGAGCCACGAAGATTGGCACGAAGACATGAATGACCAGGTGAACGGTTCGCAGGATGATCACGAGATTTCGAAGGACGATCTGGAGTTGCAGGTAATTGAGGCGCTGAAAACCGTCTACGATCCCGAAATCCCCATAAATATTTATGATCTCGGGCTCATATATGAGATCCGGGTGCGCGACGATCGCTCCGTACACATTACGATGACACTTACGGCACCGAATTGTCCGGCGGCGGAGATGCTTCCACAACAGGTCGAACAAGCCGCCGCAATGGTGCCGGACGTTCTGGATGCTCGCGTCCAGTTGACATTTGACCCACCGTTCACGCCTGAGATGATGTCCGAAGAGGCTCGCCTCACGCTTGGATTTATGTAACTCTACGGTTCACCATGCAGCGCCTATGCTCCCGAATTCCGGAAAGATCGCGTCGAGCATTCCCATTCGCTCCTTCACATAAACGTATACTCGCTCCGCCCGCTTGAAACACGGTCCAACCATATCAATCGCACGCAGCGTATTGGCCGAAGGCCGTACGCTCGATGCCGCTCGAATGATCGAGCCGTTGATCGATGTGGGTAGCGAGGCGTCCGAAGGCGACGACGGCGACGTGCTGCTGCGCTGTCTGATGGCACGTATCCTCCTGCTTCGCAGCGGTGACGTCGAAGGCGTGCTCAGACTTCTCGGGGCGTTCGAATCCTCTGTCACCCGGCAGCGGCTCGCGCCCTGCATTCAGGCGGAGGTTTCGCTGTGGCTCGGCTGGTCTCGCGTCTGGCAGGATGACGAGTTTTATGACGATGCCCGTGCGCTGAACCTGCTCGATCAGGCGTCCCGCTTCTTTTGCGACGACATGAACGCGTCGGGACGCTGCTGGACGCTCATTGCACAAGCTCAGGCGTATTTTACGATCGACGAATATCAGTTAATGCTGCAGGCTCTCGACGAGGCGTCGGTCCTTCAGGAGAAGCTGAATGACGTGCAGGCCGCTACGTGGATTGCCCATCTCTCAGTTACTGGAGCACGATTCAGAGGGCAGTACATACTGGCGCAGCGGTGCCTCGCTGATCTGCTTTCTCTCGCCGAAGCACAAGACGACAAGGTATCGGTGGGGCGAGCGTATGCTCATGAAGCCGTCATCGCGTACGAGCTGGGAGAGCCTCCGGCCAAGATCCTCAATTCGGCGCAGCGGGCGGAGCGCGTCTTGAACGAGATGACCGTGAGCGCGGGATATTCTCTCTTGAGCGCCTACCATGCCCACATTGGAGCGTTGTTGCGGCAGGGCTCGTGGGACGAAGCTGAACAACTTGTGGATGAAGCCCTGGCTCGGGTCGGGCATCTCGGCACGGCGAAGGCATACGTCTCGTTGCATCGAGCCCGCATTCATATGAATCGAGGCAAATTCGACCTTGCGCAGGGCACGCTCGAAACAATCGTAAACGGCGTGCACCACAAACACCGGCTCCTAACGTCGAATGTCGCACGCCAATATAGTGCATTGATGTTGCTCAGGGATCGGCCGGCCGCCGCTCAAGAATGGGCTGATCGGGCGTATCGTAATGCTCGGGAGACGGGGCACGACGGATTTCAGCTGCAGTCGCTCTTGCAGCTTGCCGAAGTGTCGGCGCACGGCGGCAACATTGACGAGGCTCGGCACCATCTTCGCAAAATGGAGCCGTTTAGTCATTATTTCAGCCTGCTTCCCTTCGCGGCGGAACAGTTCTTTCTGCAGGCGAGACTAGCGGCAATGCGTGATCGATCCGGTGAAGCCCGTGCATTTCTGACGCAGGCGCTCTCCGCCTGGTCGATGATCGGGAACGCGTTTGGCGTCGCCACGGCACAGTATGAATTGGCGCGACTCCTGCGGATGTCAGCCCCTTCGGAGTGTCGACCACTTGCTGAAGCGGCTCTGCAAACATTCGAGCATCTGGGAGTGCCTAAACAGGCGCGACGACTTCGCGATCTGCTGCGTGCCCTACCCGGGGGTGTGCAGGACGCTCAGCAGTTGAGTGAAGCGGACATCGCCGCCGTGCTGTCGCGTTCGGCGCTGTCTGTCGGTCTGGTCGCCGAGACGTGGCTCCGTCTGGCGGAACGCGTCGCGCCGAATCGCTGGATGGGCGTTTATCAATATGAAGATACAGCCGGGTGGCGTCCGGTTCGTGTCCATGGCGAAAACGCGAATCCAATCGGCTTTCCTGATCCGCATGCTGACCGACTGTGCGAACGTGGCATCGATTGGATTCGCCTGAAGCATGTGTCCTCGTCGACATTTTTTTTCGCGATGGAGTGCGGCGGCGACGAAGATCCTGCGTGTCGTGTTATCGAAAATCGGCTGTCAGCGTGGATTCCCGTCGCGGGACTCGCCTTCGAGCATGCACTCCTCCGCGGGTCGAGTACGGCAGGCGAGGGTAAATTCGCTTCAGGCGGCCAGGGGCGGCAGACAGCACCCGACGGTCTCATCTTTGCGAGTGATGCCATGCGCACCGTCGTTGAAAAGATCAAACGGATTCGCTCTAGCCATAGTCCCGTTTTTATCACAGGTGAGAGCGGGGTTGGGAAAAGCGCCGTAGCTGCTTGCATACACCAAACCAGCGACCGCACGGACAAGCCATTTATCGTAGTCAACTGTTCGAACGTATCGCGAGAATCGTTCGAGGAGCAACTCTTCGGCCCCCCCGTCGCCCGCAGCGACAAGCCGGATACCAGAATTAATGGGCAGCTCTCCTCGACACGGGGGATCGGTGCGATTCGCGAAGCCGACCAGGGCACGCTCTTCCTTGATGACATCGACAATCTTCCCATTGAACTGCAGCCGAGGCTCTTGCGCTTCCTCGAGGAAGGGGAAATTGTGTCACCGAACACGTCCCTGCCTGCGAAGGTGAATGCTCGAATCATCGCCGCGACGAGCCAGGACGTACCCGAGCTAATCCGAAGCGGATCGTTTCGTGAGGACCTCTTCTACAGGCTGAATGTCATCCCCATTAGAGTACCACCTCTGCGTGAACGGCGCGATGAAATCCCTCTACTTGCCCACCACTTTCTCGGCACCTTGTCGACGAGCCGCCCTCATCGAACCTTGCTGTCGGGTCGGGCGCTGGAAGCAATGACGAGTTATGACTGGCCCGGGAACGTACGACAGCTGCGAAACGAGATTGAGCGAGCGCTGGTCTTTATAGAAAATGAACCCACTCCGTTAATCGATCTGGATGATCTCTCCGAGACCATATCGCAAACGACTTCGACTGACCGTCCGTCACGTGAGCTGCCGGATCTGCTCGGCGATGCAGCCCTGGGCAATGGATTGGACAGCATTCTTGCAAGCGCGGAGAAAGCTGTAATTGAACGGGCGCTCGCCGGCCAGGACGGTCAAGTATCAGCCACAGCAGACGTTCTGGGATTGACGCGGCAGGGATTATATAAGAAAATGAAGCGTCTCGGAATTGATCCGTCCCGATTCCAGGCTGCGGCCGACGAGAGAACGGGTGTACACATACGCGCGACGACGGTGCGTACTTGATGGAATTTCGGGCAAGACTTCTGAACCTCCGATCATGGATAGTGGATCGTCAAAAGAAACGCGAGAATTGCTGCCTGTCTGGTTGACGCATGCGGCAATCATGACGACGCGCCTGGAGGATTCCGTGGACTTTTATCGCGATATCCTCGGCTTCCGGCTCCGCATTATCGAGGATGATCCCATCCGAAAGGGTCGCCGACGCGCGATGATGGCCGATTCGGCCGGCCGCGACGTCGTAGAGATTATCGAAATGCTTGAGATGGCTCATCCCTTTATTCCGGGTCGAGGAGGCATCCACCATATCGGCTTTTCGCTACCGGCTCGAGAATGGCACTCGCTGCGCTCGCGGATGGATGGGCGTCGATATCCCTATCAAGAGGTGGAGCGACGCCTGTTTGTCCGCGACGCGGATGGATTGATTCTGGAGATTGAAATTTCCTCACCAGCTTCCGGAGGCACCTCCGCCTCCGAAGGAACCCCCTCCTCCACTGAATCCGCCGCCGCCGCCGCCGAAGCTCCCAGTACTGAACCCGCCACCTGATCCGCCGCCGACGTATACGGAAAATGGTCCCACGTCTACGGCCACACGCTCGCCTTTCTTTTCAGCCTCTCTCATCCGCTCGCGCAGGCGTGAAATCGCAGGCCGCCGCGTCATGTAGACGAACAGGCCGATGTACAATAGGGTGGTGACTGCCCCCGCCGTTGGAGAGTCTGCGAGCAAGAATGCGACCATAAAGACGAACGGCATCAGGAACAGGAAGACTATCCATCGTCCGGCACCCTTCGCTACGAGCGCCCCAAAGCCGCCGATGAGCACGACTATTCCGAAAGCGAGACCCACCACGATGCGACCGATCAGCGGGAGTTCACTGTCGCCTCCACCACCGTCGACGTCGTACTCCCCTTCCACCGCATCGAGCAGCGCGATCGTCCCTGCCGAAACGCCTGAATCGAAATCACCATCACGGAAGCTGGGGATGATTTCGTTCCGGATGATACGCGCCGCGACGGCATCCGGTACGGCGCCCTCTAGACCGTATCCCACTTCAATTCGCACCTCTCTCTCGTCCGGGGCCACGACAATGACGATTCCATTGTCGTTTTCTTCCGTTCCCACCTCCCACGCTCTCGCCGCACGAAGAGCAAAGGACTCGATCCCTTCGCCCTCGAGCGAGGGCACAGTCAATACAACGATCTGATTGCCGGTCGAATCCTCGTGGACACGTAGCAATTCGGTGAGGGTCCGCTCCGTTTGCTCAGAGAGAATACCTGATTGATCCATCACACGTCCCGTCAGCGGCGGGATATCAGCCTGAGCCATCGCTGAATGGAGCGACGACCAGGAAGGACTCGCCAGGATAACCGCGACTATAACGGCGAGCACGACACGTTGACAGCGAAGATCTCGGTCGTCAGTCATTCTTCCGGAATCGGACGGCGTCAGGCAGCTCGTTCTTATCATCGCCTCGGATCTCCACTCCGCTCTTTTCGAGGAGATGGCCGCACATGCGGATGCCGTCGATCACGCCATCCACAAATCTGCCCTGCTTGATCCCATCCCGGATGTGCTCCACGATATCTGCCCACTCATCGGATGATACCTTCTCATTGATGCCTACATCTCCCAAAACTTCAATGCGATGCTCGAACGTGGAAATAAATAAGAGGATGCCCGTTCGGTCGCGTGTGTTAAATACTTCTTCGTCGACGAATGCTTTCATGGCATTCCGGTGAACAGTACGCGTCAATGTGCGCGGTCCGATAAGCGCCCGGCGAGCCGGAGGCACAAAGGCGCCGATCAGACCTCCTGCGGTGCCGGCCAGAAGAATGAAAAGGACCGTGCCCCATCCGGTATGCAGCCATCCGAGGCCCCAGCCGCCGTAAAAATTGAATATCAAAACAGCAATCAGAAGAGCAACCGCGACTGCCGCACCAACTCCTTTCCAGATCGCGACCTCGTAGCTGTCGCTCTGCGCGACAAAATAGGGGACAATCTCGCCCGAGGTCCGCGCCTCGGCTTCGGTGACGGCCTCGCGGATGCGCTGTAGATCTGCGTCGGATAATCTGTCTCTCATCGCGGATTCTTTGAGTGTGTGGCCTTCATCTTACAAAATACCATGCCAGGGATTCTTACGCAGACCATCATCTTAATTAATCCGATGGTGCAAAGCAGTGATTTGGAAACGATCAAGCCGCCTCTAGAGCCGTGCCGTATCGGATGCACCGGTGAGCCTTCTTCTGAGGGCCGTGTGCACGACGAGGCTCGCTGCCGATAGAAATATCGCTATCAGAACGAGCCGCAATACGGCACCACCTCCCTCCAAGCGATTGATATTCGTGAAGATGGCCAGTGGAATCGTTCGGGTTTCGGTGGGGATATTGCCTGCGAGCACAATCGTCGCACCGAATTCACCCAGAGCTCGTCCGAAGGCAAGCACTACGGCCGCCGCCATGCCTCTGGATGCGAGGGGCAGCGTGACGTACCGGAAAACGTCCCATCGCGTGCCGCCATAAACGTGACCGGCCTCCTCCCACGCCGGATCCACCTGCTCGAATGCGACCCGCATCGTCTGGACCATGAGTGGAAATGCAACGATACCTGCTGCGATTGCCGCACCAGCCCACGTAAAGACGATTCGAATGCCGAGCGCATCCTCCAGCCATCCGCCGAAAACGCCTTCCGGGCTGAACGCGATTAACAAGAGCCATCCGGTGACGACTGGCGGAAGGATCAGCGGCAACTGGATCAAGTTTTCGATGACGAACGCCGCCGGTATGCGCCGACGGGCCAGAAGGTATGCCAGCACGATGCCGGCCGGCGCCGTGATCAGTACGGCAGCAGCCGATACACGCAAGGATAATTGAATCGCGTCCCATTCCTCAGGTGTCAGAATTACCATCGTACGCTCCTCGCAGGACTGAAACCGAAGGCCGTCCACGTGGAAGCAAGAGAAGAGTCCAGTAGATGTTCGGCGAACTGCACAGCCAGATCTTCGGACTCACGTGCGAGCCCCAACGTATAGACCACGTCCGGTTCACAATCCCGCTGAAAAGGGCGGGAGGCGTGAAGTTGTGGGGCGAATTTGACATCGGATTCGTAAACGACCGCAGCATCGGCGGCGCCTTCATCAACAGCAGCCAGCGCTCCGCGTACATCGACCACGGCGACAATGCGGCCCGAAAGTTCGGTCCAGAGCCGTCCGCATTCGAGCGCCGCTTTAGCGTAGACGCCGGCGGGCACGTGGTCCGGATCCGCCAGCGCCAACCGCCTCACGTTCCGGAGAGTCACCGATGAATCCCGGCTGACCAGCATAAGACGGTTCGTGATGGGGAGCGCTCGCGGTTCATCGAGCAAGCCCTGTCGATACAGGTGAGCTGTCCAGGAAGGGTGAGCCGAAACGAAGACATCCGCGCCGGCGCCGTATTCTATTTGCCGCGCGAGCAAAGAAGAGCCGGCGAGATGAAGCTTGACGGTCGCTTTACCGCCCATTTTCGACTCGAACGAGTCAGCCACGACCTCCAGAACGTCGGTCAGGGAAGCTGCTCCAAAGACGCGAATCGTACGTCCGTCGTCGCCCGATGCCTGACAGCCCGCTCCCCACAGGAACGCGAAACCGATGGCAACCGCCTCAAGAGCGTGCTTCAACAAGCTACCCTGCCTCCCGCTCAGCGTGTGACTCGCGGATCGTGACAATCCACATGTCCGCCTGCCGGTAATATGGCGATTCCGCGCCGGCTAAGACCTTGACCCTCTCGAATTGTTCGAGTGCCTGGTCGAGCCGATTAATGCGCATCAAGAAGACGCCTTTGTTGTAGTTCGCCATCAGATGATCGGCGTCTTTTTCCAGCACCAGGTTAGTCTGTCGGATGGCCTCCATCGGATTCTGGGGATCGTACTGATATGCCCATCCGAGATCAGCTCGCGTCTCCAGGTCGTCGGGCTGCTGCTCGAGGACCCGTATGTAGGCGTCGATGGTCAGCAGCGCGATCTGCGGTTTCGAGTCCGGCTCAGCGATCTCCATCCAGTCAGAGAGCAAATCTCCCGACATCTTCAAGTCGGCCAGCTCTTGACTGGCTTCCGCCAGGCGCATCTGTTCGATCGCTGCACGGTCGATTCGGCCGATGCCGATAAAGAATTCGACGAGTTGGTGCCGCGCCTCCAGAGCCTCGTCTGCATTCTCCGATTCGATAGCCGTCCGGAGCGAGTCCACGCGCTCTTGATACCGCTCCGGGACGGGCATTGCCTCATGCTCTTGAATGATGGACGCGGCACGCGTGGTGGCCGGTGCAGTAACGGTGGCGTCGGCCGGTGATGCGGGACGTTGCTTCGAGATTACCGTCACCATGAACAGCGCGACGACGACCAGCACGGCTAATCCAACTACGACGGCAATGTGCCGTGCCAACGGACCACCGTTCTCGCCCTTCGACGATTCGGCGGCGCCAACTTCGGGAGGCAAGATCGGCGAGGAACGACGTGCCGCTCCATGACGGGTCTCGGCGCGTGCATCCTGCAGCCCCGCACCACATTGGCTGCAAAACTTCGAATCGGGCGGATTCTCCCATCCACATGCGTTGCAGAATACCGTCACGGCGGCTGAGCGGTTTGCTGCGGTCTCCGGAGTATCCATCCGGCCTTCCGGCAACGTCGATTTC
>Ga0299914_10001160_pt1 | contig 17087 bp, 17 predicted proteins | sample RVTome_10_FD_201361 | JGI IMG/M metagenome (GOLD analysis project Ga0299914, IMG submission 201361) | Soil microbial communities from uranium-contaminated site in the Upper Colorado River Basin, Wyoming, United States - RVT153D57 (version 2) ...
GCGGGACCCGGGGCGAAACGAGGACTCGGCGGTGGATGCCGCTTGACCGGCCGTCATGCAGCGAGGATTGTTGGAGGAGTCGGAGCTCGCACTCGAGGTGTCGTATGAACCGTCTCCGTACCGCGTTCCTGGTTCTGGCGCTGACGCCTGCCGCCCTCGCCCACCATGCAGGATCGGTCGAGGCACGTCCGGATCGCTGGGCGGCGACCTCGGCACTGCCCACCGATACGACGTTTGCCGCCACCATCGAGCGGCTCTCGGAACCGGGCGGCTATTTCGACAGCGACAACCTCATCTCGAACGAAGCGTCGTACCTGCACGTGCTCGGCCAGATGCGGGCGCTGGGCGTGCGCGGCGGGGCGTACGTGGGTGTGGGTCCGGATCAGAACTTCAGCTACATCGCAGCCGTGCGGCCGAGCGTCGCGTACATCATCGACATCCGTCGCGACAACCTGCTTCACCACCTGCTGTACAAGGCGCTGTTCGCGGAATCCCGTTCACGGCTCGAGTATCTCGCGCTGTTGACGGCGAGGCCCATGCCGGACGAAGCGACGGTGGAGAGCTACCTCTCGCATGACATCGATGCCCACGTCGCTTACATCGACGGTCGGGCCCGCAGCGAGGAGACGTTCAACACGTCGAACGACCGGTTGATCCGCAGGGCACGCGCGTTCGGCCTCGGCCTTTCGGAAGGCGACGTCGAAACGATGCGACGGATCCATCGGGCCTTCGCGGATGCAGGACTCGACCTCCGGTTCCGGAGCTTCGGCCGGGGACCGCGACCTTACTATCCCACACTCCGTCAGCTACTCATCGAGACGGACCGAGAGGGGAACGCCTCGAACTACCTGGCCGACGCATCCTCGTTCGAGTTCGTGAAGCAGCTCCAGGCCGCGAACCGCGTCATCCCCGTCGTCGGCGACCTCTCCGGGAATCACGCGCTGCGGGCAATCGGACAGGACATGGCGGCGCGTGGAGCGATGCTCTCGGCGTTCTATACGTCCAACGTCGAATACTATCTGATGGCCGATGGCACGTTCCGGCGCTACGTGGAAAACCTGCGAACGCTTCCGAGCGACGGCCGCAGCGTCGTCATCCGGAGCTACTTCAGCCGCGGCTATCCGCATCCACAATCCCTGCCAGGCTACTACAGCACGCAGCTGCTCCAGACCGTAGACCTCATGCTCGGCGAGTACGATGCCGGCAGGATCGGCACGTACTTCGACCTCGTGAACACCGGCGTCTGATCCGAGGCTCACGGCCCGGCCAGCAGCGCTTCGACGATCGCGACACCTCGGCCGAGCGCACGGCGTTCCGACTCCGGCAACATCGCCACCCGCGATGCGAGCACGGCGACGCGCCGGCGCCGGCCCTCATCCAGCAGTCGTTTGCCTGTAGCCGTTGCCCGGACAAGAACCACGCGACGGTCCGCGGAGTCGGGCTCGCGCCGGACGAGACCATCCTGCTCGAGTGCCTGAATCAGCCGCGTCATCGTGGGAGGGCGGACCTGTTCGGCTTCAGCAAGCTGACCGATGGTCAGAGGTCCACCGAACACGACCACCGATAGCGCGGACAGGCGCGGCGCCGAGAGACTCGTCGCGTCGTCTTCCCTGCGAAGCTGGCGCAGCAGATGGATCGACGCGGAGTGCAAAGCATCGGCAATCGTGAACGCCTGCTCATGGACATTCGGCCGCTTCCGCGATCGCATCACGTGCGTGGCGTCTCCGCCATGATCGCCATGAGGTTTCCGGCTGGATCGCGGAAGGCCGCCATCCACAGGTCGTGGTCTTCCGCCTTGTGCACGATGTGCGGCTCACCCTCGAACGTCACACCCCGGGCACGAAGTGCTTCGTGCGCCGCCGCCACGTCGTCGACCCGGTAGTACAGGATCGATGCGGGATGATCGAGCTCGGGCGACTCCGGTTTCGTCAGCATGAGACGGATCCCGCTACAGTCGAAGAACGCGAGCCCCGGTGCGTCGAACAGAAACCGCATACCGAGCACGTCGCGGTAGAATGCCGTCGCTGCCGCGACGTCGTGGACGGGCACAGCGATCTGACCGATCCGCGAGAGAGCGAACGAGGTGTCGGCTGCAGGTGACATGGCGAATCTCCTGAATTTGGAGGACAGCAACGGCAGCGGGTCCGCCGGCTGTTATATAGTTAGCCTAGCTAAATGATTTGGACAAGTCGAGGGGTCGGGCCGAGCGCCGGGGCACCGGCCCACCATCGAATGGCTCGGCGGCATACTCTACCTCGCGTGGGCTCAGCGCAGCACGCCCCTCCAACGGCTGCGGTCGATCGGGTAGCCCGGGAAGACCTGGTCGAGCCGGTCGGCGCCGAGGTGTTCGGAGGCGATCTCGGCGAAGACGTCGCGGAAGTCGGTGGTGACGGCGAGGTCTCGCTGCTGGTAGAGCAACTCGGTTTCGAGGCCGGGCCAGTCCCCGAGGACGTGGCCGCCATTGACCCTTCCGCCTATGGCGAGGATGCAGTTGGCGTGGCCGTGGTCGGTGCCGCCGGAGCCGTTCTCGGCGACGGTCCTGCCGAATTCGGACATGGTGAGGATCACGACGTCTTCCATGCGATCGCCGAGGTCGTCGTGGAAGGCGCGGATCCCGCGAGCGAGCTCGGTCAGGCGGCGGGCGAGCTGGCCCTCGATGCCGCCCTGCGCCTGGTGGGTGTCCCAGCCTCCGATGTCGGCGAACCCGATCTCCAGCCCTACATCAGCCTTGATGAGCTGCGCGATCTGGCGGAGCGAGCGGCCAAAGTTGCCTGTCGGGTAGTCGACGCCGGAGCGTGGTTCGTACAAAATGCCGTCGAGGGATCGGAGCACGCGGACGGCCTCGAATGCGTCGTCGGCGGCGGTACCGAAGACGTCGGCTTGCCGGGTCTGGTAGAGGTGAGCGAAGGCGTCTTCGAGCCCGATGTCGTTCCCTCCGATGCCGAACCGCTCGAGGTCTTCGATGGCGAGGGCGGGGTGTTCGCCACGCAATGAGCGAGGCAGGGCGCTACCCATGGCAACGCCGCGGAGGGCCGGTACGGTGGTTCCGGTCATACTGGCCTGGGCCGCGACGTGATCGACGGCGTGGGCGGCGGCGTGGGCGAGGGTGCGACCGGTGCATGAGGTGCACTGAGTGGCGCCGAGCACGCGGTTGAGCCAGCCGTCGGGCGTCGACTTCGTGCCGGGCGTCGCCGTCTCCATGAAGTCCTGCGCATCGAAGTGCGAGCGCGTGGGGTGTGGCGAGCCGGCGGCGTGGACGATCGCCAGCTCGCCTCGCCGGTAGAGCGGGTGGAGCGGATCGAGCGCGGGGTGCAGTCCGAAGAAGCCGTCGAGGTCGATGATGCCGCCGCCCTCGGCGCGCGGGGCGGGCAGCGCGATCGTGCGGCGGTGGGCGTAGTACGAAGGCTCGGCGAAGGGGACCACCATGTTGAGTCCGTCGACGGCGCCTCGCAGGAACAGGCAGACGAGCGTCCTGCTTCGCTCGGCGCCGCGCGTCGCGGCGAGCAACGATCGGGTGACGAACTCCGGCGGCAGTCCGAGCGCGAGGAGGGCGAGTCCGCTCCGGCGGACGAAGACGCGGCGGGAGGTCGCTCGATTCAAGACGGGCCTCCGGTTCAGCGGCGCTGGAACTCGGGTGAGCCGAGCGCCAGCCCCAGCGCGCGGATTCCCCGTTCCCGTCTCGTGAGCGGATCGATTCGCACGCCGTCGATGCGGCCGCCGGCCAGGTCGAGCGCGAAGTTCATTCGTGCGAGCAGGGCGCCGCTGTTGACCCAATCGTCCGAGCGCGCGGGAAAGCCCGTCGGTTCTGCTGCGGTGTACGGCAGGTGACCCATCGCGTTCAGGGTCCGGGCGAGCTGTCTCGATGGACCGACTTCCGCATGGACTGCGCGTAGCGCGCTGGCGACGAGCTCGAATGGCGTCTTGACCTTGGCGCCGCGCCAGCGCACCTCGTAGAAGCGTTCGGAGGTGAAGAGTGCACGCGTGACCTCGCGGAGGTCGCCGGCGGTTCGCAGGTAGACCTCGGCCAGCTCTTCCACGAAATCCGCGTCGGGTTCATCGGTGACGAACCGCTCGACCAGCTTGGCCGCGATGAACCTTGCCGTCGCCGGGTGCGCAGCGAGCATGCGGATCACATCCTCGCCGTCCTCGATGCCGCGGCCAGCGGCGAGAGTCCGGCCAAGGACCGTCTTTTCGCCGCGGTCGTGATTGGCCGGGATGAACAGGAAGCCCACTTCGGCATCGCCCGTCCGCGCAGCCGTCCGTGCGGTCGGCCGGCGGAAGGTCCAGCCGGTGAACGCGCGTGCGACTTCGGTGACGTCGTGCTGAGTGAATCCGGCATCGACACCGAGCGTGTGGAGCTCCAGCAGCTCGCGCGCATAATTCTCGTTGAGGCCGCGTGCGCGACGGCGGGTTTGCGCGCTGTCGAGCCTCGCGAGCGGTTCGCGAACGGGTCGTCCACCGCGCATCAGTCGCTTGCGCTGTCGTGGCGTGAGGGTGCGTGCGCGGGCGGCGGAGCCGGTATCGGGCGCGACACTGGTCCAGTTGTCGAGGTAGAAGAGCATTGCGGGGTGCTTCGCGGTCGCGCGGAGCATGCCCTCGAAGCGACCGAACACGTGCGGACGGATGGCGCTGCGCTCGTAGTCGGCCACCAGGTACCGATCGATGCCCTTGCCGAAGAACACGTTGAAGTGATTGAACCAGAAGTCGGTCATCACCTCCTCGAGCTGGCGCTCGGCGTGGACGGCACGGACCAGCCTGGCGGTGACCAGCTCTTCGAGAATGACGCGCGGTGCCGGAACTACGGTCATCCGCGCTCGAGGTTGAGCTGTCGCCGCGGAATCGCCGGCCATCGACGGGGTCGCGGCGCGCGCTGACGCCGCCGCGTTCGCAGCACGGCGCAGTAGTTCACCGGGCGGCACAGCGATCGCCTCGAGCCGGGAAAGTCGCGCCTCGAGCGCGGTGTCCGGCCTGCCCCGTGGATCGAGCTGCGCTTCGAGCCAGACGTCGCGGCCCATGGCGAGAAGTGCATCGATATCGCCGGGCCTTACGCCGAAGGTCGCGCGCGCGAGCAGGTGCGTGACACGCGCCGTGTCCTGGGCGAGTGTGCGGGCGCCAGGTGCGTGCGACGCGTGCGCTCGTGGTGCGATGACGACCAGGAGAGTGGCAGATGTGAGCAGGGAACGCGACAGCATCCTGCGATGGAGCACATTCGGCATCGGGCCGTCCGGAAAGGGTGACTCCGGCAGATGGATGCGGCGGTGACCGATCGCGTTAACTCCGGCGCCGATGCTCGCGCTGTTGCGAACGGCGTCCAGGGAGGGCGTCTATCGCGGTCCGGACCGCGGTGTTGCCGTGATGGCCGGCTGAGGACTATGATAGTCGTTACTCCGATCCCACCGCCTGGAGGCTCCCGTGAGATCTGTTGCAGCGCTGCTGCTCACTGCCTCGCTCGCGGCGTGCGCATCGACGGGAGGCTCGAGTCCCGTCCGAGAGCGCGACGTCATCACAGCAGAGGAAATCGCGCGCTTGCACGTCGCCACGGCGTACGACGTGGTGCAGAACCTTCGTCCCGAGTTCCTTCGTTCTCGGGGTGCGGCCTCGATCCAGAACCCCGCGCCGGAGACGGCGATCGTCTATGTCGACGGCGTTCGGTCGGGCGGGATCGACGCACTGCACAACCTGCCGCGGGACGTGCTACACGAGATCCGCTACCTGAACGGCGCCGATGCGACGACGATCTACGGCACAGGCCATGGCGGCGGCGCGATCCAGGTCATCACGCGTCGCGGCTGAGAACGCGGCGAACACCATGGAGTCGACGATGACGAGCAGCGCTCAATGAGTTCGAATGCACGGATTGCGCGGCGGTCGGGGGTCGACCGCTCCAACGAAGGACGCAACGACCGGGTCAGCCAGGCCTACCACCAGCTCCGCGAGCTGATCGTCTGGGGCCGGCTGGCACCGGGAACCCGGATCATCGAGACCGATGTCGCGAACCGGCTCGGCGTGAGCCGGACTCCCGTTCGGAGCGCACTCCAGCGGCTCCAGCAGGAGGGCTATATCCTGACGTCTGGCAGCGGTCAGCAGTCGCGGCTCGCCGTCGCGCCGCTCACGAAGGAGGATGCGCGCGAGCTGTTCGCGATCGTGGGCGAGATCGAGGCGCTGGGTGCGCAGTGGGCAGCCGAACGGAGCGAGCGCGGCAGGACGGCTCGCCAGCTGCGCGAGATCAACGAGGAGCTTGCGCGTTCCGTGCAGACCGCCGATCCGGATCACCAGCGCGTCTTCGACCTCGATCAGGGCTTCCACCGGTGCTACGTGGAAGCGGGCGCCGGGCCTCGACTGCTGGCGCTGCACGATGCCGTCAAACCGCAGTCGGAACGGTACGTCCGCCTCTACATCAGCGCGCTGGTCGACGAGATCGGGACATCGGTCGAGGAACACGGCAGGATCGTCGCTGCGGTGGAGGACGGCGATCCGGCCGCGGCGAAGCAGGCCGTCCAGGAGAACTGGCGGAACGCGAGCGAGCGACTGTCCGACGTGATCGTGAAACTGGGCGAACGTGGCATCTGGTGAGGAACCCATGAGACGACGATTGATTCCGGTCCTGATGTTGGCGCTGCTTCCGGTCACCGCCTGTGCGAGTGGCGGAGGAGGCAACGGAAGCGCGGGCTCCGCCCGCGACGTCATCACCGCCGAGGAGATCGAGGCGATCAGCGTCACGACCGCATACGACGCGATTCAGCGGCTTCGACCGACTTTCCTCCGGGCGCGCGGCGCAAACTCATTCACCAGCGGGGATTCGGGACGGCCGGTGGTCTACGTCAACGGCATCCGTTCCGGTGAGATCGAGGTGTTGCAGCAGATCCCGGCGCAGACGGTGCTCGACATCCAGTACCTGAACGCGAGCGAAGCGACGCAGCGGTTCGGCACCGGCAACGCGGGCGGCGCCATCCTCGTCCGGACGCGTTCCGGCGACTGAGCCGCAGTCCTCACGGGCGCTGACTCGTGGGGCGTTGCAACGAGCGTTGGGGAAGGCGTGTGCGCGACACCGGCGGATCCTGGTCGGACCGGGTGCGGACCAGCACGTGAGCTCGAGATGAGGCTGCTACGTTCCGACTGGATCGCTCGCGTCACGACAGCGGCCGCGACGATCGTGCTGGCCGGCTGTGCAACCGGGCCGGGTCCATCGTCGTCGTCACCGACAGCCGAATCGCCCTACGATATCGTCATCCACGATGGCCGGATCGTGGATGGCACCGGTGCGGCGTGGTTCCACGGCGATCTCGCGATCCGCGGCGACCGCATCGCGCGCATCACGCCGCGTGGTGTGCTTCGCGATGCACCGTCCCGGGAGCGCATCGATGCTTCCGGCCTCGTCGTCGCTCCCGGATTCATCGACATCCAGAGCCACTCGCGGAACGCGTTCCTGGGCAGCGGCGACGGCCGCGTCGTGAGCAAGGTCACGCAGGGCGTCACGACCGAGATCATGGGCGAGGGCAGCACCAACGCCATCGTGAACGCGAAGCTGCTCGACCGCGACCCGTCGGATCCAGACGCGCGTGAGCAGATCGAGCGCTACGGCGGTCCGGCCGGTTTCGACAACTGGTTGCGCGCGATGGAGCAGCACGGCGCGTCCGTGAACGTCGGCTCGTTCCTGGGCGGCAACAACGTTCGGCAGTTCGCGAAAGGGCTGACCCGGGGCGCGCCGACGGCTGCAGAGCTGGACAGCATGCGGAAGGTGGTACGCTGGGCGATGGAGGGCGGTGCGTTCGGCGTCGCGACCGCGCTCATCTATCCGCCGGCGAACTTCGCGACCACCGACGAGCTGGTGGAGGTCGCGAAGGCGATGGCGCCGTACGGCGGTGTCTACATCACGCACATGCGCTCCGAAGCGGACGACTACCTCGAGGCGATCGACGAGGCGATCCGCATCGGCCGCGAGGGTGGCGTCCCCGTCGAGATCTTCCACCTCAAGGCAGCCGGCAGACGCAACTGGCACAAGGCGCCGCTCGCCATCGCGAAGATCGACTCGGCACGGGCGGCGGGCCTCGACGTCCAGGCCAACATGTACCCCTACGTGGCGGGCGGTACCGGTCTCACGGCGTGCTTCCCGCCCTGGGCCTCCGCCGATGGCCAGCTCTTCGACAACCTGTCCGACCCATCGATGCGGGCAAGGATTCGCTCGGAGATCGAGCAGCAGACGGAGCCGTGGGAGAACCTCTGCACACTCGCGACGCCGGAGGGCGTGCTGGTCCTGGGTGTCGACGAGCCAGCGAACCGGCAGTTCGCCGGGAAGCGACTCGGCGAGATCGCAGCTGCAAGGAACGGCGACTGGATCGAGACGGCGTTCGACCTCGTGCTGTCCGAGCGCCAGCGCGTCGGCACGATCTACTTCCTCATGGACGAGCCCAACATCCGGCTGCAGCTGCGGCAGCCGTGGATGAAGTTCGGTACCGATGCCGGCGGGCTGGATCCCGAGCGCGCCCGCGGCCTGACACACCCCCGCGCCTACGGCACCTTCCCACGGATCCTCGGTCGCTACGTCCGCGATGAGGGCGTGATCCCGCTCGAGGACGCGGTCCGGAAAATGACTTCGGCCGTGACGACCCGGCTCTCGATCCAGGACCGGGGCGTCCTGCGCGAGGGCCTGTACGCGGACATCGTCGTGTTCGACCCGGCGACCATTGCCGACCACGCGACGTTCGAGGAGCCGCACCAGCTCTCGACCGGCGTACGGCACGTGTACGTGAACGGCATCGCCGTCCTTCGCGATGGCGCGCATACGGGAGCAACGCCCGGCCGGGCGCTGCGCGGGGCCGGCTATCGCGCTGGCCGGTAGCGGTCGGCTCCCTCCAGGATCCGTCGCCAGATCTCCGGGTCGGTTGCGCCCTCCGTCACGATGCAGAGCACGTGCGAGCGGGCATCCATGCCGAGCGAGCGGCGTGCATCGGGTAGGTCGGCGAGAGTGAGGAGGGCGGCGACGGCTGCGGCGCCCGATTCGCCGGCCACGATGCGGGCGTCGCCCGGGTGCGGCTTTGCGAGCGCGCGTACTGCGTCGATCGCCGCATCGTCGGGTATGGCGACGAACGCGTCGGCGGCGGCATCCAGGATCGTCCATGCGAGCGTCGATGGCTCGCCGCACGAGAGACACGCCATCACGGTGTCGATGTCCCCGTCGAGACGGATGCAGTGGCCGGCGCGTGCGCTTTCGAGCAGGCAGGCAGCGCGCTGCGGCTCGACCACGATGAGGCGGGGCCGGTCTGCGCCGAGCGTCTGCCACAGGTGTCCGGCGACGGCAGCGGCGAGACCGCCCACACCGCCCGGCAGGAAGATGTGCGTGGGCGCATCTCCATCCGCGATCTGTTCCAGTACCTCCGCCGCAATCAGCGTGTAGCCCTGCATCACATCCCGCGGCACATCCTCGCAGCCGGGGTACGCGGTGTCGGAGATGACGAAACGGCCGAACTGCTCGGCATCGTGCTGTGCGCGGCGGACCGAGTCGTCGTAGTTGCCTGAGACGCGCACGGTCTCCGCGCCGTACGCGGCTATGGCGTCGGCGCGGCCGGCGCTCACCCGCTCGTGCAGGTAGACGACGCAGCGGCAGCCGAACGTGCGTGCCGCCCACGCCACCGCACGCCCATGGTTCCCATCCGTCGCGCACGTGACGGTAATGTCCGCGACGATGTGGCGGTACTCTCCGGCGGCCAGGCCGGTGGCCGTAACAGCCTCGCCGGTCGCGGCACGGACGGCGCGGGCAAGCACGAGCAGCACGGCGTACGCGCCGCCGATCGCCTTGAAGCTGCCCAGCCCGAAGCGGCCGCCCTCGTCCTTGACCCGGAGCCGGGCGACGCCCGCTTCCGCCGCCAGACCGGGCAGGTCGATGAGCGGCGTGGCGCGGTACCCGGGCCAGGACATGATCTCGGCGCGGGCTGAGGCGTGCCGGTCGAGGTCCAGGATGGCCCGGTGCTCCGGGCCGTAGTGCAGGTGGGCGTCGTGGCGAGGGTTCGCGAAGACCGTGACGGGCGCCGGCCCCTCGACGCCGCTCCCGGGTGCCTGACCTCCGACGCCGCTCACGGGCGCCTGGTCTCGACCCCAACCGTCGGCGGTTCGGCGGCCTGGCCCGGACCGGGCCCGCTGCGCGACCGCCACACCAGGTACGCTGGCGCGCCCAGCAGCACCACGGCGATGCCGATCAACGCCTGCCGCGGCTGTGTGAACAGCGCGTTCACGACGATCGCGGCGGCAGCGACCACGAAGAGCAGGGGCGTCAGCGGGTAGCCGGGAACGCGGAACGGCCGGTGCGCGTTCGGCATGCGTCGCCGGTAGACGAATACGCTGGCCGCGCCCAGCGCATAGAAGATCCAGCCCGTGAAGACGACGTAGGTCAGGAGCTGCTCGAACGTACCCGTCACGGCCAGAACCATCGCCCACAAGGATCCGGCGACGATCGCGAAGGCGGGTGTGCCGTAGGTGGGATGCACCTCAGCCAGCGCCCGGAAGAACACCCCGTCGCGGGCCATCGCATAGAACACGCGCGGCGCCGTCAGCAGCGTCGCATTGGCGGCACTGAAGATCGAGACGAGGATCGCTATGGCGATCAGCTTGCCGGCCGTAGGGCCGTAGACGGCGCCGACCGCCGCTGCCGCGATACCCGGTGACGCCATCGCATCCGCCGGTCCGAGTGCCGCGATGTAGCCGACGTTCGCCAGACAGTAGAGCAGCACGAGCGCCGTCGTACCGATCGCCATCCCGACGGGGAACGTGCGCTGTGGATCCACGGTCTCCCCCGCAGAGAAGGTGGCCCACTGCCAGCCCTCGTATGCCCACAGCACGGCGATGACGGCCACGCCCATCGCCGAGAGCAGCGATGGCGTGAAGGTTTCCGGCCATACGACGTGTCCGCCGCCAGCGATCCCTTCTCCGCCCGAGATCAGCAGCACGCTCATCACGACGAGCGCGATGACCTTCGCGGCGGTCGTCCAGTTCTGCACCTGCGCACTGCTCCGCGTGCCCACGACGTTGATCGCCATCACGGCGACGATCATCGCGATCGACACCGCCTTTGCGGCGAGCGGCGTGAGCGCGACGATTTCCCTGACGTACGCGCTGAACGCGACCGACAACGTCGCCATCGCGCCGCTGCCGATCACGAAGAAGAGCGTCCACCCGAACAGAAACGCCGGGAACGGGCCGAACGCCTGGCGCAGATAGACGTAGATTCCGCCCGCCTCCGGATTCATCGCGCCAAGCTCGCCGTACGTGAGCGCGCCCAGCAGCGACAACACGCCCGCAATGAGCCAGACGAGCAGCGCGATGCCGATGGCGCCGTCCGTCTGCCGGAGCACCGTCGCAGGGACGATGAAGATGCCCGACCCGATCACGACGCCGATGACGATCAGCGTCATGTCGCGCAGGCGAAGCGTTCGTTCGAGAGTACGGACCACTCTTGCGCTCGGGGGTGCGGCGTTCGAGACCCGACGACCATCGTAGAGAGCCGGGTCGCTCTGCGCCATGCCGCGACCCGCTCGAGGTACGAGCGAAAGAAGAAGGAACGTCAGCGGGTCAGGAGGTAGTAGCCTGCACCGTCGTCCACGCTGAAACCGGACACTACATAGCCCGCATCCACGTATCGTTGAAACGCCGCCCGCGTCGATGCACGCCACGCACGGGCGAGTCGGAGATCGTCCGCCTGGATCGACTCGATGTCGGACGGGATCCGGATGCGGACCATCGAGCTGCGGGAAACGGTTCCGATGTCATCCGATTCGACGCTTCGCCCGCGGTCGTTCGGTCCGCGGTTCACGACGGGCGCACGATGCCCATCCCGATGAACGCGCACCTCCGCTCCTGATGAGCGGAGCGCTGCCGCCACCGGCCACGTCACGACGAACCGATCCGTGCCGAACGTGTGCAACACGCTGCCCGTCCCCGGATACATGTCCGCGACATACTCGACGACGCGAACACCCAGCCGGTTCAGGTTCAGGTGCGCGTTGCGCGCCACCAGCGGATCGAACGTCCACAGCACGGCCTCCACGCCCAGTCCGACGAGCAGCTCACGCTGGTGTTCCTTCAGCCGGCGTCCGATCCCACGATCCCGGTGCCGAGGGTGAACGGCCAGCATGTGCGACCAGTGCGTCAGACGCCCGCTCTCCACGCCCGTGAGGCCAAAGACGAAACCGAGCAGCGTACCGTCCTCCGAGAACGCGCCGATCGCGAGCCCGCCCACGCGCTGTGCGACCTTCATCAATGAACCGGTCACCACCTCCTCGTATGCCTCGCCCCACGTCAGCCGCTGCAGGTCGACGCACGCGACGTATTCCTTCTCGGAGCTCAGCGGCCGGATCGCGAGCTGCGGCATTGGCTCGGTCGTTTCGCGGTTGGAGGCAGCGTTCATCGTGTTCGGCAGACTCATCGGTCGTTATCCTGGATCGGCGGCCGCGACTGTCCGCCGGTGCGGTCTTCGCGGTTGGCGTGTGTTGTCGGTTGCCGGCGGGGCCGGTATACACCACGGTATGCAAAGTCGCACGCGGCACCCGGCCGCACAAGAACCAGCACCGCACTCTCGGAGGAATCTGTTCCTGGAGCGGAGATGCGCTAGCGGAGCGGAGGACCGGTCCAACGAAGCAGCCGCCCATCCGGTCCGGCGGCCCAGCCGGATTCTGGAGCGTCGAAGTAGACCGTGTTGACATGCACGGTGTCGATGGGTGTCCAGGTCGCGCCGAAGTCGCGGGAGAAGCCGGAACCGGAGGGTCCCACGGCAACTGCGACCGTGCTCCCGGGCACGACGGTGACGCCGTAGCGGACTCCGGCCGGGCGTGAGGCGGCGGCGAGGGTCCAGGACCCGCCGCTGTCGGAGGAGACGAGGACGTTGGGCGCATCGGCGGTGGGTTGCTGGTAGTCGCCGCCGACGGCGATGCCGTTGCCACGGTCGCCGAATCCGATGCCGAAGATCCCGGCGGTGGGAAGGGCGGGCAGCGGCGTATCGGCGACGGACCAGGTGGTGCCGCGGTCGTGGGTGGCGTATACGCGGGCGGTTGCTCCGCCGCCGGTGCCGATCCACGCGGAGCCCGGCGCAGCGGTCGTCACGGCGGAGCCACTCGCTGCGAATCCAGCCTCGCCGGCCAGGGGCTCTGGCAGGGCGGATGCGGGCACGGGCCGCCAGGTCTCGCCGCCGTCGGTGGTGACGACGATGACGAGCGAGCCGCCGACGGGGTCGCCGAAGGCGATGCCGGCGCGATCGTCCCAGAAGGCGAGGCCATCGAAGAAGGTGCCGGGCTCGTCGACTTCGAGCTGGAGCGTCCAGCTCGCTCCGCCGTCGGCGGTTTTGTAGATGCGAGAGAGGCCGCCGTCGAAGTGCGTGCCGAGAATGTAGGCGGCGGAGGCATCGACGGCGTGGACGTCCACGAGGAACAGCGCGGTTGCGCCCGGGATGGTGTCGGCGTTCCAGGACCTTCCGCCGTCCGTGGAGCGGGCGAATGTGCCACGGGCGCCGGCCGCCCAGACGGCCTGGCCGGCGGCATGGAGTCCGCGGAACTCGGCGTCGGTTCCGCTGGGGATGGCGGTCCACTGTGCGGCAGCGGCTGTGGGCGCGAACGCTGCAATGAAGGCAGCGTGGAGGAGTGACCGCATCGGTTCCATCCGGTGTAAGGAATGCGGCGAAGATAGGCGGCTCCCGGCAGGCGCACCACGGCGCCAACGCTTTGGGGAGTCACCGCGTCAATGAGAGGCAATGCACGAAGCCGATCACGTGCTGGTCGAGCGGGCCCGGGCGGGGGATTCGGAAGCGTTCGAGGGGTTGGTCCGCCGCCATCTGCGCGCGGCACACGCAGTAGCGCTGTCCGTCCTGGGCGAGCCGTCGGACGCGGAAGACGTTTGCCAGGACGCATTCGTATCGGCGCTCGAGCAGCTGGATACGGTCCAACCGGAGAAGTTCGCGCCGTGGTTGCTGCGCATCGTCCGCAACCGGGCCATCAGCGTACATCGGCAGCACCAGGTGCGCCGGGCCATGCCGCTGGAGTGGGCGAACGGAGCGCGCGGGCGTGATGATCCTGCGGCGGATGCGGATCGGTCCGCATTGCGGGATCGGCTGACAAAAGCGATGGAGCCGCTTTCGGCGAAGCAACGGGAAGTACTGCTGCTCCACGATCTGGAGGGGTGGAAGCACCGCGAGATCGGTGAGTTGCTCGGCATGAAGGAAGGTACCGTGCGGTACACGCTGTTCGAGGCGAGGCGCGCGGTGCGGGCCCGGCTCGGCGCGGAAAGCAACAAGGAGACATGATGGAAGCGGATCGACTGGACCTGTCGCCGCTGGATCCGGAAACGGAGCCGGATCGTTGGGAGCGGCTGGTCGCGGGCATCGTGGATGCGGCGTCGCCGGAGCTGACGAGACGGGCAGCGCGGGCGAGTCTGCTCGGCTCGCTCGCGGAGTTGCGCTGGCCCGCGCTGTCGGCAGCCGCGGTACTCGCGCTCATCTCGGGTGCTGCACTGGCATTCACTCGCCAGCAGACCGAGGTCGAGCCGCCGGTGTTCCTCGTCGAAGCGCTCCAGGTGTCGGAGCCCGTGCGCGGTTGGATCGATGAGGGTCGAGCGCCGTCGACATCGGACCTGATTCTGGTGCTCGGAGGAGAGCTGCAATGATGGAGAGCAATCCGGGCGCGCGGGTCCGGCTCGTGGGATTCGCGCTGCTCGTGGCGACATTCGTGGCGGGCGGCCTGGCAGGCGCGGCCGTGAACCAGGTGCGCGGCGATCCGGCGACGGTCCGTGAGGACGAGTCGCGGGATCGGTGCCGCGAGCGACGGGATCCGCATGCCTACCTGCAACTGACGCCGGAACAGCAGGCGCGGGTGGATGCTGTTCTCGAGCGACGACAGAAGGAGATCGCCGCGTTCTGGGATGAGAACGGTCAGCAGATGGAGATGATCGTCGATTCCGCGCGTGCCGAGTTCCGAAACATCCTGACCGAGCAGCAACGGGCGGAGTTCGATGGCCGTCGTGCTGCGGAGCGGGAACGACGCAAACAGCGGGAGCGCGAGTGCGACGAAGCGCGACGCGATTCGACGAAAGAGGAAACGCGATGATCGGAAGCAGGTGGGTAACCGCCGCGAGGTTCGGCACGCGGCAGGGGTTGGCTGTGGCTCTGGCCGGACTGACCCTGGTGGCCGGGGCAGCGGATCTGCGCGGCCAGACGCCGGCCGAGCCTACGGTGACGCTCGAGCAGGCCGTGCAGCTGGCGCTCCAGCACCATCCGGCAATGGCGCAGCGGCTGGGCGCGGTACGCACATCGGAGTCTTCGGAACGCACGTCGTGGGGTGCGTTCCTGCCATCGCTGTCGCTCAGCTCGGGCGCCTCGCTGAACAGCACGCAGCGGTTCGACTCGAACACGCAGACCACGGTGAGTGGCTCGCGCGACAGTTACAGTGCGGGGCTGTCGGCTTCGATGGACGTGTTCACGGGCGGTCGGCGTGGAGCACAGCTCCGGCAGGCGCGTGCAGAGACGGATGCGGCTGAAGCTGCGGTCGTCGAGCAGCGCTTCGGCGTCATACTCCAGACCAAGGAGACGTATTACGCAGTGCTCCGGGCCGAGGAGACGGTCCGTGTCTCGACCGCGAGGATCGAGCGGGCGGAGCAGGGGCTGCGCGCAGCCGAGCAACGGCTGGCCGTCGGCTCGGCGACACGGTCCGACTCGCTGCGTGCACAGCTCGAGCTGACGCAGGCGAGGCAGGCCGTGCTGGAAGCGGAGAACCAGCGGCGCTCGGCGGCATGGTCGCTCGGCGCGCTCATCGGTGTGCAGGGGCCGGTCGGTGCTGAGCCCGTCGCACTGCGAGAGCCGGGTCCGCTCGACATGACGGACGAGCAGCTGCAGCAGATCGCGCTCCAGGCCTCGCCGACGGTTGCGAGCGCCGAGGCGGGCGAGACTGCCGCGCAGGCAGCGCTCCGCGTCAGTCGCGCGCAGTACTTCCCGTCCGTTCGGGCGAGCGGCGGATACGACTGGTCGAACCAGGTTGCATCGTTCGGCGGCGGCAACACCAGCTGGAGCACGCGCCTCTCGCTGTCCTACCCGCTGTTCAACGGGTTCAATCGGGAGGACGCGAACGAGCGGTCCGAGGTCGCGCTGAGCGTCAGCCGGATGCAGCTCGCGGATGCGCAGCGTCAGGCGCTCGCCTCGCTGCAGCAGTCGATCGATGCGCTGCGCGTCGCGGAACAGCTGATCGAGTTGAACGAGGAAGCGGTGCGCGTCGCGGCCGAAGACCTGCGCGTACAGGAAACGCGTTACGCCCTCGGCAGCTCGACGATCCTAGAGCAGATCACGTCGCAGGTCGCGCTGGTCGAGGCCGAGCTCGCTCTGATCGGCGCACGCTACGACTATCAGCTCGCACTCGCTCAGCTCGAGGCGCTCGTCGGGAGGGAGCTGCGATGACGAGCAATGGCGCGCACGGCAACGGCGCTGCCGCAGCGGACGTCATCCGGATCACGGGTCTGACGAAGGACTATCAGCTCGGCACCGAGACGGTCCACGCGCTTCGCGGCGTGGATCTGCTGGTGGCGCGCAACGAGTTCGTGGCCATCATGGGACCGTCGGGCTCGGGCAAGTCGACGCTCATGAACCTGATCGGCTGTCTCGATACGGCTACGGCCGGCGAGTACTGGCTGAACGGTCAACCCGTCTCGACGCTCGATGACGACGATCTCGCCCAGATCCGGAACCGCGACATCGGCTTCGTCTTCCAGACGTTCAACCTGCTGCCGCGCGCCAATGCGCTGCACAACGTGGAGCTGCCGTTGATCTACGCGGGCGTGACGGGCAAGGTGCGGAAGGAGCGGGCAGCGACAATGCTCGACCGGGTAGGACTGGGCGACCGCATGAACCACCGTCCGTCCGAGCTGTCGGGCGGGCAGAGGCAGCGTGTCGCGATCGCGCGAGCGCTCATCAACGAGCCCGCGCTGCTGCTCGCGGACGAGCCGACAGGCAACCTCGACAGCCAGACCGGTGCCGAGATCATGGCGTTGTTCGACCATCTGCACGCGGACGGTCAGACCATCGTGCTGGTCACGCACGAGCACGACATCGCGGAACACGCGCACCG
>Ga0299914_10001161_pt1 | contig 17085 bp, 13 predicted proteins | sample RVTome_10_FD_201361 | JGI IMG/M metagenome (GOLD analysis project Ga0299914, IMG submission 201361) | Soil microbial communities from uranium-contaminated site in the Upper Colorado River Basin, Wyoming, United States - RVT153D57 (version 2) ...
GAAGATCGGCGCATCGCAGGCCGGGCATGGCCGACCCGCTCGCCGGTACACGGCCCGCTCGCCGCGACTCGATTTGACCGCCTCGAGCATCCGCTCGCGTGCCGCGCCCAGCAGCCGCTCGAGGTCAGCGTCATCAAGGTCGGCGATCCTTAGCCAGGGGCTCAGCCGGGCCGCGAAGCAGGCCTCGCTCTTGAAGATGTTTCCGATCCCGGCAACCAGGCGCTGGTCGAGCAGCGCCTCGCCGATCTCCATGTCGGGTGCGGCGCGGAGGGAGCGGGCGGCCTCGGCCGGATCGAGGTCCTCGCCGAGGATGTCGGGGCCGAGCCCGGCGAGCTGTGGGTCGAGGCCCACCGCACCCGCCCGCATCACCCTCAGGGTCGGGCCGCCGAACTGAACCGCCTCGGCGCCGGGCGAGCGAAGCACCACCCATGCGGCGCCGGCCGGCTTCCGCCATGGCTCTCCCCGCGCGTAGACGTGCCAGGAGCCGTTCATGCCGAGATGGCTATGCAGGACCAGCTCGCCGAAACGGAGCAGAAGGTTCTTTCCCCGCGCCTCGACGCCCTCGAGAGTCATTCGGTCGAGCCGCTCCACCCGGGCGGCGCGCCCGCGCGGATTGGGCGCCGAAACCTCCACCCGCTCTCCCGCCAACGCGGCGTCCAGCCGCCGGGCCGTCCGCAGGATGGTGTCCCCCTCCGCCACCTACGCGGCCCGACCACATCGACTGGAATCCGCCAAACAGCTACGAGCCCGCTCGAGCAGAGCCGACCCCCGCGGCCCTGAACTCGGCCAGGATCTGCTCCATCGAGTCGACGTCGCAGGCGACCATTTCGGGCCAGGGCTTGTCCGGGTGCTCGTCGAGAGTCTTGTAGCCATTGCCGCTGATAACCGCGACGACGGTGTCGTCGCGATCGAGCCGGCCCTCCGCGGCGAGCTTCATCGTCGCGGCGATCGTGGTTCCGCCGGCCGGCTCGGTGAGGATGCCCTCGGTCGCAGCGAGCAGATCGATCGCCTCGAAGATCTCCCCGTCGTCGGCGGTCGCCGCGGAGCCTCCACGGGAGGTCACCGCATCCACGACCAGGGGGCCGTCGCCGGGCGCGCCGATCGCCAGTGAATGGGCGGCCGTGTCGGGGGTCTGCGACTCGATCCTGCCGCTGCCATCGAGGACGGCGGTGGCGATCGGCCCACAGCCCTGCGGCTGGGCGATGCTGATCTTCGTCCCCTGGGTCTCCGCCAGGCCCACCGCATCCATCTCCTCCAGGCCCTTATGCACCCGCGATGAGAGCGTGCCGCCGGCCGCCGGGATCACGAAATGCTGCGGCGCGCGCCAGTCGAGCTGTTCGAGCACCTCGAAGGCCATCGTCTTGGCGCCCTCCGCGTAGAACGGGCGCAGGGTGATGTTCGCGAACTGGATCCCGCTCGCCAGGGCCAGCTCCCGGCAGGCCCGGTTCGCCTCGTCGTAGTTGCCGTCGAGCTGGATCACGGCGGCACCGAGTGCCCGGCAGGCGCGCGCCTTTCCGCGCTCGAGGCCGGACGGGTAGAAGACGTATGCGGCGACCCCGGCCGTGGCCGCGAGCGATGCGACGGCGGTGCCGACGTTGCCGGTCGAGACGCAGCCGATCTCCTCCTTTTCCAGCTCCAGAAGACGGGCGACGGCCATCGAGACGACGCGGTCCTTGTAGGAGAGGCTGGGCCGGGCGGTGCTGTCGTCCTTGATGTAGAGCCTGCGCAGCCCGAGCTCGGCCCCGAGCCGCTCGGCACGGATCAACGGCGTGTGGCCGCTGTGCTGTCCGACTCGTGCCTGGGCGCGGGGGTCGACGATCGGCAGCAGCTCCTCGAAGCGCCAGATGTTGAATGGGCGGGCCTCCAGCGGATGATCGCGCAGGCGCGCGGCGGCCAGTTCGTAGTCGTAGTCGATGTCCATGCCCTGGCCGCAGCCAAGGCACTTGAAGGTCAGATCGGCAAGGGGAAGCCGAAGGCCGCAGTCACGGCAGACCAGCTCGGTCGCGCAGGAGCGGGTGCGCTGATCCGCCGCGGGGCTCATCTCCCCTCGTCACTCCCGGATAGCGAGGGCAGGCCTCCCGCCTTCGCGAACCTCTTACGCCGCTTGTTCCACAGGACCCGCGTCATGAGCCGCCGCCGTGTATAGCAGATGCAATCGGGCGCCCCGGCCAGGAGCCGACGAGGTTCGGGCCGTCCTCAGCCCCCAGGGCGAGCAACAGTGCCTCCGCGACATGGGGTGAGATCGGGGCCAGAACGCGGGCCAGGATGGCGAGGGCGTCGAGCAGCGCCTGATGGTCCTCACGGCTGAGCCGGCCGCGGCGGTCGATGACGCGCTTCTCGTAGTCCTGTATCCGCTCCAGCAGGCGGGTCACGTCGCGCACCGCCTTGTGCATCTGGAGGCTCTCGAAGTCGGCGGTGATCCGCTCCAACCCGTTGTCGCACCATTTGCCCAGGCGCTCGCGGATGAAGGCCGTGTCCGCGGCGGCCTCCGGGTCCTCCGGCGCGTCCTCGGCGGCGGCGATCTGGCGATGGGTGTAGTCCCAGAGGCCCTTCAGGAAGCGAAAGGCGAAGCGGATCGCGCCATCGGTCCAGTTCAGCGTCTTCGCCGGCCCGGCCGCGTATAGAACCGCGAGGCGGACGGTGTCGGCACCATGCTCGGCGACCAGCGCGTCGGGGTCGACCACGTTGCCGAGGTGCTTGCTCATCTTGCGGCCGTCGGCGATCACCATCTCGTGGAAGAGGCAGCCGGCGAACGGCTCGCCATCGGCCATGAACGAGAAGGGTCCGATGTCTCGCAGCGCCTTGGTCACCACCCGCTGGTCGAAGACGAAGCCGCCGCTGTCGTTGCCGGCGACGAGGCGCTCGGAGGGCAGCCACCGCTGCAGGTCGGGGTGGGTGAACATCTGCTCGTCGCGACCCTCGGGGGGCACGGCGGCGGGAACCCAGAGCCACAGCGCGTCGAAATGGCAGTCCAGGGTGTCGGTCTCACGCCGGGCAGGCTCGCCGCAGCTCGGGCACGGCGCCTCGACGAAGTCCCCCCGCTCGGCGAGCGGATTGCCCGCCCCGGTCGGCTCGACGTCGCGCGGCAGCCGCACCGGCAGCTCCTCGACGGGGACCGGCACCGCGCCGCAGCTCTCGCAGTGGACGACCGGGATCGGCGTGCCCCAGTAGCGCTGGCGGGAGATCGAGAAGTCGGCGGCGCGGTAGCGGACCGCCTGGCGGGCCTCTCCCGCATCGTCGCCCAGCGCCCGGCCACGCTCCAGCGCCTCGCCGACCCGCTGGGCGATCATCTCGTCGGCCTCATCCACCGACGGGATCCCGAGCGCGGCGGTGGGCCCGTAGCGGGCGTCGACGAGCGGAGAGATCAGGATTGGAAGCGCCGAGCCGTCGGCGCCTCCGACCGCGCCGCCGGTGTCGATCACCGGCACGGCCGAGGCATCGCGGGCGCTCCTCTCCCAACCCCCCGAGCGCAGCTCGTCGAGCTGGTCGCCGACCGTCGCCGCCAGATGCTCGACCTCCGGGTGGCGGGGCGAGAGCAGCACGAACCGGGCCTCTCCGACCGATCCGGCGTGCGGCGTGAAGGCGGTGAGAGCTTCCCCTTCGCGGCCGCGAAGGTCTACCTCCACCCCGTCGGTCCGACCCAGGATGTAGCGCTGGGTCTTCAGCGAGAGCTGATCCCACTGCTCGAGCCGCTCGAGATTGGCGTCGTTCTCCTCGAGGTAGGGGCTGATCTTCAGAAACCAGGTCGGGCGCCGGATCAGGCGGACCCTGTCGTGGCACCGCCAACAGCGGCCGTCCTCGACCTGGAGCGCGGCCAGAGTGGTCTGGCATGTGTCGCACCAATCGACGGTGGCGTCGTCGAGGTAGATCAGGCCCGCCTCGAGCAGGGTGACGAAGAGCCACTGCGACCAGCGGTACTGGCCCTCGTCGGAGCTGTAGAAGGCTCGCTCCAGGTCGAAGGAGAAGCCCAGCCGCTCGATCTGGCCAAGCATCCGCTCACCGCACTCCTGGACCCAGTCGGCCGGGCGAACGCCTCTGTCGATCGCAGCCATCTCCGCCGGCAGGCCGAACGCGTCGAAGCCGAAGCCGAAGAGGACCGCGTCTCCTTGGGCGCGACGGAAGCGTGCGTAGGCGTCACCGATCGCGTAGTCGCGGACGTGACCCATGTGGAGGTTGCCCGAGGTGAAGGGGCTCGAGGGCTTGATGTAGACGCCCGGCTCACCGTCGCCCGGCTCGGGCGTGCGGAACTCACCGCGCTCTGCCCAGGCGGCCTGGCGCGCGGCCTCGATCGAGCCGGGGTCATATCTCGGCGGCGAGTCGCTCATCGATGTGAGTCTGCCACGGTGGCTGGGCCGCGCGCCCCGACCGCCGCCCCTACTCGGCGAAGGTCCAGAGCTTGTTGCCGAGGAAGTTGAGCGGCATCGCAACCGCGACCGCGATCGCCTGTGCGGTGAGTGCCCGCAGCGAGGTTCCGACGATCAGCGCCTCGAGCACCACCAGGTTCACCGCGAGCGCCGCGATGCTGACCGTGAAGAAACGCGCGGCCTGGAAGCCGCGATTCCCGTCGCCGGCAGCGAAGGTCCAGTGGCGGTTCCAGAAGAAGTTGTTGGAGACCGCGACACCGAAGGCGGCCACCGCGGCGAGTACGTAATGGGCGCCAAGGCCGTCCGCGAGCAGGGCGAAGACGGCGAGATTGACCAGGTAGCCGGTGACGCCGACCAGCCCGAACTTGAAGAGCTGGAGCCAGCTTGCGGGGCGCCTGGCCGCGGCCCCGATCCGATAGGCGAGTTCGCTGGATTGACCCATGGATGGCGCGAGAAGACTATGGCCTGCGGCCGCGTAGTGTTCCGGTTCGAATGCGAGGCAGGATCGTCATCATCGCAGTGCTGGCGGCGGCCGTCATGGCCGGCGCGCTGGGCGGAGCGCTGGCTCCCGACGAGGGCAGCGCCAGGCCGGCGCCCGAGGATCCATGGGCGCCGCGGGTCGAGATCGTCTCGCCGCGGAACGGAGCCGTTCAGACAAGCCACGCCGTCGTCGTCAAGGCGAAGGTGGGCAACTTCCAGCTCGCCCCGATGCGCTTCGGCGGCGAACCTCAGCTTGGAGAGGGCCACCTGCGGTTCAGCCTCAACCGGGTTCCCGACTGCGTCGACCCGAAAAAACTGCAGCGTGCCCTCGACAGCCCGATCGGCAAGGGCAGGCTGGTCGGCGCCTCATTCGACTATCCGCGCTTTGCGGGGCCCAATGGTGTGCTGGCGGCACGAATCGGCTCCACCGGCAGCTACTCCCCCGGAACCCGCCCGGAGATCTACTACCACGGCCTTCGCCCCGGTCTCTACCGGCTGGTGATCACAATCGCCCAGAACAACGGCGCGACCACCCCCTACCACGCGGTGACCAACTTCCAGATCCTTCCGCGCCGCGGGCCCGGCCCCAAACCGTGCACGGGCGGCAAGGTGTCGAGCGCCAAAGCGACCGGGCTCGACCTGCGATAGCAGCGGCAAATCGCCTTTACTTCACTTTGTATAGTGGGTCGGAATGCGGACCTATCGCCGCCTGACCGGTTTTCTGCGCCCCTACCGCCCCCAGCTCTGGGGCTCGCTGGCCTTCGCCTGGGCCGCGATGGGAATGACGGTCCTGATCCCGTGGCTGATCGGCAACGCGGTGAATGCGATCCAGGACGGCAACCGGCCCGACCTCCTGCCCCTGGCGCTGGCGATCGTCGCCGCCGGAATCCTCCGGCTCGGCCTGACCGTGGTGCGGCGGGTGGTGGCGGGCAAGGTCTCCCTGGCTGTCGAGTTCGACCTGCGGCAGCGCTTCTACGCACACCTCCAGCGCCTCGAGCTGGGGTTCTTCGACTCCCAGCAGACCGGCCAGCTGATGTCGCGGTCGACGGTCGACCTGCAGTCGATCCGCTTCTTTCTCGGCTACGGGCTGATCTTCATAACGCAGAACCTGCTGACGATCGCGCTGGCCGGCACGGTGATGTTCGTGATGGAGCCACGGCTCGCCCTGATCGCCCTCGCCCCGGCTCCACTCATCGTCTACACGGCGCTCCGCTACGCCCGCGTCTCGAGACCGGCCCTCCAGGAGGTGCAGCAGCGGCTCGCGGAGCTCACCGCGGAAGCCGAGGAGAACGTCTCCGGGGTTCGCATCGTCAAGGCCTTCGCCCGCGAGGAGCACCAGCTCCACCGCTTCCGGCGCGCCGTCGAGCGCCTTTTCGACCAGAGCATCTACGCGACCCGTCTGCAGGCGATCTTCTCACCGCTGATCGGACTGCTTCCACAGATCGGAGTCGCCCTGGTCCTGCTGGTCGGAGGCCGCCAGGTGATCGCCGGCGACCTCAGCCTCGGGGCCTTCACCGCGTTCTACACCTACATGGTGATGCTGGCCGCGCCGCTGCGGATGCTGGGGATGGCGCTCGGCATGGCCCAGCGGGCGATCGCCTCCGGCAACCGCCTGTTCGAGATCCTCGACCGCGAGCCGCGGATCGAGAGCCCGCCAGGAGCGCAACCGCTGCCGGCCGGCGACGGCCGGATCGAGCTTCGCGGCGTCACCCTGCGCTATGGCGAGGCCGCTGAGGACGGAGCAGGCGCCCTGCCCGCCCTCGACGGCCTCGACCTCGAGGTCGAGGCCGGGCGCACCGTCGCGCTCGTCGGGCCCTCCGGCTCGGGCAAGACCAGCCTCGTCGCATTGATCTCGCGCCTCTATGACGTGAGCGAGGGTGCCGTGCTCCTCGACGGGGTCGACGTGCGCAGCGTCGACCTGGCCTCGCTTCGCTCCGAGGTGGCGTTCGTCGCCGACGAGAGCCTGCTCTTCACGGCGAGCGTCGCCGAGAACATCGCCTACGCCCGCCCGGGCGCCGGCCGCGAGGCGATCGAGGAGGCGGCGCGGCGGGCACAGGCCGACGAGTTCATCCGCGCACTCCCAGACGGCTACGACACCCTGGTCGGCGAGCGCGGGCTGACCCTCTCCGGCGGGCAGCGGCAGCGGGTGGCGATCGCCCGCGCGCTCCTTGCAGACCCGCGGGTCCTGATCCTCGACGACGCCACGTCCTCGGTCGACGCTCGCACCGAGGCGTCGATCAAGGAGGGGTTGCGGGAGGCGATGGAGGGCCGCACGACATTTGTCATCGCCCACCGCCTCTCGACCGTCTCGCTCGCCGACGAGGTGGTGGTGATGGACGCCGGACGGATCGTCGACCGTGGGACCCACGAGGAACTGCTCGACGGCTGCGGCTTTTACCGCGAGATCGCCGAGCACGGTCTCGCCGACACGGTCTTCCTGCAGCGGGACCTGGAGCAGCGGGAGGAGCTGGCGAAACTATGAGCAGGCTCTGGAGACTGATCCGCGGCGAGGACCAGCGCGGTCGCAAGCTGCGCTGGATGGCCGGACTGCTGCGGCCCTATCGCGCTCGGCTCGTGCTCACCCTGCTCGCCATCCTTGCGGCGACGGGAGCCGGCCTGGCCCCCCCATACCTGGCCGGCCAGGCGATCGATGCGGGCATCGTCCCGGGTGATGCGACCGCGCTGACCATGATCGTCGCCGCCTTCGTCGGCGTCGCGGTGCTCTACTCGCTCGCCACCTTCGCGCAGACATACCTGGTCGGCTGGGTGGGGACGCGGGCGCTGCAGGATCTCCGCGAGCGCATCTTCGCCCACCTCCAGTCGATGTCGATCGGCTTCTTTACGAAAAAGAGCCCCGGCGTGCTGATCAGCCGCATGACCAATGACATCGAGGCCCTCAATCAGCTCGTCACCAGCGGCATCGTGACGCTCTTCTCAAGCGTCCTGACGCTGGTCGGAGCGGTCGTGATCATGATCCTCCTCGACCCCCAGCTCGCCCTGGTGACCTTCCTCACCTTCCCCCTGATCGCCGTCGCCAGCATCGTCTTTCGGGTCGTCTCCCACGACGCCTACCGGGCGACGCGGGAGCGGATCGCCGAGCTGACCGCATACCTGCAGGAGACCTTGAGCGGGGTGCGGGTCGTGCGCAGCTTCGGCCAGGAGCCGCGCCACGGAGCCAGGATGACCGAGCTCAACGAGGCCAACCGCGCCGCGAACATGAAGACCGTCTACCTCAACGCCTCCTACTTCCCGGGGATCGAGCTGCTCTCCGCCGTGGGCACGGCGGTGATCCTCCTCTATGGCGGAACCCAGGCGATCGACGGCGCGATCCAGATCGGCGTGATCGTCGCCTTCGTCGGCTACCTGCAGATCTTCTTCGACCCGATCCAGCAGCTCTCTCAGCTCTACACGACCTACCAACAGGGGATGGCGGCGCTCGACAAGGTCTTCGACCTGCTCGACACCGAGCCGGACATGATCGACTCGCCGGGCGCGGTCGACCCCGGAGTCCTGCGTGGCGAGATCGAGATGGATGGCGTCTGGTTCAGCTACGAGGACCACCCGGCAGGACGGACGCGGAAGCTCGCGCGCGAGAATTCCGGTGATGATGGGCGCGCGCGAGCGGGAGCGGAGTACCTGCCGGAATATTCCTGGGCGCTGCGGGACGTGGACCTCCAGGTGCCTCCCGGCCAGACGCTGGCCCTGGTGGGGGCGACCGGAGCCGGCAAGTCGACGTTCGCCAAGCTCGTGGCCCGCTTCTACGACCCGCAGAGGGGCAGGGTCCTGGTCGACGGACACGACCTGCGCGAGGTCGGCCAGCAGGGGTTGCGCCGCCAGCTCGGCATCGTCCCCCAGGAGGGCTTCCTCTTCTCCGCCAGCGTGCGGGAGAACATCGCCTTCGGTCGGCCCGAGGCGAGCGCCGAGGAGATCGAGGCGGCGGTCGAGGCGGTCGGCGCCGCGGACTTCATCGCCGCCCTGCCGGAAGGCATCGACACCCAGGTCGGCGAGCGCGGCGTCCAGCTGTCCGCCGGCCAGCGCCAGCTCGTCGCCTTCGCGCGGGCGCTGCTCGCCGAGCCCCGCATCCTGATTCTCGACGAGGCGACCTCGAATGTCGACGTGCGCACCGAGAGGACGATCGAGCGCGCCCTCCAGCGCCTGCTCGCCGGCCGCACGGCGATCGTCATCGCCCACCGCCTCTCGACGATCAGGCGGGCCGGGAAGATCGTCGTCCTGCAGGGGGGAGCGATCGCCGAGGTCGGGACCCATGAGGAGCTGATCGACGCGGGTGGCCCGTACTCCCGCCTCTACGGGGCCTGGCAGGAGTCCTCAGCCGGGTCCGATGCCGCCTGAGCCGCCGCCACCGCCGGAGCCGGTGCCGCCCCCCGCTTCCGCGCCGCCGCCCGCTTCCGCGCCGCCGCCCGCTTCGGTGCCGGCACCGCCGGTTTCTTCGGGCGCCGCTTCGGCTTCTTCTTCGGGTGCGGCTTCCACTTCGCCTTCTTCCACCACTTCGGCCCCTTCGCTTTCGGAGCCCGCGCCAATCGGGCTGCCGGGGGCGCTCGGCGCCTCACCACACTCTTCGAAGCCGTACTCCTCAGCGGCGGCCTGGAGGGAGGCAAACGCAGAGGAGACATCCGACTGGGCGTTCTGCAGCGCGACGTTGTCTTCCCGAGCCGCAGCGAGGGCGGCACTGTCCTCGGCCTCTGCCATCCGCTCGGCGGCAGCGACGAACTCCGGGTAGCCGGCCGAGTCCTCGGGCGTTCCCAGCGCCTTGAGTCGGTCGACCATTCCCGAGTAGATGTCGGCTTCCTGCTCGACTCGCGCGGCGCCGTCCGCGTCGGCGGTCCCAACGGCGCCGATCGCGGCGTTGACCTCGGCGCAGATCGCGTCGCCCTGGGCGATCAGCTCAGGCTTGCTCAGCGCCGTCGTGGTCGGCGTCGTCGCGACCGGCTGAGCGTCGGTGGCCTCGTCGTCATCGTCGCCGCCACACCCCGCGAAAGCGAGCAGGGCCAGCGCGGTTGCCGCCAGGCTGAGGATGCGGACGTTCATCTCACTGCGCCCCAGGGACTCGAACCCCGACTACCTCGTCCAGAGCGAGGCGTGCTGCCATTACACCAGGGCGCAAAGCGCAAGGCAGGAGGATACCTGCGGCGCTATCCGATCTCCGACAGAGAGCTGCCTGGATCGGCGATCAGCTCCGTGGCTCCGGCGACGTCGACATCCTCGGCGAGCATACGGCGCGCCTCGGCCAGGTCCTCGGAGCGGCCGACGCTGAGCGCCCCTGCGACGCGACCGCCGCTCAGGTACCAGACCGAGAAAGCGCCCGAGTCGGCGTCTCCACGCCAGATCTCTCGCTCCCAATCCTGGGCCGGGCCAACCGACTCGATGCCCGCCCAGTCGGCGAGGTCGCTGAAGAAGTAGGGGACGACGTCGTAGTCGAGGCCCTCGCCGAGCATGTTGCGGGCGACGTGGATGCCCTGCTGCATCGCCACGTCCCAATGCTCGACCCGCAGCCTGCGCCCATGGACGACGCTCTCATACGAGCAGCAGTCGCCGGCGGCGTAGATGCCCTCTACCGAGGTCTGGAGGCGCGCGTCACAGATCACCCCGTCGCCGACCTCGAGCCCCGCCCGCTGAGCGAGCATCACGTCCGGCCGGACCCCGGCCCCGACGACGACCGTGTCGCACTCGATCGCCCGGCCGCTCTTCGTGACCACCGCACTGACCCGCCCGTCGCCCTCGAAGGCCTCGAGCTCCTCGCCGCCGTGAACCGTGACGCCATGGCTCTCGAGCGCCTCCTGAAACCAGCGCCCGGCCGCCGTCCCGAAGCTTCGCTCCAGCACCACGTCCTCCATCATCACGATCGTGCACCTGACGCCCTTCGCGGCCAGTGATGCGGCAACCTCCGTGCCGATATAGCTACCCCCGATCAGGACCACGTGCCCGGCCGACTCGGCGTCGGCGCGGATCGCGTCGGAGTTCCCGAAGGCACGCAGGTAGTGGATGCCCTCGTTCTCGGCACCCTCGACGCGCAGGATGTTGACCATCGCCCCGGTGCCGAGCAGCGCTTTGCCGAAGGCGACCTCGTCGCCGCCCTGGAGCTTCGCCGTCCGCGACTCCGAGTCGATCGACATCACGTTGGCCCCGGTCAGCAGCTCGACATCGTTCTCCTCATACCAACCCGCCGGGTTGACGTGAGCGTCCTGCCGTCCCGCCTCGCCGCGCAGATACTCCTTGGAGAGCGGCGGGCGTTCGTAGGGCGGCTCCGGCTCGCGCCCGACCAGCAGGACCGACCCGTCGGCACCACGACGCCGCAGCTCGGCTGCGCAGTGGGCCGAGGCCATCCCACCGCCGACCAACAGGAAGTCGACCGTGCGGGCAGCCATCAACCGGCGCCGTTGTCGCCAGGCCCGAAGAGCTCCTTGAGGTCCTCCTCCAGACCCGGGTCGAGGACGGCGAGGATCTCGTCGCCGGCTTCGAGGACCGTCTCCGGCCCCGGTACGAACCCCTTGCCGTCGCGCAGAACCGAGATCAGCAGGCTGCCGTCCGGCATTTCGAGGTCGCCGACCCGGCGGCCGCTCACCCGGGAGTCGGCGCCGAGCAGCATCTCGATGATCTCCAGCTGCTCCTCCTGCAGGTCGAGCAGGTGGACCAGGCCGTACTCGGGGACCTCGTGCTCGAGCAGCCGCAGGATCAGGTCGGTGGCGGAGATCGACGGTTTCACTCCGAGCAGGTCGAAGTGCTGCCGGTTGCGCGGGTTGTTGACGCGGGCGATGATCTGGCCGACGTCGTACTTCTCGCGCGCCACCTGGCAGATCAGCATGTTGTCCTCGTCGTCGCCGGTCACCGCGATCACCATGTCGGCGCGTTCGATCCCGGCCCGCTCCAGCACCCAGAGCTCCGAGGCATCGCCGTAGACGACGTTGTGCTCGAGCTCCTGCTCGACGGTCAGGTAGCGGCGGCGGTCCGCCTCGATCACGGTCACCTCGTGGTCTTTTTCGAGCAGCTCGCGGGCGAGGTTCCAGCCCACCTTGCCCGCCCCGATGATCATGATGTACATCGGAACCCGGCTCCCCTAGGCGGCCGCCGCCGCGCCGTCGCCGTCCTCGCCGCCGTCACCGAGCACCGCGCTCTCCAGCATCTCGATGGCGACCCTGGTCGGGCAGATCGTGTGCAGGCCCTGATCTTGGTACCACTCGGCGCGCAGCGGGTCGAGGATGCGGGCGATCACGGTCGACACCTCGTAGCGCCGCTTGGCGATCTGCGAGATCACGATGTTCGTGTTGTCGCCGTCGGTCGACGCGATGAAGGCATCGGCCTTCTCGATGCCCGCCGCGAGCAGGGCGTCAGTCTCCAGCCCGGTGCCGACCGTGAAGCGCCCGCCGAGGTCCTCCCAGCCGCGCTCGAGCCCGACCTCGAGCCGCGCGTGCGACTCGGGGTCCTCATCGAGACAGGACACCTCATGGCCCTCGCGCAGCATGGTGCGCGCCACCGAGGAGCCCACCCTCCCGCAGCCGACAATCAGAATGAACATTTGACCCGCTTCACGCAACGGGATACTAGATGCGATCCGGCGTGGGGGGCGCCTCCGGCTCGGGCGTCTCGGGCGGCGCGGTCAGCAGGACCTGGCAGGGCGCCTTCTTAAGCACGTACTCGGTGACGGCGCCGATCTCGGCCGGCTTGGCGGCCCCGATCCCCCCGAGGATCGCACCTCCCCTGATCCTGCTCGGCGGCTCGGCGCCGACCACGATCGCCTCGACGCCTCGACGCCTCGCCGCCTCGACGATGCCGGCCCCCACCTCTCGAGCCCTCAACACCTCACCGGTCACCCTGACCCCCGCGTACTCGTCCCCCACTTCGCGCGCCCGCTCGACGGTCCGCAGCGCCTCGTCCTCGCGCTCCCCCGGCAGCGCCGCGTCCAAGGGCAGTGCCAACGGGACCTCGATCACATGGACGATCGCCAGTCGCGCCTCGCCCTCGACGTCCTCTCGCGCCGCCGCCGCGAGACGGCCCGCGGTGCCGACGATGTCGTCGTCGAGGTCGGTGCCGAAGACCGGGACGAGGATGTTGCCGTAGGAGATCTCGGCGACCTGCTTGGTCAGAGCCCGCTCGGTGACCGAGACCCTCTTGGTCAGGGAGGTGCCCTCGATGACCACGCGGTAGACGACATAGAAGAGGAGCCCGAAGCACATCCAGCCGATGCCGACCCAGCGGGCCGTGCTGTGGAAGGCGAGGACACTGACGAAGGCGAGAGCCGTGAGCACGGCTGCGGCGACCACCGGCATGGGGATGTCGGCCCCCCTCCACCCGACGCTCCAGGGGACGTGGAACGGTCGCACGCGATCGGGATCGGTGATCCTGAGGCGAATGATCGAGACGTGGGCGATCGTGATCGCCAGGGTCGCCCCGAAGGCGTAGATCCCGGCCAGCAGCTTGACGTCGGTCGGCACGACGAGCCCGATCGCGATCAGCCCTGAGATCGCGATCGCGACATGCGGCGTGGCGTACTTTGCGTTGAGCTTGCCGAGCCAGCTCGGGATCTGCCGGTTGATCGCCAGGGTGTAGATGTGGCGCGAGACCCCGAGCATCGCGGTGGTCGCCGCCCAGAACAGGACCGGAGTCGCCACCACGGCCACCACCCAGCGCATCGAGTCCGCAACCCAGGCGGGCTCATATGCGGAGACGATGCCGAGGACCGGCGCCTCCACGAACTCCCCGCCAAGCGCGGTCTGCGGCCCATCCGGCCCTGCCACGACCGGGACTGCCATCAGCGCGATCGCCGCCATCCCGGCGTAGACGAGCGGCACCGCGAGGGCTCCCACGGACACCACCCGTTTCAGGTCGCGTGGCCTCACGTCGATGTCGGGGGCCAGGTCGGAGGCAGCCTCTATCCCCGCATAGGCGAGCATCGCGATCACCGACGCGTAGGCGATGTCGACCAGGTCCGGGTCGCTGAACAGCTGAATCCCCTCGACGAGGCGGTCGGGATGAAGGACGACCAGCGCCCCGACCCCGATCACCGCGAGCTGCAGGGCGACATCGGCGAGGGCGAGGATGACCAGGAGGCGTTCGCGGACGCCGCGGCCGGTGACGTTGAAGATGTTGAGCCCGCAGGCGGCGAGGATCACGGCCGTCGCGATTCCCACCTGGGCGCCCGCCCCCGAGAGATCCGGCGTGACCGGTTCCAGATAGTGCGGAACCGAGATCGCGGCCAGGGCGGCGACGATCAGGTAGTCGATCAGGATCGCCCAGCCCGCGACGAATGCGATCAACTCGTTGAAGGCGTGGCGGGCGAAGCTCGATGAACCTCCCCGTTCGCGGAACATCGCACCGCCCTCGACGTAGCTGAGCGTCGCCAGCACGAAGAGCAGGCCGGCGGCGAGGAAGATCAGCGGAGTGAGGCCGAGGCCTCGGTCGGCCACGACCCCCAGTGCGAAATAGATCGAGAAGCCGACCGCCGAGTAGACCGCGACGAAGAGTCCCGGGACCCCAAGCCCCCGCTCGAGCAGCGGCGCGATCCGAGAGCGCGGCTGCTGCGGCGCCGGCTCCCCGCGCCGGCCCCTCCCCCTCACCGAGCCAACCGGGCGGCGATCCAGAGGCGTCCGGCCCCGACCCCCATGAAGGCGAGGCCGAGGATGAAGCCCAGGGAGAGTGGGCCGCCGCCGGCGATCAGCGTGAGGGCGAGGAGCAGGGCGCCGACCGCCATGAAGGCGACGGCGAGGGCACGGATGGAGCCGTGGTAGATCCGCTCAGGGGAGGTCATCACACCGGTTCGTGATTCTAGGCGGGCAGTACCTGGCCCTCGGGTGTGCCCCGGTCGCGGTCGGAGACGACGATGACCCGGCAGGGACGCTCGCCCAGCACGGTCTGCAGGGTCTTGTCGTAGAGAGGGGTCCCATTGCGAAACCGCAGCCCGACGACAATCGCAGCGGCGTTGATCAGCCGCGCCTCCTCGGCGATCGAGTAGCCGGCCGCGCCCGGCCGGACCCGCTCGACGTGACCGGTCACCCGCTGCCCGCCGATCAGCTTCGCCTGCTCGATCTTGCTCTGCGCCTCGGCTTCCCGCTCACCCATCTCGGCGTCGATCGGCAGGTGGGTGGGGACCGTGAGCATCGAGTGGATGTGGATCCCGCGCCGCCTTTTGGAGGCGAACTTGGTCGCGGTGGCGACCATCTCCTCGGAGAACGGTTCGTCCTCCTCGAATCCGACCAGGACGCTGCGGTACTCGATTTCCTCGACGCCGAGCGGCTCGGGCGTCACGACTTTCACCGTCTGCCGCAGGCCAAGCCCCTGACTGCGCCTGTAGGTGACGTAGATGCAGAGGCCAACGAGCATCCATGCGGCGCCGATGAAGAGCGTTCGCGTGTTGAGCGCCATCACCACTATCCACGCGGCAAAGGTCCCGAGCCCCCCGAACACGGCGGTCAGCGGCAGGTTGAACCCGAAAACGCGGACGCTGCCGCGGGGGCTAAACGCGCGCTGCTCGGCCTCTGGCCTGGTTTGACGCAGTCTGATCACCGAGATGTGGGCGACGGTGAACGAGAGCATCGCCCCGAATGCATACATCGTCGCCAGCAGCTCGGTCTCGCCGGGAAGCAGCGCGGCCGCCGAGATGACGCCGAAGAGAACAATCGCGACATAGGGGGTCTTGAAGCGGGGATGAATGGCGCGAATCGCCTCGGGAAGCTGCCGATACTGGCCCATCGAGTAGGTGATTCGCGAAAGCCCGATCAGGCCCGCATTGGTGGCGATCACGAGGATCACCGCGGCGAGCATCCCGACATAGATCCTCAGCACGTCTGTGACGCCGCCGGCGAGGCCGAGGTTGTCGACTATCCCCAACATCGGATTTTCCGCATAGGTGGTGGCGAGAGCGGTCGTGTACTCGCCGCCCTCCTGGGTCACGGGCATCGCCGACAGGGCGACGATCGGGATCAGGAGGAAGAGGGCCATCACCGCCCCGACGACAAGGGCGACTGCGCGGGGGACCGTCCGGGTCGCGTCCCGGGCCTCCTCCGACATGTTGGAGAGCGTCTCGATGCCGGTGTAGGCGATCATCCCGACGGCGATGCCGAGCGCGAAGTCGCCCCAGGTCGGGGCGACCCCCAGCTCGACGTTCGAAACCAGGATGTCCGGGTTGAGGACGAGGACGACACCCAGGGCGACCATCGCCATCTGCGTCAAGAGGTCGGCGACCGCCAGCACGATGTTGAGCCTTGCCGACTCCTTGCTGCCGATCACGTTGACTCCGATCAACAGCGCGATGATCAGGATTCCCCCGATGATGTCGCCGGGACTGCGTTCGAGCGGCTCCCAGAAGACCGCCAGGTAGTGCGGGACGAAGAAGGCCGAGATGGCGACCGTGATCACGTAGTTGAGGACCTGGCCCCAGGCCGCGAAGAAGCTGACCAGCTCATCGAACGCGTGGCGGGCGAAGCTCGACGAGCCACCGGCCTCCGGGTACATGACGGTCGCCTCGGCGTAGGTCGCGGCGGTGGCAACGAAGATCAGCCCGGAGATCAAGAAGACGAGCGGTGTCATCCCCAGCGCGAAGACCGCCACGACCCCGAGCGCGTAGTAGATCGAGGAGCCGACGTTGCCGTAGGCGGTCGCGAACAGCGCCCCCACACCGTGGACGCGACGCAGAGTCTCCTCGCGTGGGTGTCGTTCGGCCATCTGGTCCTAGTCCGAATATAGGGACGAGTGCGGTGCCCTCTGCACGTGTGACCCGGTCAGCGCCGCCGGCGACTCACAGCCGCAGAGGGCGAGGGTCAGCTCGAGCTCCTGGCGGAGCAGTTCGAGGACCCGAAGCGCGCCCGCCTCACCGCCCGCCGCGAGGCCCCAGAGCGCGGGCCTGCCGACCAGCACGGCGTCGGCACCCAGGGCGAGGGCGATCGCGACGTCCACCCCGCGGCGGATGCCTCCGTCGATGAGGACCGTGGCGCGGCCGGCCACCGCCTCCACCACCTCGGGAAGGGCGTCGGCGGTCGCCAGACAGCGGTCGAGCTGGCGGCCGCCGTGATTGGAGACCACAATTCCCGCCGCGCCATGCTCGACGGCAAGCGTCGCGTCCTCGGCGGTCAGCACGCCCTTGACCAGCACCGGAACCGAGCTGCCGGAGGCGAGCCGCTCCAGGTCAGCCCAGCTCAGAGCCGAGTCCATCAACCCGAAGGTCTCCTCGATGGTCACGGCTCGGCCCGATCCGAGCGCTGCTTCGACACTCGGCACGCCGATCTCCTCCGGG
>Ga0299914_10001162_pt1 | contig 17084 bp, 17 predicted proteins | sample RVTome_10_FD_201361 | JGI IMG/M metagenome (GOLD analysis project Ga0299914, IMG submission 201361) | Soil microbial communities from uranium-contaminated site in the Upper Colorado River Basin, Wyoming, United States - RVT153D57 (version 2) ...
CAATCAAAAAGGAGTCCAGCTTGCCCTGATCCCACTGCTTAAAGACGGCACTCATCTCCTCATTGCTCATGCCCAAAACCGTCTTCATCAGGTCATAGGCCTCAGCGATCAACTGCATGTCGCCATACTCAATGCCGTTGTGCACCATCTTCACAAAATGGCCGGCACCATCTTCTCCTACCCAGTCACAGCAAGGTGTGCCATCAGGTACTTTGGCAGCAATGGCTTGCAAGATCTCCTTCACGTGTGGCCAGGCTTCGGGCGCACCACCAGGCATGATCGAAGGGCCATAACGTGCCCCTTCCTCACCTCCAGAGACGCCGGTGCCGATGAACAGAAACCCTTTTTCACGCAGTTCATGGGTGCGACGAATGGAATCCTCGAAATTAGAATTGCCGCCATCAATGATAATGTCGCCCTTTTCCAGCAAGGGCAGCAGGTCGGCAATGACCATATCTACCGGCTTGCCGGCTTTGACCATGATCATAATGCGGCGCGGCCGTTTTAAGGCCGCCACCAACTCCTCTAATGAATAGGTCCCAATGATCTTTGTCCCTCGCGCTTCGTTGTTGAGGAAGTCATCTACTCTGGAAGTAGTACGGTTGTAGACAGCAACGGTGAAGCCATGATCATTCATGTTCAACACCAAATTTTGGCCCATCACGGCCAGACCAATCAACCCAATATCTGCTGTTTCTGACATCTTTATCTCCCGGTAAATCGGACATCCCTGTCCGATTGCCACAAATTTCCTTTCACTTGAATCATGGTATTATAGTTCTCATTGCAGCAGGTACAAATGGAAAGCATCAAACGATTTTATGACGCAATTTACTTGTCGCCGCATCTGGATGATGCGGTTTTGTCCTGTGGCGGGCAGATTGTTCAGGCAACGGCCGAGCAGCAAAGCAGCCTCATTATCACTATCATGGCCGGCGATCCCCCACGAGCAGACATCTCCGAATTTGCCCAGGGACAGCACCACAGTTGGGAACTGCTGACTGAAGCAAGTGCCCAACGCCGTGCCGAAGATGCTGCTGCCTGCCGTCTTATTGGGGCCGATTATCGGCACTGGCCCGTGCCAGACTGCATTTACCGGCACCATCCCGAAACGGGCCTGGCCTTCTACACTTCCGATCCCGACATCTTCGGTCCTGTCCATCCGGCTGAATTCTCGCTCGTTGAGGAGTTAGCCGCACAACTAAGTGATTTACCGGAGCATGGTCGCTTGTTTGTGCCGCTTACCATAGGCAATCATGTGGATCACCAACTGACGCGGCTGGCGGCCGAACAATGTTTTGGTGAGGCGCTGGTGTATTATGAGGAGTATCCCTATGTGCAGCGGTTAGGGGGTGTGACCACTGTTATCCCCGCCAACGACCCCCACTGGCAAGCCCAAATCATCCCCCTGACCACAGATGCTTTGCAAAGGAAAATTGAAGCCATCTCGGCTTATGGCTCGCAGTTGGGTAATTTGTTTAACGGCCGTGACAACATGGCCCCACTCCTTAGAGCCTACACCCAATCCATTGGCGGCGAACGCATTTGGTACCATCCACCCCAATTACCTGATTACCCAATTACCTGATTACTCAATTACCAAAAGGACCCACCCATGCCCTGGATCGAAGTCATTTCCCTGGAAAAAGCCAAAGGCTTCCTGAAGAAAGAGTACGAAGCCGCCCTCAAACGGGCTGGCCGCATCTGGCATATCGTCAGCATCATGAGCCAAAATCCGCGGGCCATGAAAGCCTCTATGGACTTTTACAGCGCCATCATGTTTGGCAATTCGCCGCTAAGCCGCAGCCAGCGGGAGATGCTGGCGGTTGTCGTCTCGGCTGCCAATCAGTGCCTCTACTGAATTCGTGCTCACGCTCACGACCTCCGGGCTGAGGTCGCCAATGATTGGGGTTTGACCGATGAAGCGGAAGCGGACCATGTTGTTCACTTGATTGCTGCCAACTGGCGGCAGGCACCGTTGGCTGCTGTAGATCGGGCCTTATGCACCTATGCCGAAAAGTTAACCCAAACGCCCCATCAAATGACCGAATCGGATTTAGAAGCCTTAAGGCAGCATGGCCTGGATGATCGGGCCATTCACGATGCGACGCAGGTCATCAGCTATTTCAATTACATCAACCGGATTGCTGATTCCTTGCAGGTGGAGCCGGAAGATTTCATCCGGCCGTGGGAGAAGCAGATGCCCAATTCACCTATGCCCTTGCGCCAACGCCTGAAGGCGGACCTGCTGGGGGCAATGAAGGCCCGGCAAAATCACGTGGTCAGCACACTGCGCTCGACCCTGGCCGAAATTGACAATGCGGAAGCCGTGGAAGTAGATGCCTCATTCGTGCCTATGGCCGGCCGGAGCAACGATGTGCCACGCAAGGTGCTAACGGAAGCGGAGATCCGGGCTATCTTGCAAAGTGAGGCCGACCAGATCAAGCTGGCGCTGGCTGAGTATGGAAGTGTGGGGAGGGCTGAGAAAGCGGCCGAACTGCAGGCGGCCTGGGAGGTACTGGTCGGCTATCTGGCGGATACAGAGGATGGAGCTTCTGAGGAATGATGAGCACGGCCTTAGGCTAATATCCATATTATTAGCAATGAAAGCAATGGAAGATTCAGCAAAGAATGTTCAACATAACGAACTGCTAACTTTGGATGCTGTTGGACAATCAGAACTTGTGAGCCAGGGTAAAATACACCCCCTTGAGTTGGTAGAAGCCTCTATTGAGCAAATTGAGCGATTGAATCCGTACCTAAACGCTGTCATTACTCCTTTGTATGAGAAAGCATATATCCAGGCAAAATCCACAACATTGCCACCCGGACCGTTTCGTGGTGTGCCGATTTTGCTAAAGGACTTCTTTTGCGAAACAAGAGGAGACCCTTACTATGCCGGGATGCGATTTCTTTGTGACCTGAACTGGCGTTCACAGCAAGACACGTATTTAGCAATGAAGTTTAAGGAGGCTGGATTTATAGTTTTGGGAAAGACAAACCTCCCCGAACTAGCTGGCAGCGTGATAACAGAACCAGAGGCATTTGGTCCAACCCGCAATCCCTGGAACGTCAACTGTACACCGGCCGGTTCAAGTGGAGGATCTGCCGCTGCGGTAGCGGCACGAATGGTAGCAGTCGCCCACGCGAATGATGGTCTGGGTTCCATTCGCATACCGGCTGGCTGTTGCGGATTAGTTGGCCTAAAACCTTCACGAGGACGGGTATCAGTTGGGCCAAATAGACCAGCCGGTTTATTAGAAAACATTGTGGAGTTTGTTGTTACCCGTTCAGTTCGTGATGCAGCAGCGATACTGGATGCTGTAGCGGGCACGATGCCAGGAGATCGCTACATGGCCGCTCCACCTCGTCGTCCCTACCGTGAAGAAGTTGGCACAGCATGTCCTCCTTTGAGGATTGGGTTACTCATCGAGCATCCTTTTTTCCCGCTGCAAATACATCCCGATATTAAGGAAGCTGTTGAGCGAGCTGGACGATTACTTGAGTCGCTTGGACATCACGTGGAGCTTGCTTATCCTCAACAACTAGCTGGAGTCACAGGTCTTGGACTTGCACTTCGCATCGTGAGTACCAGTGGAACGGCCGCTGTCCTTGATGCGTGGTCAGAACAAACAGGTAGGAAAATCGGGCCAGAGGATGTTGAGACATCAACCTGGGAAAGTGCCGAACTGGGGCGTACCTACAGTGCAGTACAAGTTCATCAAGCCTATCAACGCCTGGTAGAAGGCGCATCTGGCGTACTCAAGTGGTGGCACGAAGGTTTTGCTCTGCTAGTAACTCCCTTGATGGCACAGCCGTCGGTCCCAATCGGGGAAAAGCGCTTTGAAATACTCAGAGACGCATTTGGTCTTTTCGCAATGCCATTTAGCATCACAGGACAGCCAGCAATCGCTGTACCCATATTTTGGAATAGGGACAATCTACCCATTGGTGTTCAAATTGTTGCCGATCTTGGTAGGGAGGATATTTTGTTGCGCACTGCCTCCCAACTCGAAGATCTAAACCCGTGGACACAACACTGGCCGACACCTGTCAAACCATCAGCTTAACTTGGTTTGTAGCTGACGCGAAGCGCGGCTGAACTAATCGTTACGGATCGGTTGGCCATAATCTCGTGTAACGGCCGTTCTATCCCCAAGCACCCGCACACAAAACCTCAAACACGGCCGTTTGCCTCCCCCACCCATTCAGTGTATCCTGCCCGCAATTTTGCACGATAACAGGAGAAATTATGCGACTGGAAACTATTGCCATTCAAGCGGGGCGCAACCCCGATGCCCAAACGGGGGCTGTTATGCCGCCCATCCACTTGTCCACCACCTACATTCGCGGCAACGAGGGCGAATTCGTCTACTCGCGCAGCGACAGCCCCAACCGCCGCGCCCTCGAAGAGTGCCTGACAGCCCTGGAAGACGGTGCGGGGGCGGTGGCTTTTGCCTCGGGTATGGCAGCAGCGGCGGCTGTGTTCCAATCGCTGCGGCACGGCGACCACGTGATTTTGCCTGATGATACCTATTTTGGCGTGCGTGCTCTGGTCACTAATTTGTTGGCCCGTTGGGGGCTGGCACATGCGATGGTGGATATGACGGATTTAACGGCCGTCCGCGCCGCTGTCCAACCCAACACCCGCCTCGTTTGGGCTGAAACGCCCTCCAACCCCATGCTCAAAATTACCGATATCGCTGCCGTGGCCGACATTGCTCACAATGCTGGAGCCTTCATGGGAGTGGATGGCACCTGGGCTACCCCCATGCTGCAATCGGCTTTGGCGCTTGGGGCAGATGTTGTGATTCACTCTACCACCAAATACCTGGGAGGCCACAGTGATCTCACCGGCGGGGTGGTCGTGGCGGCCCAAACGGATGATTTCTTCGAGAAGATTCGAGGGATGCAGGAGATTGGTGGCGGCGTGCCAAGCGGCTTCGACTGTTGGCTGCTGCTGCGCGGTATCCGCACCCTACCCTACCGGATGCGCGGCCACTGTGCCAATGCCCTCAAAGTGGCCCAGTTCCTCGAAGATCATCCCCAGGTGCATACTGTCCATTATCCTGGCCTGGAAAGCCATCCCGGCCATGAGATAGCCAAACGGCAGATGCGCGATTTTGGCGGGATGTTGTCGGTGCAGGTGAAGGGGGGCGCGGAAATGGCGGACAGGGTGGCGGCCAATACCCGCATCTTCGCCCGAGCCACCAGCCTGGGCGGGGTGGAAAGCCTCATCGAGCACCGCGCCCCCGTGGAGGGTGAAAATACCCAGACACCTTGGGACTTACTGCGCGTTTCCGTTGGGCTGGAGCATCCTGACGATTTGATTGAGGATTTGGCTCATGCTTTAAATGTATGAGGTTGAACTGTGTTGGCGGGGCAGCCTGGGTTACTCTGCCAACTCCTTCAAAACCCACAAAACAGCCAGCTTGATTGCACCTAATTCATGATAACGGCGGTTGCGTAACTCAGCGGATTTAACGGCCGATAAATGACGTGAACTCATCCCCACCGCGTCGCAAAATGCCTTTTGGGTGATCCCTTTGGCCTGCATCTGCTTCACCAGCTCGTCGAGGGTTACGCTGTTCAGATAGGCTTGCAGACTTTCGAGGTCAGTAACGGCCGTTCGCGCTACTGTCTTCACCTCTACAAAACTATCCGGCCTGGCCAGAAACGTCAGACCCAACGCGGCGCAGTGATGACAGTAACCGTGCTTGCCAATATAACAACTGCAGGCTGACCATACCCCAGCCTCTTTTGCCTCGATGACGACGGTGTAATCGCCATGATTACCTTCGACAACGGCCGTTATCCGCCTCCCTCGCCGGCTGCGATCCCAAAACTGATCCACATAGCGCCGCACCTTCTCGCCGCTGGCTTCACCCCACCGATGCTTTATTGCCTCTTGCAAGGCGATGCTATCTTCGCTCATATTGCTCACCCGAATGATGCTAATAGTGTCCTGGCCCAGCGTGGCATCTCCTCCTCAATAAATGCTTGAACTTCCTGCCGGGGTCAGGCTTTCCAGGTCACTTAAAAGCCCCGCAGTTATCTCTTCGGCATCTACGTCGGCATGAAGAAGCCAGGCTTTTGGATTTCATCATATATGAGGTTCCGTTGGTAAAAGCCTGGCTTCTGGCACGAACTACTTCAAGGCCAACTTCAACCCATCCTCAAACGCCTGCAAGGTCTCGGCCGCGTTTTCCTCGGTGTGATCGGAGCAGAGGAAGTACGGCTCTAAGCCGTCCAGCTCTGGCATAACACCCTTTTCAACCATGTGCTCGGTGATAGCCTCGTACAAATCCCAATCACAGGCTTTCAAATCACGCCAGTCGCGGGGCTGTTTGTCTGTAAAACAGGGGGCAAACATGGCTGGCAGGCCATTAATGACATGGGACACGCCGTGCCGGTTTAAAATCTCGTGCATCCCATCCATGATCATCCGGCCCACCTTTTCGATTTTGGGAAATACCTGGCCCGTTTGCATGAATTCCAGGACGGCATCGGCGGCGGCCGTGGAGACAACGTTGCCGGTATAGGTCCCACCCTGAAAGACCTTGCCTGGCCCCATGGTCATCATAATGTCCCGTTTGCCACCAATGGCGGCGATGGGATAGCCATTGCCCAATGCTTTGGCATAGGTGGAGATGTCGGGAATGACGCCAAAATATTCCCGGGCACCACCGGCAGCGATACGGAAGCCTGTTTTTACTTCATCGAAAATGAGGACGATGCCATATTGATCACACTGCTGGCGCAGGAATTGGTGGTAGCCAGGTTGGGGCATGAGGCCATTGCCATTGCCTAAGGTTGGCTCGACGATGATGGCCGCAATTTGCTCACCTTTTTCCTGGAGAATATCACCCAGCACTTCGACATCGTTCCAGGGGGCCAATTGGACGAGATCGCGCATCACTTCGGGGATGCCCCAGCTTTGTTTGTAGGCAGTCGGCCGTTGCCGGTCACCCACTTGCGTCACATCCCCACCGGCGGTGGACCAGAGAACGGTATCATGGGCACCATGATAAGAGCCTTCAAACTTCAAGATGATGTCGCGTCCGGTGTAGCCCCGCGCCAGGCGCAAAGCGTGCATGGTACATTCGGAGCCGGTGTTGGAAAGGCGCACCATTTCCACGCCAGGACACATCTGCACAATACGCTCGGCTACTTTGACCTCGTACTCCTGGGTGGCAGCGAAGCTGATGCCATGATCAATCGCTTCCTTGACCCGAGCATTCACGAAGGGATCGGTGTGACCCAAAATGATGGGACCAAAGCCGAGGCGGTAATCAATATAACGTTTGCCGTCAAAGTCAAAGATATATTGATCTTTGGCATCGGCGACGACGGGTGTATCATAGTCACCACCGTAACGGAAGTTGGAATTGACCCCATAAGGAATGACCTTTTGGGCGCGTTCAAAAAATTCGTGGGATTTGGTGCCTTGAAATGGCATAATATGTTCTCCTGTATAGGGCTTACGCAGTTGAATTGTTTGGGCAGCTAATTGACGTTTATTTCCGCGAATGAAGTAGGGAAATTCGTGTCAATTTGTGCTAATTGGATACAACGGCGTACCTTCTTGAAATATATTGCGTCTTTGCGAATTTCGTAATAAAATGGTTGAAATTTGCGATATTCGTAAATGATAACCGATGATTTGAGGGGATGCAAATAAATGGATGAGCTAGATTTTGCTATTATTGAGTGCTTGCAGAAAGACGGCCGTAAAGCTTTCACCGACATCGCCAAAGCCCTCAATGTTACGGAGGGTACCATTCGTAATCGCGTGGCCAAATTGATCGAAAACCATACCATCCAAATTGTGGGTCTGATTGATCCCCATCGAGCTGGCTACGATACCCCGGCTCTCATTGGGGTTGTCGTCCAGCCACCCCATCTTGAGGAAGCTGCTGCCCAAATTGCTACGTTTCCCGAAGTGAGCTACCTGATCATGGTGTCAGGGGAATATGACCTGATGGTGGAGGTGTTTTGTCGCAATCGGGAGCAGCTTGCTTCACTTATTCGGGATCGTTTGCAGAAGGTCACGGGCGTACAGCGAACCCAGACCTTTTCTATTTTACATACCTACAAAATGGCGCATGGTGCACAGCCCGTCTTGAATGGCCTGAAGAAGATTTAGCTTTGCGTCGAGATGAATCCAGGTAAAATAGGCATCTATTCATTAAAAAGGGAGCGGAGGTGAACCTTTGGCAGAATCTGTTAAACAAGCTGAAGCAGTAGCGGCCGTAGAATTGACAGGTGTCACCAAACAGTTTGGCGATTTTGTGGCTGTCCATGACCTTGATTTGCAAATCCGGGATGGGGAATTTTTCTCGCTTTTAGGCCCAAGTGGCTGTGGCAAGACAACAACCCTACGTATGATTGCCGGGTTTGAACAGCCAACGATGGGCGAGGTTTACATTCACGGCCAACCAGTAGCGGGCATTCCACCTCACCGGCGGCCGGTTAACACTGTCTTCCAAAGTTATGCCCTTTTTCCCCACATGACCGTCGCCCAAAATGTAGCCTTTGGGCTGGAAATGAAGAAAGTAACCAGGCCAGAAATTGAGCGGCGGGTGGCCGAGGCGTTGGAATTGGTGCAGTTGCGCCAGATGGAGAACCGGCGGCCGCGTCAATTGTCGGGGGGGCAGCAGCAGCGGGTGGCGCTGGCTCGGGCTTTGGTCAATCGCCCCGAAGTGCTGCTGCTGGATGAGCCGTTGGGGGCGTTGGATTTGAAGCTGCGCAAGGCGATGCAGTTGGAGTTGAAGCAGATTCAGGGGGAAGTAGGGATTACTTTTGTCTATGTGACGCATGACCAGGAAGAGGCCCTCACGATGTCGGATCGAATTGCGGTGATGGATGCAGGACTTGTGCAGCAGGTGGGAGACCCGCGTGATATTTATGAGCATCCTAACAATCGTTTTGTGGCCGATTTTATTGGCGAGACGAATTTTGTGACGGGCAGGGTGGCCGAATTGGGGGATATGGTGACGGTAGATTTGGGCGACCTGCCGGTGCGGGGATCGGCCGATGGGCGTTCCCTCTCCCTCGGTCAGGCTATTACCCTGGCTATCCGCCCCGAAAAGATTAACCTCTACCCCCAGGGCGAAGTGGATGTCACAAAAGCCGGGTTGGATATGGATGAGGCGATGCACCTATTTGACGGCCAGTTGCCGGATAAGAAGGTGGATATGCGGGCATATCTGGCGGCCGATCAGGGTAATGTGGTGGTAGACGGCCGTATCAGCGAAGCCATCTATATTGGCACAGACACCCGTTACCGCGTCAACTTATCTAACGATGCCAGCCTCTTTGTTCGGGTACAGAATTTTGGTTCGCGTTATGACACCACGTTTGATGTGGGTAATGATGTCTATGTCCATTGGGATGCGGATAATGCCCAGGTGTTGACGGAGTGAAGGAAGAAGTAATTGAGTAATTGGGTAATTAAGTAATTGAGTAGATTACCCAGTTACCTAATTACCTGATTACCTGATTAAAATTACCATGACCACAACCTCTCTTGAACCCTCACGTAAGTCTTTGAATATGGAGGCCGGGCTGAATCCTTTGCAGCAAACGGCCGTTTACCTCCTCTGGGGCCATGCCCTCCTCTGGCTTTTCCTCCTTTTGCGCTGGATTACTTTCAGCACTTTTAGTTTAGAGGCTTTGCCCGTTGAACTGGCCCTGGCCCAGTGGGGAGCTGGACCAGCTTACCTGGTCTATGGCCTATTCTTTCTCATAGACGTATTTCTAGGGATTGGTCTACAGCGAGATATGGCAATGGCGCGGCAGGTGGGCATCGGCCGGGCCGTATTATTCATCCTTCTCAGCATCCTCTATTTCGTCGTCGTCCGTGATTTTTATGGCGCGTCCCTTATCCTGGCCTTATCTGGCTTCCTGCTGATTTTGCTGCTGCGCCACACGGCCTGGTCATTGGCTTATCCCGCTGCCTTTTGGCTGGCTGTTTTCTTCGTCACCCCCATGCTCATCGTCCTCATTGTTAGCTTTGGCGAGCGTTCCCGCTTAGGCACGGTCACCTATCCCGAATTCTCACTCACCAATATTGGCGTTTACTTTAATGATTATTTGCGCTTTTTCAGCCCTATCGGCGGCGAATACATTTACCTGCGCATCTTCTGGCGTTCTGTGGGCATTGCCCTTTTTAACACTGTTTTGTGCCTGCTCCTGGCCTATCCTTTTGCTTACTGGATTGCCCGTCAGCCGGAAAAATATCGTGGCGTGCTGATTTTTCTAGTGATGATTCCCTTCTGGACGAATTTCCTGGTACGCACTTATGCCTGGATGCTTATCCTGCGTGATTCTGGTCTTATCAACAACTTCTGGACAATTACGCTGCACGATCAGGCCGTTATGTTGGCTGATAACTCTCAATTATTTGCCTGGCTGGCGGCGATTACGGAACGCAGGTTGCCGCTGTTATTTAACCAGCCAGCGGTGATGTTGGGCTTGCTCTATGGGTACTTTCCCTTCATGGTTTTGCCGCTGTACAGCAATTTGGAGAAGTTGGATTGGTCGCTGTTGGAAGCAGCGGCCGATTTGGGGGCCAATGCCTGGCGCAGCACACTTCGGGTGCTGGTGCCGCTGAGTATGCCAGGGATTGTTTCCGGTTCCATCATTGTTTTTATTCCCTCATTGGGTGCATACGTCACGCCTGATTTGTTGGGTGGGGCCAGGGTGGCGCTGTTGGGCAATTTGTTGCAGCAGCAATTTATGACGGTGCGAGATTGGCCTTTTGGTTCGGCCATTGGCTTTTTGATGATGGCGATTATGTTGGCGGCGACGCTGCTTTATTTCCGCACGTCGGTGCAAAGTGAGAGTAGGTAGATGAAGGTGTCAAGTATCAGGTATCATGGGCCAGGTGCCATGTGTCATGTATCACGTATCACGTATCACGTGACACGTAAACACCTGACACATGACACTAAAAGACGTGATACTTATTTTCCGAGGAGGTTATGATGACAACGGCCGTTGCCCCCCGTTCCCAAACTGCCACCAAGGTTCGCCGCCGCACTCGCCACGAAATACGCGCCGCCTTCAACCAACGAATTCTCACCTGGCTGTCTATTGGCATTTTCCTCTTTCTCTACATCCCCATTTTTATCCTGATCATTTATTCTTTCAATGCCAATTCAGTGGTGGGTGTCTGGGCTGGCTTCACGACTGATTGGTATCGTGTCCTCTTCAGAGACCAGGCCTTCATCAATGCTTTTCGTGTCAGTATGTGGGTGGCCTTCTGGTCTACGGTGATCAGCACCATCTTGGGGACGTTGGCCGCGTTGGTGTTGGAACGATACCGTTTTCGCGGCAAGTTAACCTTTGATGCTGTCATGTATCTGCCCATCATCATCCCCGATATTGTGATGGCCTTATCTACCCTTTTATTTTTTGTCATCTTCACCATTTCCCTCAGTCGCTATACTATCCTCATTGCCCATATCGCCTTCAACATCGCCTTTGTTGCTTTGGTGGTGCGGGCACGTCTGGCGGATATGGATGGCCGGCTGGAAGAAGCAGCGGCCGATCTGGGGGCTAATGAGTGGGTGACTTTTCGGCGTGTGACTTTGCCCCTGCTCATGCCAGGGGTTGTGTCCGGAGCGTTGCTCGCCTTTACTCTGTCTCTGGATGATTTTGTGATTACCTTTTTTGTCGCCGGCCCCGGCTCAACGACCTTGCCGGTACAGGTATACTCTATGATCAAGTTTGGGGTCACACCGGAGGTGAATGCGATTTCAACGCTCATGTTTATTGGTTCAACTTTGTTAGTTGTTATTTCGTTGTTCTTGCAGCGGAAGTAAGCAGTAAGCAGTAATCGGTAATCAGTAACCGGTAATCGGTAACCCGGTCCTGAACAGGGATTACTGGAAATAAGGAGAAGAAAATGAAGAAGAAAGTCTATTTAATGTTTGTAGTACTCCTGATTTTGGTGTTGAGCGCCTGTGGTGGTGGTCCTGGGGGGCCAACGACAGAGACGGATGGTGACAGCGACACCGAACCGGCCGCTTCTGATTCGGGTGCCGAAACAGAAAGTGAAGAAATGGAAGAGACGGAAAGCGAAACGGCCGATACTGGCCCTCAACTCGCTGCCGAACTGAGCGTTTATAATTGGGCTGACTATATTGACGAAGAGATAATCTCCGCCTACCAGGATGAATATGGCGTAACCATTATCTACGATACCTATGCCTCCAACGAAGATCTGTTAGCCAAATTGCAGGCCGGGGCAACCGGGTATGATGTCATTTTCCCCTCTGACTATATGGTGTCGCAAATGATCGAATTGGACCTATTAGCCGAAATAGATACCAATGACATCCCCAACTTCGCCAATATTGATGATGCCTTTAAGAGTGCTCCCTTTGACCCCGGTAATGCTCACTGTGTACCTTATCAATGGGGTACGACTGGCATTGCTTATAGGGCGAACAATGAGTACTTTGCGGAAAACACACCTGATAGTTGGGCTTATCTCTTTGATCCCGAACTGCTGGAGCAGTACGCTGCTGATGGCGTGAATGTACTGAATGATTCCCGTGAGTTAACGGCCGCTGCCCTGGTGTATCTGGGTTACGATGGCAACACAAACAATCCCGATGAGATTGCCGAAGCGCGTGACCTCATCCTGGCGGCCAAGCCTTACTGGAAGACCTTTAACAGTGAAGATTATGAAGATGCCCTTTTAGTACCGGATGAGGTGGTCATCTCTCATGCCTGGAGTGGTGACGCGGCTGGGGCTTATTGGGAGACGTATGATGATACTGCCGAAGATGGCAACTGGTATTACGCCATCCCCCAAGAGGGTGCAGTGAAGTGGTTGGATAATATCTGTATTACCGCTTCTTCAGAGGAGTATGATACGGCCGTTCACTTCATGAACTACCTCCTTGATGCCGAAGTTGGTGCGGCCATCACCAACTACACCTACTATGCCAGCCCCAATGAGGCTGCCAAAGCCTTCATTGTGGACGAGATTCTAAATGACCCCAGTATCTTTCCGCCGGCTGAGGTGGAAGCCAAGCTTTATTGGCTGACAGAAGTAGGAGATGCTGTCTTCCTATACGATGAAGCCTGGACAGCAATTAAAGGCCAATAGCATTCAAGTGCTTTGAAATATAATAAAACGCCCTGGTCAGGAATGACCAGGGCGTTTTATTAGGACGTGACCATGCTCAAACAGAGCCAGTGAGATGAAGGTAGATATGTTCAAGACTCTTAATCAGCGATTGCGCCTGGCTATTGATCAGGTTCAGCCACCTGATTCATTGGTGCTGGTTCTGACTGCGCTTATTGTGGGGGTTGGCACTGGTTTGGGTGCTGTTATATTTGTATGGTCTTTGCAGCAAGTAAGCGATCTCGTTGTTTGGGTACAAGAGCAATTAGGTGATGTTGTCGGGTTGTTGTTGATGATGGCCACGGCCGGCCTGGTGGTGGGGTATATTGTCAATCGTTGGGCACGAGAAGCGAAAGGGCATGGTGTGCCAGAGGTGATGGAAGCGGTGGCTTTGCGCAACGGCCGCATTCGCCCCCGTGTGGCTGCCCTCAAAGTATTAGCCTCCTCTATCACCATTGGTGCGGGAGGTTCTGCCGGGCGTGAAGGACCCATCGTTCAGGTCGGTTCTGCGCTTGGTTCAACTATTGGGCAATTGCTTCATTTTTCGGCTGAACGGGTTCGTACGCTGGTGGCTTGTGGGGCAGCAGCGGGTATTGCGGCCACCTTCAACGCTCCTATCGCTGGTTCCATTTTTGCTCTAGAAGTGATTTTAGGGCGGTTCACTGTGCGGTACTTTGGCGCGGTTGTCATTAGCTCTGTTTCTGCCAGCATCATCGGCCGTATTTACCTCAGCGACAAACCGGCCTTCATCGTCCCCGCTTATCCTTTCCAGCCTGCTGAACTGCCGCTTTATATCCTATTGGGGATATTGGCAGCAGTGGTGGCTGTGTTATTTGTCCGTCAGTTGTACTGGTTTGAGCATCTGTTTGATGAATGGTCATGGCATCCGGCTATAAAAGCAGCGATTGGGATGGTGTTAACGGCCGTTGTTGCTCTAATCTTACCAGGACGGGAAGTTCTGGGGCCTGGCCTGCACTTCATTGGTGAAGCTATTGCTGAAGATGTCAATCTGTCACTGGGGTTGATGGTCGCGCTTCTATTGCTTAAGCTGCTGGCAACTTGTCTGACATTGGGTTCTGGCAATTCCGGGGGTGTCTTTGCCCCTGGCCTGTTCATGGGTGCGCTTGTCGGCGGTATCTTAGGCACAGTGTCCCATTCTCTGTGGCCTGAGTTGGTTCGGAATCCCGGCGCGTACGCCATTGTGGGTATGGCGGCCGTTTTCTCCGGAGCGGCGCGGGCACCGATTACGGCCGTGCTTATTGTCTTTGAAATGTCCAACGATTACCAACTCATCTTACCCCTCATGCTGGCCACAGTCCTGGCCACCCTCCTGGCCGAGCACCTCTTCAGCGAATCCATCTACACCCTCAAACTCAAGCTCAAAGGTATCACTCTGCAACGCGGCCGTGACCTCGATCTCCTACAAAGCATAAAAGTCGCTGAAGTCATGAAAAAAGATCCGTACCTGGTCCAGGAAGATATGCCTCTTGAGCAGTTGGGTCGCTTTCTCTACAAAACTCATACCCACAGTTTTCCCGTCGTGGATGAAGCGTTAAATCTATTGGGCATGGTCAGTTTGAGTGATTATGAGCGGGCCGTTGATTTATCAAATTATGTAGCGCTTCAAGTAAAAGATATAGCCACCAAAGGCCCCATCCTGGTTGCTTATGACGACGAACCACTCAGCGACGTGATTCAACGCCTGGCCGTGCGCAGCGTGCATAAACTCCCCGTCGTCACTCGTGATCAGCCCAATAAAGTAGTTGGTGCGATTCGCCGTGATGATGTGGTACGGGCCTACAATCTGGCCCTCACCCGCAAGAATTTAGACGTAGAGCAAATGGAACTGCGCAAGGTCGGCCAGATGGAGCTGCTGGAAATCGAATTGCCAGACACCAGCCGGGCTGTGGGCCAATCTTTAGCCAGATTGGGGCAAGAGCTGCCCCACGATTGTGTCATCGTCTTCATCCGGCGCAACGGCAGCATTCTCATCCCCCATGGTGACACGGTTCTCCACCCCGGTGATGAAATCCACGCCTTCCTGCGCGAGTCGGATGAAGCGCAGTTGCGTAACTGTCTGCTGGCTGAGCCGGTGCAGAGCGGAGAAGGGGAGTTGTCAGCGTAGGTGACGGCCGTGTCTAAACCTTCGGCAAGATGACTATAGCTTTATTGTGTGAGCTTCTCTAAAAAGTTAGAAAAAGCCATTAATTCTTGAGTCGTGTCGGTCAAAACGGCAGGCAACTGTTTGACGAGAACCTCAATCTGCTGCTGATCGAGGTGATACGTGTAAACATTTCTAACAACATGCCGAAAACCTCGGTAGACATCCAACCTGTTTCGCGTTTGTGTACTTATCACAGCCGGTCTGGTGTTGGGAATTTCGGCCGTCATTTGCCGCAGTAACTCCTGATGCCAGTTCGCGCCTGTTGGTTTGCTTTGGTCAATACCATCGGCGATGAGTTCAAAAACGCGCTCTAAACCTGCATAAAAACCGTGCAAATTGAGAGCTGTTGCATCCACATAGTAATCATCAGACGTAGCCACTATCTTCTGCCAAATCTGTTCGGTGCGTTCGGCAACCTGCTCCAATTCTTTAAGTTCCTGGCGAATACGCCCAGCGACGGCGAGATATGCTTCTTTCATAGAGCTTGACCCTCTTGCTTGATGGCATCACAAAGTTTATCAAGACAATTGTTCATATCTACCAGATCAATTTTGAAGGCAGAGGAAAGTTCTTGTAACCGGGCGACGGCTGAGAAATAAAGGCCACTGTCCAGGCCCCAAACGGCCAAATCAATATCCGATGTAGCTGAAAACCAACGCTGATGCGCTAATGAACCAAATAAAACCACCTTCGTTGCTGCGAATTCCCCACGCAGGATATCCGCCGCTTGTTGGGCAATTTGGTGTGCCTGCACTTGCTTTTCCTGGCGGATTTTCTTTTCGTGCTGGCCTCGCTGTTGCATGGTTGTGCGATAGGCAGCGATGGCCTCTGGATGTAGATCAATTTGTGTTGTCATGATGGCATATTATAACACAGGCACGGCCGAATTTAAGAGGCGTGTGGGCTTTTCCAGGGGAAAGTTACAAAGGAACAGACGATAATAGTGAGGGGATGTTGTGACGATTCGAGTGAGTAAGGGTTATGAGGCCAATTCAGTCTGCATATTAACTTGTTGTTGCAGCCATAAATTGATCAGAGTTTGGGTACTAATTTGGCGTGATTGGGCTATTCTTTGTAATTTTCGCATTAAATCGGGGTCAATTTGAACGGCCGAATCCAATTCATCAGGCAAATCAAACTCCACTTCAACAACATAAACCTGATCTGGATAATCCTCCGGGCTGTGGTTGTCCCAAAAATCCGCTATCTCCTCAAGGGTTGTTGCCTTTGAAATAGTTGTTTTATTTTCTTTTTCCATATGCCTTACGTTCCTTGTTCGTCATATCTCGCCCACTAATGATAAGGGCTGTTTTGTTTGGTTTAGCAATGTAGAAAATTATCAAATAGCGTCCTGCCCCGGTACGCCCATAAGCTGCATAAACGTCTTCGCCAGCTTGATGCCCCTTTTCAACAAACTTTACGAGAGGGTGGCTTTTCAGAGCTTCTTCAACTTCACGACGTATGACGTGATGTTTGCCGTACAGTTTTTCCTCGACAGCAGGCAGCCAAATGATTTGTTCAAATCTCAATGTCGCATCTCATTCCCTTTTGATTCATTCAGTTGCATTGTAACATAGAAAGGCAAAGGTATGAGCATTAAAATCGTTGATTCTAAGATGTGGTGATGCCTCAGTTTGCGAAAGATGTAGAGTAGAGTACGTCACCCATAGAATGATGCACTAATTATCCGGCCGTTCCGGACACGCATCCCGCTGCCAATATTGCTGGCACTCTTCGCTGCCATCAATGATGTATAACGAAAGAAATCGGCCGTTTCAT
>Ga0299914_10001163_pt1 | contig 17061 bp, 14 predicted proteins | sample RVTome_10_FD_201361 | JGI IMG/M metagenome (GOLD analysis project Ga0299914, IMG submission 201361) | Soil microbial communities from uranium-contaminated site in the Upper Colorado River Basin, Wyoming, United States - RVT153D57 (version 2) ...
ACGGCGCAGCAGCAGGCGATCGGTTCGGAACTGTTCAGGTGGGTGCATTTCCCGGGGCGGGGTTGGCGGCGGTCGCGGGCACGCTAGCACCTCCGGGCACCGGTCGCGTGCAGCGGCGTGGGCGGGCGGGCAGTCGGTCACGAGACCACGCCGCGAGCGCGATGACCGTGCGTGACACCGGGCCGTCCGGCGTTCACAGTCGCCGGAAGAACTCTGCGGCGACGGGTGCGGCGTCGCGACCGCCCGTTCCGCCATGGGCGAGAAAGACCGCGACGGCGATGTCGCCCTGGTAGGCGAGCACCCAGGCATGGGTGCGTTGCGACTGCTGCTCGGGCTGCGCCGTGCCGGTCTGGGCGGAGACCGGTCCGCCGGGCACGTCGCGCAACGCCGCGCCGGTGCCGTCGGTGACGACCTCACGCAGCAGGGTGCGCAGCGCCGTGGCGGTCCGCTGCTCCAGCGGTCTGGGACCGGTGCCGGGATCGGCATGGTCGGGGAGCAGGACCGGCGGACGCCACGTGCCGTCGGCCACGGCCGCGGGCACCGTCGCCAGAAGCAGCGGGCTGACCAGCACGCCGTCCTGTCCGGCCGCGGTCGCTGCGGTGCCGGCGTCGGAGCCCGGCTGCGTCACGGCGCCGGGGAACGAATCTGCACCGGCCGACCAGGTGCCGCCGACCCCGAACGTGGCGACCGCGCGGCGCAGTGCGTCGTCGCCGGGTGCCATGCGGGCGATCGCGGTGGTGCAGGACTGGGCGAACGCGGTGTGGAAGGGTACGGCCCGCTCCGGCGAACGTCCCTCGACGTTGCGGAACCGCCGGCCGTCGACGGTCGCCGGGGTCGAGCAGTCGGCCGGTTGCTCCAGCGTCAGGCCCTCGTCGAGCAGCGCAGCGGTCGTGATCACCGAGAACGCCGACCCGGGCGGAAACCTGCCGTTGAGCGCCTGCTCCTGCCCGCCGCCATCCGGGCCGTTGGCGACGGCCAGCACCTCGCCGGTCGAGGCGCGCAACGCCACAAGCGCCGCGGTCGTGTCGATCCCCGCCAGCGCGGTGTCGGCGGCCATCTGCACCTGCGGGTCCAGCGTCGTGCGCAGCGCCTCACCGGGCACGGCGGCGATGTCGTGCAGCACTGTTCGCCGGTCACCGCGTGTGGCCCTCGCGATGATCCGCAACCCCGGCCGCCCGGCCAGGCGCCGCTGGAACTGACGCTGCAATCCGGACACGCCCAACTCGTCGCCGGCGCCGAACCCGGGCCCGACCTCATCGAGCACCTCGGCGGTGGGCGGTCCCACCGTGCCCAGCAGCGCGCGTGCGAACGCGCGGTTCTGTGTCAGCAGGCGTTCGCCGACCGTGAACACCAGCCCCGGCACCGGCCGCAGCGTCGATCGCAGTTGCGCATAGTGGCCGATGCGCAGCGTGACGACCTCGACGAGGTGGTCGGGATCGGCGTCCCGCACCCGCGCACGCAGCGGCTCGGGCGCGATGTCCAGCGTCCGGTCGAGGACCGCCAGCACATCGTCGAGGTCGCGCACGCGACGGGGCTGCACGTGGATGGTGACCACACGGCCGGGTTCGAACAGCGGTTTCCCGTCGGCCGAGAGGATGGGACCGCGGGGTGGGGTCGTCCACTCAACCTCGGGCACCTGGCCCTCGAGCAGTCGCGGATGCAGCACCGACGGTTCCCACAGCACGTGCCAGCGGTCGTTGACCAGGCGCAGGCGCAGGGTGGTGTCGTACGCCCAGGTGCCGGCGCTGAGCCGCCATCGCACCCGCAGGCGGGCGCTCGCCTGCTGTGGCTCGCCGACCTCGACGGGACCGGCGAGGGGGAACTGCGGCGTGGTCCCCAGCGCTGCGCCGAAGCCGTTCAGCAGGCGTTGCGCCTCATCGGCCTCGGCGGGATCGGTCAGCTTGGACCCGTCGATCGTTCCGCCGCGCAGCTCCTCCACGAAGCGTTGGACGGCGGGACCCGGCTCGGGCGTGCGGTCGAGCAGGCCGCACCCGGCGCCGGCGGCGAGCACCGCGAGTGCGGCCAGCGTCGTGGTGACGCGGCGGTGCTGGCGCAGGCGCGGTCGATGGTCGCGCAGAACGGGTGTGGGCATCGGTCCAGAACATATCGCCAGCGTCCGGTGGACTTCCCGCGGCGTCCGCCGCCGCTGGAGCCGCGCCGGTGTGGCCGCTTGCTGTGGCGAGACGTCGCGAAGAGTTCAGAAACGATAAAACCCCTGACCAGCAGGGGTATGGTGCCCGCGGCAGGATTCGAACCTGCGGCCTTCTGCTCCGGAGGCAGACGCTCTATCCCCTGAGCTACGCGGGCAGACTCGCACAGCTCGTGTCTGCAGCTTAGCATCGGGTCACCCGGTACCGATCAACCCACGGTCGTGGCCGCAGAGGTCTCGAGCGAAAGGACATCCAAGCGTGGCTCGGATATTGGTCGTCGAGGACGACCACGTCATCCGCGAACTGCTGGTGGTGAACCTCAAGATGGAGGGCCACGAAGCTTTGACAGCGGCCGACGGCAACGAGGCGCTCGAGGTCGTCGCGCGCACCCACCCCGATGTCGTGCTGCTCGACATGATGCTGCCCGGCCTTGATGGCTGGGAGGTCACGTCGCGCCTCAAGGGCGACAGCGAGACCAGATCGATCCCCATCGTGGCGCTGTCCGCGCGTGCCATGCAGGCCGACATCGATCGCGGGCGCGAGCTCGGCGTCGATCACTACGTCACCAAGCCCTTCGATCCCATCGATCTCATGCAACTCGTCGGCAGCCTGGCGTCGGACGGCGGCGGGGGTTGAGCCGCGTGGCGCAGATCCGGCGCGGCAGCACTGCCGGCGATGCCATCCGCGGCACCGGGAGGGCATAGGTCATGGACGACGACATCGCCCGCTGGCAGCGGATCCTCGAAGGCGGGCTGGGCATCCCGGCCACGCCCGGCAACCAGGTGGAGATCCTGCGTAACGGCGTCGAGATCTTCCCTGCGATGCTCGACGCCATCCGGGGTGCCGAGCACACCGTGGACATGCTCACCTATGTCTACTGGACCGGCGACATCGCCCAGGAGTTCGCGGCCACGCTGTGCGACCGCGCCAGTGCCGGTGTGCGGGTGCGCGTCCTGCTCGACGCCATCGGCGCCGCCGCGATGGACCGTGACCTGATCGACGACCTCAACGAGGCCGGCTGCAGCATGCAGTGGTACCGGCCGCCGACGACCTGGAAGGTCTGGGAGACCGACCATCGCACCCACCGCAAGGTGCTGGTGTGCGACGGCAGGGTGGGGTTCGCCGGCGGCGTGGGCATCGCCGAGGAATGGGAGGGCGACGCCCGCACGCCCGACGAGTGGCGTGAGACCCACCTGCGCGTCGAGGGCCGCGCGGTCGACGGCCTGCGCGCCGCTTTCATCACCAACTGGCGCGAGACGGACGAGCCTCTGTTCGACGAACGTGACCAGTTCTTCGATCACGGCGCACCCGGTGACGCTCTGGTCCAGGTGCTGCGCTGCCCGGCACAGATCGGCTGGACCGATCTGCACACGATGTTCGGCATGCTGATCGACTTCGCGCAGCACACGCTGCACATCACGACCGCCTACTTCGTGCCCGACGAGCAGATCGCGCAGAAGTTGCAGGATGCCGCCCGGCGCGGCGTCGACGTGACTGTGCTCGTGCCCGGCCACCACGCCGACAAGCGTGTTGTGCAGCTGGCCGGCGAGAAGGAGTACGAGCCGCTGCTCGAAGCGGGCGTCAAGATCTTCAACTACCAGAGGTCGATGCTGCACGCCAAGGTCATGACCGCCGACGGCGTGGTCGCTACGATCGGATCTGGCAACCTCGATCAACGCTCGATGCGGCTCAACGACGAGTGCAACGTGCAGCTGCTCGACCGGGCGCTCACCGGCGAGCTCGACGCCCACTTCGAGGACGACCTCGCACGTTCGGAGCAGATCGATCCGCAGCGGTGGGTCGAACGGGGTGTGGCCCAACGCTCCAAGGAGATCGTGACCGACGCCTTCGACCACAAGCTGTGATGTGGGCATGTCCGCGGCCATCGCGTCGCGGGAGCCACCACCGTCAGGACGAACCTCGATGAGTGCGCAAGACCGGCAGGATGCCGCCGGCGACCTCGCGGGCCCGCGGGTCGAGCGCGTCTTCCCGCGTGGGGCGACGTTCGAGGACGGCTGGTTGACCGCGTTGGGCGGCGTCGATGTCACCGAGCTCGCCGCGCGCTATGACACGCCGCTGTACGTGCTCGACCTGGCGGAGCTGCGGGGCCGCATGCGCGCCTACCGCGAGGCGTTCACCGGATGGCACGTCGCCTACGCGTCCAAGGCGTTGTGCGTCGCGGGAGTCCTCCAGCTCGCGGCCGCCGAGGGCCTGCACGTCGACGTCGCGAGCGCTGGTGAGCTCGCCACGGCGCAACGGGCCGGTGTGCCGGGCCCCAGCATCATCTTCCACGGCAACAACAAGTCGGAGTCCGAGCTGGACCTGGCGTGCCGGGTCGGCGTGGGACGCGTGGTGGTCGACAGCTTCACCGAGCTGCACCGGCTCGCCGACATCGCGCAGCGCCGCGACCACACCTTCGACGTGCTGCTGCGGGTGACTCCGGGCGTCGACACCAGCACCCACGCGTTCATCCGCACCGGCCACGATGACTCCAAGTTCGGGTTCACACTGTCGACCGGCCTGGCCGCCGACGCCGTCCGCGCGGCGGCCAAGCTCGACGGCGTCCGCCTGCGCGGGCTGCACTGCCACCTGGGCTCCCAGCTGACGTCGGCGCAGATCTACGGTCGGGCCGCGAGCATCATGACGGCGTTCCTGGCGGAGATCAGCGACCTGCAGGACGTGCAACTCGACGAGCTGAACCTCGGCGGCGGCCTGGGCATCGCCTACACCCACGAGGCGCCCGTGTCGGTCGAGGAGTACGCGGCGACGGTCCGCGACGCGGTCGCGGCCGGTCGCACGCGCTATGGGCTGCCGCCGCTGCGGTTGACCGTCGAACCCGGCCGGTCGATCGTCGGTCCCGCGGGCGTGACGCTGTACCGGGTCGGAACCGTCAAGCCGCTCGAGAGCGGACCGACCTACGTCAGCGTCGATGGTGGCATGAGCGACAACCTGCGCCCCGCCCTCTACGGCGCCGTGCACACGTTCGCCCCGGCGGGGCCGCCCCGGCCCGGCGAGACCGCACCGGTGTCGGTCGTGGGCAAGCACTGCGAGTCGGGCGACTTCCTCGGACGCGACGTCGGGTTGCCGGCGGGGACGCGTGAGGGCGACCTGCTCGCGGTCGCCGCGACCGGTGCCTACACGCACGCGATGGCCAGCAACTACAACCGCGTGCCCCGGCCGGCGATGGTCCTGGTCGACGGCGGCCGCAGCCACCTGCTCGTGCGTCGGGAGACGCTCGACGACGTGCTGGGACGCGACCAGTTGCTCGATCTCGACGCGTAGGAGGCGTCGACGGAGATCGCAGCGTGCCGGCCAGGGAGCCCGTCGGCGCAAGGTCGTAGACTCGCGAACCATGAACGAAGACCTCAGACACCGGTCCGAGACCCTGACCGTCGGGTTGCTCGGCTGTGGCAACGTCGGCAGCGGCGTCGTACGGATCCTCTCCGATCACGCCGACCGCATCGCGGCGCGCGTCGGCGTTCCCGTGCGCCTTGGACCGGTCGCGGTCCGCAACATCACGGCGACGCGCGACGTCACGCCGGACCATCTCACCGACGCGCCACACGATGTGACCACGTCACCGCACGTCGACATCGTCGTCGAGGCGATGGGCGGGATCGAACCCGCACGTTCGCTGATCGTCGAGGCCCTCGAGGCCGGCAAGTCGGTGGTCACCGCGAACAAGGAGCTCATCTCCACGTTCGGCGACGAACTACGGACGCTGGCGCACGGCAAGGCCGCGCGTCTGGACTACGAGGCGGCCGTCGCCGGCGGCATCCCGATCATCAAGCCGCTGCAGGAATCGCTCGCGGGTGACCGCGTGCGCAGGGTGCTCGGCATTCTCAACGGGACGACCAACTACATCCTGACCCAGATGACCGAGCGCGGGCTGGCTTTCTCGGACGCCCTTGCCGACGCCCAGCGGCTCGGCTACGCCGAACGGGACCCGTCGGCCGACATCGAGGGCAATGACGCCGCCGCCAAGGCCGCGATCCTCGCCTCGCTGGCCTTCGACACCAGCATCGTCGCCGGAGACGTCTACCGGGAGGGCATCACCCGCATCACCGCGGGCGACATCGCGTTCGCCCGGCGCATGGGCTACGTGATCAAGTTGCTCGCCATCGCCGAGGACGACGGTGAGACCATCGGCGTGCGTGTCCATCCCTGCCTGCTCCCGTCGGACCATCAGCTGGCCAGTGTCCGCGACTCGTTCAACGCCGTATTCGTCGAGGCCGACGCCGTCGGTGATCTCATGTTCTACGGGCGCGGTGCCGGGTCCATGCCGAGCGCGAGCGCGGTGGTCGGTGACATCGTCACGGCCGCCAGAGCGCTGCTGTCGGGTGAGCAGGCGGCGTCGCTGCCGCCGCGCGCCACCAAGCCGTTGCGGTCGTTCGACGAACTGGTCGCGCAGTACTCGATCCGGCTGTCGGTCGCCGACGAGCCCGGTGTGCTGGCCGAGATCGCGTCGGTGTTCGGCACCCACGACGTGTCGATCAAGAGCGTGTGGCAGGAAGGCACCGGTGACACCGCGGCACTGGTGTTCATCACCCACGCCGCCCGCGAAGGCGCCGTGCAGGACACGGTGCGTGCGTTGCAGTCGCTGGCGTCGGTCCGTGAGACCACGAGCGTCCTGCGGGTCGAAGGAGGAGAGGTATGACCGCTGCGCCGGAACGTGCAGCCGCCGGCACCGGCCAGACCGCTGGCGGGCAATGGCGGGGGGTCATCGAACAGTACCGGGATTGGCTGCCGGTCTCGGTGTCCACACCCGTGGTGACGCTGCGCGAGGGCGGTACGCCGCTGATCCACTCCGAGCGGCTGTCGGCGGACACGGGCTGCGACGTCTGGTTGAAGTTCGAGGGCGCCAACCCCACCGGTTCGTTCAAGGACCGGGGCATGACCGTGGCCATCTCGAAGGCCGTCGAGGAGGGAGCCGAGGCGGTTATCTGCGCGTCGACTGGCAACACGTCCGCGGCGGCGGCCGCCTACGCGGCAAAGGCCGGCCTGGTCTGCGGGGTGGTCATCCCCAACGGCAAGGTCGCGCTCGGCAAGCTCGCGCAGGCGCTGGTGCACGGCTCGGTCGTGACCCAGATCGACGGCAACTTCGACGCTGCCCTGTTGATCTGCCGCCAGCTGGCCGAGGACTACCCGGTCCAGCTGGTCAACTCCGTCAACCCCTACCGCCTCGAGGGACAGAAGACCGCGGCGTTCGAGATCTGCGACTTCCTCGGCCGTGCGCCGGACCTGCACGTGCTGCCGGTCGGCAACGCGGGCAACATCACGGCGTACTGGATGGGCTACCGGGACTACGCGGACGCCGGGCGTGTGACGTCGCTGCCGCGGATGTGCGGGTTCCAGGCGGCGGGCTCGGCCCCGATCGTCGATGGCAAGGCCGTCGATGACCCCACGACCATCGCGACAGCCATCCGCATCGGCAACCCGGCCTCGTGGGACCGCGCGGTCACCGCCGCCGCCGACAGCGGCGGTCTGATCCACGCGGTGACCGACCGCGACATCCTCCGGGCCTACCGCCGCTTGGCGCGCGAGGGCGTGTTCGCCGAGATGGCCTCGGCCGCGAGCGTCGCCGGCCTGCTGCAGCTCTCGGAGGCCGGGGACCTGCCTGCCGGCGCCACGATCGTGTGCACGCTGACCGGCCATGGGCTCAAGGACCCGGACTGGGCGATCGCCGGCACGGCGCAGCCCGAGACCCTTCCCGTCGACGTCGCCGCGGTGGCGGCCAAGCTCGGCCTCCACTGATCGACGAACACCCACCGTCCAGGACGCAGCCCGGCGGTGGTCCTGGGCAGATCCGGGTGACCACGACTTCGGACGACCACCACGGCGCGGGTGGCACCACACGTCCACAGTGGTCGCGAAACGCCACGGTGGTCGAGCACACTTGGTTTGCACGGTTCGGGTGGTGCGTGGGCGGGGGAGCGCACCACAGGAAGGGTTGAGAGCAGATGCCATCGCAGGACGCCGAGGCCGGCACGCTGGTCACGGTCCGCGTGCCCGCCAGCAGCGCGAACCTCGGCCCCGGTTTCGACGTGCTCGCGGTCGCGCTCGATCTGGCGCTGGTCGTGCATGCGCGCCCCTATGACGGCCACCGGGTGGTCGCGGTGGGCGAGGGCGCAGGCGAGGTGCCCGACGGCGATGGCAACCTCATCTGGCGCAGCGTACGGGCCTTCTGTGACGTCTACGGCGCCGAGGTTCCCGACGTCACGCTGCACTGTGAAAACCACATCCCACTCGCGCGCGGTCTGGGATCGTCATCCGCGGCTGCGGTCGCCGGCCTGGTGCTGGCGCGCACGCTGACCGGCATGTCGGTCGCGGACCAGGACATCATCGACATCGCCACGCAGTTGGAGGGTCACGCCGACAACGCCGCCGCCGCCGTCCTCGGCGGGCTGGTGGTCGCCGGACCGACCGGCCGCGCGCGCCGGTTCGAGCCCACACGCAGCCTGCGTCCTGTCGTCTGCATCCCGCCGGACCGCTCGTCGACCGACGAGACACGCGGCCTCGTGCCGTCCGAGGTCTCGCTGGAGACCATGGTCGGCACGGCGCGGCGGACCGCGCTGGTGCTTGCCGGGCTGGCCGGGGTGGCGGCATGGGATCCCGCCACGATGGTCGACGAGGTCCACGAACCACCCCGCCTGCGGGCGATGACGGCCACTGGCGATGTCATCGCCGCCGCGCGGGCGGCCGGCTACGGTGCCTGCCTGTCCGGCGCCGGCCCTACGGTGCTGGTGCTCGCCGACAGCGAGGACACCGAGGTCGAGGCCATGCTGACGGCCGCGGCGGGCGACGAATGGCGGGTGGAACCGCTGCAGTGGGACCGCGCGGGCGCGCGCAGCGATCATGACGCGAGCCCGGCGCCGTGAGGGACGTCGCGCCCGCGCGCGCGTCGAGATGGGCCGCTGCGGCCGGACCGCGCTAGACTTCCGCGGTGTTTGTCGCGCGGTCCTCGCGCCGCTACAATCAACCGTGATCTCGGCTCCCGCAGGAAGTGAAGCCGAAGATCACCCCGTAGGCAGGTTAAGAACCTGATCAGATGCTCGACGGGGAGTCTCGAGCGCCCCTTCGTCAGTCGAAGCGGTTCTTCGCCTTGACCTAACCGTCGCCGTAGTTCGATCAGTCCTGCGGGTTGCCAGGCATGCAACGGCTGCACGCTCGGCATCTTCGCACCCGGAGTCGGCAGCCCCACGTGAGAGCCGCATTGACGCTCCCGCTTCCGCGGTTTGCACAGCCCTTGGGCAAGCCGCTGACTCCCCTTCACGGTCCTCACTGACAGGAGTAGCCGGGATGGACCCAAATGTCCTCGCACGTAAGCAGCTTCCCGAGTTGCGAAGCCTCGCGGCCGAGTTGCAGATGCGCGGATACCAGCGTCTCCGCAAAGCCGATCTGATCGAGGCGATCGTCAAGGAGGCCAACCGACAGGCCGACCCCAACCAGCGCAGTGACGTCAACGGCGCACAGCCGGTGGGGGACACGGCCGTCGCTCACGGTTCACCGGAGACGCCCAGCCGCAACGGCGCGCCCGCCGCCCGCGAGAACGGCGAGCAGTTGCGCCTCGAGCGGGACGACGACACCACGACCGACGGCGTGTCCGAGCGCGGGTTCGACGACGACGACGACGCCGACGACGCCGACGACGGTGACATTGACGGTGACGCCACCGCCGATCGCGGTCAGCGTGACGGCGGCGAGGGCGCGGACCGCCGCCAGCGCGCCGACAGCGATGGCCAGCAGGCCGACGACGCCGATGACGGTGATGACGGCAGCCGCCGCCGGCGCCGCAGCCGCCGCGAGCGCCGCCGCAACCGCGGCGGAAGCACCGGCGCTGCCGATAACAACCGCGGGCAGCAGTCCCGCGACGACGACCAGACCCAGACCGAGCCGGGTGAGGTGCGCACCGGCGTTCTCGACGTCCTCCCGGAGGGCTACGGGTTCCTGCGGACGACCGGATACCTGCCGGGCGACCGCGACGCCTACGTGTCGCAGAGCACCATCCGCAAGATGGGCCTGCGCCGCGGTGACATCGTCGCAGGTCCGATCAGGCAGCAGAAGGCGAGCGACAAGGTTCCGGCCCTGGCGTTCGTGCAGATGGTCAACAACGTCGACGTCAGCGACGGCAACCGCCTGCCACCACGGGTGGACTTCAAGGACATGACGCCGCTGTTCCCCGACGAGCGGCTGCACCTTGAGACGCCGGCCGGGCCGATCTCGATGCGCATCGTCGATCTCATGTCGCCGATCGGCAAGGGGCAGCGTGGTCTGATCGTCTCGCCGCCCAAGGCCGGCAAGACCACCATCCTCAAGGAGCTCGGCCAGGCGATCGTGACCAACAACCCCGAGGTCCACCTCATGGTGGTCCTCGTGGACGAGCGTCCCGAAGAGGTCACCGACATGCAACGGTCGGTCAAGGGCGAGATCGTCGCCTCGACGTTCGACCGCCCCGCCGACGACCACACCCAGATCGCCGAGCTGGCCATGGAGCGGGCCAAGCGGCTGGTGGAGCAGGGCCAGGACGTCGTCGTTCTGCTCGACTCGATCACGCGTCTGGCCCGCGCCTACAACCTGTCGGCGCCGGCGTCGGGGCGCATCATGTCCGGTGGTGTCGACTCGACCGCCCTGTATCCGCCGAAGCGCTTCTTCGGCGCCGCCCGCAACATCGAGGAGGGCGGGAGCCTGACCATCATCGCCACGGCGCTCATCGAGACCGGGTCGAAGATGGACGAGGTGATCTTCGAGGAGTTCAAGGGCACGGGCAACATGGAGCTGCGCCTGGACCGCCGCATGGAGCAGAAGCGGATCTTCCCGGCCATCGACATCGACGCGAGCGGAACACGAAAGGAAGAGTTGTTGTTGGACCGTGAGGAGCTCGCCATCATCTGGAAGCTGCGGCGGGTGCTCGCCGCGCTCGAGGGGCCGGCGGCGCTGGAGCTGCTGATCGACAAGATGAAGTCGACGCGTTCCAACAACCAGTTCCTGGCCCAGATCCAGAAGTCCAACCTCCAGACATAGCCGGCGAGTCGCATGTCTCGGCCGGCGGCGCGTGCCGCGCTCCGGACCGCTCACCCGCCCACCCTGCAAGGTCCTCCGCGCGGCACGCGCCGCCACCCGGAAACGGTCATGCCGTCAGGCCTGGAGGACGGAGGTAGTGTTAGGAGACCGCGCCGGTCGGTAATCGGCGCACAGACGAGGAGTCATTGTGAAAGCTGAGATCCACCCCGACTACATGTTGTCGAACGTGCGCTGCTCGTGCGGCAACGAGTTCACCACACGCAGCACCCAGCCTGAGATCCGCGTCGAGCTGTGCAACCAGTGCCATCCCTTCTACACCGGCAAGCAGAAGCTGGTCGACTCGGGTGGCCGTGTTGAGCGGTATCGCCAGCGCTACGCCAAGGCACAGGCCAAGCAGGCCGAAGCCGCCAAGCGCAACGAGGCCAAGGGCAACAAGTCCTGACCACTCACCACTTGCTCCTCGCGCTGCGCGCGACCTTCAACGGCCCAGGGAGTCTGCGGCCCAGAAACGATCCGGCGAATCCATGGCATCCGACGAAGCGGACAAGGCCCTCGCGTACTACGGCGGCCAGGCGGTCATCGAAGGTGTGATGATGCGCGGCACCCACGAGTGGGCGGTGGCGGTCCGTCGCCCGTCCGGCGAGATCTACCTCGAGCGGCACAACACCAGCGATCTGCCACGGCGCCGCCCGCTGTGGCAGAAGCCGTTGCTGCGCGGCGTGTTCGCCTTGGTCGACGCGCTGCGCGTCGGCACGCGGGCCCTGACCATCTCGGCCAACCAGTCGGTCGAGGAGGAGGAGCAGCTGTCCACCGGCGGGATGGGCGGCAGCCTGCTGGTGGCGATGCTGATCTTCGTCGGTGTGTTCGTGGTGCTGCCCAACCTGGGGCTCGCACCGCTGCGGGGCGCTGTCGGTGACGGGCTGATCTATCACCTGGTCGAGGGCGTCATCCGTGTGGCCATCTTCCTGGGCTACCTCACGGCGATCGCGATGGTCGGCGACATCCGCCGCGTGTTCGCCTACCACGGCGCCGAGCATCAGACCATCGCGGCGTGGGAGCACGGCGAGGAGCTCGACCCGGTGCAGGTCGGCCGCCACTCGACCAAGCATGTGCGCTGCGGCACCAACTTCCTGATCATGGTGATGCTGATCGCGATCGTCGTGTACTCGGTCGCGGGCTCGCTGCTGCCGCCGCCGGGCGAGGGCATCGTCGCCGGCGTCGTGTACCACGTCGCGCTGCGCCTCGCACTGCTGCCGCTGGTGGCGGGTCTGGCCTACGAGGGGCTGCGCCTGGGCGCCGGACGCGACAACTGGCTGGTCCGTGCGCTGATGAAGCCCGGGATCTGGCTGCAGTACATCACCACCAAGCCCTCCGAACCGGAGATGGTCGAGGTCGCCATCCGTGCGTTCGAGGCGGTCGCTCCCGCGGAGGAGACCCAGGGCCGGCTTCCGACCAACCTGGCGTCGCCGATCGTGTGGGGACCCGATGACCGCGCGCTGAGCGCGGACACCACCGCGGGTGCGGCGGTGGCGGATCCCGTGGAGGAGCCGGCCGGCGGCGCGTAGCGACTCGTGCCGTCGCCTGTGACCGGACCTGCCGCTCCCATGAAGGCCCTCCATGTCCGACCGACTGTTCGCGCGCCTCGATGAGCTCGAGCGCGATTTCCAGGAGCTGACGAGGTCGCTGTCCGATCCCGACGTGTTCGGTGATCGCCAGCGCTACGCCGAGCTCGCCAAGCGGCACTCCGATCTGTCGGGCGTCGTCGAGACCTACGAGACCTACCGGCGGGTGACCGGTGACGCCGCGGCCGCGCGCGAGCTCGCTCGCGAGTCGGAAGGCGAGGACCAGGCCGCGTTCCGCACCGAGGCCGATGAGCTCGACCGCCGGGCGGCGGACCTGATCGAAGATCTGCGAATGCGGCTGCTGCCGCGGGACCCGCATGACGAGCGCAACGTGATCGTCGAGATCCGCGCGGGCGCCGGGGGTGACGAGGCCGGCCTGTTCGCCGGCGAGCTGTACCGGATGTACACGCGTTTCGCCGAACGGTCGGGCTGGAAGGTCGAGCAGATCAGCGTGTCGGAACAGGGCATCGGCGGCGTCAAGGAAGTGGTCTTCCAGGTCACGGGCCACGGTGCGTACTCCCAGCTCAAGCACGAGTCGGGCGTCCACCGCGTGCAGCGCGTACCGCAGACCGAGTCGGGCGGGCGCATCCACACGTCGACCGCGTCGGTGGCGGTCATGCCCGAGGCCGAGGAGGTCGATGTGCACATCGACCCCAACGACCTGCGCGTCGACGTCTACCGGTCCTCGGGTCCCGGAGGCCAGTCGGTCAACACGACGGACTCCGCCGTGCGGATCACCCATGAGCCGACAGGGCTCGTCGTGTCGTGCCAGGACGAGAAGTCGCAGTTGCAGAACCGGGAGAAGGCGCTGCGCATCCTGCGCGCCCGCCTGCTGCAACTCGAACAGGACCGTGCCGCCAAGGAGCGCGCCGAGACGCGGTTGTCGCAGATCGGCACGGGCGACCGGTCAGAGAAGATCCGCACCTACAACTTCCCGCAGAGCCGGGTGACCGATCACCGCATCGGGCTGTCGGTGCACAACCTGACCGAGGTCATGGACGGTGCGTTGCACGAGTTGCTCGCCGGCCTGGTCGGTGAGGAACAGCGGCGCCGGCTGGAGGCGCTCGCTCTCGCCGAATGACGGCGCACGCGCCGACCGCCGCGCAGGTGCTGTCGGAGCTGACGCAGCGGTTCTTCCACGCCGGCATCGCGTCGCCGCGTGTGGATGCGCGGTGGCTGTTGCGTTCCGCGCTCGGCTGGTCGGCGGCCGATCTGACGCTGTGGGCTGACCGCCGGCTGTCCGACGAGCAGTTGGACGCGGTGGCGCTTCTGGCCGGTCGCCGCGCGCGCCGCGAGCCGCTGCAACTGGTGATCGGTGAGACCTCGTTTCGCGGGCACCGGTTGTCCGTGCGGTCCGGCGTGTTCATCCCGCGTCCCGAGACTGAGCTGCTGGTCGATCTGGTGCTGGCGGCCGTGCCCCCGGGCGGGGTTGTGGTCGAGACCTGTTCGGGATCCGGCGCGATCGCGTGTGCGGTCGCAGCGGAGCGTCCCGACGTGCACGTCATGGCGATCGACGCCGACGCCGCCGCCGCCGCGCTGACCGCCGACAACGCCGTCGACCTGGGTGTGGTCGTCGATGTGCGCCAGGGCGACCTGCTGGAACCGGTGCCTCCCGCGCTCCACGGACGGGTGGACGTCGTGGTCGCCAACCCGCCGTATCTGACGGCCGATGACGTCACTGATTTGGAGCCGGAGGTGCGGGAGTGGGATCCACGCGCCGCGCTGGTCGCCGGCGCCACCGGACACGAGGTGTCGGATGCGCTGATCGCGTCTGCGCCACGCTACCTGGCGGCTGGTGGGTGGCTTCTGCTCGAGCTCGACGAGCGCCGCGTGGTCGCGACGGCCGTACGCGCGGAGGAGGCGGGCTTCGTGGCCGTGCAGACCTCCGCCGATCTCACCGGCCGCACGCGCTTCGTGTCGGCGCGCCGCCCGCCCGCATAGCCGGAGGCGGACAGTTGCGCCGGTACGCTCCGCCGGGCTCAGTTGTCGCCCAGCACATCCACGCCGGCGGCCTTGGCGACGCGGCGGTAGGCCGCGGCCAGGCTGGTGATGGTCTCGTGCGCGTTGAGGCCGCTGGGGTTGGGGACGATCCACAATTGCGCATTCCACAAGGTCTCGTCCTGGCGTCCCACCGCTGCGCGGCGGCGATCGAAGGCCACGCGATAGGCCGTGACGCCGGCGATTGCCACGACGAGGGGGCGCCACCGCGCGATCTTCTCACTCAGCATGCGCGCGCCGTCCCGAAGCTCGTCGCGCGTGAGCTCGGCGGCCCGGGCGGTGGCCCGGTCGGCGATGTTGGTGATGCCGATGCCGCGGTCGATCAGATGCTTGCGTTCGTGGTGATCCATCCCCGCGGCGGGGTTGATCGGCAGGCTGATCACCCCACCGCGCAGCAGGGCGGGATAGAAGCGGTTGCCAGGATGGGCGAAGTGCGTCTGCGTCGCCGCTGTCCACAGGCCCGGGTTGATGCCGACGAACAGCAGTTTGATGTCGTCGCCGACCAGATCCGGGACGGTGGCGTCGCGGAAGCCCTCGAGCTCGTCGCGGGTGAAGCGGCGTCGCGGGGTGGTCACGTGACACGCAGCCTTTCATCGGCCGGGTGGCCCACCGGCAGCGATCAGTCGGGACCGCGCAGGTGCGTGGGCAGGTCGCGGCCGCGGGACTCAGCCCAGTCCCGAGGGGCGGGCACGTCGACCTTCAGCGTATACAGCGACCAGTAGGCGCCGAACTCGCCGATGTACCTGAACCGGCGGGACAGTGCGCGCTCCCGCCCGTCGTGGTCGTCGAACGTGCCCAGCCAGCGGTCGAACCCACCATGTTCGCCGGCGAGATCGAGGAACGTGCGGGCGTTGGCCGGGACGGCGGCCAGCTTGCCGCGGCTTCGGATCAGGCGATCGTCGGTGGCCAGATGGTCGACGTCGTGTTCGTCGTAACCGGCGACCACGTGTGGGTCGAAGCCGGCGAACGCTTCGGACAATGCGGGCCAGTGCGCGTGCACCACCCGCCACGCCAGCCCGGCGTTGAAGACGGCGCGCGTCAGCACCTCGAAGTAGTCGGATGGTGAGGTGGCCGTGATCTGGCGCGGGGCTCCTGATGCGTGCGGGGTGAAGTCGTGCATCGCTGCTCCTTGGCGTCCGGGGTCTCGGTGTCGCCGGAGTATGTGGCCGTGGCCCGCGGGACGGGGACGCCCCTGTGGATGAGCGCTTCCGAAGGGCGGGGCGCGTCGCTGGTCAGGAACGTCCGTGGATGGCGCGGACCTGCTCGATCGTGTCGGCCTCGGCGGCGGTCTTGTCGTCTCGGTAGCGCTTGACGCGCGCGAAGCGCAGGGCCACCCCGCCGGGGTAACGGGTGCTGGTCTGCACGCCGTCGATCGCGATCTCGACGACCTGCACGGGCTCGACGTGCACGACGTGGCGCTGGCGATGGGTCTCCAGCTCGAGGAAGCGCTTGGTCTGCCATTCGAGCAGTTCGTCAGTCAGGCCCTTGAAGGTCTTGCCGAGCATGACGAACCCGCCGTCGGGGTCGCGGGCACCCAGGTGCAGGTTCGACAGCCAGCCCTTGCGCCGGCCGGATCCCCACTCGACGGCCAGCACCACCAGATCGAGCGTGTGCGACGGTTTGACCTTGCGCCACGCCGCGCCACGGCGGCCCGCCTCGTAGGGTGCATCGAGCGCCTTGACGACCACGCCCTCGTAACCCGCGGCGACCATGTGGTCGAAGAACGCGGCCGCTCGCGCGGCGTCGGCCGCCTCGAGCCGCTCGACGACATGGGTGCCCGGCACCACGGAATCCAGGTGCGTCAGCCGCTGGTGCAGTGGAGCGTCGATCAGGTCCACACCGTCGTGGTGCAGGCAGTCGAAGAAGCGCACCGCCATCGGTGTGTGCACGTCGGTGCGGTCGTCACCCAGGCGCTGCATGGTGACCTGGAACGGCTCGGGCCGGCCGTCGGACCGCAACGACACCGCCTCGCCGTCGAGGATGACCGATTCGACGTCCAGACCACGTACCAGCGCCACGATGTCGGGGACGTCCTGGGTGATGTCGCGCAGGCTGCGGGTGTAGACACCCACCGACTGCGCCGAGCGATGGACCTGCACGCGGGCCCCGTCGATCTTGGCGTCGACGATCGCCGGACCGGCGCCCTCCAGCGCCGCGTCGGTGTCGGCGGCCGTCGACGCGAGCATGGGCTGCACCGGCTGCATCACCTGCAGGTGGAACGCCTCCAGCGCCTCCAAGCCGCGCTGCAGCGCGGCGGTGGCGACCGCGGC